>Ga0194119_10012931_pt1 | contig 10489 bp, 11 predicted proteins | sample TA2MahC100mmetaG_FD_148620 | JGI IMG/M metagenome (GOLD analysis project Ga0194119, IMG submission 148620) | Freshwater microbial communities from Lake Tanganyika, Tanzania - TA2015018 Mahale Deep Cast 100m | ecosystem: Environmental > Aquatic > Freshwater > Lake | place: Tanzania: Lake... | reverse complement strand
GTTTCCCCCATTGCGCAAGATTCCCCACTGCTGCCTCCCGTAGGAGTCTGGACCGTGTCTCAGTTCCAGTGTGGCTGGCCATCCTCTCAGACCAGCTAACCATCGTTGCCTTGGTAGGCCATTACCCTACCAACAAGCTAATGGTACGCGGGCCCATCCTTGAGCAATAGCTTGCATGCAGAGGCTACCTTTGATTTCAATCCCCATAGAAACTGACATATTATTCGGTATTAGCCCCGCTTTCGCGGGGTTATCCCCAACTCAAGGGCAGGTTACCCACGCGTTACTCACCCGTGCGCCACTTTACTTTCCCGGTTGCCCAGGATTTCTCGTGCGACTTGCATGTGTTAGGCACGCCGCCAGCGTTCGTTCTGAGCCAGGATCAAACTCTCCAATTTATACCAAAAAAATTTGATCCGTTTCAAAAGAAATAACAAGAACCCAGAATCAATAACCCCTATTCTCTTTTCAAAGAACGACTCAACACCATTTTACTATATAAACCAAATCCACTTTTTTGTCAAGGAGAAAAATTTCTCAAACTATTCTATTTCAACTTTAACCAAAACCTTATAATTATAATTAATTTTTAATTATTGTCAAGTATTTTTATTCGATGTATTTTTATTCGATGAAACTTCTTTTTTCCTGCTCTTAACAGAACCTCGCCCTTCTCATTGAAATCTTCAAGGGTTACCATAAGGTCAAATTTTTCAATCCTCCTCTCATTTAAATACCCCCCTCCTTGTTCAATCAATCGCCTTGCTTCTGAACCAGAGGTTGAGAGGTTGGTTGTCTCAAACAACTTAAATATTGGAATTCCCTGAACAAATTCCTTTTTCCCCAGATGAGTAGTTGGAATTGAGCCTTCATCTGTTTTCTCTTTGGAAAAAAGGGCCCTGGATGCTGCCCTTGCTTTGCTTGCTTCTTCTCCCCCATGAACAATTTTGGTCGCTTCAAATGCAAGAATTTCTTTGGCTTTTCTAATTTCAGCCCCTTTTAGCTTCCCAAATTCCTCAACTTCTTCCATCGGGAGAAAAGTGAAGAGAGCCAAAAATCTCCTCACATCCCGATCATCCGTATTGATCCAGAATTGATAATATTCATAAGGAGATGTGCGTTCAGGGTCTAACCAGACAGCTCCTTTCTCGGTCTTGCCCATTTTTCTTCCGTCTGCGGTCATGATGAGCGGAAAAGTCACTCCATAAGCCTGTTTGCCTTCGAGACGACGAATCAGATCGGTTCCGGCTACGATATTCCCCCACTGATCGCTTCCCCCCATCTGGATCAAACAGTCGTAATTCTTAAAGAGATGCCAGAAATCATAGGCCTGGAGGAGCTGGTAATTGAATTCGATAAAGGAGAGCCCTGTCTCCAACCGGGTCTTTATCGACTCTGTTGCCAACATCCGATTGACGCTGAAGTGAACGCCAATATCTCGAAGAAAATCGATATAGTTCAGCCGGGTTAACCAGTCAGCGTTGTTTAATAGAAGAGCCTTATCCTCTGAAAAATCTAAAAACCGTGAAAATTGCCTCTTCTGAGCTTCGGCATTCTTATTAATCTCTTCATAGGTTAAAATCTGCCGCATCTCATCTTTTCCGCTGGGATCTCCAACAAGACCTGTCCCTCCCCCTACCAATGCAATCGGTCGATGACCGTGTCTTTGCATATGAGCCAATGACATAATGGGCACCAGGTTTCCCACATGAAAACTGGAAGCGGTCGGATCAAAGCCGATGTAACAGGTAATCCTGCCTCCCAATATTTTTGGAACATTTATCTCATCGGTCACCTGCTCTATGAAGCCCCTCTCTTTAAAAATGTCGAAAACCGTTATCTTTCCGTTATGTTTGACTCTGCTCATGGCAATCCGCTCCGTTGGTCCAAGGAAATTCTGATCCTCTGAATCCCTTTTGCCTTTCCTATCAGTGGGTCAACTTCAACGATCACCCCTTGCATTTCAACCTCATCCGTTGCCACATCAAATTTCCACGGAATCTGTGTTAAGAGCCGATTTACAGCCACCTGTTTTCGTATCCCGATGACCGAATCCAGCGGCCCGGTCATCCCCACATCTGTTATATAAGCTGTCCCTCCATCCAGAATCTTTTCATCACTGGTCTGAACATGAGTGTGGGTTCCCAGTACAGCCGTCACTTTACCATCTAAAAACCATCCCATCGCCACCTTCTCAGAAGTGGCCTCCGCATGGAAATCGACCACGATGATGGGAGTCTCTTTTCTTAATGCTTCAATCTCTTTTTCTCCAACACGGAAGGGACAATCAAGATGTTTCATAAAGACCCTTCCTTCAAGATTGATCACCCCGATCTTTTCCCCGTTCTTCGATTGAAAAACACCCGCACCTCGACCCGGGACATGAGGCGGATAATTTGCAGGCCTTAAGATCCTGCTCTCCTTATCCAGGAAAGGGAAAATCTCTTTCTTGGCCCAGATATGGTTTCCTGAAGTCAGAAGGTCCGCTCCTTGCTCCAGAATCTCAAGGGCGATGGCAGGGGTTATTCCCATTCCCCCTGCGGCGTTCTCCCCGTTGGCGATCGTAAACTCAATTCCATAGTCACTGACGACTTTTCTTAAAAGTCGATCGATCGCCTGCCTGCCAGGTTTCCCGACAATGTCTCCGATAAAAAGAATACGCATCCTAAAGCTCACTGAAAAATTAGCATTGGAAAATTAGCAGTTAGCAATAAAAAGCATTCCAACAAGAATCCAGAAAAATTTCAAGGAAGCTGGGTGCCCCTTTTCGCATAGAGAAATCACAGGGCAAACAAAAGCTCCGAGAGCTCCGTTTTGCAAAGGTTAAATCGATATGTTTTCTTAATTAATTGCTAATTGATCAATGCTAATGTTGCAATTTGAAATGATTATTACTTGGCGATCTCCACCGCTCTCATCTCACGTATCACTGTCACCTTGATCTGACCGGGATAGGTGAGATCTTTTTCGATCTTGCGGGCGATGTCTCTTGAAAGAATCGCAGAGGCCTCGTCTGAGATACGTTCGGGTTGGACCATCACCCGGATTTCTCTTCCCGCTTGAATGGCATACGATTTTTCCACCCCCTGAAACGACTGGGCAATCTTTTCCAGATCCTCCAGCCGTTTGACATAGGTCTCCAGCATCTCGCGCCTTGCCCCTGGCCTCGCGCCCGAAAGGGCATCCGCGGCTTCTACCAGAACATCCAGAATCGACTCCGGTTTTTCCTCTTCATGATGGGAGGCAATGGCGTGTACGATCGCAGGCGATTCTCCATATTTTCTCGCTAAATCCGCTCCGATCCGGCCATGGGGTCCTTCCACCTCATGATCTACTGCTTTCCCTATATCATGGAGAAGCCCTGCTCTCTTGGCCTGTTTCACATTGATGCCCAACTCTGCGGCCATGATTCCGGTAAGGAACGCCACTTCCAGAGAGTGCTGGTAGACATTCTGAGCATAACTCGTACGATATTTAAGGCGCCCGATCAGTTTGATCAATTCAGGGTGGATGCCATGTACTCCTACATCGAAGGTGGCCTGTTCGCCGGCTTCGCGCATCGTGGTCTCCACCTCCTGCTCCACTTTCTGGACGATCTCTTCAATCCTTGCAGGATGGATTCGGCCATCGCTCACCAATCGTTCAAGGGAAACCCGGGCGACCTCCCTGCGGACAGGATTGAATCCCGAAAGAATGACAGCCTCAGGGGTATCATCGATGATCAGATCAATTCCTGTAGCCGCTTCAAGGGCTCTGATATTCCGACCCTCCCGGCCGATGATTCGCCCCTTCATCTCTTCGTTTGGCAAACTGACCACAGAAACCGTCTGTTCAGCCACATATTCTCCAGCATAACGTTGAACGGCTAAGCTGATAATTTCTTTTGCTTTCTTGTCAGCCGTCTCTCTTGCTTCATCCTCAATCCTCTTGATCCCTTTCGCTGCCTCATGTTTCGCCTCTTCCTCCATCGATTCCATCAGGAGGCGTTTAGCTTCTTCAGAAGACATCTTGGCTATGTTTTCCAACTGGATTCGCTGTTTCTGAATCAGTTCAGCCACCTTCTTCTCCTGTTCTTGAATTGTTTTCTCCTGCAGAATCATCGTCTTTTCTTTGCGTGTGATCTCGTTTTCTTTTGAATCAAGAAGTTCGATCCTCTTGTCCAGATGGGACTCTCGCTGGATGATCCTTCTCTCCAGATTCTGGAGTTCCTGTTTTTTCTCTACGGTCTCTTTTTCGAACTCTGCCTTCTCCTGATAGAACTTGTCTTTGGCCTGGAGCAGAGCTTCTTTTTTTAAGATCTCAGCCGCTTTCTTCGCCTCTTCGATCAACCGTTTAGCAGCCTCTTTGGCTGCGCCTATTTTAGCCTCAGAGTACCTTTTATTCAGAAGGAATCCGATGATTCCTCCGAGAAAAGCCATACCTAAAACGACAATGATATAAAATCCCACGGATAGGTTCAACGTTTAACTCACCTCCCTTTCTTTGCTGAAAAAAGGTTCGTCAAATGAGAGGAGAAAGGAAATGAAGGGTGGAGAGAGAATAAGCAGGGTTTGATGTTATCCGAGAGGGAGAAAGTAACATGGAAAATCCCGGGGGGAACTTCCATCTCGCCTTTTTTATATCATGAAATTCTGCCGGCCTTCCCAAGGGGAAAATATGACGCTTTCTCTGGTTTGTTAATCTCCTCACATCCCGGAGACGCTTTTCCAGATGGACCTTCGGTTGGAAGGACCTGCCAAGAATTTCAATCATATTCAAAATCAAAATCCGTATCAAAGCCATTCTCTTCTCGCCTCAGGATTCAAAACTCAATCCTCTTCTCTATCCCATCACACCTTCAATCTTCTCACGACGGTGTTCCTTGCAATTCCCCGTGAGGTGTCATCCGGTCGGCCGCCCGAAACAACCCATTGGGGAGGGTTCCCTTTTCGGGCTGTTTTATTTCGGCTTGTCCGGCCATCATAACCACCCCAGGGGAACTTTAGCCTGTAATGCTAATCTTCCCTGATTCCTTTCCTCCTATCTGGATATCAATTTTATCGGCCAGGTCTTTTGATCTTACTTCAATTTCTCGAAGAATCGCCGCTCGGTAATCTTTTTCCTTCAAAAGATCATCGGCAATATTGAGGGCCGTCAATATCGCCACATTCAAGGTAGAGACGCTTCTCGTTTTCTTCAGAACTTCGTTCATCTTATCATTGACATACCTGGCCACTTCCTGAATATGGCCCTCTTCGGCATCCGTCTTTACCGTGTAGGTTTGTCCGAAAACTTTAATTTCAACCGACCTCTCTTTTCCCATCACCCAACCTTCTCGCCCGACTCGATCACAGGTCTTAAATCTCAATAACTATACAGAGAACTTATAGATCGACGCTTCGCAAACGGTGAAGGAGCTGGTCAATCCGGGTTTTGACACTTTCCCTGTCCTGGGAGAGGAGTTCCATCCTCTTCTCCAAACGAACCCTCTTATCCCTTTCCGAATCGACCTCAGCCGCCAACCGGTCTTTTTCCTTTATTAGCTCCTGATATTTCGTCAGGAGATAACCGATCTTTTCCTCCAGCGCTCCGAATAGATTTCTCTCCTCTTCCGGCATCGTCTTTTCTAATGGTCCCTTTAATGATATGTCTTCATTCATAGAAAGTCAATTGTTTCTCTTATGTTAAATCAAGAGGGGCTGAGCAGATAGGCCCGGATCAGCCCGTCGATCTCTCCATCCATCACCCGATCCACCTGGTGGATGACCGCATCGGTCCGGTGATCTTTCACCATTTTGTAAGGATGCATAATATAAGAACGAATCTGGCTTCCCCAGGCTATCTCTTTCTTGTTGCTGTGAAGTTCCCCCAATTTCTCAGACTTCTCTTCCATCTGCTTTTCGTATAGGCGGGCCTTCAATATCTTCAGGGCAGTCGCCTTATTCTTATGCTGAGATCGCTCATTCTGGCATTGGACAACCATTCCGGTTGGAAGATGGGTGATCCTGACCGCTGAATCGGTCTTGTTGACATGTTGCCCCCCTGCCCCGCTCGACCGGTAGGTGTCAACTCTCAAATCTTTCTCATCGATCTCAATCATAATATCATCCGGGACCTCTGGAATGACAAAAACCGATGCAAATGAGGTATGTCGCCTTGCCCCCGCGTCAAAGGGCGAAATCCGGACGAGCCGATGGATTCCCACCTCTGCCTTTAAATATCCGTAGGCATATTGCCCGTTGACCGTAAAGGTCACATTCTTCAACCCCGCCTCATCACCGGAAAGGATATCGATGATCTCAGTCCGGTATCTCTTATTCTCCGCCCACCGCAGATACATTCGAAGGAGCATTTCAACCCAGTCCTGCGCCTCTGTACCGCCTGCGCCTGCATTGATGCTGACAATCGCATTTCTTTCGTCATTCTCCCCGCCCAGCATTCTTTTGAATTCCATCTGGCCAATCGCTTCTTCACTCCTCTTTATCCTATCCAATAATTCCTGGGCTTCCCCATCATCTTTCTCCTCCTCAATCAACTGGAGGAGGATTTCCATCTCCTCAAGCCCCTTTTTCTCCTGTTCCCATGGCGATAGACCTTCAAGCAGGGAGGTTCTTTCTTTCAAAATTTTCTGTGCGGCCTCACCCCCTTCCCAAAAATGAGGTTCCAGCATCATCTTTTCAATTTCACCGAGTTTTTCATGTCTCTTTGCAATGTCAAAGATAGCCCCGAAGAATTTCAAGGCGATTGCTCAGTCCCTTTAAACGGTCTCTCAATTCAACAATCATATCTATCACCTTCCTTTTAAATTCTTAGCATTAAAATAACATAAATTAAAAAAAAGATAAACATTTTTTAATAACTTATTAAAATAATTATTGTTTTTTATATAGATTAAGCCTTTTTCAGCAAACCTGAAAGTTCACTTCCGACCAATGCGGGATTCCTGACGATTTTGACCCCTGCTTTCTCTAATGCTTTCATCTTCTCTCCGGCTGTGCCTTTTCCTCCGGAAATGATGGCCCCCGCATGCCCCATCCTTCTGCCAGGAGGAGCGGTCAATCCGGCGATAAAAGCGACTACAGGTTTTTTCACATGCTTCTCAATAAATTGGGCTGCCTCTTCTTCGGCCGTTCCCCCGATCTCGCCAATCATGATCAGGGCTTCAGTGCCTGGGTCTTTTTCGAAAAGGTCCAATAAATCCACATAGTTCAGACCTATGATCTGATCCCCGCCGATACCCACACAGGTCGACTGCCCGATCCCCTTCTTCGTCAATTGATCCACCACTTCGTAAGTGAGTGTTCCACTCCTGGACATAATTCCCACTGCTCCTTGTTTGTGAATATATCCAGCCATTACTCCGATTTTGCACTTCCCTGGAGAGATGATTCCTGGAGTATTTGGGCCAACCAACTTCGTCCCCTTCTCTTTGAGATATTTTCGAACCATCACCATGTCGAGCGTTGGAATCCCCTCTGTGAGACAGACAACCAAAGATACCCCTGAATCAGCGGCTTCCATGATCGCATCCGCAGAAAAGGCGGGAGGAACAAAGATGGCTGAAGCATTTGCGCCGGTATTCTTAACCGCTTCCATGACACTATTAAAAACAGGAACTCCCTCAACCTTCTGACCTCCCTTACCCGGAGTCACTCCGGCAACCACCTTTGTTCCATACTCTTTCATCTGTTTCGTATGGAATAGACCCTCATTGCCCGTAATCCCCTGAACAACTACCTTTGTATTCTCATCAACCAAGATGCTCATAATTCCTCCCATTTATATTTCGGAATTCGGATTTCGGAATGCGGAGTTGAAGTAACCAAAATCTGTCATTCTCACAAATTCAAAATTTTTCATTCCGCATTCCGCAATCCGCAATCCGCATTAGCTCTTAAGGGCTTCCACCACCTTCTGGGCTCCCTCCTGCATGCCAGAGGCAACAGTAAAATTGAGACCTGATTCCCTTAAGATTTTTCTTCCCTCTTCCACATTCGTCCCTTCCAATCTCACCACAATAGGAACTTTCACTTTAACCTCCTCAACGGCCTCGGTCACTCCCCTGGCAAGTGTATCGCATCGAAGGATCCCGCCAAAGATGTTGATAAAGACGACCTTCACCGCCGGATCTGCCATGAGAATCTTAAACCCGTTTTTAACCATCTCAACCGTTGCGCCTCCGCCTACATCGAGAAAGTTGGCAGGCTCGGCTCCGAACACCTTGATGATGTCCATGGTGGCCATGGCCAACCCGGCGCCGTTGACCATGCATCCCACATTTCCATCGAGCTTGATATAATTCAGATTGTATTTGGAGGCTTCAATCTCCAGAGGGGCCTCTTCATTAAGATCCCTGAGGGCAGCAATCTCCTTGTGCCTGAAAAGGCCATTATCATCGAAATTGATTTTGGCATCGAGGGCGATAAAATCTCCGCCTCCGGTAAGCACAAGAGGATTGATCTCTGCAAGAAGACAGTCTTTCTCGTAAAAGGTTTTATAAAGGCCGCTCACCACGCTTCTCAATTTTCCAACCTGGGCAGGATCAAGTCCGAGTTCATAACCAACCTTATTTGCCTGAAACGGCCTCAATCCCACATAAGGCTCTACCCATTCCTTTATAATTTTCTCCGGAGACTCTGCGGCAACCTTCTCGATCTCCACTCCTCCTTCTCGGCTGGCCATGATCACAGGGCGTTCCCTGGAGCGGTCCATCACCACACCAAGATAGAGTTCTTCTTTAATCTCCACGCCCTCCTCGACCAATATCTTCCGAACCACCCTGCCCGCTGGTCCGGTTTGATGGGTAACGAGGGTCATCCCAAGAATCTCCTTTGCCGCCTTTTCTGCTTCTGCGGAGCTGTTTACAACCCGAATACCTCCACCTTTTCCCCGGCCACCTGCATGGATCTGGGCTTTGACAACGATCGGCTTTCCTCCAATCTCCTCAGCAACCTTTCTCGCCTCTTCAGGCGTTTCAGCCGCCCTTCCCTTTGGAACAGGAATACCGTATCCCCTGAGAATCTCCTTGGCCTGATATTCATGAATTTTCATTGCGTCCTCCCCCTCTTTAAAAAATAGGCGGGCATATTATAACGGATTTCATCAACCTAAAAAAGGGTAAAATGATGGCCAAATTGAAATGAGTATTTTGGGTTTATAAATTGAATATCTTGCATCCTCGCCGCCCAGAAAAGGATTGGGGGTTGCTATATTTCAATATCGTTTAACTTTATCCATTCATAAATGGCAATCCTGGGGGCAAGTCTTACTTTTTGATAATTCATGAACATCAAAATTAAAGACCTGACCCTCTTTAATTCCAAATAGTGGGCAGTGAGTTGGCACTTCTCCCCTCGCACCTTAAACAACCCCTTTAACAACCCGTTCTTGACAGGCCTTGTGCTGTGATGTATATTGTGATGTAGCTAAAGTATTATAGGAGGTAAGGCTATGCCTCGGATGGTTCGAAAACAAGTTTATATCGAATCACACCAAGAAACGACTCTAAAAAAGCAAGCGAAGTCTTTGGGTATTACGGAAGCAGAGGTTATTCGACGGGCGATTGATCGCCAAATGATCTCTGTTCGGTTGGGTGCAAAAGACAAAAAAGCATGGGAGAGGGAGAAAACATTCATAGCCAACCGCATGGCTAAGGGGCCTGCCTCAAGAGGTCGCCGATGGAGGCGCGAGGATGCCTATGAAGAAAGGCTGATGCGTTATGGCCGGTAAAATCCTGGTGGATACAAACATCCTGCTTTACGCATATGACCGTGGGGAGACGGCCAAACAGCCCCTGGCTTTAGCTTTATTGGACCGTTTGGTGGACCATGATCTATGAGTTTTAACCCCGCAGGTGTTGGCTGAATTTTTCGTCAATGCGACAAAGAAATTGCGCCCCCCGTTAACTCTCGAGGAAGCTTATATTCGTATCCAGAACTATCTATTATCGTGGGAGGTATTAGATATTAACGGTGCAATCGTTCTGGAGGCTATCCGCGGGGCCCGTACTTATCAGATGACTTATTGGGACGCACAAATTTGGGCTTCTGCCAAGATGAACCAGATTTCAATCGTCATCAGCGAAGATTTCGGGGATGGTGTCATGATTGAAAATGTGAGATTCGCCAATCCATTTGGAAGTAATTTCAAACTGGAGGCATGGCTTCCCGGATCAGAAATAACATGAACAGTCTCGTAATTGAATTGAAATGTACATTGGAAAATCTCCCCCACCCCCTCTTTGCCAAAGAGGGGTAATCTTCTCCCTTAACAAAAGGAAGGAGATAAGACTTTCCTTTTTGGAAAAGGGGGATTTTTTTATGAGGGTCATGATGGGTTTACCGGATCGTGCCCAGATAGTGGGCGGTGAGTTGGCGCTCTCTCACTTCTGGATTGGAGTAATCCGGAAGGAGCATGGGAGCTACACGGTCTGTGACGATTCCTGCCTCTTCCAGTTCTTTATGATATCTTCGGACATGGTCCAGGTTCAATTTTCCTTCTTTCGCTTTGT
>Ga0194119_10012922_pt1 | contig 10495 bp, 11 predicted proteins | sample TA2MahC100mmetaG_FD_148620 | JGI IMG/M metagenome (GOLD analysis project Ga0194119, IMG submission 148620) | Freshwater microbial communities from Lake Tanganyika, Tanzania - TA2015018 Mahale Deep Cast 100m | ecosystem: Environmental > Aquatic > Freshwater > Lake | place: Tanzania: Lake... | reverse complement strand
GGCAAAGCGGGCCATGTGCCCACTGGCGATGGTGTACACGCAGGAGGGCAGGACAGGCGCGTCCAGGGCGGCTACGTTGGCCCGCGCTACCTCGCGGGCGTCAATGAAGTCTTCACCGCCGCTCCACATCAGCAGCGGGTCGCTGATATGCACCGGTCCATCACCAGCGCCCTGACCGAGCAATTCGGCCATGAGGCGGCCGGGCACTGAGTGGTTGGGCCCGGCCCACAGGCCCAGTACCGCGCTCTAGCGCAGCACTGCGATGCTCAGGCCGAAAGTCTGAGCGTAGTGCTGCGCAAAAACTCGCCGGCGAGCTTGCTTGCGGCATACAGGCTGCCCGGCCGTTCGCTCACGGAATGGAACGAAAAATCTTCGCTAATGGGTTGCGCGTGCGGACGATGAAAAATCGGATAGTAGACCGTGGTTGAGGACGCACACACCACGCGCTGCAGGCCAAGCAGACGCCCCGCTTCCAGGACGTTGACGGTTCCGAGCAGATTGACGTCAGAGGCCAGTGTTGGCTCGCGTCGGATGGACATGCTCAACGCTGCAGCGGTATGCAACACGCGCGTGACTCGGTATTGTTTCACCGATTCGATCAGAGCATCGCGATCGCGGATGTCGGCAGTTACCACGGTTACGTGTTCAGGTTCGACAACCGAAGCAATGTACTCAAGGCAGGGTTCGCGATCGAGAAGCACCACACGCTCTCCGCGACCCACTAGCAGCGCTGCGGTTTGACAACCGATGAGCCCGGCACCTGTGATGAGCGTACTCAATCCTGGCTCCTAGCCTGCTGCCTTGGGCTGCGCCGGCAACCACCTGGCGGTAGCTTCAAAGGTGGCCTGCAGGTGCTGGTGCGTCAGCGCTACCGCTTCTTTCGCGCGCCGCCCGATCACAGCCTCCATCAGTGCCTGATGCTCAGCGTGGATATTGCGGGCCATAGGCCTACGTTTGCTCAGGTGCTGGAGGCGGATCATGCGATATCTCTCGGTCTGGTCGACCATCTGCTCGTAGAGACGCATAAGCCAGGGCGAACCGCACCCCGCAACCAGCGCCCCGTGAAAAGCGCGGTGCCGTTGCTCCCATAGCCGCGCTCCGTCCCCGGGGTCTGCGGCCTTGGGCAGTGGGGTACGACTCAAGCGATGGAAGGCCGCCACAATTTGGGCTTCCCAGTCTGCATCGCCCTTTTCAATGGCAAGCGGCAGCATGACCGACTCAAGCTTGGTGCGCGCGAGGGTGAGGTCCTCGAGCTCGGCCAAAGATACGGGAGCGACTGAAAACCCGCGCTGTTCGTCCATCACCACCAGCCCCTCGGCGGAAAGACGCTGAAGCGACTCGCGCAGCGGGCTCAGCCCCAGACCGTAGCGCACCTGGAGGTCTTTGGTCCGGAGGCGCTCACCGGGGAGCAGCCCGCCGCTCAGGATATCTTGACGTAAAAGGCTGTGCGCCTGGCCAGCCAGAGTCTTGGGTTCAGCTTCGAGCTCGGCAGTGTTCATGACAATCAGCCACTGAAGGGACGGGCGCCCTTGAAGATTAAACTTTTCCCGATTATACGGGCGATTAAAATTTATATTTTGATCTTTAAATTATGTTTACATCAAAATTATGTAGAAATACGATGAGCCACCCCACTACACCAATCAGCATGACCTACTCGCTGGCCACCATCGAACATCAGGGCCGCCCTCTGGCCTGTCTGGAAATCCAAGGGCGCCACACCCCGCTCAACACTCTCAAGCACGAGCCGGCGCTACCAGATTCCGTGGCTGCACTCTTTGACGATTGGCCGCAGTTCTCTGTGGCGCTTGAAAAAGCCGCTCGCGCCCTCCCCCCGGGCGCGGGTCTGGCGGCCTCTGAGGTACGCGTTCTCGCGCCACTGCGGTATCCCGGCAAGGTCCTGTGTGCCGGAGCCAATTACTACGATCATCTCGCCGAAATGGGTATGCCCGGAGCGAAAAAAGAAGACCAGCGGCTCTTCTTTTTCATGAAGCCCCCGCGTAATGCTGTGGTGGGCCCGGGGGCAACGGTTCACATGCCTATAGGCACCCAGGCCTTTGATTGGGAAATCGAACTTGCTGCGGTCATCGGAAAGCCTGCCCGCAATGTGTCGGTGACAGACGCTCTGAGCTACGTGGCCGCCTACACGGTAGCCATCGATTTTTCCGCCCGAGATCACAATCGCGCACCCGACACTTTCTACAAGCTCGACTGGGTGGCCGGGAAAGCCAACGACACCTGCTGCCCCATTGGTCCCAGATTAGTACCAGCCAGCGCTATCAGCGACCCGCAGAACATCGGTCTCAAACTCTGGGTAAACGGCGAGCTCAAGCAGGACGGCCGGTCGAGCCAAATGATCTTCAGCATCGCCGAACAAATCGCAATCGCCTCCCGGATCATGACGCTTGACCCAGGCGATCTCCTTCTTACCGGAACCCCAGCAGGCGTCGGTGTACCGAAGCAGACTTTTCTCAAAGTCGGCGATCAGGTCGATGCCGAGATAGAGGGCATCGGAAAGCTTTCGTCAGCATACAGCCCGCGCGCTAGCCGCCTTTGAGAGTCGGCCGTATAGCCAGTCACTGGTGAAGAACGCAATAACTTTGAGGAGATTGAAATGAGACGATCCATCATCGCCACAGCCGTTGCCGTGGCAGCACTCGTTGCCCCGCCCATAGCGCCCGCCCAAACAGAGATTCGCATCTCTACGGCAGCGCCTGATAGTTCACCGCTTTCAGACGCGTTCCGAACGATCAAGCAGCGGATGGAAGCGAAATTTCCGGGGGCAGTCAAAGTCTCTGTCCACACCGCGAGCTCGCTGTTTCGGCAGGGAACGGAGCTACCCGCCATGCAGCGGGGCAATCTCGAGATGGCAAGCACTGTGACGTTCGAGATCGATGCCCAGTTACCCGAATACGGCGCCTTCAGCGCGGCCTATCTGTTCCGCGACGCTGATCACCTGATCAAAACCTTTAGAAGCGACATCGGCAAGGAATACTACGAGGCCGTCTCAAGCAAGATGGGCCTCGTCATCCTGGATACGGCTTACCTCGGCACCCGAACCGTAAATCTCAACAACGATAAGCGAATCGAGAAACCGTCTGACCTCAACGGTACCAAAATGCGTATGCCGCCCGGCGCCTCTTTCCAGGTGCTGGCAAAGGCGCTGGACTCAACCCCTGTATCCATGCCCATCACCGAGGTCTACCTGGCCCTCAAAACCGGTCAGATTGATGCTCAGGACAATCCCACCAATATGACCCGCGACTAGAAGTTTCACGAGGTCACCAAACAGGTCGTTCTCACCAAGCATCTGGTTCAACCTGTTTTCCTGGCTATAGCCAAGCCCGCGTTCGACAAGCTTTCGCCCGCTCAGCAGGCTGAATTGAGGGCGGCTTCGAAAGAAGCGGCCGATACGCAAATCGCCAAAACCCTGGCTGACGAGCGCTCCGCCATCGAAACCTTCAAAGCCGCCAACATCCGCGTGTCTGAGCCCGATGCCACCGCCTTCCGGGAGCTGGTCATGAAGGAATACGATGCAGCGGGCATGGCGGCCAAGTGGAAGCCCGGTCTGGTCGCGCGTATCCAGGCGGTTCGCTGAGCCTCCACGAGCGCATCACGATGTCACCCAGGGGCCTGGCCACTCGGTTCAGCCGCTTCACCGCGGCTGTTTCCGTAGCAAGCCTTGCAATCGTATTTGTGCTCTTTGTCTACGGGGTAGCCATGCGCTACCTGCTCAACAGACCGGTGAGCTGGGTTGATGAGGTTGTCACCCTGCTCACCGTCTGGTGTGTGCTCTGGACCGCAGCATTTGGGTTGCGATGGTCAGAGCACATTTCCTTCGATGTCATTTTCATCAACGTTTCCGCCAAGACTCAGCGCTTCATGCTACTCATCGTGCTGACGCTCTTCGTTAGCCTCATGCTTGTTGCGCTCCCCGGCCTGATCGACTACACGCTCTTTCTGTGGCGTGAAAGAACCGACATGCTCCAGTTGCGTCTGGATTTTGTTTACGCCGTATTTCCTGCGTTCCTGTGTGTCATCGTATTTCGCATGCTCGCAAGCATCCGAAGGCTGCTGAGCGCACAGTGGCGCTCCGAACTTGAAGCCTGGGGCGGCAGCTCGACTGGCCCGTCATCTTGAACACACCGTTGTTGGTGCTCCTCGCGGTCATCATCTTTGGCGCGGTGATGCGGCTTCCGCTTGCCCTGGTGATGTTTGCCGGGGGGTGCTCTTATCTGTTCGCGAGCCGACAGGACATCGGCCTATTGGTCGGACAAGTCATGGGCCAGATGACGACTATGTATGTCCTGGTGGCCATCCCCATGTTTATCCTCGCAGCCAACGTGATGAATGCCGCCTCGATCAGCGAGCGGCTATGGGCAGCCGCTAGCGCACTGGTTGGGCGCTTCAGGGGGGGATGGGTCATGTCACGGTGCTGGTCAGCATGCTCTTCTCGAGCATGAGCGGCAGCGCCGTCACCGATGCGGCGGGTCCAGGCCTGGTCGCCACGAGAATGATGCGCGAAGTGGGGAAGTACCCCGCCGGCCTTGCCTGCGCGATCACCGCTGCGTCAGCCACCATTGCTCCCATCATCCCGCCATCAATTCCGTTAGTGATCTATGCCCTCATTTCCGGAGCGTCGATCGGCGCACTGTTCCTCGCGGGCCTGGTGCCCGGCGTTCTGATGGGGTTCGCCCTGATGCTTGCCATCTGGTTCATTGCGAAGCGCCGTGGCATCGCCGCCGCCGAGCACGTGCCGGTCACTGAACTTCCGCGCGTCGTGGGGCGCGCGGTTCCGTCACTCACGCTGCCTGTCGTTCTTCTGGGTGGCATCTGGTCGGGCGTGTTTTCACCAACAGAATCGGCCGCCGTGGCGGCTCTGTGGGCGCTGATTCTTGGCACGTTACTCTATCGCAAGATCAAGCTGCACACTTTGCGCGAGATCCTGCGCGAATCGAGCGGGCAGACGGCCACCACCATGCTGCTGATTGCCAGCGCTTTTATCCTCAACTACGCCATCACCAACGAAAAGCTGGCGGCCAGTCTTGTAGCGCTGATATCCGCCTTGGACTTGACGCAGCTGCAGTTCATGCTGGCGGTCAATGTCTTCTTTGTGATTCTTGGCTGCTTTCTCGATGGCTCGGTGATGATGCTGGTTTTCGTGCCGCTGCTAATGCCCAGCGTGCGGGCGCTGGGCATTGATGTCACCTACTTCGGTATCGTGGTCACGCTCAATTTCATGATTGGTCTGATCACACCCCCCTATGGGCTTCTGCTATTTGTCATGTCCTCACTGACTCGCGTACCGCTCATGGAAATCATTCGCGAGATCTGGCCATTCGTCGTTACCCTGGGCGCTCTGCTGCTCTTATTGACTGTTTACCCACAGATCATTCTGGCCCTTCCCCATGCCTTTGGATACAAATAGCGGGGCCGACAGGCTCGCCTTCGTCACCGGTGCCGCCCAGGGTATAGGCCTGGCCGCCGCCGCCCGTCTGGCGCGCGACGGTTTTCGGGTCGTGGCCATGGATCGGCAGGCCGACCGTTTAGAAGCTGCAGTCGATGCGTTGCGCTCGAGCGGTCTGGACATCGTGACGGCGGTGTGTGATGTCTGTGATCGCACATCGGTAGTGAACGCTCTGGACGAACAACCGCGTATCGACGCTATGGTTTGCGCCGCCGGCATTTACAACGATGCACCGCTTCTGGAGTTGGGGGAGGCCGCCTTTCGGCAGATGCTCGAGGTCAATGTGATCGGCACCTTCATTCCTGCACAGGAGGCCGCCCGGCGCATGGGGGTGGGCGGGCGCATCGTCACGATTTCTTCGCGCGGCGCGCTCGGAGGCACCCGCTTCGCGCACTATGTCGCCTCCAAGGCGGCCGTCATTGGATTGACCCGGGCTATGGCCATGGAGTTGCGGCCGCGACAGATTGCGGTCAATTCGGTGGCGCCCGGCTTTACCGATACGCCGATGACACGCTCAGCTCCGCCCGAAATGTTTGCCGCCTGGGAGCAGCTCGAACCCAGTGGCAAGGCGGCCAGCCCCGACATGATTGCCGATGCGATTGCCTTTCTGGCTTCACCCCAGACGCGTTTCATCACCGGTCAGACGCTGTTCGTCGATGGCGGGAAGTCGCTCGGGGGTCTGAGTATCTAGACCAGTTCCGGTTAGCAACCGCCTTTCAATGGCTCGAACCATTAATCGGCCTTGATGCCTGCGTCCTTGATGATCTTGCCGTACTTGGCGATCTCGCTGCTGATGAAGCCCTGGAACCCCACCGGCCCCAGATCGGAAGCCTCCGAACCAAGCCTGGCCAGTGTCTCCCGCACTTCGGAGCGTGCCAGCGCCTTCTGCACTTCACCATGCAGGGCGGTAATGATGTCGTTCGGGGTTCTGGCGGGCGCGAGCAGGCCAAACCAGGTCAGGGTCTCATAGCCCGGCACACCGGACTCCGCCAGCGTCGGGACCTCGGGCAGGCTGGCTGGCCGCTTGGCGCTGGTGGCTGCAAGCGCCTTGAGCTTGCCCGCCTTGACCAGGGGCATGACAGACGGGATGTTGATGATCATTGCCTGTACCTGCCCGCCGGTGAGATCGGCAACGCCTGGCGCTGCGCCCTTGTAGGGCACATGAAGCAGATCGAGCCCAGCCATGAGCCGCAGCAACTCCACCGACAGGTGAGACAGGCTGCCATTGCCCGCCGAGCGATGCTCACTCGGCCCGGTTACTCGCGCGCGAGTCGGGCAAAGTCAGCATAGCTGGCCACAGGCACATTGCTACCACCACCAGAACGTTGGCCGCGGTGGCGATGAGAGCGATCGGCGCGAAGTCGTTGATGGTGTCGTAGGGCAGGCGCGGATAGAGACCCGGTGTCACGCCATACGAACTGCCGTTACCCAGGAACAAGGTGTAGCCATCTGACGCGGACTTGGCCACCACAGCAGCCCCGATGCTGCCGCCAGCCCCAGGCCTGTTCTCAATGACAAACGCCTGGCCTGTCGACTCACTCATCGCCTTGGCCAGCGCGCGAGCCAGCAGATCGGAGCCATCACCAGCAGTCGCGGGCACCACCATCTTGACCGGTCGCGCCGGATACTGCGCATGGGCTGGCGCGCCAGGCAGTCGTGCACAGGCCAGAAGATAAACACCGAGTACTAATCGCGTCGTGTTGCCCTGAAGATCGTGTGTGCCTATAGCCAACGCCACCAATACGTCACAAAGTGACGTGGCGCTTCGCCCCGGGACGCTTCAATCCAACTGCAGATTCAAGCCCTTTGCGATGGTCGCCCAGATGCGATCCTGCTCCCGAAGGAAACGGGCGAACTGCTCGGGACTGGAGGGGTCGGGCTGAATGCCCAGCTTCTCAAAGCGCTCGATGATGGCCTTGTCCCGCAGCATTTGCGTGGCAAGTTCATTGAGCCGTTTCACGATGGGTGCGGGCAATCCCGCGGGCCCGAGGAAACCGAACCAGCCTTGCGCCACAAAGCCGGGATAGCCCGATTCGGCAACGGTAGGTATGTTGGCCAAGATGGGCGCACGAACCGACCCGGTGGTAGCCAGAACCTTGAGCTTACCGGCCTGGAAATTGGCAACCGTGTTGGTGAGCGCACTTTCGAACGATAGATCGACAACATTGGCTAGCAGGTCTTGCATGGCGGGCGCAGCCCCTTTATAGGGCACATGCGTCATCTTGATGCCGGCTTCAGCAGCCAGCTTCTCGGCGATCAGATGCGGCAGCGACCCCTGCCCTACGCTGGCATAAGAGATTTTGTTGGGCTGGGCCTTGGCCGCCGCGATCATCTCGGGCAAGGTGTTGTAGGGGGTCTTGACACCCGCCAGTATGGCCCCGGGCGTGTTGACGATGTTGGTGATGGGAGTGAAGTCGCGGCTCGGGTTGAAGCTGAGCGACTTTTGAATGTGCGGCGCAATCGATATGGCGCTGACCGTCATCACGCCAAGGGTGTAACCGTCAGGGTTCGCCTTGGCGAGCGCGGCCGTGCCAATGTTTCCCCCTGCGCCCGCGCGGTTCTCCACCACAAAAGACTGGCCCAAGCCCTCGGTGAGGTGCCGGGCCAGTTCACGCGCGACCAGGTCGGTGACACCTCCGGGCGGGAACGGTACGATCAGGGTGATGGGTTTCGCGGGCCAGTTGGCGCTTTGCGCTGCAGCCAAGCCCCATGAGCCCAAGCAGGCCAATGCAGCCAAGGCAAGCATCATTTGACGTTTCACAGCAAGCCTCTCAGGTGAATGCGAGCACTCGGCAATCTAGCGATGGGCCTACGTGCAGTCAACGACTACCTGACATCGCACACATGACCGGCAGGCCCCGAAGGTGGCTGCCCGCGCTTGCTCGGGTCGCAATCGCCTGGTCTGCGTAATGACTGCTTAGTCCCCGCTCAGCGATCTCAGCTGCGCGCCCAGGACCGACACCGGTTCGTGATCGTCCACCAGGCCAGGTAGACGGTGCTCCAGTTCCAGCACCGCGCGCGCCTCGAGCACGCGCGAAGCATTGTCGCGAAACTTGGCCAGGATGCGCGCTGCTGAAGCGGGACGCGAAGGGTTGCCGTCGACATCGTCCACGCGTGCCGTGCGCTCGCTGCCGTTGGTCAGCTTGCAGCGTATGACCGCTTCAAAGCGTTCTGGAAAGCGCGCCCCCTCCAGCGGAGCCCAACGCACTCGTTGCGCAAGCGCCCGAACAGTAGGCGAAGCAGGCTGCTCGAATGTCGCCAGATTGACGGCTCCCTCGACAATCCGCGTCGCCACGGTGATGGGAAGACTCCAGCGCGCCGCGTGGCCCGTCAACGGATTGAGAACCTGCTCCCAAGGCTCACAAATGATCGGTGCCGCCCCAACCGGAACCTCGCACAAAATGCCGGCAATATTTTCCGATTCAAGGCCTGAATCGGCGAGCTGTCCTGCCGCCTCGACGAACGAGTGAAGATAATGGCAGCATGGAAAAAATTTGAACGCTGCATCGGCCATATGCCAGCGTGCGCCCACCTCAGGTAACAGACGCAAAAGGCGATCCGCGGCGTCCGCCTGATCGCTGAACTGCGCAAACAGGCCCCAGCGACCGTCGAGCGAGGTGGCTGGCCCGGTCATACCAGCCCGCGCGAGCGCTGCTGCGATCAGCCCCCCGTGCGCCGCCCACCCTGGGTTGAGTGACTTCACCGACGAACCGTTGCTGAGAAACTCCATGACGCCTGCCGACTGGCTGAGTGCAATACCGAGCGCGTGCACGGCCTGCGCTTCATCAAGTTCATCAAGCTCGGCGGCCACCAGCGCGGCCGCCATCGTGCCCGCCACCGATGTCGCCTGAAAGCCGGTTGCATGAAACCGTCCAGGCGCTGCCAACCCGAGCAGTACCAGCGCTTCATAGCCCCGGGTGTAGGCAGCGAGCATCGCTGAACCGCTTGCGTTTGCAGATTCCGCTGCCGCAAGCGCGGCCGCGGCTACAACAGCGCTGCCGTGCATGATCGAACCGGTGTGGGTATCGTCAAATTCAAGACTGTGGATCAGGCCACCGTTGATCATGGCTGCATCAGCCGCCGCACCCCCGCCGCGCTGCCCCAGAACCGTAGCCGACCCGCCTCGCGCGAGTGACGCTCCAGCCCTCTTCCAGGCAGCCCCGGACAAGGACGCAGACGCGGCCAGCCCGACCCCCAGCGCGTCGGTGAAGTGAAGTGCGGCAACCGTCGCCACCGCAGACGGCAGCGGTTGCGACACCGTGGCGCGCAAGCTGCGCACCAGTTCATTCGCGAGCGTCATGACTGCGCGACGATACGGGCTGCGGTTTCACGCCACTTGCGGCCAAGCGCTTGGCCGTCACTCTCGATGATCGCTGCGAGCTCGGTCGCAGCGTGCGGGCAGTCAGCGGCTGCGTTGTCGGCAAGCTTCGCGATCAGCGTCGGCTCGTCAAACGGCTGGTCGGCACCACCGCGCGGGTTTTGCACAAACGCAGTCATGGAGGCGCCATCGTTGAATACCCAGCTTACTCGCGCCGGTCGGTCACGCGGCGGGGGGCCCGCCTCTGCGCAGGGTGCCAGCCGGACGCGCTGACGAAGGCTTGAGATCCCCGGATCGGACAGCGTATTGAAGGTAAAGGCTGATGCACCGCCTGTTCCAAGACGGGTCGTTGCCGCCACCGCGTGGGGCATCGAGAACTTCGCTGACAGCACGGTTTCCGGCTCGACCGCGCTAAGGGCCAGGCCCGAGGGACCAGCCTCCACCACAATCTCGCGAATATCGTCGACGCTTCGGCCGTTGAGCTGCTCGCGCAGCTGCAGGCAGGCCTCGACAGCTGCATGCGCGTAGTTACAGCAGGCAAACATCTTGTGATAGCCGCTTGCAACCGACCACGCTTCACCAAGCCCCGCAGTGAGCGCCTCGAGACGAACCCGCGTGCGAAAACTGGTGGCGAACACATCGTGAATGGTGTGCACGCCCCCACCGATTCCCGCCTCGGCCCAGTTACATGCCTGCATGCCGATCCATGC
>Ga0194119_10012920_pt1 | contig 10496 bp, 9 predicted proteins | sample TA2MahC100mmetaG_FD_148620 | JGI IMG/M metagenome (GOLD analysis project Ga0194119, IMG submission 148620) | Freshwater microbial communities from Lake Tanganyika, Tanzania - TA2015018 Mahale Deep Cast 100m | ecosystem: Environmental > Aquatic > Freshwater > Lake | place: Tanzania: Lake... | reverse complement strand
CCATGCGTACAAGGATGTCGCGGGTAGCGGGCGCCTCCCAGGCCGATCGCAGGGTGCGCCATCCAAAGGCCAGTGCCGGCCGTTTGCCGATTGCGCCCAGCGCCCACCATTGGAGCGCCAGTTGCAGGACTGCACCGAAACTTACGCCGGCGGCGAGCGCGTACACCGGGGGGTCGAAGCGGGTGTGCAGCGTGAGCGCGGCAACGATCATTGCGAGGTTGAGGAGCACCGGGGTGAAAGCGGGTGCAGCAAAGCGGTGCTCGGCATTGAGTACCGCGCTTGCGAAAGCCACCAGCGAGATCGGCAGGATGTAGGGGAACATCCAGCGCGACATGGTGACCGCCGCTTCCATCGCCTCAGGGTACTGCGCCATTCCTCCAGCCATCATCCAGACAAGCGCTGGTGCTCCCACCGCACCGGCAACCGACACCATGAGAAGAAACCAGAACAGGACGGTTGCGGTCTGATCGATCAGGCGCTTGTAGGCTTGGTCATCCGCCTCGAGCCTGACCCGCGCGAGGAGCGGCACGAAGGCCTGCGAGAAGGCGCCCTCGGCAAAGAGGCGGCGCAGCAGGTTCGGAAGGCGGAACGCCACAAAAAAGGCATCGGTGAAGGCACTACTGCCAAAGAGCACTGCGGTGATGTTCTCCCGCAGCAGTCCGGTCACCCGCGAAAGCAGCGTCAGCGCGCTGATCAGCGCCGCAGAGCGAAAGAGGGTCATGGACAGGCGGTCAGTCGAAATGGATCAGGAGCTTGGCCGGCAAGGCGGATGGCTGGATGACTGCGGAAGATTGTGCAGCCAAGCCAGGCCGGAGTTGGAGTCGATTGGTTGCCTGCTTCGCGCGTGCACCGATATACTCCGCAGCTTTCCCGCATGCAGCATTTTCAAGGCACAAGGCAAACATGGCCAATATCGCTTCAGCACGCAAACGTGCCCGTCAGGATGTGAAGCGCAATGCACGCAACACATCGCTTCGCTCACGCTACCGTACCGCCATCAAGGCGGTACGCAAGGCGATCGAGGCCGGCGACAAAGTCAAGGCTCAGGCGCAACTCTCGGCCTCGCAGAGCGTGATCGCGTCGATCGCCGACAAGGACATCCTGCACAAGAATGCCGCCTCGCGCTACATCAGCCGACTCTCGGCTGCAGTCAAGGCGATGCCCTGACGCCCCTCAGGGGCCAGTACCGGTGCTTCGCGCGCCGAAGATCGCGCTGCCGATCCGCAGCCAGCTTGCCCCCTCGATCACTGCCGCCTCGAGGTCGCCTGACATACCCATCGACAGCGTGTCCATCGCCTGATCCGGTCTGAGCTGCAGGTTGGTTTCGCGCAGCAGCTTGCGCAGGCGTGCAAAGGGAATCCGCTGCGCGGCCGGATCGGCCACCGCTTCGGGAATGACCATCAGCCCACGCAGCCGCAGGCCCGGGAGTTCGCTCGCGGCACGCACGAGCGGGAGAAGTTCGCCGGGCTCGACTCCGCTCTTGCTCGCTTCCCCGGAGATGTTCACCTGGATGCAGCACTGGAGTGGCCCACGCGATGCGGGCCGTTGTGCGCTCAGACGCTCTGCGATCCTTAAACGGTCAACGCTGTGTACCCAGTGGAAATGCTCGGCGATTGCGCGGGTCTTGTTCGACTGGATTGGGCCGATGAAGTGCCAGCGCAACCCGAGGTGGGGCGCTGCCGCATCACAGGCGGCGATCTTTGCAAGAGCCTCCTGCACATAGTTCTCGCCGAAGTCGCGCTGGCCGCCCGCGGCAAGTGCAAGGACCGCCTCGGCAGGAAAGGTCTTGCTCACCGCAAGAAGCGCCGGCGCGAGGGCCACGGGTGCACAGGCCGCCGGCGCGTTTGCCAGCGCATCCGCGATCCGGCTCAGTACCGCAGCGCGTCGGTGCGCCAGAAGTTCCCGGTCAGGCAGCTGCATGGCCCTGCTTCCGTTTGACCCAAGCCTGGTCCGGCCCGCTGCGTGCGGTTGAGCCAAGTGTCGGCGCGGGCATCGCGCTGCCTTCGGGCTCGCGACGCGGCGTGTTGCCTCTCAGTGGAAAGGCATAGAGACGACACGGTAGCGTTCCGTTCATCAGCGCGATCTTGCGTGATGCACGCATGCGCCAGAGCGCCGCAAGTTCGGGCTCGTTGCTCAGGATCCAGAGCGTCCAGCCTGGCCAGCGATCACGCAACCCCCTGCCGAGTGCGAAGTTGTCGGGGCGCTCGAGCCTCTCGCCGTAGGGGGGATTGGAGATCAGGAGGCCGGGGGCGTTGGCCAGATCGGCCTCGGCCGGGCTGCGGCTGAGGAATGCGTCGCCGCGTTGCCAGGTGATGGCGCCTGCAGGAAGCCCTGCCCGCTCCGCGTTGCGTCTGGCGCGCGCGAGTTCTTCCGCAGCGATATCCATGCCAAAGAGCGGCGCCAGCCTCAGCGCCTGTGCCGTGAGGACGCTCGCCCGCTGCGCCGCCTCGGCTTGCAGTGTGTGCCACATTGGGGCGTCGAAGTCGGGAAGGCGCTCGAAGCCGAAGCGGCGTTGACTTCCCGGAGCGATGCCAAAGCGACGCTGTGCCGCTTCGATCAACTCCCGGAGCGATGCCAAAGCGACGCTGTGCCGCTTCGATCAACAGCGTTCCCGATCCGCAAAAGAGGTCGCCGAGCGGTTGCGTGGGGTGCCAGCGGCTCAGTGCCAGCATCCCGGCCGCGAGATTGTCCTTCAGCGGAGCCGCACCCTTGTCGTCGTGGCCGCGCCAGCCGCGCTTGAACAAGGCCTCTCCGCTCCAGTCGAGGTAAAGGTGGAGCTGGCGCGCATCGAGGTGACCGAAAATGCGCACTTCGGGGGTGTGCGTGTCCACGGAGGGACGCTGTTCGCAGTGCGCGCGGAAGGCATCCACGATGCCGTCCTTGATCCGAAGCGTGAGGAAGGCAAGCGAGCGCACGTGCGATCCCTGGGCACTCAAGTCCACGCGGATCCGCTGCTGCACCGCGAAGCGCGCCGGCCAGTCCTGACGCCGTGCGATGCGATAGATGTCATCGTCATTGCGGTAGCGGCCTGATCCCACCCAGAGCAGCACCCGACTTGCGATCCGGCTGTGCAGATTGGCCCGGTAGCCGCAGTTCCGGTCGCCCTGAAAGTGCACACCCGAGTTCACTGCGCTGCACCCGAGAGCGCCCAGCGCAGTCAACTCCTCCACGAGCACCGCCTCGAGCCCGCGCGGACACGGCACCGCCTCGAGCCCGCGCGGACACGGCGCAAAGTAGCGGCAGTGCGGATCCGCGCTCAACCGGCCCCTCGCTGCAGGTTCAACCGCCCCACGGCTTCACCACCACCAGGGCCACGGCCCCAACCAGAAGCAGCACCGGGGCCTCGTTGTACCAGCGGAACCAACGGTGCGAGCGCACTTCGACGCCCTCACGGAAGCGCCGAAGCAAGCGACCGCAATGGAAGTGGTAGCCGATCAGAAGCGCGATCAGCGCAAGCTTGGCATGCATCCACGCGCTTCCGCGGCCCACACCGTAGCCGAGCCACAACCAGAGTCCGAGCCCAAGCGCGAGCCACATCAGCGGCTGCATGAACCTCAGGAGCTTCGACGCCATCAGCAGTAGGCGCGCACGCTCGGCGTGCGCCTGGGGCTCGAGCATTGCGAGGTTCACATAGATGCGCGGCAGATAGAAGAGCCCGGCAAACCAGCTGGTCACAAACACGATGTGAAGGGCCTTGATCCAGAGGTACGCCACGGGGTCCCTTCAGCAACGGATTTCGCCCTGGCCGAGGACCACGAACTTCTGCGAGGTGAGACCCTCGAGTCCCACAGGTCCGCGCGCATGGAGCTTGTCGGTGGAGATGCCGATCTCGGCGCCGAGGCCGAACTCGAAGCCGTCTGCGAGCCGGGTTGATGCATTCACCATCACCGACGCAGAATCGACTTCACGCAGAAAACGCAGGGCGTTGACGTGGTTGGCGGTGATGATTGCATCGGTGTGCTGTGATCCGTGGCGGGCGATATGGGCCATTGCCTCGTCGATCGAGTCAACGATCCGGATCGCGATGATGGGGGCGAGGTACTCGGCGGACCAGTCAGCGTCTGTGGCGGGCGTTGTGGCGATGCCAAGCGGAGCAAGCAGCGCGGCGCAATCGGCGTCGGTGCGCATTTCCACAGCCTTGTCGCGGAAGATGGCCGCAATGCGCGGCAGGAATACCTTCGCGATGGCGCGGTGAACCAGCAAGGTCTCCAATGTGTTGCAGGTGGAGTAGCGCTGTGTCTTGGCGTTGTCGGCAACCCGTACAGCCATGTCGGGATCGGCCTCCCCATCCACGTACACATGACAGATCCGTACACATGACAGATCCCGTCCAGGTGCTTGATGACGGGCACCCTGGCCTCGCGGCTGATACGCTCGATCAGTGACTTTCCACCACGGGGAACGATTACGTCCACCCACTCGGGCGCCTGGATCAAGGCACCGACCACACCCCGGTCACGCGTGGGCACTGCCTGTACTGCATCGACCGGCAGTCCGGCGTGCGCAAGAGCCCTGCGCATGCACCCGGCGAGTGCCCTATTGGAGTGGAGCGCCTCCGAACCGCCCCTCAGAATGGTGGCGTTTCCCGACTTGATGCACAGCGCGGCCGCGTCGACCGTGACATTCGGACGCGACTCGTAGATGATGCCGATCACGCCCAGCGGGACCCGCATGCGCCCAACACTGATGCCGGAGGGCAGCTTGCGCAGCGATTCGATGCTGCCGATCGGATCCGGGAGCGCTGCGACCTGTTCGAGGCCCTCGGACATCGCTTCGATCACTGCGCTGCTCAGCCTGAGCCGGTCGATCGCTGCGGGTTCCAGCGCGGCGCGCTCCGCCGCGGCGAGATCCTCACGGTTTGCCTCTGCAAGCTCGGCTCTGGTGGCCCGAAGGAGTTCAGACGCATGGAGCAGTGCCGCGTTCTTTGCAGCGGTTGAGGCAAGCGCCATCGCGGCAGCGGCCTTGCGTGCGTTCTGGCCGAGCTGCAGCACGATTGTCTGCGCGGAGGATTCCGTGGATCGTGTGGAGTCCACCCGAGGGGATGCCTTGCTCACCTGTGGATTATCCGGCGAGTAGATCGGCGGCAGCAAATCGGCCCGCCTTCGCGGTCCAGCGCAGCACCAGGTCGCGTAGGGCTGTGCCCGCGTCCTGAGGTCCCACCCCCTTGATGCAACGGTCGGCGATGCCGGCTGCTTCCAGCAGTTGCAGGCACTGCCCTGGGTCGAGCCGGTCGAGCGCGCGCCCCAAGGCCGGAAAACGCTGAGGATGCACCCGGAGTTGCCGAAGCGCCTGGCTTCGCGGCACTCCACCGTTGCACAAGGCCTGCGCCCGGAGCACCTGACGAGCGCCCTCGGCAAGTGCCCACACGATGAGTGGCATCGGTTCCCCTTCCGCCAGCAGCCCGGCGAGAATCCGCAGCGCACGCACGCGGTCGCCCTCCTGGCAACTGCTCTGCAGATCGAAGGCGCTGAACCGGGCCGACACGCTCAGACTGGCCTGGGCGACTGCATACTCCACCTTGCGCGTCCCGATCATCCCGAGCTTGCGGATCTCCTGTGCCGCGGCAAGCAGGTTGCCTTCGGTACGCTCCACGATCAGACCAACGACCTCATCGCTCGCCTCGAGCCCTTCAGCCTTCAGCCTTTGGCGCACCCATGCGGGAAGTTGCTCGAGCCGCACGGTGGAGGCGTCGATCGCCCAGCCCTCGCGCTCAAGCGCCCTAAACCAGGTGGTGTCCGTGTGCAAGCGGTCGAGCCTTGCACAACTGGCCATCACCATCACACCGGTGAGCGGGTTGTACGCCCAGGCATTGAGCCACTCGATGCAGCCCTTGTGCGGCTTGGCCGGAAAGCGCAATTCAACGAGTTTTCCCTGGCTGAAAAGTCCGGCGCTGCGGCAGGCGCGGTCGAGGCTCTCGACCTTGAAGTAGCGGTCCACCTGCACAACCTCGCGTTCGTCGAACCCCAGGCTCCGCCCCCAGGCACGCACCGCGTCGGCGGCCTCGATCCTGAGGAGCATCTCGTCGCCATGGATGAGGAGCCATGCAGGCGGCTTTGCCTTCGCCAACCGGTCTGCGAGGTCGCGTGCCACGGAAGGCCTGCCTCGCGCAAAGTCAGCTTGCGCGCAGCTGCCGAACGATCCGCTCGATCGCTTCGGCAAGCATGTCACGGTGGAGGTAGCGTTCCTGCTGCACCGTGGGACCCTGCATCACATCGCTTGTGACAAGATCACGGCGCAGGGCAATGTCGCTGCGCGCCAACTTCTCCTCGTCCTTGCGGTCCGTAACCCGGAACACCACCTGCAGGCCAATGCGGATGTCGCGTGGGCGACCGGTGGCGGTGAACCCCACCACCTCGCGGGTGCGTTCCTCGCGCTCGATGAAGAGCTTGCGCTCTGCGCGCGAGGGATCGGGCTCGATCTGCGCGCCGCCGGCAACCCGGATCGCCCTTCGCAGGTCTGCGCCCATCTCCGATTCGGCGGGGAGACTGATCCAGACACTTGCAAATGGCAAGCTGGTGCTGCCGCGCAACTGGAAGCCACACCCACCCAGCACCCCCACCAGCGCAAGGATCGCGCGACGCCCGGGCCGATCGCAGCAACGACTGCGGGAGGATCGGCCACCAGCCGGCCAGGGTACTGACACGGGTACTAGCCGGTGACCAGGTTCACAAGACGCCCCGGAACAATCACGACCTTGCGGATCGTCTGGCCGGGCGCAAAGCGCCTCAACACCTCCTCCTCTTCGGCCCAGCGCTGGGCTGAGGCCTCGATCAGCTCGCGCGCTGCGTTGGCCTCGATCTCGAGGTTGCCGCGAAGCTTGCCGTTCACCTGCATCACCAGGCTGATCCGGGGCTGGATCAGCGCACTCGCATCGACGAGGGGCCATGGGGCGTCGAGCAGATCGCCAGCACAGGCTTCGTAGCCCAGTTCGCGCCAGAGCGCCACCCCGATGTGCGGCACCACCGGATAGAGGGTACGGATCAGGATCGAAAAGCCTTCGGCGATCGCGGCCTGGTCGGTTTCGTGGTGTGGAGGGGGCGCCGCAGGGCATGTGGCGGCGGTCCCCGCGCCTGTATTCCCCGCGCCTTCAACCGCGGTGCCTGCACCCCCCGCGCCTTCAACGGCGGTGCCTGCACCCCCCGCGCCTTCAACCGCGGTGCCTGCACCCCCCGCGCCTGCAACCCCAATGCCGGGAGCGGCCTCCAGCGCATTGAGCAGCTTCATGCAGGCCGAGACCACGGTGTTGTACTGCCTTCGCTGGTAGTCGAGGTGAGCCTGGCGAAAGATCTGATGAATCTCGAAGCGCAGCGTCGAGGCGGCCGCACTGAAGCGGGGAGGGGCCTTCGATTCCCTCGCGGTGCCTGCGGCCCAGCCGCTGTAGGGGCCGGCAAGCACCTGGCGAATCGCCCCGGCGCGCTGCATCGCGCTTGCCCAGAGTCTGCGCAGGTAGCGGTGCGCGCCCTCCACGCCGGCATCCGACCACTCGAGCGACTGCTCCGGGGGCGATGCAAACATGGTGAAGAGGCGTGCCGTGTCGGCGCCGTAGCGGTCGATCAGGTGTTGGGGATCGACACCGTTGTTCTTGCTCTTGGACATCTTCTCGACGCCGCCGAGTTCAACCGCTTGCCCATCCAGCCGGAGGCTTGCGCCCACCGGGCGTCCCTTGTCGTCGTGGGTGACGTCGACCTCGGACGGGTTGAACCAGGTCCTCCGACCTGCACCGTCTTCACGGTAGTAGGTCTCGTTGAGTACCATCCCCTGGGTGAGCAGGTTGCTGAAGGGCTCCGAGAAGCTGAGCAGGCTGCGCCCGGGTGCCTTCGTTGCGCACCCTGGTTGCCCGCCAGGCTCGAGTTCCCCCTTTGCCTGGGGTGCTTGTCCAAACAGGTCGAGGTCGCGCATCACCTTGGTCCAGAAGCGCGCGTAGAGCAAATGCAGCACCGCATGCTCGATGCCGCCGATGTACTGATCCATCGGCATCCAGTAGTCGAGGCGGATATCCACCATGTGCGTGCCCGCATCCGGGCAGCAGTAACGCATGTAGTACCAGGCCGAATCGATGAAGGTATCCATCGTGTCGGTTTCGCGCCGCGCAGGCTTGCCGCAGCGCGGGCAGGCGCAGTGCACAAATGCTTCGTAACGGCTGAGCGGGTTGCCGCTTCCGTCTGGAATGAGGTGATCGGGAAGGACAACCGGCAGATCCTCATCGGGAACAGGTACCACGCCACAATCCCCGCAATGGATCACCGGAATCGGTGTCCCCCAGTAGCGCTGGCGCGAGATACCCCAGTCGCGCAGGCGATACTGCACCTGGCGACTGCCCAGTCCGAGCGCCTCCAGTGCCGATGCGACCGCTGCCACTGCGCTGTCGTGGTCCATGCCGTCGAAGGGCTGTGAGTTGACGCAGCAGCCGCGTGCCTTGTCCTCATACCATGCCTGCCAGCGCTCCGCATCGAAGCTTTCGTTTGGCACTGCGATCACCTGGCGGATGGGCAACCCGAACTTCCGCGCGAAGGCGAAGTCGCGCTCGTCGTGTGCCGGCACGCCCATCACTGCTCCGTCGCCGTAGCGCATGAGCACATAGTTTCCGATCCAGACCGGAAGCACCTCGCCGCTCAAGGGATGCCGCACCACGAGCCCGGTGTCGCGGCCATCCTTTTCACGGGTGGCGAGGTCGGCTTCGGCCACGCCACCCACCAGGCAGGCATCGATGAACACCTGCAATTCGGGCTGTCGCCGTGCGGCCTCGAGCGCCAGCGGATGCTCTGGAGCCACCGCCACGAAGCTCACACCCATCAGCGTATCGGCGCGGGTTGTGAAGACATGCAGGCGGCCGTCCTGCACGAGCCTGCCCTGCTCGTCCGCGATCGAGTGCGGAAAGGCAAACCGCACCCCCACCGAGCGACCGATCCAGTTGCGCTGCATCACTTTCACCCGCTCGGGCCACCCGAGGCTGTCGAGATCGTCGATCAGTTCCTGCGCATACCGGGTAATGCCCAGGTAGTACATCGGGATCTCACGCTTTTCCACCACGGCACCCGAACGCCAGCCCCGGCCCTCGATCACCTGCTCGTTGGCCAGCACGGTCTGGTCGACAGGATCCCAGTTCACGATGCCTGTCCTGAGGTAGGCGATACCCTGCTCGAGCATGCGCAGAAAGAGCCACTGGTTCCAGCGGTAGTAATCGGGCGAGCAGGTGGCGATCTCGCGCGACCAGTCGATCGCAAGCCCCATGGACTTCATCTGGCGCTTCATGCTTTCGATGTTGTCCCGGGTCCAACGCGCCGGTGCAACGCCGTTGGCCATCGCAGCGTTTTCGGCCGGCAACCCGAAGGCGTCCCAACCCATCGGCATCAACACGTTGAAGCCTGCCATGCGCAACTGGCGTGCCATCACGTCGTTGATCGTGTAGTTGCGCACATGCCCCATATGCAAGCGTCCCGAGGGATAGGGCAGCATGGAGCAGGCGTAGTACTTGCCCTGCGGGAAACGGGGATTGTGTTCGACGGTACGGTAAACCCCGCGCGCGTCCCAGTCGGCATGTGCCCGGGCCTCGATCGCAGCCGCGTCGTAGCGCAGCATCCTGGCTGCAGACAGGGGTTCCGGGGGCATCCTGAGCGTCCTGATCGGGGTGACAAGGCCTGATTATCGCCGATGCCTTGTGATGCGATGGCCGGCGCTTCCCTGACCAAAGTCCTATGCCCGGGGGTACGCAGGCGGGTAAGGTCAAATCGTCAGGATCGTCATCCGGGCGTCACTTGATGCTTCGCCGGAATCGCCTGATGCCGAAACAAGAAGATGCAGGCGATCGAGGAGAAGGGCCATGGGCGAGGATGTCTTGCAGAGCGAGGCTGTGCCTGCGGGTTCGGCAATCCTTCGGGCGATTTCGGTGATCGAAGCCATCTCGGTGGCGGAATGTCCTCCCCAACTGGCCGACATCTGCCGGGTCGTGCGGCTGCCAAAGCCAACGGTGTTTCGCATCCTCAGTACGCTGGAACACGCCGGCCTCGTGGGTCGCGAGCCGGGCAGCAAACGCTACACCAGTGCCGGACGACTCAATCGCCTCGCCGGTCAGGTTCTGCTCAATTCGCCACAGAGCGCAGCGCGGCACGCAATCCTCGAGGAACTGGTCGAGCAACTCGGCGAGACCTGCAATCTCACCATCCCCAACCTCAACTCGGTGCTCTACCTCGACCGGGTGGAAGAGGGCTGGAACCGGCGGGTCGGCCTTGGCGCCGGGTCGATGGTGCCGCTCTATGCCTGTCCAAGCGGAAAACTCTTCCTCGCCCACATGCCCCGGCGCAGCCGTGAACGGATGCTGCGTATTGCGCCGATGCTCTCTCACACGCCGGGCACCCTGTGCGACCCCGCGCGCCTCGGCCCCGAACTCGAAAGGGTTCGCAAACAGGGCTATGCGCTCGACCAGGAGGAGTACATCGCCGGGATCATTGGTGTGTCGGTGCCGGTGCGCGACAGTGACGGCAAGGTTGTGGCTGCAG
>Ga0194119_10012919_pt1 | contig 10498 bp, 7 predicted proteins | sample TA2MahC100mmetaG_FD_148620 | JGI IMG/M metagenome (GOLD analysis project Ga0194119, IMG submission 148620) | Freshwater microbial communities from Lake Tanganyika, Tanzania - TA2015018 Mahale Deep Cast 100m | ecosystem: Environmental > Aquatic > Freshwater > Lake | place: Tanzania: Lake... | reverse complement strand
GCCCACTATGCACGAGCTCCTCACCCACACAGCCGGCTTCACCTACGGCATGTTCGGCGCAACGCCCGTCGATATGGCTTACCGGAAAGCCAACCCGCTTGCCGCTCCTTCGAATGAAGCGATGGTGACTGAGTTGGCCAAGCTGCCGCTCGCCTATCAGCCCGGCGCCAAGTGGGTTTACTCGGTCGGAGTGGATGTCCAGGGCGCGATCATCGAAAAACTCTCTGGCAAGAAACTGGATGTTTTTCTTCGCGAGCGCATCTTTCAGCCGCTGCAAATGACCGACACGGCCTACTTCGTCGCCCCGGAAAAGCGCGCGCGTCTGGCGCGTGTCTATCGCTATAACGACAAGCGCGAACTGGTCTCCGCCGTGCAGCCGAACGAACTGGCCGAAATGCCTTCGCGCGTTCCTGGCGGCCACGGCCTGGTGTCCACCGCGCAGGACTACGCCCGCTTCGCCATGATGCTTGCAAATCACGGAGAACTGGACGGCGCCAGGCTTTTGGCGCCGGCCACCGTTGCGCTGATGCGCGCCAATCACCTGCCCGATTCACTCCTCGACGGCACCCACGGCATCGGAAAGTTCCGCGCCCGTCCCGGCCTCGGTTTTGGCTATGACGTCGCGTCCTACTACGACCCGGCCAAGGCCAGAACCAACATCGGCCGGGGTTCGTTCTTTTGGGACGGTCTCGCCGGCACCTGGATGTGGATCGACCCGCAGAACCACGTGGTCTTCGTCGGCATGATCCAGCACATGGGCGGCGGCCTGCCCGTAGACCTGCAGCACCTTAGCCGGGTGATGACCATGGCCGCTCTCGTCGATCCGAAAAAATAACGCTACTTCGCGTCGCGCCAGTTCGTGCCCTCGCCCACGTCCACCACCAGCGGCACGGCCAACTCCTTCACGCCCTCCATCGTCGTTTTCACGAGGACCCGCAGGTCCTCCATCTCCTCCGGCGGCGCCTCAAATACCAGTTCGTCGTGTACCTGCAGAATCATCTTTGCCCTGCGCTCCGCCAGCTTTTCGTGGATGCGGATCATCGCAATTTTAATCAGGTCCGCCGCCGTCCCCTGCAACGGCGTATTCACGGCCGTACGCTCGGCGAAGCCGCGCGCGTTCGGGTTCTTCGCGTGCATGTCGGGAATCGGTCTGCGCCTGCCATAGAGCGTCTCTGCGTAGCCGGTCTCGCGTACCTTGGCAATGGTCGCGTCGATGAACCGCTTTACGCCCGCGTAGCGGTCGAAATAGGCGCGAATGTACTTCTCGGCCTCATGCTTGGGAATTCCGAGCTGCGCCGCCAATCCGAAGCCGGTTTGCCCGTACACGATGCCGAAATTCACGGCCTTCGCCGCGCGGCGCATCTCCGGCGTCACGAACATCGGCGCGGCGCCAAACACCTCCGCCGCCGTTCGCGTATGGATGTCCTCGCCGTTTCGAAACGCATCCACCAGGACGGGATCCAAGGACATATGCGCCAGCAGGCGCAACTCAATCTGGGAGTAGTCCGCCACCAGCAGTTTCCATCCGTCGCGAGGAACAAACGCCGCTCGAATCTCCCGGCCCAGCTCCGTTCGAACCGGGATGTTTTGCAGGTTTGGATTGACGCTGGAGAGCCGGCCCGTGGCCGCGCCCGTCTGATTAAATGTCGTATGCACGCGGCCGGTGTCGGCATGCACCAGTGTTGGTAGCGCGTCCACGTAGGTGCCCTTCAGTTTCGTTAGACCGCGGTATTCCAGCACCTTTCCGGCAATCGGATACTCCGGGGCCAACCCCTCCAGCACATCCGCCGCCGTTGAGATCTGCTTCCCCTTGCCGGCCTTCGCGGGCACCGGCAGGCCAAGCTCCTCAAACAGAATCTTTCCAAGCTGTTGCGGCGAGTTGATGTTAAACTCGCGCCCGGCCATGGCATGGATTTCGCCCGTCAACCGGTCGATTTCCGTTTCCATTGCCACCGACATTCGGCCCAATTGCCCGCTGTCGATCCGAACGCCCGTGCGCTCCATATCGGCCAGCACCGGCGCCAGCGGTAAGTCGATCTCGCGGTAGATCGAATCGTCCACCGTCAGTTGGGCGGCTAATCGCAGCACCAGATCCGCCCGTTGATCCGCCCGGCCGCCCGGCTTCCGCCGCAGGTAGACCTCGCACATAGAGTCGAACGCGGCGTTGCCCCCGTCGGCCGTAAGCAAGAAGCACTCCAGCATTACGTCGCGAGTGAAGCCGCGTGCCGCCGGCGCCGCCCTCAGCATCGCTTTCAAATCGTGCGCCACCTTTGGCTGCGAACTCGCCAGAAACCCCTGCGCCGCTTCCATCGGCACCGTCCGCGCCTCACCCGGCGCGCGCGCCACGCCGATCATTCCATCGAAAAGTGCTACGCCGGCCGGCTCGGCGCCCCGTACAAACTCATCCAGTTCCTCCGCCGATGGCAGTGTCCCGTAATCCTCGGCCGGTTCCGGTTCCGCATCCGGGCCCAAGTCGCGCAGGAACGTGAAAAACTCCAATTCCCGATAGATCGTCTCCAGCGCTTCGCGGTCGGCCTCCCGCGCGATCAACTCCTCCGGTTGTACCGCAATCGGTACGTCGATGTCGATCGTCGCAAGCCGTTGGGACATTGCCAGCACCTGCCGCCCGTCCTCAATACCCTGCCGCTGCTTGGGCTTCAGTTCGTCCAGGTGGCTGAGCAGCCCTTCCACCGAACCGTACTTCTCCAGCAGTTCCGCCGCGCCCTTCTTTCCGATGCCCGCCACGCCGGGAATATTGTCGGCCGCGTCGCCCACCAGAGCCAGAAAATCGGCCACCTGCTCCGGCCAGACCCCCATGAACTCCTTCACGCCATTGCGGTCGTATACCGTGTCGTCCTTTGCCGGATTCAGCATCGACACGCCGTCGGTCACCAGTTGCAGCATGTCCTTATCGCTTGACACGATTACCGTCTCGAGCCCATGCGCCTTGGCCCGCTTGGCCAGCGTTCCAATCACGTCGTCGGCCTCGAACTTGGCATACTCCAGCACCGGAATGCGCATCGCCTCCAGCAGCCGCTTCACCAGCGGAATCTGTGCAACCAGGTCCGGCGGCGTCTCCTCGCGATTTGCCTTGTAGTCCTGAAACTCCTCCTCGCGAAATGTCGGCCCCAGGCTTTCATACACCGCCGCGATATAGTCCGGCTGGTACGTTTGCCGGAGCTTTCGGACCATGTTGTGGAATATAAAGACGGCTTCGGTGGGTGTCCCGCCCGTCGTCCGCATCGGCGGCGCGCCAGATCGCGCCCGGGCATGGTACGCCCGAAAGATAAGCCCAAAGCTGTCAATCAGAAAGAGGCGGGCCATAGCAACCCAATTCTAACGTGGCCCGCGCCGGGCGTGTCAAAATATTCCGTCAGTGTGTCATAGATGACACATAATCTACCAGTAAATTATTCAGAATCAATCATTTACAATTTTTGGAAGCGTGTTACACTACGGTTTGCCATTTCATAGGGAGGTTGCCGGACGTGCTGTTTGAACAGACACTCGCTCGCACCGTCGAATTCGCCGGGGTCGGGCTCCACCACGGCGTTCCCGTCAAGATGAAATTAAAGCCCGCGCCCGCAGGCACCGGAATCGTCTTCGTCCGCACGGATCTGGATAACTATAAACTGCCTGCCTCCTGGCAGCATGTTGCCCGTGTTTCCTACGCCACCAGCCTAATGCGTCAGGGCGTCCTCATTTCCACTACCGAGCATCTCCTAAGCGTCCTGTATTCGATCGGCGTCGACAACGCGTGGATCGAGATCGACAATCTCGAGGTCCCTATCCTCGACGGTTCCGGCAAGCCGTTCGTCGAACGCATTTTGGACGCCGGTATCGTCGAGCAGAAACGGCCGCGCCGCTACATCCGCGTGCGGAAGCCCGTAACCCATGTTCACGGCGACAAGAAGGTGACGATCCTTCCGGCCAACACCTTGAATATCGACTGCGAGATCTATTTTCCCCATCCTTTGGTGGGGCGCCAGACCGTGTCGATCGAATTGACGCCTGCCAACTATGCGAGCGAGATCGCGCCGGCCCGGACCTTCGGCTTCGAGCAGGAGTTGGATGCCATGCGGAACATGGGCCTGATTCGCGGCGCCTCTCTCGACAATGCGGTCTGTTTCGCCCCTGCCGGTGTATTGAACAACGGCGGGCTTCGTTTTGCCGACGAACCCTGCCGGCATAAGATCCTAGATCTGATCGGCGATTTCGCCTTGATGGGCCGCCCGCTGCTGGGCCGCGTGATTGCCGAACGCGCGGGCCACGCCATGCACGCCGCGCTCGTGCATCGCATTATGCAGGACCCGTCGCTCTATGAAACGGTGACGCTGGAGCTGCCCGCGGCCGTAGCCGTCTAAGGCGTGCGGCACATACCGAATATTTTGACGGTGCTGCGGCTGCTGGCCACGCCCGTGGTTGTGTGGCTCATCCTGCGCCGTGACCTCGACACCGCGCTGGTGCTGTTCTTCTGCATCGGCATGACCGACACCATTGACGGCACCTTGGCCCGCCGATTCGGTTGGACGTCGAAGTTCGGCCAGGTCGTCGATCCGTTGGCGGACAAAACTCTCCTGGTAACTGTGTTTTTGACCATGGGCTACGCGGGCTACATGCCGGTGTGGCTTGTGGCGACCGTTCTGCTTCGGGACGTGGCCATTCTGGCCGCCGCGCTTTGGCTGAAGCGCACTGGCCGCTTGACGGAGTTTCCGCCCTCGGCCTTCGGCAAAGTCTCGACCTTCGTCCAACTGATCACCGCCGGGTCCATTCTGCTCCGCTGGCCCGCCGACCCCTCGCCATTCTTCTACCTGACCGTTCTGCTCAGCGTCATCAGCGCGGCGCACTACGCCATTCTGGTCCGCCGAAGGCTCAATAGTAAAACTTCAGACCAAACTGCAACTGGCGCGGCGGGTTGAACTGGCCGTTTACGACGCCAAAGGCCGCGTTGCCGAACGCCTGGCCCGGTGCGGCGAACTGCGGCGTGTTTGTGAAGTTAAAAAACTCGGCGCGAAACTCAATCCGCATCGTTTCGCGTAGTGGAATCTCCTTGAACAGCGAAAAATCCCAGTTGTGCACGCCGTCGGCGCGCAAACTTGGCATGACGCGGCCGGCGTTTCCGAACGTGAACGCCGGCGGCTGGCTGAATACCGAGGTGTCGAACCATCGGAGGAGCCTTTCGCTGACCGTGCGTTCGCCCGCAAGATTTGGGTCTTGCCCGTTCACGTTCGGTCTCTGTACGGCCGAAAACGCTTGACTATTGTTTTGTGCGTTCACAATCGCCAACGGCACACCATTGGAAAACGAGACAATCCCGTTGACTTGCCAGTGGCCGATCACCAAATCGGCGGCCTTCGGTATCGAAGCGCCAAACGCTTTGCCCTTGCCGAACGGAAGATCGTAGACGTAGCTCAGAACGATGCGGCGGCTTACATCCTGCGACGCCATCGAACGGCTGGCGCGACGGTCGTAGACGTTTTGATGGGTCGGCGCGGAGCCGAGGAACCCGACTGTCTGCGAGGTGTCCTCAATCAGCTTGCCGCCGGTGAACGAGGCGAGAAGCGTTAAGCCGCTCGAATACCGTTTCTCTACCCGCGCCTGAACCGCATGGTAGATCGAGGAGCCCGAGGCCGGGCGGAAGTTATACACGTTGAGGAACTGCGGGTAGGGGCGGGCGAGTTGCGCCCTGGTGACGTTGGCTTGCGCCAGTGGTCCAGTCCGCACGAATGGCTGAAACGGATTTGGAACCAGTTGCAGGAGCTGGTTGCCCAACTGCATCTGCTCCGGCGTCAGCTGGTTTAGCTGCGGGCCCAGCGGGCCGTCGGTGAGTTTGGTGCCCTTGTTTCCGACGTAGGCACCCTCCACCGCGATCCGGCCCGGAAGCTGCCGCTGGACGTTCAGATTCCACTGTTGCGAATAACCAACACGGGCACCACGGTCGACAGCGCCGTCTCGGCCGCTTGCGCCGAAATCCTGGCCTAAGTTCGTCAACAGCCCCGAGCCCGGAGCCGTGGGCCGCTGCAGGCCGCGCGGGAACGGATTCGAAAGCGAATCGGCCGGGCGCAGTCCATCGAGAGATGCGGTTAGCGGCGTGAACGACAAGAATCCGTTGATGCCCGACGCCCAGCCGGCCGCCGCGCCGATATACGGGAGATAGAAAAATCCGTAGCCTCCGCGCACGACGGTGGCCGGATTCACCGAGTAGGCGAAGGCGAAGCGAGGTGCGAAGTTGTTCCAATCGGTATCGAATTGGCGCATCGGGTTGCCATCGACGCCAACGAACCGCAGTCCGCCGCGGAGGTTGGCGATACCCGTGCGTGCGGCCAGCGGACTGGCGGCGTCGAAGTCGAAAAAGCTCAACTGCTTGAACCGTTCGGTCCGGCCCTTTTCCACATCCCATCGCAGACCCAGATTCAGTGTCAGCTTTTTGGTCACCCGGTAGTCGTCCTGGAAATAGAGGGCCGAGTACGGGTTCGAAGTGAGAACCGTCGGCAGGATTCCGGCCTGCCCGGCTGTCAGCGTACCGAGCAGAAGGCTGGCGATCGGGTGGCCGCGGTCCACGGCCGGCGCGGTTGGGTTCGGGCCCTGCGTGAACGTGCGGTCGAAAGAGTAGCTGCCGGAGGCGTCGGTACCGACACCCTCCAGCGACTGATTGATGCGGTACTCCCCGCCTCCCTTGAGCTGGTGCTTCCCGGCAATACGAGTGAAGTTCGCCGACCAGGTATACGAGGTGCCGCGTTGATCCAGGAACTGGTTGCCCTTTCCAAGACCTAAGAACCCGGCGAAACTCATCAGCGGAAACCCCAGCGGATTCGTCATCTGCGTGTCGAGCGCCGCGGGCAATCCCAAATCCGCCATCGAAAACCCGGCCGGCGCGTTGGATGCGAAGTAGCGTTCAAACCGCGTAATCCCAAAGCGCACCTGCATCAGCAGGGCCGGCGTCTGGGTGCGGTTGAATTCCAGCCGCAGACTGCGCGCCGGAAAGTTGTCGCCGAGGAAGTTGCGGGAGTCGGCGGCGTTCCCGTAATGGTTCGGCGGCGTGTCCACGCGGGAGCGCCACCCCAGGCCCAGAACGAATTTGTTTTTGTCTCCCGGCGCCCAATCCACCTTGGCGTCGACCTCATTCGTATCGATCGCCGTCACCTTGTTGGACAAAAAGTTATTGATCCCCGTGCAGTTGGCGCCGGTCGTATTGGCCGCCGGGAAGAAGGTGACGACCCGGGTTCCCGCCCGATCCAGCCGGCTGGCCGGCAGCGATCCGCCCGGAATCGGGTCGCGCAGAAATCCTCCGCTTGGGTTGGCGCGGGTCGTCGCTGGATCGAACAATTGCACCGGAACGCAGTTGCCGCCCACCAGTTGGCGCGACTGGCTGAAGTTGCCCTGCCGCTCCGCCTCCGTGGGCACCGTGCCGTTCACCTGATCGCGCGATCGCTCGCGCAGCGCCTCGTAGTTCACGAAGAAAAAGAGCTTGTCCTTGATCGCCGGTCCGCCCAGCGTCGCCCCGAACTGGTTTCGTTTGAATGGTGGAATGGCGCGTCCGGCGCGGTTGGAGAAGAAGTCGTTCGCATCCATCTTGCTGTTGCGCAGGAACTCATAGACGACGCCATGGAACTGGTTCGTGCCCGACTTCAGGACCATGTTGATGATTCCGCCGCCCGAGCGCCCGAACTCCGCGGCGTAGCCGTTTGTCTGGACCTTGAACTCCTCCAGCGCGTCCGGCGATGGAAACAGGCTGACGACAACGATTGGATTGGCCGCCGGAACGGAGTTCGTGATGCCGTCAATCAGGATTTCGCTGGTGTTCCCTCGATTGCCATTGATGATGAAGTTCGCGGAACTGTTGAACGCATTTCCAAACGCGGGCGACGGGATGACGCCCGGCGAAAGGAGCGCAAGCTGGAACGGATTGCGGTTGTTGAGCGGCAGGTCGACTATTTTCCGGTTTTCGATGACGTTGCCGATCGCGCCGCTCTGTGACTCCACCAGCGGCGGCGCGCCGGTGACCTCCACGGTCTCGGTGACCGCGCCGAGGGCCATGGCAAGATCGATCTGCAGCCGGTCGTTCACGCGCACTTCGATCCCGCTGCGAACAAGCTTCCGGAATCCACCCGCTTCCGCTTCAATGCGGTAGAGGCCGCTCCGCAGCGCCGGAAACACATAGCCGCCCTGCGAGTCGCTGACGGTCTCATAGACCAGCCGCGTGCGTTCCTCGGCGGCGGTGAGCCGGGCGTTCGGCAACCCGGCGCCGGACGGATCGGCGACGGTGCCCGTAATCGCGCCCGTAGTGGATTGGGCGGCCAGAGAGTGAACAAACGCGGCCGCAAGGGCCAGGGGCAGGAGTTTGCTGCGCATGTTGGCCCAAGCATATAGCATCTAGTGGCCGGCGTGACCTGGGAACGAAGGTTGCAAGACTGAATTCGGCGAGGTGCCGCATGACGATCACGCTAGATGCCCCCGGAAATGCCGCGCAACGGGTCGCGCTTGAAACGAGCCGAATGCGCATCTCTGTCGGTCAATTCGTCCTGCGCGCCGCTCTGGGTCAATTGGAACAGCCGGCAGGAAACGCCTCCTGCTACGGCGTGCCCAGCCATGATCGACACCATGTCGCAGCGAGTGCCCTCGCGCCTTTACGATGCAAATTTGCGGCGCCAATGCGTCCAGGAGGCACCCAGCGGCGCGTCCAGTTGGGTGCAATCATTGTTCGGTGTATTGCCCGCGAGTTTCAAAAACCAACTAGGTTTCGAATGCTCGCTAGAACGAAAAGGCGTTAAACGAAGCCAGAATCGATCTGGCGGAGAGAGAGGGATTCGGAACCTAGCACCGCCAATAGAATCTGCAACTTGCAGATTCCACGTTGCAACGAATGCAAAGAATGCAACCAAAGCGAGGGCACCTTTGCCACCAGTGCCCACAGGGACGGGCGCTCTGAAGGTATAGCAGGCAAAACATTTGGCTCGATCGCGATCTCCTTCAATCGCGGACCGTGCTCCCAGTAGGTCCTTCTTTTATGGTTTTGGAGATGTCGTATTGGACTGCCAATCTTCCCTCATCAGCTCTTTCCCGTTGCGCGTCACGATGAATGCAGACTCCCAGTTTCCTGGTGTGGTCGGTGATGGTCTGATGCGCAGGAATTCTTCGGTGATGCCGTTGTGCGCATCGATTTCGACACGGTACTCTGTGATGCCGTCGGTGGTGGGCTTGAGCTTGAGGCTGGTGAGTACGGCAGGGTGGTTGGGGTGCAGATTTCCGACGGTCACGGCTTGGTTTGCTTCGCCGTTGAAAAACCTCTTGACGTCTTCTGGCGTGAGCCTTGCTGGTCGGAGGCGGACGGTGACGTTGTGCAGTGTTTCCGTGCCGAGATTGTCGAGGATGAGTGGTACGCCATCGACCCCTGGTGGTGGGTTGAGGACTGCCCCGACGTACGCGTAGGATTCCTTCTTTGCTGTTCGAACAGGCTCTTTCTTCGGTGTCGTCGGTGCCGGTGCGGGGCGCTCCGGTGGCTGCTTGGGGACTGGCTCGGTCGCCACTGGTTTTTCGGTCGCGTACTTCTTGAAGAGTGCCTCCACTCCGTTGAGGACTTGTTGCACGATGTTCTCCGTCGGCTCTGGGTTTGGCGCGAGGTATTGTGCTGCGAGGAGTGTCGCGATGATGAGCGCGGGTGCTGAACTGGCGCGGACTATCTTCCGTTCCGCTGATCGGAAGTTCTTGCTGCGTGCCCAAATTTCCCAGTATGTGACGATGGCGGCGACGATGAAGAAGAATCGGGCGAGGAGCGGTCGCGTGGCGCCACCGAGTTCGAGGCCGGCACCGGCAACGAACGCGGCGAGGGCCAACAGCCATTTTGGAGGTGGTGTTCGAATCCTTGCGTTCAGTTCGTTCTCGGGCATGTAGGTGGCGGCATCCGAATATCGTAGCTCACCTTAGAATCAATGGATTGCGGAGAATTTTTTCTGGCGGAGAGAGAGGGATTCGAATTCTCTTGCGGTGTTTTCGGCTCATGCCGAGTAGTGCTAAGTTATTGATATTACATGCAATCTAGTAAGTCACTTGACGGCCTGTAACAGCCTGTTTTCGCCTAGTGGCACCGCGTGGCACCGCGAACGGCATCAAAAACACCGTCTAAGGCTGTCAAGGGCGGACCAAAAGCTCGGCGGGTTTGCACCAGAGCCCACCTTATCAGCAACTTCGGAGTTTGCGAGAACCACAAACGGCGGCCCTGACTGCAGGCGAGGCCGTTGCAGATTTCCCACAGCGAGTCGGCCCAGCCAAGCTGGCAGAACAGCATGGAGACGAATTGCGTCCAACAGGTGAATCCTTTGGCGGCGCGTTCGGCCCCGTGCTTTTTCACCAGCGCGGCGAATTCCGTCCGCGGAAAATGATGCAGCAGTTGATTGAACGGGCTTGCCGCCTGTACCATGTGGTTGCCCTCGTGGCGAATGCGTGTGGCGACGATCCGGCCAAGGAACGAGTCGCCCATGCCTGATTATAGGAGGGCTTT
>Ga0194119_10012913_pt1 | contig 10501 bp, 5 predicted proteins | sample TA2MahC100mmetaG_FD_148620 | JGI IMG/M metagenome (GOLD analysis project Ga0194119, IMG submission 148620) | Freshwater microbial communities from Lake Tanganyika, Tanzania - TA2015018 Mahale Deep Cast 100m | ecosystem: Environmental > Aquatic > Freshwater > Lake | place: Tanzania: Lake... | reverse complement strand
ATGCCGGACTTATCGCGGTCGGGGCGGGGGCGGGGGCGGAGTCATCGGATACGCTCCGTCTTCTTCTCTCGAAAGAAACGTTCGGTCTCTCCGCATTCATCGGTGTATTTATGAACAAACAATCCATGAATGCCGACGATATAATGGGTGTATCTGTGCTTACACCGCGCATCATGATTTCATTTGATTCATCGTTGTCGGCGTCGGCGTATCGCTCTGTTTCGATTTATATGTCAGAGTATCTTGCGTGGAATCAATATACGATGACGGAACGCGAATCTCTCGAACTTCTTGAAACAACTGAATATATTCAGAAGTGTCGAGAGATTGCGGGCGAACAAACACTCTATCGTTATTCCGAAATTCCATGGGTTGTTATTCCATTTTCGACAGTGTATTCTTACGTGTTTAGAGCAGCGGCGGTAGCGGAGACCGATGTGAATACAACAAGAAGACTCTTCCAGCCCGGATTGCGGGTTGTTCGTGTTTCATCGGCCAACGTTGCCCTTTTTTATGCTTTTGTAAATGACCGCACGAGAGATTTCCGGATATGTATTCTAAATGAACTCACGCAATTACAATCTCTCGTTGAACATGAATTATACCAAATTTATATGTTACTCTTGAATCAAACACGTGTCGTTGCAGTTTATGTATTTACGCAGTCGCCATTGTCGGCGGCAGCTACGGCGGGTGCGGTTATGCCTACGGTTATGCCTACGGCGAGACCACGTAAAAAGACCAAAGGAAATCGAATTGCCGACCTTCACGATTATATCTCATCATCATCAACAGCACTCGTGAAATATTTGCCGCCGGTGATTCCACCCAAATACGACGCATTCGGAAAACGTATTGCGATGACAACGACACCGACGACGACGACACCAACGACTTCTAAAATACAGAGTCCGAGAGATTTTACGATGATGCGTTTGATTTCATCAATACAAGATAAAACGGGATGTGAAACAGCGGATTTTTTACGTGGATTTCAATATTGCGTAGGTAATCTGAATCGGACTAGCGCGGTTGGAATCGATACAATCGCACATAATCATCGCATCATCGATGCTCTACTTATTACTACGGCATCATCGTCATCGCCGTCATTCGTATCAAAAGAGAAATGGTATTACATCCTATATAATGCCATTATACACGAAGAAACGTTGTGTAAAGATATTTTCATGGTATGACAACGACCGCCAAGCGCTTCGTTATCGCCGATAATATTGCGTCGAAGCGAGCCTACGGCCACCAAACATGCTTCTTCCTGCGCCTGCGCCGCCACTTCCAGCAGCAGCATGTGTGAATGTATCTACGATGAATATGATAAATATGCCTAAAAAGCAATACAACACGAGTTCTTCGATGACATGACCTGTCTTCTCATCTTTCTTCTCTTCAAGCATATGAATAATGTAGTTCAACTTTTCGATGAGCGCAGCGTTTGTTCCAGACGATGTAGTGACTGCGTTATTGCCTCCTGCCAGTTGATTCGCAAGTGTTTCAGCATATGGGACAAATTGTTCATAATACTGCGTCGCATATGTGCTCGTTTTCGGATTTGTGCTAAATGCTGATACATTCGCTGCCGCCGCTCCTCCCGCAACAGTATCTTTCTTTGGCGCACCAGAAATTCCAGTCAATTTCTCGAAATAAGGAGAAGCAGAAGCAGAAGCAGAAGCAGAATCGTTCATTCCTTCCAGTAAAGTGGAAGAATAAGATGACGACGGATTTAGGGAATTCATCTGGGTTGTTTTTCGAACTACTTGTCCTGTATTGCTAGATACTGTCTCTGCTCCTCGAATAACTCCCGAATGAGATACATTCGTCGCATAAATACCCATACCTTGCGCTGGATAGGCCGGAAGTATCGATGAAGCGTCATCAGGGTCTTCTTCACTATCCTCCCCTCCTTTACGGTGAATATTTTCGATATAATCTTTGATTTGCTTTATCTTTTTTCCGGCGACAGCCGACATGCCCGATGTCGCCGCCGCCGATCCCGATGTATCAGTATTTGATAATTCATGATTTCGTGGAATCTTTAGGGTGCGATTCTGCCGACCTCCGATACCTCCGCCGCTACCGCCGCCGTTTCTTCTATTGTTCTTTGGTTCGTTGCTATTAGTTTCGGCGTATTCCGAAAAACCTAAAGATGTCATGTTCCCTATAAAAAAATGAGATTTTAATTCGGTGAAGATTCTTCCAGTTATATACGAAAAATATATTTGTTATGTATATAAGACGAAAATGGTGAAATTGAACAAAGAACTCACTTTAGGTGTTTTATTGGTGGTGATTGTCATTATGGTTCTTAAACCTAATCTCCTTGGATTTTTGTACAACAACGTTCTTGGTAAGCTCATCTTTGTTGCCGCTGTTGTTTTTCTTTCATTGAAGCACACCGCTGCTGGCTTACTTGCCGTAGTGTTTGTCGCGATGATTGCCTCGATGACCGGATACTATGGTTTCGAAGGTATGACCGCCGACCAAGAGGTTCTTGAAGGCGAGGAGAACATGAAGAAGGACGAGAAGAAGTGCGAAGGCGAAAACTGCGAGAATGGTGACGCAAAGACCAAGGAAGGCGCTGAGTCGCAAGAAGACCTTGTAAAGGAAATCAGCGATAAACTGAAGAAGAAATGAGCCGATGAGCGAATGCGATCGTAAATGAATATACACGACACATCACGTAACGATTGTCGTCTATATTATCTAGCATAATACTAGTAGTAGTAATCGTACATTTACTCGATGGAAATCCTGTATTCTATTCAATATATCATCTCATGGATTTATCATAATGTGATTCACAGCGAAGTCATGTATGCTATCCTAAAAATCCTAATCATCATCGGGTTGGTGGCATTATTGGTATATCGAGAATATACTTTGTTTCTTTTGTTATGTGTTGTGATACTTTCATCTGAATGTTTTCGATGGATGACGGAAAATAACCGTGATTTTGGTGAGGTTCAAAAAATGTTGGCGTCATCATTATGGAGTAATAACGCCGCCTCGGCTGCTCAATTTTCGATAACATCCGGCATAAGCGACAAAGATGAGCTCACGCGCGGAATTTCATTATCAAGCTCGTCGTCGGAACGTGAAGGATTTTCTCTCGGCATGCCCAAAATCATTAAAGGAGATGATAGCGGGAAAGACCATCGGAGGTCAAATAAATTCATCGAAGAAGATAGTAACGATTTTACTGAGAAATACTTTAAAAGCAAGCAGTGCTCGATTGGAAGCGGGGCTGGAAGCATCACGATGTTTGGAAGTAACGAATTGATTGGTGATTCGCGAACGGTGAATATAAAGACGATATATGATTTTGCGGGAAAGGCGCCGAGTAATGAAAATATCATAGGTAATGACGATTTGCGTGCAAGGTATTTCATCGATTGTGTGTATAATCCAGTAAAACGAAGTTACGGTAAAGTCGGAACATTTCGGGTCTCGCCTACCGATAATACATACCAAGTAGGCGACTTTCGCGATATGAAAACGCTGATGTATAATGACATCAACAATCGTATCATCGATATATCGCGTTGCCTCGCACGGTTTAATACGGAGGTATTGTTCAATACAGTTTCGGATATTACGGCGGATAGAAGCCAGCGATTGTCGTTGTCGGATCGGAAAGCAGATGATAGCATCATTCAAAAAACAAAGGAGGACGAATTTGTGTATAAATCTCTCATCGCAGGGAATTCAAACGCAGATAAAATGGTGAATATTCAATCGTTGAACTCAGGTCGCGCGGGGGATAATCGAAGCGATAGCACATATAGCCAGCTTCTTGACTCTGTAAATTCAGATGAACGTTATAAAAACAACGATACGTTGAAACAACGACATCTTAGCGTCTATGGTAAAGTCTATGGATTTCGCAAACGTATCGACGAAATTCTCTCGACGATGCGACAACAAACCAAGAATGATGCGGCATTATTAAATACGATTCGTGTAGGCGAATCCGTTGTTCAAGAGCTACGAATGATACTCGGATATCTTGCGATTGTTCAACGAACCGCCGATATTATCAAATTTGAAAAAGATACAAAGATTTACGAGACGAAACTTGATACAACACCACCACCGACTTCACTTTCATATCTTCCAGCCGACGCATCGGCGATCAATAACAATCGCAATATTTTTAGACTGCCGCATGATGACGACACGTATAACACCGACGACGAAAAACGATATTTATATGGAATTACGTATTACTTCGGCGGTCGGCCTCATACTTCAAGCTAGGGTATGTACGCACGTCACAGGATTCGCTTCGTGAAATATTTTTTTATCGACGTAGTATAGACAGGATTATTCATTCATTTTATTCATTTTATTGATTTATTCGTCATCATCAAAAATGGAACTACGAACAGTGGCGATTTTAGTATTGATGGCCACGATTGTTGTCTTGACATCGGCATTCGGAGCATATCAGGATGGGATTGAAAAACAGAAGGAACATGAGTTTCAAATGAAGAATAAGGCCGATAAGGCCGCCGATACTCCAACTGCGCTTGTAGGTGCGTCAGGTGCTGCAACTTCCTATAAACAAAGCGCCGCTCATCTTAATACGTCCGAAAAAGTGGATATGCCATATGTGAAAGAAGGTCCAAACGCCTACCGCGGAAAGGCGGGTGGGTATGACCTTCGTGACACCTACGACAGCAACGATGACCGCGATGACAGTGATAGCGATAGCGACGACGGCGAGCCAACGACCGAATTTCAACGAAAAATCAAATACATCAAAACGATATTCAAAGAAATATTTAGTAAATGGGGTTCGCAAGAACCGATTATGGCGCCGGTGAGTGTCGAAGAAGACCCCGATAATCCGCTGGGTGAAGGTTTCAAAATCCGAGAGAAATTCAAGAAAGGTGCGCGTCAAGGAATGCGCAAGTTGAAAAATGCGTTCCGCGGGCGATTCAAGTAACGACGACGCGGATGCGTAGGCGCAAGAAATAATCTATTGTAATACTAATAGTTACAGTATTCCAATGTCAAAACATAAGCATCGAACACGAAGTAAAACGCCAAAAATATCGATGAAAGCGGGTGCGGGTGCGAGTAGTGGGCCTGTCGCCGCTGCTGCTGCCGCACCCGGAGCACCAAAACCACAAGTTGGCGGAGCACCGGGGTCAATCGCATCATCACCACTCATACCCCCAATCACCTTGAAGTCATTTACAGACCTTTTTTCTGGAAAAACAAACTTTTTTACACTACAATCACCGGCAAACAATATTATGGATTCGAAAGTATTGACCGCCGCCCACAACTTCTTCCATAATCTGAATACAAGCACATTTTTCGCCGGTTTTGTCATGATTATCTTGAATATTGGGTCTCGATATATCAATCTCGAGTTGAACTCTTCAACCGAGTCGTGGATTAAATACCTCATGAGCAAAGAGGTGCTCGTATTTGCTGTGAGCTGGATGGGCACACGGAGTATATATTACGCACTCGTGATTACTGCATGTTTCAGTATTGTCGTCGATCATCTCATGAATGTAGATAGCAAGTATTGTGTTATTCCGTCAAAGTTTAGGGACCTTCATACGATGACCGAAGAGAAGCATGGACCGGAAAATAAGGTGTCGGACTTAGAAATCAGTAACGCATTACACACACTTGAAAAAGCGAAGAAGGAGAAGGAGGAAACCGACCATCTAGAAATGGTGAAATATCATCAGCTCTTTAAAGATGATACGTTTGACACGTCACAACCAGCGAAGGTCGGGGGAGCGAAATAATGTAGCAAAGCGTAATTTGATGAGAAGAAAAATAGAATGAGTATATAGTTAGTATAGTCATTCTATCATAGAAGGATAGGTATAATGTCACTTGAAGGGCCAGAATTAGAAGAATTTATAAGAAGCACCGAACATTCTCATGATACCGAAGATGCTGTATTACATAGAATGAAAAATCCAATATATGGTTTTACTGGAGGAGCTAATAATTTATGTTGGTTTTATTCATCGTTACAGTTGTTATTGAATACACATGCGTATCGACAATGGATATCGAAAGAAGTTTCAACTAAGAGAACAAAATGTGAAATGTTACACCATATTTTTAAGGAATTTATTCATAAACAAGAAATATATCCTTTAAAAGAAGATGTTCGGGTGATTGATGTTGGCGGTTTTATTGCTGGGATAAAGTCAGTCCCAGAAAACCTACAATTTTTATTTTATACGATTTTAACCACCGGTGAGCAACAAGACCCATTACAAATGCTTGACGAAATAAGTGAATGTTTAAATATTAACTCCTTTCAAGTAAATTATAAAACAATCTTTTATGATGAACGTAAAAAGACATTAACATATTTACCATTATTACATAATCCCCGACCCGAAACAGTATTAGCAAATTTCTCGTCTTCTGTGCCTAAGGCATCTTTTGTCTTTAATAGTACCCAATTAATTAATAATAATTCTACTACATTTACATCACTACAACAGTTAATTGATATTATACCGGTTTTTCCAATAAAAGAAAATAGCACATCAACATTAGATACACATTTTATATCAAGCCTAAAAACATCTTCATTATCGCGCTATCTCGAAATTAAACAAAATATTAAAGATTTATCGGGTAAAAAAAAAAGTTTTAATATCTATGATTATTTCGAAGTATTGGATGCGGCTTTCACTACTTTATTCAATTTGACAGGAAAGGGCTTTTCATATGACAGCACGGTAATTGATTGGTTTAATGATAAAGTAAGTAAAAATATACTTCGAACATATGTTGATAAAGATAATACTACACGTTATGAGTTTGTAAATAATATCAAAAATTCTATTAAAGATTATATAAATACAAATAACATACGCACGTATGATGCTTTTTTAACTGGTTTGAAAAGCAGTTCTGAACAAAATGTAAAAAATTTACATAACGTATTAGAATTTTACGAAGATGTAGTATTGAAACCGATATTACAAAATATGTATGACGATTTTACTACATATGTTCCTGACACAAATATAGTTATAATTCAACCTTCTGTTACTCGAAATGTCATTCATAAGAGTATTATGCAAACTCAAAGATTCAACCATTTATCTCGTATAGACTTTACTACAATTAGACCAGAACATGTATTTAATTTTAACGGCAAAAAATATTTTTTAATTTGTATTGTATGGCAAACTAGTGAAGGGATAGGGGAGGCAGGACATTATCAAGTTGAAATAAATATAGTTAATCCCAAAGATAAATCCATTCAACCTGGATTATATCACTGTAATGATTCATCTACCAAAAAAATAAATAATTGGAATTATGATATTATAGGAAATAACCCAATACCATCACTATTTGTATTCCAGAATGCGGCATTAACGCCAGGTATATCTCCGGTAGATTTTCCCCCAGTAGTTGGCGGTTTGCGCGGCAAAACTAGTAATCCCCAATTACTCACGCCCGGCGGTGTTGTCCAGGTTCATGAAGGGAGCGGAAACTGGGGTGATTTGCAGAACGACTATACAAAGATTTTTGCTCCCATAAAAACGACCATCGATTATCTAATTAAAGCGGGTTATAAGCATATTGGTTTTACATATTCTGCAAACCAAGCACAGACTCAGGAAATGTTTAGAGCATACGAGTTCAAACATGGCGAACAAACCGGATTATCCCAAAAGCTACAAAATGGTATTATCAAAACGAGTCAATTTAAATTACTCAGGGGTACTGGTCAAGGATATATAATGGGTGAAATAAAAAATGAATTGAGCAAAGACGCGAGATATGATAAGGTGTTTAGAATTATTCCGTTCAGCACGATGAGATATATTGGTGAAAACACACAAGAATACGTACCAGACAGGAATTCTCTTGGTAACGTAGAAGATTGTATCAATTTTGCTAATTTATTTTTAAAACTACCTAACAGTATAATTATAGGTTGGGCAGCTTTTAAAAATCCAAAATTAACGGATAAAAACATATTACAAGATAACTATTTTGCCATAGGTGGCGATAAAGCGAAATACGCAAAACAAGCGAATCCAAAAACTGATTATAAAATAGAAGATGTAGTGCCGGTATTCCGGAATTGGGCTCTACAAAACTGGAATTCGGATGCTCAAAAATTGGTTGATCATCCTTCATCAACGCCTCCGCCTCCGCCGAAAACACCCCCCGTTAAAACACCTCCCGGTAAAGGTCTATCTTCTCCTCCGCCCCCTTCTTCACCGCTTCCGCCTCCTACTCCACCAACACCAGGATTAAACGAACAGACCGGATTTTTAAATGGAATCAAAAAGCGAATTGAAGAAATAACCCAGGCCGCGTCTAAATCTATGGATGATGGTAAGAAAGGCATAGCAATCCTAGTAAATGGCGGTTCATTCAACCCAATACATAATGGTCATTTGGAAATGTTCTCATTCGCTAGGCAACGTTTGTTGGCTTCTTCATCTCATCCTAAATCAAGAAGCGAAACTGGTGGAGGTCATACATATTTCGATGTATTAGTGATATATGTTGTTTCGCCGGTTGGCGACCTTATTGAAAAAAATAAAGCAGATTCTTCCAAAATAACCTACGACGAAATTAACAAAAAATACAGAATCAAACTTTGTCGCGAAGCATTTGCGAGTATCGATGACGTCGTTCCCAACCCTTATGAAATAAAACGAGCAACTGACGGAAATCATCTTTCAAAGAACATGTTTGTTTGGCCAGACGAACATAATTCGCCAAATACGGTTGGTAATGGTTTAAGTGAATATTTTAATAAATCAAGCATCAATAACGTTACATTCTACGGTTTGGCTGGTTCAGATAAAGTAATCCCGGATTCAGGTAAAACAATAAACCCTCGTGAAACATATTATTTTTTACATGGAATTGGTGGTAATTCAATTATTGTTGGAAGAGCAGGTCAAGACCTGACGACGGTTTTTACTAGTTTTAATCCTAGCGCGGTTGGTTTGTCGGCACAACCGTATGACCCCACGAATGGAAAAATTACGATACCTACCGAATCACAAATTTCATCCACAAGGATTCAGCCGCAAATTATTGAGTTGCGTAACTATTTAATATCGATAGTTGCCAATCAAGAATTCACAAAAATTATGTTAAAAGAGGATTGTGATGACTCAAAACCTACAACTGATTGTATATCGTTTGCCAGTCAAGAACAACGTATCAAATATGTCCAACGACTCGTCAATCAAATCGAAGTTCCTCGAAGTATTCTTTTTAAGTTAGTTACATACGGTGAGTATCCGCAACCTTCTATTCGACGTAATGAGGTTGGTAAGGCTTGGTGCGGCTATAAAGAGTTCCGGAGGTATTTATTTAGATTCGAAAATTTTAATTTATTTCGTAGAATCGCCGATACATTAACGATAAAAAACTACTCGGATGAAGAAGAACAAAAGAAGCTTAAAAATCATCTCGCAACTTTTCAGAAACGCCACATAGTTGAACCAAAGACATTATCGCCCGCCGGAGATTCAAAAAATGGAACAATCGAATTTTTACAAATGACGACAGCACACGCATTATTTATACAAGGGGATGTTGGTGCGGCTACTAGTATATTGAATTTTGCGAATGCGGAACATGTTGGCGGCGGAGTGCTGTATGGTTCATGGGTTCAAGAAGAAACTCTTTGTATGTTGTCGCCTTTATTGTATTTGACGTTGGTGAATTTAAATAACTTTACTAATAATCGTGATACGCCTACTTCACGATTCGTATATGGTGAAAAGTGGGGTGAAACAAACTGGAAAACTCAATTTTTTTATACAAGTGAAAAAACACCCGTTGATTTTTTTACAGATGATGAATTTGCGTTCGTTCAAAGACCACCGCCTCTGCCGTTAATAGATGGTGGAACGCCAGACCAGGTATTTCCATATTACGGACACGTTATTACAGCAGCTGCTTATGACTGGAGAAACAACATTAAAATTGATAGTTTTAAAGGTTATACCGATCCAAATTTCAACAATTCTATGATTACTATAATTAAAAATATGGCGTATGTCGCAGCGACACAACAACAATGCGATGTATTAGTTTTGGGAGCATGGGGGTGTGGTGCTTTTGCGCCAAAACAGGAAAACGGAAGACCGGTTGATGGTTATATTGAACATGTCGCGCGACTATTTTGCCGAGCTCTTTATACGGTTATTCCAGATTCCGAAAAAAATGTTACATATAGAAATTTATTTAGAAAGGTTATTTTCCCTATCCCTGATTGTAATACATATGACAAATTTAAATCCGCGTTTGATTCGGAAGAAGCCGTTATACAAAGGGGTGGTGGGTTTATAAAAGAAGAACATGCCAAAGAAGTGTCACACGATGGCGATGGCGATGGCGATGGCGATGGCGATGGCGATGGCGATGGCGGCTTAAAAAAGAAAAAGGCGTCATCCATGAAATTACCCATCACGGATTCACCACCACCTCCCTATATCACAATAAC
>Ga0194119_10012908_pt1 | contig 10508 bp, 8 predicted proteins | sample TA2MahC100mmetaG_FD_148620 | JGI IMG/M metagenome (GOLD analysis project Ga0194119, IMG submission 148620) | Freshwater microbial communities from Lake Tanganyika, Tanzania - TA2015018 Mahale Deep Cast 100m | ecosystem: Environmental > Aquatic > Freshwater > Lake | place: Tanzania: Lake... | reverse complement strand
GTTAACAGGGTTATGCTAAGCAGGAGCAGGGCGCCTAAAGCTGGCCTGAGTTTCATTGCCATTTCTCTACCTCCACTCTTTCCATGCAAACAAAAAGCCAGCTTCCAAGCGCATGGGTGCTTGAAAGCTGGCTTTTACAGTAAGCCTGTACTTGCCCATCAGGAATTCTTGCTCTGATGAAACCCGGGCATCCGGATGTGGGTTCCATCTCCTTTTCCCTTCCTCTTGATTACATGTTCACTGTTTTACGCAAACCAGGATGTGATTTCATTGAAGCTATTATATCAGGGGAAGCCCTTTTTGTCAATAGAACAATAGTTTAATAAAGAATTCTACTTTGGAGGCATCGTTGTCTCATGCAGGATCTTACCCGACAATTCTCTCAGATGCCCTGAAGGCAGCGCCCGACGGACTGGTGTAAGAGCTGTCCCCTTCTCTGAGGGCAGTCTGAGTCTATTAACGCCACAGCATAGCGCTCGCCACCAGCAGCAGCGTTGGCGGGTGCAGGAGCATGTTGGCGTAGCTGGCGTTGGCCATGGGGCAGGCGCACTCCTGGGCGCGGATGCTGCGGCGCAACTCTCGCAAGCGACCAGTCTGCTCAAACCAGATGGGCCGCAGGTCATAGCCGGTCTGGCGCAGGTTGCCCACCGGATCGGCGCGCACGCAGCAGGTCCAGACGTCGCCATTAGGGGCGATGTGCGCCGAGGCCCAGCCAGCGTAGCAGGAGATGACCTGCCGCCTCTCGGTCAGAACGCGTTTGGCGAGCTGGTAGTACGCGGCCCGGAAGGCGGCGGTGAAGCGGCCAAGACCCCGCGCCGGCGCGCACCGGGCCTCGGCGCTCAGGAAGTCGGCGAGGGGGCGTACTGCTCCACCGATGGTGTGATGTCCCAGCCCAGCGTGCCCAACTCGACCCGCTCCTCGGCCACCTCGGTGATGTAGGAATCCGGTTGCAGCTTTTGCAGGCCCTCGTAGAAGGTCAGTTTCACTTGCCCAAGAGCGTCTCCCAGTTAGCCGAAGGTAGAGTTTATACAGCAAAGTGGGAAAAGCCACCAGAATCTATCCAGAGAAGACGGTGGTTTTCTCAATATGTTCACTGCCGGTGATATTTACACACTACGCCATTGTATCCAGCAGCCCACCCGTGGTCTATGTCGATGAAATGCAGGTCTAGCAAGCCAGTGCAGCCCGGTTCAGCCGTTTGGGCGACCCAGGTCTGCCCACCATCTGTTGTATGCAGAATTGGTCCACTCGAAGCGATCCAGCCCACGGTGGGGCTCACGAACTGGACAGCGTTAAGGCTACCCGTTACCCCACTAGCTTGTTGGCTCCACAGGGCGCCTCCATCGCTTGTATGCAATACTAGCCCACCGCTTCCGACTATCCAGCCCGTGTTGGCGTCAACGAAGGTGACAGCCTCGAGGGTTCCATTAGAAACTGGAAGGGCTTGATTTGTCCAACTATTGCCTCCGTCCGTCGTCATATAAACTCTGGGATAGTTGGGATAGGGGAAGGAACCTGTGTAATGCGTGGCGAGCCAGCCGCGATTTGCGTCAACAAAGTGGAGATCAAGAGGGCATCTATTGTATACCTGGCTGGCGAGAGACCAAGAGTCACCCCCATTCGTCGACCGCAAAACGTAGCCGTGGGCTGTAAAGGTATAATAAGGTGGTGACCCTGATACGGTAAAGTGGCAACCCGCTATCCACCCATGATTCTCATCGGCGAAGTGAATGGCCTCAAGAAAAGTGTCAACAGGACTTGCCTGGGTTTGCCAGATATTCCCGCCATCGGTGGTCCTCAAAATTAGTTGTTTGTTGTAGCCTACTATCCAGCCTCGGCTTCGGTCTAGAAAGAACATGTCACGCAGTTCCTCGGTGATTCCACCATTCTGGCGCTGCCAACTCAAGCCGCCGTCGGTAGTATGCAGGATAGTGCCATTGCTACCTGCCACCCACCCGGTCTGTGGGTCAACGAAATACACTGACTCGAGAGTGTTTGCAACGCCCGTGGACAGGATTGTCCAGTCGGCGGGTGTCGGCGTAGGAGTGGCTGTTGACGTCGGCGTCTCGGTCGGCGTAGGAGTGGCTGTTGATGTTGGCATAGGCGTCTCGGTCGGCGTAGCCGTGGGCGTGTTGGTTGGCGTCGGTGTAGGCGTGTAGGTCGCTGTTGGTGTAGCCGTAGCCGTTGGCGTGGGCGTGCTGGTAACTGTGGCGGTGTTAGTCATTGTTGGTGTTGGTGTCGGTGTTGACGGCCAGTTCTTCAGGAGCACGGGCAAGTAGATTTTGTACTTGTAAGTGGGAGTAGTGGTCGCCGTAGGCGAGGGTGTTAAGGTGCTAGTAGGAGTAGGGCTAGGAGTAGAAGTGCCCGTGGGGGTAGGGGTAGCGGTAGCCGTAGGTGTGGGTGTTGCGCTACTGGTAGGGGTTGGGGTAGCGGTCGCCGTGGGCGTGGGTGTATCGGTTGGTGTCGGCGTGGGCGTGACCGTTGGAGCCACAGCGATATCACCTGCGATGACCAAGGCATAGGGCTGAGGCCCTTGGGGCACATTGTATCCCGCGACCCTAATCGTGTAGTTGCCAGTGGATGGAGTGTCTATATCTACTCCCTCAACATTGTTCACCTTGTCCGCAGAAGTGCTATAATCAGGAGACATTACCACAGCCCGGATCATGTAATCTTCCTGAGTCCATGGGGACCAAGAGGTACCGTTGAAATCCCAGCTGCGGCCGTCAATGGGGGGATCATCGTCATAGGCCAGCACCAAATATGCATCTGAAAAGCGCACCTCGATATAGAAGTCTCCGCTGGTTATGGTGATGTTCTTGTCGGAGAAATCGACCACATACCAGCCCACGGTGCGGATGCTGGAGGGCACCGCGGCCAGCTTGGTGCCGGGAGCGCCCCCAGCGCCGTCGTCGTCCCAGACGTTGGCGGTGAAGCTCCTGGGGTACCCGTATCCAGTGCGAGCCCCCAGGGCGAACAGGGCCTTATCGAGCTTGACGGGGTACGACGTGGGCGTGAACCTGACCGCAAGCCCCTTCCCCGCGCCCCAAGCGTAGCCACCGTCATCTATTCCATCATCATAACTGAGGACCTTGGTAACTCCCCGCTGGCTGGCATGGTTGGGATAGTGGACCGTCCCTGATGGGTCAGTGACGGTGAGATCAAGATCATTGACCAGGCCTCCTGCGGCCACAGTACTCCCCGGATAGTCGCTCCACCCCAGGCTCACCCGCAATGGCACCGCTGAGCTGTTAACAGTGTAATTGTAGGTCCTGCTTCCACCTGTGCTGAGCCCCGAAGTCTCGTCAAGGTGATATATCCTTCGCGTGGCAGCCGGGAAGATAGAGTTCTCCACATCCACCCTGCCCCAGCCCTCGACGTTGTTGGGCGGCGGGGGAGGTGGGATTTCTCGTGAAGCCCCTGTGCCATACTGGCCGGGAGTGATGTCTCGCGCCCCGTTGATGAGGATTGCCTTGATCAAAGCAGCGCTGGGGGTGAGGCCCTGATCGGTGTAGAATTCCCTCACCAGGGCGGCAGCACCGGCTACCAGCGGGGTGGACATGCTGGTACCGCCGCTCCAGGCATAGTAAGTATTAAAATCCTTCCAAAGACCATTAGTCTGGGCAACGGAGGATCTGGTGGAAAGAATGTTCGTTCCAGGGGCTACGAGGTCTGGCTTGAATCTTCCATCGAGACAAGGACCACGGCTGCTGAAGGCTGCCATGCCGGCGGGGTTATTAGATACGTGATCACCGCTTATCGGCGTGGCCGGAAACCGTGGTGGCCCCCATGTGATATCGAGACCAATGCTTCCACCTGACTCCCATGGCGGTCTGACGCTCTCAGTGGCCCCGACGGCAATGCCGTTCTTAGCCGTCCCAGGGCTCCCTATCGAAACCAGATCAACCACCCCATTCGTGTTGCTATCAACACCCGCATTGCCAGCAGCAAATAGGATGACAGCATCCTTATGATCCCAAACGAATTCATCGACGTCTTCGGAATTTGAAGTGTACATCCCCGCCGCACTGGCACCCCAGCTATTACTATGGATGCGTGCTCCAGCAGTGCGCGCTTGGTCGAAAAGAATGTTCAGATCGGTAGGGATGCCCGATAATGCCCCGGTAGAATTATTCTCTATTGCTTGAAACACAAGGCTGGCTTCGGGTGCCATTCCAATAAAAGAGGTACTTGGATAAATATGGCTCGCAGGGTTGCTGCCCGATCTGCTCCCATTTCCCAAGACTGAGCCGGCCACATGGGTGCCGTGTCCGCTGTTGACGTCGTTTGCTCCGTCGCCAACCCGGTCGTAGATAGTGATGACCCTCGATCCTCCGCGGCCATCTTCAAAGTCATCGTGGAGGGTCGCTGGGGAGGTAGAGCCCCGATCCAGCCCTGAATCGGCTACAGCGACGATCTGTCCCGCGCCATAAAGCCCATGGGTGTTCCAGACACTACGCACATCCATGATGTCAGCGGCCTTGTTGTTGTCCAGTTCCCACACCGGTTCAGGCTCGATCCACTTTACACCTGTGATGTTGGCAACATCGCCAATCTTCGAGGAATCTATCTGGACCTTAATCTTAGCTTTCCACGTGCTCTCGGTGACATCTAGAATTGTGCCTCCTAACTCCTCCAACTGCTTCGAGATTCCAGCAAGGTCTTCCCCTTTGAAAATCACGATCACAAGGGTTGTCGGTTCAGACTTTTCAGTCAGGATATAGGCCTTCATCAATTGCGGATCTATCCTGTACCCTGGCTGATAGATCCCTACCCAGCGGACTGGCTCCATGGACTCGACAGTAGCCTTTGTGGCCGTGCCCATCTTGACTATGAAAGCGAATTCCGGTATGTAGTCGAATATCCTTGCCCCAACATCCGTTAGGGCGTCCTTCCAGGCCTGAACTATTGGCCCATTGAATTGTAGGATGTAGTATCCCTCTTCATCGGCAGGGTAACTGTCCAGCCTCAGATCGCCAGGAAGGAGAATTGGGATTGGCCCGGCCAAGGGGTCGAACTCGCCAATGGCCAGGCGGATGTATGGGCCTTGGCTAACCGGGCCAGGTGGCACAGCCAGTGGCTCTAGCAGGGGGATGGCCTCGATCGACAACTTCTCATCCTCACTTGAGGGTGTGGTAGTCGGTGTAGCGGAAAGACTAACGGCGGACACTCCGCCCCCTGCGCTCAGCAGCGTTAACAGGGTTATGCTAAGCAGGAGCAGGGCGCCTAAAGCTGGCCTGAGTTTCATTGCCATTTCTCTACCTCCACTCTTTCCATGCAAACAAAAAGCCAGCTTTCAAGCGCATGGGTGCTTGAAAGCTGGCCTTTACAGTAAGCCCGTACTTGACCGTCAGGAATTCTTGCCGTGATGAAACCCCGGCATCCGGATGTGGGCTTCATCTCATTTTCTCCTTCCTCAGATCACCAGTACATTGACCTATACAAACCAGGATTTCTCATCTGAACCTATTGTATCACGGGAATTCTCTTTTGTCAATAGTTTTACCCAACATTTTCTCAGGTGTCCCGAAATTGGGCGGAGTCTGTCAGCGCTGCAGCACGTCTCTCGCCACCCGCACCATCGTTGGCGGGTGCAGGAGCATGTTGGCGTAGCTGGCGTTGGCCATGGGGCAGGCGCACTCCTGGGCGCGGATGCTGCGGCGCAGCTCTCGCAGGCGCCCCACCTGCTCAAACCAGATGGGCCGCAGGTCGTAGGCGGTCTGGCGCAGGTTGCCCACCGGGTCGGCGCGCACGCAGCAGGTCCAGACGTTGCCGTTGGGGGCGATGTGCGCCGAGGCCCAGCCGGCGTAGCAGGGGATGACCTGCCGCTTCTCGGCCAGGACGCGCCGGGCGAGCTGGTAGTACGCGGCGCGGAAGGCTGCCGTGAAGCGGCCGAGGCCCCGCGCCGGCGCGCGGCGCGCCTCGGCGCTCAGGAAATCGGCGAGGGGGGCGTACTGCTCCGCCGTGGGGGTGATGTCCCAGCCCAGCGTGCCCAGCTCGACCCGCTCCTCGGCGACCTCGGTGATGTAGGAATCCGGCTGCAGCTTTTGCAGGCCCGCGTAGATCGTCCCGAACTGGGCGACGTTGAATTTGGAAATCACGGTGTGCACGCTGAGCACCAGGTTGGGGTGCTGCGGCTGGATGGCCTTGAGGGCCTCCCAGGTGGCCATGGCCCGCTGCCAGTTGCCCGGCACCTGGCGGATCTCGTCGTGCGCGGCACCGAGGGCGTCCAGGGAGAGGTTGAGGCCGATCTGTGTGCCCGGCGCGGCGGCGCAGATGCGCCCCACCTGCTGGACGATGCGTTCCGTGAGCAGGCCATTGGTGGGGATGGTGACGACGGCGGGGCGGCACTCCTCGGCGGCGGCGATGACCAAATCGGCGAAGTCGAGGCGCAGGAAGGGCTCGCCGCCGGTGAAGGTGAGGTAGAAGGGGGTGTGGCCAAGATTATGGAACACCTGACGCCACTCGGTCAGCGTCATCTCGTCGCCGGCCTGGCGCCAGACGTCGCAGGTGCGGCAGCGGGAGTTGCAGCGAAAGCTGACGCTGACCACCAGGCTGAAGGGCAGCAGCCGTGGCCAACCCCAGCGGTAGAACAGCCAGTACAGAGGCAACCGGGCTAACAGGGTGACTTGCCGTGTGTCCATAGACCTTTAATCAGAAAGCCTTCCAGAGATCACATACGTCCATCATCGGGAACCACCAAGACACGAAGACACAAAGATAAGAACTTGGTGTCCTTGGTGACTTGGTGGTTAACTCCCTACGGTAGGTGGCTTACCTGGCCAGCCAGCCGCCATCCACGGGCAGGATAGCGCCGTGCACGTAATCAGAAGCAGAGGAGGCCAGGAAGACGACCGCGCCTTGCAGGTCCTCCGGCTGGCCCCAGTGCCCCGCCGGGATACGGTCAAGGATGGCCTGGTTGCGCACCGGGTCGGCGCGCAGCGGGGCGGTGTTGTCGGTGGCCATGTAGCCGGGGGCGATGGCGTTGACGTTGATGTTGTGTTTAGCCCATTCGTTGGCCAGGGCGCGGGTCACCCCGGCCACGCCGCTCTTGGCCGCGGTGTAGGACAGGATGCGGATGCCACCCTGGAAGGAGAGCATGGAGGCGATGTTGATGATCTTGCCGCCTCCCTGCTGGACCATCACCTGCGCCGCCGCTTGCGAGAGAAAAAACAGCGCCTTCAGGTTGACCTGCAGCACGTCGTCCCAATCGGCCTCGCTGAACTCCAGGGCCGCGCCGCGCCGGATGATGCCGGCGTTGTTGACCAGGATGTCCAGACGCCCGGCCTGGCGCACGGCCTCGGCGACCAGGGCGCGCAGGTCGGCCGGTGTCGTCTGGGCCAGATCGGCCGGCAGCCAGAAGAAGCGCCGCCCCAGGGCGACGACGGCGGCCCGCGTCTCCACCGGCTGCGAACGGTCCAGGGCCACGACGTCGGCGCCGGCCTCGGCCAGGGCGATGGCGATGGCCTGGCCCAGCCCCTTATGCGCGCCGGTGACCAGGGCGACTTTGTGGTCCAGGCGAAAGTGGTCTAGGATCATGAGACTCCTCACAAAATAGACCGCGGCCGTGTTGCGTGTTGCGTGTTCCGTTTTATGACACCATACGAAACACGCACCACGCACCACGTCCTAATGGCCCAAAGCCCGCAGCATGGGCACGGTGCGTGAGACCCAGCTTAGGACAGGATCGTCCGGGCTGGCCTGGACGCGCTGGTTGCCGGCTAAGGCCCACAGGTAGTAGGTGGTGTAGCCCGGGGCGCTGACCACGGTGTGATAGCCCTTGGGGGCCAGCAGGATGGTGTTGTCACGCACCACGTAGGCCGTGTCCCACTCAGCGCTGTAGTAGCGCGTCAGGCCAAAGCCGTCCGGCGGGTTAACCTTGAAGAAATAAAGCTCCTCGTGGTAGGCCTCACGCGGCAAGTCGTCTTTGTCGTGGCGATGCGGCGGGTAGGTGCTCCAGTTGCCGGAGGGCGTGAACGTCTCGCCCACGATCAAGCGCCTGGCCGGCAGGTCGGGCTGGCCAGCCAGGGTGAGGATCTGCTGGTAGTTGCGCGTGAAGTTCGCCGCGCCCCACACGCCCGTGGTGACCTTCTCCGGCGGGATGACGTAGGGCGCCGTCGCCAGATCGCTGGGGGCGCTGACCAGGGCCACCTCCAGGCGCCCCTGCGCCGTAATCGTGTAGGTGCACTGGCAGGGCATATACACGGCGTGCGGCTTGCCGGCAAAGACGTTGGGCCGGCCGCCGACATTGGAGAACCGCTGGCTTTGCACGGTGAAATTGCCCTTGCCGCCCAGCAGCACGGCCAGGAACTCGCGCTCGCCGGTGGTCGCCGCGTAGCTCTCGCCGTCCGCCAGGAGCAGCAGGTGGAAGTCCAGCAACTGGAACGGGTTGGACGGCAGGCGGTTCAGGCCAGGGGCGGTGGGGACGGATTCAAAGTAGGACATGGGTGAACTCCTCATCATTGAGTATGGAACGTCAGACGGCGAGCGTCAAACGTGATGCGTGAGACGTGAAACGTGAAACTTAATGATCACGCATCACGTTTCACGTTTCACGGTCGCCTGGCGAATCCACGCGATGACTTGCGCCACCTGACGGGCGAGGCCATCAAAATCGCCCGCCTTGACCAGTTGGCTGGTGATCAGCTTGGAGCCCAGGCCCAGCGCCGCGGCGCCCGCCCGTATCCAGGCAGTCACGCTCTCCGCCGTGGCGTCCACGCCGCCGGTGGGCATCAGGCGATGCCAGGGGCAGGGGGCCAGCACGGCGCTGATGAACTCCGGGCCGCCCACGCTGCCCGGGAACACCTTGCAGATTTCCGCCCCCAGCTCTTCTGCCGTGGCGATTTCGGTCTCCGTGGCGCAGCCAGGCATGTAGAGAATCTTGCGCCGGTTGCACAGGCGGGCGATCTCCGGGTTCAGGCTGGGGCCGACGATGAAGTTGGCGCCGCTGGCCAGGTACAGCGCCGCCGTCGGCGCATCCATGATGGAGCCGACGCCCAAGATGAGCGATGGTTCGGCCTGGGCAAAGTGTCGCACCAGCTCCGTGAACACGGGGTAGGCCATCTCGCCGCGATTGGTGAACTCCACGACGCGCGCCCCGCCCCTGGCGCAGGCGCTGACGATTTTGCTCGCCGTCTCCGTCTCCCCGTGGTAGAACAGCGGCACCAGCCCGATGTCCAGAATCGTGTTGATGACCTCCAGACGCATGAAACGCGCCATAGGTAACTCCTGTAAACCTGACAGGTCTTGGAGACCTGTCAGGTTTTATCATGGTTGGACCAGGTACAGATTCACCTTCCCGCCGTAGTCCGAGGCGTACAGGATGCGGCTGCCGTCCCAGCTCCAGGTGGGGTGGCAGTGGGCGCTCTGCATGTGCCAGGATGTCTTGTGCTGGCACAGCACCTGCAGCCTGGCCTCCTGGCCGGAAATGTCAATCAGCACCAGGTCGTCCACGTCATCACCGACGAGAATGGTGTGGTTGGGATTGGCGTGGTAGTGGTTGCAGTAGTACGGCATATCCATGCGCCGCACGACGTTGCCCCGGCGATCGGCCAGGCCGACGAAGGGAATCATCACTTTCTGCTTGATGGGCACGTCGGTAACCACGGCCTGCGTACGCGCCGACGTGATCGTGCCGTCGTGGCCGGGGCCGCGGTTATCAAAGAAGAGATAGCCGTCCTGCGTCCAGAATTCGTGGCCCACGCTGTCCTGCTCCGTCTGGCGGAAGCAGGGCCGGGCCTGGCGGGCGACAAAATCGAGCAGCCAGATGCGCTGCGTGACCAGGTTCCACGGCCCCTCGTGGCAGTAGCTGCCGATGGTGCTGTCGTCAGGACAAAACTGGAAATGCCCCACCTGGTGGGTGTCCTGGAACACGTCGAACCAGCCGGAGCCGTCCAGGTAGGCCAGGGTGATGCGCCCGTCCTTGACCAGGTAGTAACGATCCTTGAAGCCGGCGTAGTTGGGGCCGTCGGCCACCTGGACGTCCTCGTTGCGGCAAAAGGCCACGTAGCGCCGATTGCGGGCGATGGACGGCGCGCCGAGGTTGTAGTTGCCCGTCTCCTCGTAGATGACGGTGGTCTGGCCGGTGGCCGTGTCCAGCTTCTTGAGCCGATTGCCCGTCCGGTAGACGACGAGGCGGCTGTCGGGCGTCTTGGTGACGCTGCCGACAGGGCCGGCGTGGCTGTCCTCGCCCTCGCCCTGCTGTGGCTCGTCGGTGAGCTGCACGATCTCGCCCGTGTCCAGGTTCATACGGAACAGGTTGTAGTGCGGATTCTCGTGCGGGGCCTTGTCCTCGCCGGAGGCCCGATCTGATAAAAAGATGATCTCGTTCTTGTGGGCGTCGAAGGAGTTCTCGGTGAAATACAGGTGCACGTTGTTGCCGGTGGACGTCAGTTGCTGGATCGTCCGCCCGGTCTTGGCGTCCTTGAACTCCCGCATTTCTGATTGCCAGGTCCGGCCGATCATTCTCAATCTCCTCAGACTGCAAAGTTACTACTTCACCACGAAGG
>Ga0194119_10012906_pt1 | contig 10509 bp, 9 predicted proteins | sample TA2MahC100mmetaG_FD_148620 | JGI IMG/M metagenome (GOLD analysis project Ga0194119, IMG submission 148620) | Freshwater microbial communities from Lake Tanganyika, Tanzania - TA2015018 Mahale Deep Cast 100m | ecosystem: Environmental > Aquatic > Freshwater > Lake | place: Tanzania: Lake... | reverse complement strand
CTGCTCTGGCTGGTGTTGCTTGAGGTGTTGCTGCTGTATTGCGTGCTCGATCAGTGGTTGATCGGTTGGCTCTTCGGTCCAGGTTTCGAGGCGGCGCTACTTCCAACTCGTTTGCTGTTGTTGACGGCCTTACTGGAGTGTCTGGCTCAGCTGGTTATGCAGCCGTTGTTGGCGGCTGGGCAGACCCGCCTGTATGGGTTGTGGCAAAACGGCTCCGCTTTGCTGGCTGCACTGCTCGGCTGGTTGTGGATTCCCAAGGCAGGCCTCTCGGCCTATCTGCTTGTGAGGCTGTTGTATGTGTTGCTGCCCTTGCTTGGCTTTGCTGGCCCAGTGTTTCGGCATCTAAGGGCCCCACGTCAGATGCTGCCATTGGTATTGCTTAGCCTTGCTTGCGGGGTTTTTCTCTTGGCTCAGGTGTTCAGCCTGATGGCGCTGTCCTGGTCGATCCCGCTCGCCCTGTCTGCAGCCTTAGCGCTTTTGCTGCTGCATTGGCAGGACGCTCGTGCCCTCACACAACGGCTGATGTTGGTATGGCGCTAAAAATCAGAACCCTCTAGTTTCAGCTGTACATATCAAGCCTTTGTGTGGCCTTGGCAAAAACTCGCATAGCCCAGCTCTGCTGATCTAACTCAGCTTGCAAATAGTGATGGAGTTCTCATAGAGCGCTTGAATGGAATACGGCCACCTGCAAAGGCTTGGATTCGCGCAATAGATTAGATTGCAGCCATAAAGATAGGCAGGTCGTATACGTAAAAGAATGTAAACGAGTTATGCTCTAATGAGTATTCAAAGATTTCATCCAAGGGATTGCATGCACGCGAGCTGCTTTCCAAAGAAAGACTTGGCAAGCTATCAGCACCTCCATTTGTCGAAAGTCAATGCGCAGCCCAGAGATACCCGCTCCTTACTGAAAATATTCTGATACAGTCCATTGGCAAGTAGGTTTGACCACTCCACAGGCCTTATGCATATTCGCTTATAATAGTGAGCGATACAACAAGATATGCTTCCGAACAATAGAATCGGCAGAAAACCTAGAGCGAGCTCTAGTCTTTGCTCGATGACCTAGAATGCGCCGAAGTCTGCTATTGTCCACCATCTTATTGAGAGCACTTACTAACTTGCCTTCATCGTAGCTATCAACAAGAAAGCCCGTATTGTTGTCTGCAACAATATCTGAAAGTCCTGAAGTCCGGTATGAAATGACTGGGACTCCAGAAGCCTGAGCCTCGGCTGCAATTAATCCGAATGACTCCAACCTAGAGGGTACAACTACAATATCTGTAATAGAGAACAGCTCGGCTAGTCTTTCTTGACTAAGAAAAGGAAGCAAAATAATTCTATCGCTCAATTCACCATGCCTTGACAGAAATTGTTTTTGTGCCGAACTGCTTAAGCCAAATAAGACTAATCTTGCATTACAGCGAGGCCAAATACAATCCTGCAAAATTCGCCCGACAATATCTAATCCCTTATTTTTGTCGCGTGCTGCATAAGCAGCTCCTAATACAATTACAACCTCACTACCGTTGAGGCCTAGCCTATTTCGCGTTTCAGAGGGCACTGATTTGTCGCTAAAGAAAACCTTATCAACAATATTGGGGATAACATGTATATCACAGTCTCTCCAAAGTCTCGAACGAAGTGCTTGACTTCTGCTCCATGTGGAAGGTGCGATAAGTGTAAAGCGACTTGGGCACCAGCTTCTCATCTTCCGTTCCCAACACCATCTATCTAGATCGAGGCCACATGAACCATCTAGTCGGTTATTCCGGAAATAACCGATTTCAAAGCGATTGTCGTGATGATCGCATGGATGATGCTCGGCCCCAGTTAGAGGCCAGCAGTCATGCAGCGTCCAAACAACTTTCTTCCTAATCCTACCAATGGCTTCAATTGAAATAAATTCTGATTGGAGCCAGTGCAAGTGTACAATCTCCTGCTCTGACGAATTCAGTTCTTTGTCAAACCACGAAGGAAAGCAAGAAAGTGAATGCCAATGTTTATTAGGTGTTCTCTGTGCTTGAATCAGCAATCTAGACGTATAGTGTCTAGCAAGACCTAAGATTTCAAATGCTCTTGATACAGGTCGTCTAATTAAATTACCTTTTTCATCGATTCTGGAGCCTAAATATCTGTAGCTAGATTTAAAGCCAATAGAACTTAGGCTTTCATGTAGCCTGAAAGCCGCATCTGCTGCGCCACCGCCCCCTTTAGAGTAACTCAAGTGCAAAACACTCGGATCTCCGTCTTGAAGGCTCATCAATACCCGATCAGTTTCTGACAAATATCGTAAAATCTGCTCATTACAGTTGCATCATCGCACTTGTGGTAATAAACTCTCGACAGATTTGCCTTAGCCATCTTTTGAAGGGTCTCTTTCTTTAATCCTGTCAAGACTGTGGTCAGTAGCGGAGCAGAAATAGATGAAGGCTTGGCAATGCAGTTAAGAATAAACTCGCGAATGTAGAACAAGGCAAATCTCAGGTCTGAGACTCTTCCAGCACTCAACCACAGTTTAGCGTAGCATGCTATCTGATTATAGTAAAAAGGAATCGAGGAATATGTTATGCCTAATTCGCCAACATAATGTATGTGAGCTATTGAGGATCCTGATGCGCAGCAAAGAATTGGCTTATTCATTGCACAGAATTCACCTATCGCAATACCAAATGTTTCACCCATGCTACCACCCCAAAGCATACAATCACACATAGAGATAACCTGATACTTCTCCTCGGCGTCAGCAATACGAGGAAGAAACTTGATCCGACTTTTATGTCTAGAGGGAACCTCAAATGGTTTAGTATTTACCATTAAAAAGCATAAGTCATCTCGGGAATCAACTGCCTTTAGGATAGCTTGAACATTTGACTGAATATCAAAGGTCTCATAAGCACCTATTCTTCCAATGACCAAGTCTGTGTCATTTAACCCAAGATCTCTTCTAGCAATTCCATGCCCAGTAATTCGCGGCTTACGAATAATGTGTGGCAATACAAGGCAATGGGGATTCGTATTCTTTATAAAAGGCGATACAGCTACAAAAGCCGTTCTATTAAAGATTGGTGGAGAATCCTCATAGTCAAATATGCAATGGAGCATAACTGGGCATGAGAGGCTAACAGTAAACATCGATGGAGCCGAAACCGGGACATAAAGAATATCTATTCCTAATTGTCTGGTTTTTGACTCTAGCTCCGAAATAGATGACAAGGGGACAACAGAAGCATACTCGCGAAGATTTGCGACGACATCTTCGTCATTATGTGGATTAGAATCAATGTAAAAGACTACACATCTGCCTTTATTCTTCAGTCCGTGGAAACGCGAATATTCCGCTATAGCATTGGTTGTCCCTCTGACACTCAAGTAATTATCGAAGAAGCCCAGTGTAAGCTTGTCGTATCCATGTGCTTGCTTCAAGCGTACTCCTCTAGGCTTCCTGCTTGTTTACATGCCAACTCTACTACTACATGCGGGCTATCTTAAACTGCCTTGAGATATTGTGATCAACCCTATCCGCAATTGATGAGACCAAGACCGTCGAGGCGTCAAAAGCGTTGTATTCATTACTTTAAACCTAGCGTTGGAGGTCTTTTATGTCGGTCAACCAAAATTCTTTCCAGATCCTATCTTGCTTCTTATTCCTAACGCTATATCAAAAAGCCAAGTACTATTGTAGTTGCATCTACCGCATTAAACCGATATTCTAGCTAGATTGGCTTCGTCATCACGAATTCGCAATGGACAGCTTCTTGCTTAGAGTGCGCAGAAAGCTAGCCAGCCAGCATGATCCTTTCGAGTGGAGTCTAAAGTGCGTTTTGGCAAGCCTTGAGATCAAGCCCGAGCAGCTCGTATACTTTGATATTGGATGTCATAAAGCCGAATGGGCAAAGTCTTTGCGCAGAGCATTTCCGAAAGCATCAGGCCACCTTTTTGATCCAGTCTCGTATCCTGAAACACTTGCTTTCTGCAATCAATCAATAAACAAATCCACCTATCATAAAGTCGCCTTCTTTTCCGATTCCTCAGAGCGTTTCTTCTACTCTAACGGCACAAGCGGCGACTCACTCTTTCAAGAACTTACTCCATCTTACGCTAAAGTAAAGCCTGTCCTTATACCCACAACCTCAATTGACAGATACATTTATGACCACAATATCTCGTTGCCTCATATCCTCAAAATTGATGCCCAAGGAGCTGAGCTAGAAATAATACGTGGTGCTGAAAACTTGCTTAGCAGACCACAAACTGTCTTTATCGAATTAGAAGTGTCCTTTTACGAATATAACAAAGAAGCACCACTTGCTCACGAGGTGATCTTCGCAATGGATCAACTTGGCTATAAGCTGATATCATTAACCCCAATACATGAAGGGCTTCATGTGCTCAACCAATCAGACGCACTGTTCGTAAAAAAAGACTCACTTACTCAAGCATCTTGTGCGGGACTTGATCTCAATGCGATATCAAACACCTGGTTGACATCTTCTTCGGATAGATGAACATTCTCGCGACGTCCTGTCCTGCCATCTGAAATAAAATAAATATAGTGATCCAAGTCTGTATGCATAAGAGCCCTTGCGTAACAAGAATTGCACCAGTTCCTGTCCATTATCTCAATAACTCTTCCTGGAGCTTTCATGATATACGGCACTAATGTCAAATCTGCTCCGTGTACTGCTATCACAACCTCTGCATTGGCTAAAATATTGAACTGGTTCTCTATTCCATATTCTGAGAGGGTTACTATCCTAAACCCTTCCGTCTCGGCTCTCCTAATCATCAGCTCTGTTGTACATACATCAAACCCTCCTCGACTATCTTTGTCTCTGAGCAAGAGAAGTCGGTATCTTTCCCCTCTAGCAGTAGTCATCTCACCTCTGAATATACAAGCGAAGCTTCTTAATAACTTGTCATGAGTCTCCCTTGTGACGTTTCCCGTATATCTGCCAATTCCCAATGTGTAGCATGGCCCACTTATTAAAACATCTCCATGTGTCCAATATATAGCAAACGAGTAGCGACTCTTCAGTATTTCTAAGACAGCACAGATGAAGCTCTTCTGTGCTTGATCTGGCAGAAGTAGTACCGGCTTGACCCCTGTTTCTTTAAAATATTTCAAGCAATCGATTAAACGCGGCACGAAGTCATAAAAAAAGTGATAGAAATAAGTACAGTTATGTGAACCAAGGTACAATATGGGATTTGTTGGTGTAGACTTGGCAGATACTCTTGCATATTGAGGACATATCAAGTAGGAAAGTATCCATAGCGCAGTCCGTGATGCTTCTCTATATGTAAAGCATAAGGTATACCCCCAGACTAACTTCCGCGAGCACCTATCGAAAATAAAATCTCTCTGACTTCCCACAATCGCACTGTCAAAGCATCGCATTCTCTGAGACCAACTGCTCGTTAAGGGTGCGTACCCTTTTGCCATAGTACGGATCAAAAATGCATCGTCATTACTCCTAGGGCTTGTCAGATATTTACTGTTAAATACTGGAAAACGAATTGCGGTCTCAGCACAAAACCAACCATTGCTGAAATCACTTATGCTTGTGAGCAACAGTGCTCGCATTCCGTTAATAATCGTTTTCACGCTGTTGCATCCCGCAGTAGTTTTCTCAACCTACTGCTATAAAGACTGAGGTTCATATTGGAGCGAATAAACTCTCGATTTACGTCGCTATTCCCTTGGCAGCTTGCATAGCTCATCACACTCTTGACAGCTTCGTAAAGTGTATCTTCCATGTCTTCTTTCCAATCCATCATAATTCCCTCAGGCAAAGATACGCCACAATCACTAGTGTAAATAGGATACAATCCCGATGCCATGACAACCGAAAGTAGACCCGGGCTGCCACCTTCTGAAGCACTAGGTAGCACAACTGCCATGCATTGGCTATAAATATCTTTCGCAGCGCACGAGTATGGATTAATGCTGCCATGTAAGATCACCCTACTGAGATACATTCCATAGTATCTTGAAACCATCTCTCGTTCAGACTTGCGCAAATCGCCGCAGACATGCAACTTTATATTCGGAAACTCCCGCAGTATTCTTCTAAAGTTGTGCAATCCCTTATGATACATCCCATGTGACCCAAACCATAGGATATCTGTAGACGAACTCTGCCGGCCTTCCCATTTATAAGAATCTGATGTTCCCAAGCTGAGATAGAAAGCTTCAATGCTGTAGATCCTTTTGCCAGAGTGATGTCCATAGCTGTCTGCCACCACCCTATTTCCAAGAGCGATGATTACATCCGATCGGTGCTCTGATTCCTCGATCTCTCTTGGCACTATCCTCAGACCTTGGATGATATTCCCATCACTCAGGGTAGTCGTTTTGCCAATTATAGATAAGAGCTTCATTGACTTTTCCCGAACTGACGCTGCCCCATGCCCTGTACCGTAGTAAATAAATCTATCTATGCCTGATCTTCTCTCGTGAAGGTAATTAAAAGTCTTGCCAAACCCTGCTACAAGTGAAAACTCTCTTCCCAATCTATCTACATCAATCTGGTCGCTATAGTTGCATACAATAACATTGTACCCCAGCGACTGTAGGCTGGCTAACCATTCCTTTGCTTCGTCGTAATTAGTGTGCAAAAAGTATTCCTCTCTGCTTACCAAGAATGGCAAGCATATGTAACTTAGCAGAGCCCAGCGATTGCATCCATTTGTCTCGAACTCAAGTAAAGTACTCTTACCAAATACCTTTCTTGCACATTTACGATATGTCCTCCCCAATTTCGACAGCATTTCCACGGTATCCTCTAATATCTATAGTAACAGTCTGCAGGTCTTCTTACCAAGACCTCACGTCAACGCTTGAGCCATTTGTTCATCTTCACCAATCGCTTGGGCGCTTTATACAGCATATTATCGTGCTCGGTACTCATGAACCGACTCTAGTCTGTACTGCCCATAAATATACTATGGCTTCTCTCATCGCGTTTGATGGCGGTGACGGGCCTTACGCGGCAATGAATCAAGGTGCCACGCTCGCCTCCGGCAAGTATCTCTGGTTTTTAAATGCTGGAGATATTCCACTCACTGAATCCATCCCAACTCTTATCAATAATGCTCTTTATAATACGTCGCCTTTGATCTCATGCGTATGCACTATGTGCAACGGCTCACTCGAACGCTCCTGGATTCCACGTCTTGAAGACTTACCACTTGGTACCTTGCCACATCCATCACTGCTCTTTTCTCGTGAACTCTTTGCGCTCATGGGTGGATTTAATCATCAATATACCTACGTTGCGGATCGAGCACTACTAGTTTCTGCCTTCCTTGCAGGACAGCCGATAAACTTCCTGCCCATTGCTATTGCACGATATGTCTCCTCGCGTGACTCTATGTCCTCTACTTATGCAGCAGCATATGAAGATATTGGGCTCACATTCTCTTTGGGCTTATTTCCAACAGCCGAATCATTGAAAGATCTCTTTCGGAAAGCCCTCTTATCTCTGTCCTTTCCAAAGATCATGTCAGAAGCAAGTTGCTTCTACCTTGGCCTACTGCGACGTTCAGGGGCATCTTTGCGTCAACTTAAGGCCAACGTGCTTTATCGTAATCGTCGCTAATTCTCACCCACGTCAACATATCTCGATCTTCTCTGTTGCCAATAGTGTCAGCATACTATTCATTATGTCACTTGATACCGGGATTCTCTTTTGTGCTTGAAGCATTGCCTATTTTTTTTCTTCGCTCTAGTCTGGTTCATGAGGTTCTCCCGATCTGAGTGAGTAAGCTTATCTCTGATCTTTATGCTATTCCACAAATCCTAGCGGCCCGATGCGATTTCACATCTCTGCCCACTTCCTTAGCTTAATAGCCAGTACTCTGTAGCCTTCCGCTGATAGATGCTTAAGGCTATTTGCTTCTCCCTCATCAACTCCACTTAGCCTTTGCAGTTCTCTGCACGAACGGACTTCACGTACCCAATCATAAACAGGAATCTTAAGCCTTTCCGCCTGTTTGCTGAGTCTCGACTCAATGCCTTTTATAATGACTTTGCCAGTGCTCTTGTCTTTCTGGCAACTTGGCACAGAGACTATGCTGAAAGTTGCACCTTTTGACTTCGCCAATGTCTTGTATTTGCCCATTATATACATAAAAGCCATCGCGTCTAGCTTGCTCGCGTAATTAGCCATAATAATGTCAGAAGCACTTCTAACCAGGCTTCTGACTTCATGCAAACTTGCCTTGCGCAGGGTCTTTGCCAATAAGGAGCTTTCTACATTAACTATGTTTCTTTCTGACCGAAACCTTCTGATGTTTCTCTCGCTCAGTTCGCTATATGCTTCTGCATAAGCTGGTTTCGAATGTTTAAGCCTATAGTTGTGTTGGTTCCAGTTCTTGCTCAGGGCGTAGCTTAGTAGCCACGGATTTGTGAACTCCATTAGTAGAGACTGCTGGCCGAGACCCTCATTGTCATTAAGATAATGTAGGTAAATAATCTTCTTTACCCTTCCTGAATAGCTCTTTAGGAATTCCGTCAGTGCCGCATAGCTTGTGAGCGGTCCATTGCCGCCTCTCCCTAGCGAGTATGTATTAACTCCACCCATGGTTAGTCTCGCCTGTATCGTCTCGGTCTCTCTGACGCAATATCCTTGCGCATAACTATCCCCAACAAGTAGGATGTCTATGCTACTGGGGACTTTTGAGTTATTGTACCCGTTCGAGTCCGTCGTGTGAGATGACCAATAACCTTGCTCGTTGCATGTAACTACTAACTTATGAGGAGGTGGAGATAATGGAAAAAACTGTGCCTTGCGTAATATGCCCAAGCGATGTGGGAATGTTCCATATGGGCCCATATCGAGCATTGGTGCAGTCTTCTTTGCCTCTGCTAACCGCTTCAACTCCTCGTACATAGTGCCTCCTGCAAGACCTTGATACTCGTTAGTCTTATTTGCTTTAACCCCTGGAGACTTTAATGCTGGGATGGCAAATTCACATGCTAGCAAAGAAACGTAAACTGAGGCGCAGACGGCTGTTATTCGTGCGCATGCTCCCTTCTTGACAGGCAAAGCCAATCTGTTATCCTGAGGTTTCTTAAATCTTATCAATCATCTTCTGTCGCGATTCATGCCTGTTCATGACTTGTTGCATTTATTTCATTCTTTTCTGGGTGATTGCTCGGCCTCTGGGATGCTAATGCTTCCGCGACCACTCCCTTCATGAGGGTGCTGCATTTCCTACCGGTGTACGCCCCGGCTTGGCAGTTCGGCGGGCCCGTCTTGAGTGTTTCGCGTCTTTGCGAAGGCCTGGTGCAAGAAGGGATAGAGGTGCGCGTCATCACCACCAATGCGGGTTTGCCTGAGATGCCGGCTGAGCAACTCGGCAGACCTCAGATGCTCAATGGCGTTCAGGTCACCTACTACCCCGTTGATCAGAAGTGCGGACCGATTCGATCGGAGGCCTTGCTGGCCGGGCTGCCTGAGCAGTTGGCTTGGGCTGAGCTGCTTCACCTCAGCTCGATTTGGCAACCCTTGGGCTGCGCTGTGCAGCGGGCTGCCCATGCAGCCTCCGTACCCGTGGTCCAGACCCTGCGCGGCGCATTGGGTCCCTATTCCTGGCGCCGCGGCTGGTGGAAGAAAGTGCCCTACTTCTTGCTGAAGGAGAGACCCCTGCTGCAGCAGGCGGCGGCCTTGCACTGCACCACGGAGCAGGAAGCGAGGGAAATCGCTTGGTTGCGATTGCAGTCTCCTGTGAAGCTTCTCGCCAATCCTTTGGAGCTATCGCAATTGTTCTGTGATCCAGCTTTGGGGCAGGCTTGGCGTCAGCAGAGGGGGTTGCCCAAGGATCAACCCTTGTTTTTGGTGGCAGGGCGATTGCATCACAAAAAGGGTTTGGATCTTTTGCCCCAGGTGTTGAAGGCGATATCGCATAAGCCTTGGCAGCTCATGTTTATTGGACAGGATGATGACGGTACTGGTCGTAGGCTTAGGCGAGCATTCAGCGCTGCAGGGTTGGGTGAGCGTTGCCACTGGATGGACGCCCTGCCGGCGGAAGAGCTTCTAGGTCCTTACAATGCTGCGGACTGGCTGTTGCTCCCCAGTCGCAACGAGAATTTTGGCAATGTGGTGGTTGAGGCCTTGGCCTGTGGTTGTGGCGTCCTGATTAGCGATCGGGTGGGTGTTGCTGAGTCGCTTGATTGCTGCCCTGGGGTCCGCGTTGTTCAACGCACTAAGGCCGCTTGGATCGAGCAGCTATTCCAGGCCTTGGTCTCATCTCGCCCAGGGGCAGGTGCGGAAGCCTGGGTGAAACAGCGCTTTTCAAAACAGTTGATCGCACGGCACGCCCGAGAGCTCTATGCCGGATTGCTCTGACATGGCTTATCAGCCCACGATTGCTGGTGTGGTGCTCACCCTCAATGAGGAGAAAGACTTAGGCCGTGCCCTCACCTCCTTGGCCTGGTGCGATGAGTTGCTGGTGCTCGATAGTGGCAGTACGGATGGCACTCAGCGGGTCGCCCAGCAGCAT
>Ga0194119_10012904_pt1 | contig 10510 bp, 11 predicted proteins | sample TA2MahC100mmetaG_FD_148620 | JGI IMG/M metagenome (GOLD analysis project Ga0194119, IMG submission 148620) | Freshwater microbial communities from Lake Tanganyika, Tanzania - TA2015018 Mahale Deep Cast 100m | ecosystem: Environmental > Aquatic > Freshwater > Lake | place: Tanzania: Lake... | reverse complement strand
GGATAGGACTTGTTGTATCGCTTGGCCTCGCGTTTCAGGCGTTCCTGGATGGCCTGCTCGACCTTGGCCAGACGCTTCAAACCATACTGGATCATCTTGAAGCGCTGGTTGGTGCTGTCGCGGGGGGCAAATTCTTGCAGCCTTGCCCGTTTCAGCACCTCGTAGAGGGTCGGCCTTGAGACCCGGAAACGTTCCGCCAACTGCGTCACCTTCCAGGTTCGGGTTTGGTAAAGCCGCCAGATTTCTTGGCGGTCTAGCAATGTGAGTCGAGTTCGTTTATGGATGTTCATTTACAGTATTCCCCAGAATACTGTAAACAACGCTAGAAATTTTTACAGATTAATTAATCGCTATAGCGCGGTTTAATTGCCGCAAAATCTCCAGCTTTATCGTCCCGCCCGCAAACTGTCCCGGTTTAGCGCCAACCATTGGATGGCAATAATCGGGATACCGGATTCTATTCTATTGTCCTGTAACATACGCCAAGCTTCGTCAAAAGGTACGGTCGTAACCAGAATATCCTCATCTTCGTGATCCAAGCCGTGAATGCCGCCGATATTGTTGCTGTCTACCCTGCCGTAAAACAGGCTGATCATCTCCGACGACCCGCCCGGCGTGGTGTAAAAGCGGTTAATTAACCGTAATTCCAGAATATCGCAACCGGCTTCTTCCTTTGCTTCGCGATAAGCGACCTGTTCGGGCGTTTCGCCTTCGTCGATGGCGCCGGCGACAATTTCCATCAGCCAGGCGCGCTCGGGATGATTGACTGCCGCGCCGACGCGGAATTGCTCCAGCATTACGACGCGATCAGTATCAGGATCGTACAGCAATACTGCCACGCAGTTATTACGCCGGAACAGTTCGCGGCTGATTTCTCCGCTCCAACCTCCTGCAAACAGCGTATGTTTCAGACGGAATGTTTCCATGACAAAGAAACCGTCATAAACCGTTTCCTTACCGATTAATTCAAAGCGTTTTGTCATTTTTTTCCTTTATATTCAACACGGTAAATTAATCCCGGCTGGTCGCTCGATATTAATAGACTGCCGTCCGGCAACTCCAGGATATCTACCGGCCTTCCCAGTACGTCGTCCGATCTTGTCAACCAGCCGTCAATAAAGCTGTCGTCGGAGACCGGTTTGCCATCCTTGAAATGTACAACGATAACGCGGTAACCATCTGGCTTGGAACGATCCCAAGAACCGTGTAATGCCACAAAAAGCTGCTGCTGATAAGCGGCGGGAAATTGCTTGCCGCGATAAAAACGCATTCCCAATGGTGCATTGTGCGGATTGTATTTCCAGACCGGCGCAGTGAATTCCTTGCAGCTTTTATTGGCGGCGAATTGCGGATCAGGGATTTCGCCGCCATGACAATAGGGATAACCGAAGTGTTCGCCCATTTTCCCGGACCACCGGTTAAGTTCTTCCGGCGGCTTGTCGTCGCCCAGCGAATCCCTGCCGTTATCGTTAAAAAACAAAACGTTGGTTTCCGGCTGCCAATCAAAACCCACCGTATTACGAATACCGTGGGCAATTTCTTCAAACTGGCTGCCATCGGCATTCAGACGAAACAAGGATGCATACGGCTTGTCGGGATTGCAGATATTACAGGGTGCGCCGATGGCAGAATACAGCTTACCGTCCGGACCAAAGCGCAGATATTTCCAGCCGTGATGTTTGTCGGAAGGCAGTTGATCGTAAACGACAACCGGTTTAGGCGGGTTGGCAAGCTGTTTATTAATATCATCGAAACGAATAATGCGATTAATTTCAGCGATATACAGTGCACCATTTTTATAAGCCACGCCAATCGGTTTGTTCAGATTATCTGCAATGGTATAACGTTGTTCTGCAATACCGTCTCGATCCTTATCCTGAATCGCATAAACCCGCTTATCGCCAGTACCCACAAAAACAGTACCTTCATCCCCCATCGCCAGACTGCGGGCCTCGGGTATATCACCGGCAAAAACCGTGATCTTGAAACCCGACGGGAGATGGAGATCGCTTAATAATTCTTGATAATCGCCGGTTTTGGCAAAACAGCTGTTTGTGTACGTTAGAAATAATAAAATCAATAGGTTGACCATTAATAAGCGCATAAAACACTCCAACTTTATTAAACTAATTATCAGTTTATCATTCTAACGAAACATTGAAATTATTATCGTAAATCCCCATAATGGTTATCACATCACCTAACTAGAGAGGCCACCTCATGATGCGAATTTTATTATTTCTGGCAACCAACATTGCCGTATTGATTGTTATCAACATCGTCGTACATCTTTTGGGATTAACTGGTTATCTTAGCACCCAAGGCATTAACTACCAGGCATTGCTCATGATGGCGGCGGTTTATGGCATGGTGGGTTCGTTTATTTCCCTGGCAATGTCTAAAACGATGGCCAAGATGTCGATGGGTGTGCAGATTATCGATCAGCCGCAAAACCAGACCGAAAAATGGCTGTACGATGTGGTGGAAAAACAGGCTCAAAAAGTGGGCATCGGTATGCCGGAAGTCGGCATTTTTAACGCCGGTATGCCCAATGCATTCGCTACCGGCATGAGCAAGAACAGCTCCCTGGTTGCCGTCAGCACCGGCCTTTTGCAAAGCATGACGCCGGATGAAGTGGAAGCGGTGCTCGGCCACGAAATGTCCCATGTCGCTAATGGCGATATGGTGACCATGACCTTATTGCAAGGCGTGATGAACACTTTCGTTTACTTTTTCGCCACCATTATCGGCTATGTGGTAGACCGGGCGACTTCCGATAACGAACGAGGTATCGGCATGGGTTATTACATGACGCAGATGCTGGCGCAAATGGTGCTGGGCTTCCTGGCGGCGATCATTGTTGCGTGGTTTTCCCGCTACCGCGAGTTTAAGGCAGATGCCGGCGGCGCTAATTTGGCGGGTAAACAAAAAATGATTAACGCCCTAAAAGCCCTGCAACGCGGCCACGAAGCCGAAGAATTACCGGGTCAATTCGCCGCTTTCGGCATTAATGGCGGCGGCATTCAGCGCTTGTTTATGACCCACCCGCCACTGGCGGAACGTATCGCTGCGTTACAAAACGCCCAATAATTAATCTATGCAAACGCCGGATGATTTTACCATCCGGCGTTTTTCTATTCCGCGGGATATCCGCCTATAAAATCCATTTTGCCCAGCTCGACGCCATTGTGACGCAGGATGGCGTACGCCGTCGTCACATGAAAATACAGATTGGGCAGCACAAAGTACAACAAATACGGCTGGCCCCAAAAACTGATTTCTTTCCCGCGTAATTTAAGCGTTACCGTACGTTCTTCGCTGCCGTTAATCTGATCGGCAGTGAACGCTTGTAGAAACGCCGTCGTTTTAGCAACGCGCTCCTGCAATTCGGCAAAGATTGTTTCCGTGTCCGCATAGCTGGGCACCTCTACCCCCGCCAGTCTGGCCGCGCAGCCTTTGACCATATCGGTGGCAATCTGTACTTGCTTGGTTAAGGGGTACATATCGGGAGCCAGTCGGGCATTAATAAATACGGACGGATCGATATTTTTTGCCTTGGCATGCACCTCGCCTTTCTCCAGTATGGCTGACAGATTACCCAACATACGGGTGAAAACGGGAATTGACGACTGATACATATCTATTGCCATAAGCTTTACTCCAAAAAGTTGTCGAGTTTCTGCGCGGCAAACCGGTGCGCCAGCGCCGTACGCTTATCTTCATCCGTATTATAGCCCCATAAGGCAAATACCAATTTAACCCGGTCGAGCTGCGGTGTTTTAGCAACGTTGATTAATGTCGGCAAGCGGTCTTCGATAAAATAAATGGCCTGGTCGGGATGATCGTTTTGCAATGCGGACAACACGGACACCTTGTTCATATTACGATCCAAACCGAAGATTGCACTTTCTTCAATATCAATGACGTTGGCTGCAAGTATTTGTTTAACAAAGCGTTCCTGTTTAGTCGTAACGATGTACCAAGGTTGTTGATGCGCATTTCGGCTGAGTACGCTTAATCTTTCCGCTACGCCGGGATACAAAGGGTTCATGGCAATCCAATCCCCCAAATCCGTTGCTATCCAATGATCCCTGGTATCGCCGAACAACTGTTTCAGGTCATCGACAGATACACCGGCGCTCGTCATTAATGACGCCGCTTTATCGGCAAAGTTCCCATAGATGTCGTCTACAGTCTCGCCTTGGTGGAGCAAGCGCATGGCCAGAATAGCTTCATAACCGGTTTCAATTACCGGCCTGACTTGCCGGAACATGTCGATTAATTCCACCGGCGCTGAACCGGCCATGTCATCCCATATTTTACTACCCGCCTTCCAGCCGGTCATCCCGGTTTCAACGGCGCTGTCGCAAATAACCCCATCGAAATCGAGGGCGTAAATCATCGGTTTAGCCATGTATTCCTATTAATTATCGGTTTTTCGTTGACTTAACAGCCGACGCATTAAAAACTCGTCCATTAATCCCTCATTAACCGATCTTCACGGTGACTGCTTTGGTTTCCAGATAATTCTCCAACACCGCCGCCCCCATCTCCCGTCCCCACCCGGATTGCTTGTAACCGCCGAAAGGCAAGGCGGCATCGAACACATGATAGCAATTAATCCATACCGATCCGGCTTTCAAATGATTGGCAAGTGTGTGGGCTTTATTAATGTCGCGCGTCCACACGCCTGCCGCCAATCCGTACACCGAATCGTTTGCCTGCCGGATTAAGGTTTCATCCACCTCTTTGAACGGCATGGCCGCCACAACCGGGCCGAAAATTTCTTCCTGAACGACTTTCATTTCCTGCGTGGTATTAATCAACACAGTCGGCTCGACGAAATAACCATCGACATCCCGCTTCACGCCGCCGCAAACCGCTTTCGCGCCTTGGGCAAAACCGGATTCCAGATAACCGCACACTCGGTTGAGTTGGGTGTTGGACACCAGCGGTCCCATTTCCGTTTCGGCCTCCAAACCGGAGCCGAGTTTAATATTTTTAGCAATCCCGGCTACGCCTTCGGTGACTTTATCGAATATTTCATGCGCTACATACAATCTCGAACCGGCATTACAGCATTGCCCGTGGTTGAAGAAAATGGCGTTGGCGGCGCCGGCAATCGCCACGTCCAGATCGGCGTCCTTTAAGATAATATTGGGCGATTTTCCACCTAATTCCAGGCTGACTTTCTTCAAGTTTCCGGCGGCGGCCTGAACGATTAATTTGCCGACTTCCGTGGAACCGGTAAAAGCAATCTTATCGACTTGCGGATGCGCCGCCAGTGCAGCGCCCGCCGTTTCGCCGAAACCGGTAACGATATTCACCACGCCGTCCGGCAACCCGGCTTCCTGCATGATTTCACCCAGGCGAAGAGCTGACAACGGCGTTTCTTCCGCCACCTTCAATACAATCGCACAGCCGGTCGTTAACGCCGGAGCCAGCTTCCAGGCCGCCATTAATAAGGGAAAATTCCACGGAATGATCTGCCCAACGACACCAACCGGCTCTTGCCGGGTATAGGAAAGATAACTGCCGCCGGATTTTGAAATCGGTATCGTCATGCCATGCAATTTGGTCGCCCAGCCCGACATGTAATGAAACATGTCCGCCGATAACGCCACATCGGCGGCGCGCGCCACCAGAAACGGCTTGCCGTTATCCAGGGCTTCCAGTTCGGCCAATTCATCCGCGTACTTTTCGATAAGGTCTCCGATACGCCAGATCAGCTTGCCGCGATCGGACGGCGTCATCGCCGCCCACTGCGGATTCTCCAATGCGCTTCGCGCCGCAGTAACCGCCTTGTCGATATCGGCTTTATCGCCTTCTGCGGCGTGAGCAATCACATCGCCGGTCGCTGGATTAACGACCGGAAACGTTTTTCCGGAAACGGCAAATTCCCACTTGCCGTTAATCAACAATTGCTTGGGTTTATTAATGAAATCAATCGTTTTTTGAGATAAATCACTCATCGCAAGGCTCCTCGGCAAAAGCCGATACAGGGGTACATATCCTTATTTTACGGCAAACTGTTTATTAATGATGATCTATTGGATAAAAACATCAGATCAAAGTGCACCGGCGTAAAACCGATGAAACATTAATACTATAGAGGGAAGAATGACGCTTTCGAAACGAAAGAAAGCGAAGCCCAACTGCCGCGTAGGAAGTACACAGCAATCGGCCAGTATTAAAACTGGTGCTGCGGAAAAAAGATTAATGGAACAAGCTTTAACTTCATCGCCCTTAACGTCTTGTTGCACAACCGGCTATCTGTCGAAAAAGTCGAATTGCGTCAAAAAGTAAACCATTAATACCACCGTTATGCCGGTAAATATTTCGAAATTCCGTTCATCCTTACCCGCCACCGTATGGCTGCGCTGCGCCGCCAGCTTGGAAGCCGTGGTGAAAGCGTCAATCTCGTATCCTTCATACGTTGATTCGGGTTGATATTGCTTAGGTTTAGCGGCAAGCGTAGCAGACGTTGACTTTTCACTGGCAGGCCGTACGGGTTCTGCAGCGTTCAAGCTTGCGCTGACCAGTACGGCCGCCAGAAACAATAATCTCATCATGTTTTTTTGCTATTCAAGAGAAAACATGCGGATTATGCTACGCCCAAATCGGGCGGTTGTTTTGATTTAAATCAAACGTTTAAGTAAAGGATGTGCTGTTCGAAACCCTTATAACCAGCCGACTTTTTTAAACCGCCGGTACAACAATCCGCAGATTACAGCAATTAATGACAGAGCCGCCGGATAGCCGTATCGCATGCGCAGTTCCGGCATGATATCGAAATTCATACCCCAGACGCCGACGAATGCGGTCGCCACCCCGAAAATACCCGCCCAGGCCGCCAACCGTTTGGTGACTTCGCCTTCTTCGAAGGAGTACATGGAAGCGAGCGAAGCCGAGCGATGTACGACGACCCCTGCGTAGCCGTAGAGGCCGGGCGTTTTGACGGAATTGGAGCGCAAGCGTAGTGCGTAGTCAAAATGCAAGGCCATACGACACGGCGTCAAGTCATTCGCGCAAGGTCAAAATACGAAGCAAGGCGGAAGCCGATGTTTTGTGTTTTGGGCTGTAGCGGGACGAACGCAGGCCGCCGAAGGCAAACTCGCCACGTCATTTTTCGCTGCTGAAATCGGATTGGACCCCATTTCAGCTTTCGCGAAAAATAGTGGCGCGCTGGGATGGCGACCATCGATAGATTCACCTGAATCGCGGTGCCGATGGTTTCGCGGATGTTTTCGATGGAGGTATTAATGCGATTGAGATGATCGTACACATCGCGAAAATATTCACGGTTGTGCGCGCACACGGGCGGCACCCTGCCCCGGTGCAGCTTTTCGGTTTCCTCGATTAGTGGCGCAACGGCGTGTTTAAGCGTAGTGACTTTGCGTTTTAGTTCGTATAAACGTTCGATATTGGACAAGGCGGACCCTTTAATAAAGATTTGCTCCTCAATATCCTCAAGCTCCGATTCCAGACGTTCCACCACCGGAAAATAACGGTCCACCACGGCATCCATTAATGCATAGAAGACAAAACCGGCGCCGTGGCTCAGTAAGTGCGGCTCGCGCTCGCAGCGTTCGCGAACGCCAAGGAAACCGTCTTTGCTGCGGTAACGGACGGACAGCACATAATTGACGCCGACAAACACATCGACTTCGCCGACCGTTAATTCGTCGCCGTCTATTTTCACCAGTTGCATGACGGCGAACAATGAATCGCCGTATTCTTCTATTTTAGGATGCTGGTGGCTGTTCCAGGCGTCTTCTACGGCCAGCGGATGCAGTTCGAATTCTTCACGCATTTTCTCCAGTTCGGGCAATTCGGCATCCAGCAGCGCAACCCAGACGAAACAGCCGGGTATTAATAGATAATCGCTGATCTCTTCGATCGTGATGTCATTCAGTTTTTTTCCTTCCTGATAGGCGACACAATTGATTAACATGACTTTTTTCCTTTACTTTTTCAGATAGTCTCTGATCATTTCCGATTTTTTTTTGCTGTTATAACCTTAGCATTAATGGTTAAAGCTGTCGTTGTTGGCACAACAATTTCGCAACTGCTTGTTAGTTTAACCATCAACGAACAATCGGAAAAATGCTTGGTACATTTCTTCCTGCTAATGCTATGCTATTTTGCCCGTTTTCTAAACGCATCTTGCCGTCCATTAATGAATGAATCAACCGCCGATAGGTGTTTAAACAGCCTATGTTAAAACGACTTTCTTTGTTATTCGCCAATACCTTACTGACGGTATTAATTTTAATTTACCTGATTCTGGAAGAACTGGTTTGGGAGCGGATTGCCGAACCCCTCTACCGTTTCCTGCACGGACTAAAGATTCTGCAACGGCTGGAATCTGTAATTCACGGGCTTAACCGCTACACGATATTAATCGTTTTTTTACTGCTATTTAGTGTAGTCGAAGCGCTGGGCGTCATCGCTTTCGGTTTGTTCGCCAGCGGCCTGCCGGTTATCGGCGTTGTCGTTTATGCTGCTAAAATCCCGATTACCGCACTGACGTTTTGGCTGTTCAAAATCGCCAAAGACAAATTGCTGACTTTCGCCTGGTTTAATTGGTGTTACGACGGCCTGCAATCGGTGATTTCAGCCATTAAAAACAGTCGTATTTATATCGGCATTAAGACCAGAATGCATAGCGTGAAAGCCTGGGTTAAAGCACTATTCGCCAGCGCTCCGGTGCAACGGATACGTGCGCTACTCGGTTTTAAGGCGAATTAATTGCTTTATTAATACAACGCCTTTTTATCTATTAATCCAGAGGCTGATGCCCTGCCCGCATAAATTCGCCGAAGATTTACATTTGGAACGGCTTGATTTTCAGCCTGAGATATTAATCGTCGGCACGTTCAATCCGGCCTGGGACAATCTGGGCAACACTGCTTCCTGGTTTTACGGCCGCACCCGCAACAATTATTTTTGGGACGTACTGCCCAGACTGTATGGCGAACCGCCGTTACGCCAAGCCAGCCCTACGGCCTGGAAAATATTCTCTAAGCAACATCGAATCGCCCTGACCGACTTGATCGCCAATATTAATGATGCCGACATCAATAATCCCGCGCATGTCGAATACCTGAAAAACTACCGGGACGAATTAATCGCCCAATATTCCCAAACCTTTAATTTTATTGATATTCCTGTGCTGTTGGCGAAACATGCGAAGATAAGGCGGGTATATGTAACCCGTAGCATTAATGACCGGTTCTGGCAGCAACGTTGGCAACCGGTTGAACTTTACGCCCGCCAGCACGGAATCGCAACGCAATCGTTACTTACACCCTCCGGCAGTGCCCGTTTTCAGATAGCTAAAGATGTGAAAATCTCGCTGGCTGACTTTATTTATACAAAGTGGCAGAATAAGTGGTGACGGATGGGATAGAATCATTAGTTAATTAATACATGCTAAAACCCGCATAACCTGTTTTACGGTTATTAATAAAACGATAAACCTGCCGTACTCCGGTATTAATGAGGTCTTGTTTTAATTATGAACACACAAACATGCCCCCAGCTTATTCTTGCCAGCAATAATCCCGGCAAAATCAGGGAAATACAGGCCTTGCTGCCCAAATATCACATACTGCCCCAGGCCGATTTCGTCAAAACGGAAGCGGAAGAAACCGGCTTAACTTTTGTGGAAAACGCCTTGCTCAAAGCCCGCCATGCCGCCCAGCATTGCCATTTGCCCGTACTGGCCGACGACTCCGGTTTGGCGGTGGATGTTTTAAAAGGCGCGCCGGGCATTTACTCGGCGCGTTATGCCGGCGCAGGCGCCAGCGATCAAGAGAATGTCGATAAATTATTAATGGCGTTGGAAGGCGTGGCTTTTGAAGATCGCACCGCCCGTTTCATCTGCGTCCTGGTGCTGATCGAACATGCGCTGGATCCCGCGCCGTTAATCGCACAGGCTAGTTGGGAAGGCAAGATTTTATTTCACCCCACCGGCAGCAACGGCTTCGGTTACGACCCGGTATTTTGGGTGCCGGAAGCGGAATGCTCATCCGCCGAATTAACCCCAGAAGCCAAGAATTCGCAAAGCCATCGCGGCCAAGCGTTACGACAGCTGGCGGCGCTATTGCACGACTGACTGACAAAATTTGTCAATTGATGACAAATCACAGACACACCCTGTCCAACTTTATCTTTTAGACAAGATTTTTTTTGACGTGGTTCTCATTTTTGAGATAAGAAAATCAAGCCGCTTTCTTGCAAAAAATAATAAGCCTGGACACGTATAATCTAGGAAAATATATTCATATTAATATCAATAGGTTACATTAATATGGCTTGATCGTTTTCATTTCTGGCATACATTATGCTTTCTTCGTAGTGCGATACATTAACTTTAATCCTAAAAAGATCAGTTTGCCTCTTATGCAGGTGCGGGAAGGCAATCTGGTGGATGTAATTGCCGACCTCGAAGATACTTTACTAGCGCCAAACTTAATATCCGGCACCAACGCTGTTGGGCATTGAA
>Ga0194119_10012898_pt1 | contig 10512 bp, 10 predicted proteins | sample TA2MahC100mmetaG_FD_148620 | JGI IMG/M metagenome (GOLD analysis project Ga0194119, IMG submission 148620) | Freshwater microbial communities from Lake Tanganyika, Tanzania - TA2015018 Mahale Deep Cast 100m | ecosystem: Environmental > Aquatic > Freshwater > Lake | place: Tanzania: Lake... | reverse complement strand
GGCGCCTGCTGGGACCGCGCTTGCGGGGTTGCGATCCGGGGGTGGATCCACTGCTGGTGCTACGTAGCGGGATGGAGCGGCTGGCGGTGCGGGATGCGGATCAGCTGTTGGCAGGGTTGCTGATGGAACTCAGCAGCTAAGAACTAGACTGGTAGATACCAGCAAAGCGCGAGATGAGGGCAAAGCTGTTTCGCAACGGACGCAGCCAGGCCGTCCGGCTTCCCGCCAGCTGCCGGTTTGAGGGCACGGAAGTCGAAGTTCAACGCGACGCGCACAGTGGTGTGGTGACGCTGACCCCGATCCGCTCCACGCCACTGGAGTGGCTCAGGCGGCGCAGTGAACTGCTGGAGAGCGACCCCGAAGGCAGTTTCGATGCTCTCTTCAACGAGCTGGATCGCAGCGAGGCGGCTCCGGAGCGTGCTTGGCCTTGAGGCAGTTGTTCATGCTCGACACAAATGCTGTGCGCGCTCTCGTGGAGAGGAGCTCACCACAACTGGATCAATGGTTCGCCGAAGACCGCTGCTCCATTTCCGCTGTTGTGGCGGCTGAACTGCGTTTTGGCCTAGCGAGGCGACGACTCAGCCCACAGCGCCAGCAACTTGTTGAGGAGCTCCTGAACGCGATCCCGATTCAACCATTTGAGCAAAATGCGGCCAAAAGCTATGGCCACCTCCGCGCGGAACTGATGCAACAAGGCATCACACTCAGCGCGATGGATCTCTTGATCGCCAGCCACGCCATCGCGCTGAACTACACCCTGGTCACCGCCGATGGAGCTTTCAGCCAGGTGGAAGCGCTGAAAAGCCGGCACTGGGACTGACGTGGACCCAACTCAAGCTCAGCAACCAAGGGCTGTGACTGCAATGAGGTGACGGCTGGGGTTGCGAAGGCATGGCGTTAATCCTGGCCATAGGCCCGAGTTAACGGCGTTGGGCTGAGAGCTCCTGACGCATCGCTCGGATGATGCGGCGATTACCAGCACGGCTCTGGTAGCCGATGCGCAACCAGGGTTCGTCCAAACCCTCAAAGGAGCGGCAATCGCGCAACAGGATGCGGTGGCGAGTTTCCAGAGCCTCACGCAATGGCTGGAGAGACACAGGTTCGCCATTGCACTCGCCGCGAATCAAGAGGTAGTTCGCCGCCGAAGGCATCGGGATGATGCCGGGCAAGCTCGCGAGCTGCTGCTGCAACCACGCACCCTCGCGGGCCGTCCAGCGCTGCACGCGCTGCGTCCACCGATCGGCGCGCGCACGGTTGGCAAACCAGGCCGTGCCTGCCGCTGCAGCCAACCCATTCACCGGCCAGGGATCACGCCAGGCCTGCCAGGCCTGCAAGCGAGCCGGATCCCCCAAGGCATAACCCAACCGCAGCCCCGCAATGGCGAGCAACTTGGTGAGGCTACGGATCACCACAAGGTTGGGGTAGCGCCCCAACAAGGGCACCAGGCTCTCGGCCTCACCGCCAGGCGTGAGGGACAGAAACGCTTCGTCGGCCACCACCAACGCAAAGCGATCGAGCAACGGCTCCAGGGAACTGCGACTCCAGAGCTGCCCCGTGGGGTTGTGTGGATTGGTGATCCAGAGGGCACCGGCCTCGCCAGGGCCAGCCGTGATCGAAGGGAAGCTCCAGCAAGGCTGGCGCTGCCACCGCAAGGGAAGCGGCAGCGGTGAGAGCTGCGCGTCCCAGGTGGAGAGTGCGCGGTGATAGTCGGCAAAACCGGGCACACACAGCCAGTTGCAACCGGCGGTGGCCGCATCACGGGCAGCCCAGGTGAACAACTCGGCGGCACCGTTGCCGGGCAGCACCTGCGCTGGAACGAGCCCATGGGCGCGGGCGATGCCCTGGCGCAACTCCCACTGCTCACGATCGGGATAACAGCGCAGAGCCGAGCCGCTTAAGGCCGCAGCCACCTGGCGTTTCAGCCAGCCCGGCGGGCCAAACGGCACCAGGGAGGCACTGGCATCCAGAAGCTGATCGGGCCGGCACCCCAGCCTGCGCGCCAACGCGTCCTGATTACCGCCATGGGGCTCAACCCCGTTCAAGAGCGCTGCGTAGCTGCTCCCAGCCTGCATCCTGGCGGAACCAGCTGCTCGAACAGGCACGTGGATGGTCGCCGCTACAGAGCCCATCCGATACAACCAGCCTGCAGCCTTGCCCCGCTGGAGATGGCTCAGCGCTCACCACTGATCCATACCGCTCTGATCGCAGGGTTCACGCTTGCCTCGCTGGCAGCGAGCCAGCCGGGCCACTCACAGGCTCGCAGCGGCGCCGATCTGATGCGACTGCTGGAGCAGGGCAACTGCAAGAGCTGCAAGCTTCAGGATTCAGACCTGGTTCATGCGGACCTGCGCGATGCGGAGCTTGTGAGCGCCCAGCTGCAGCGCTCCAACCTGAGCCGATCACGGCTGGATGGAGCAGATCTCAGACAGGCCAACCTCAGCTTCACGTCGCTCTTGGGGGCCTCACTGAGAGGCGCCGACCTCCGAGGGGCCAACCTCGAGGGAGCCGATCTGCGCGAGGCCGACCTCAGCGGCGCCAAGCTCGATCCCAACGCTCTTGCCAATAGTCACTGGAAAGGCGCCACAGGCGTGAGCGCCGAAGCGAGCAGCTATGCCGCGATGCACAACGCGGGCGTTGAAGCCGCTCAGCAGGGGCGACTGGTGGAAGCAGAGGATTACTTCAATCGAGCTCTACTAAAAAGTCCCGATGCAGCCATCACCTGGCTAGCTCGCGGGATCACCCGCTCTCAGCAAGAAAAAGCAACTCTGGCCCAGCAGGACATCGCCTACGCTGCATCACTATTTGAACAACAAGGCGACTCACCAACCGCACTAGAGCTACGAGATCAGCTCAAGAAGCTAGAAAAAAAAGACAAACAGAAAGCCGGGAACGGGTATGGCTCTGGACTCCTTCGAACGGCAGGAGGTCTGTTCCAGCAACTCGCTCCGCTCGCCCTAAAACTCTTTGCCCCAACCCCCTTTTAAAGAGCTCTTAGCTGCCGGAATAAACGAAACCCCGGGCATCCTTTGTAGAGGGCTGGTAGCCATAGCCATACATCCCACCCTGATCATCATTGATCACACGCGGGGTCACCATGATCACAAGCTCGCTCTTCTGCCGATCACCAGAAGTTCTGCGGAAAAACTGGCCAATCAACGGCAAGTCGCCGAGCACTGGCCATTTACTCACCACCGTCTTATCATCATCCGAGATCACACCAGTAAGGATCAGCGTTTGCCCATCACGAACACGGACCTTGCCAGTGTCCAATAGACGATCGTTGATCTGGTAAATGATGCCACAGCGATCAATTTGCTGAGTGCCAACAGCAGCAGATATTTCGGGAGACAGCGAGAATGTCACAAAGCCATTGTCATCAATCTTGTCGACACGAGCCCCAAATGTGAGCCCCGCATTGCCAAACTTTGGCTCACAGAAATTATTTCCATTAATATCCTGCTTAACCGTATATGCGGTGACATATTGTGTACCAACCCGCACAAAAGCCTCATTGGTTCGCGAACGGCCCACCTTGCCATCGGAAGAAATCCTCTCAGCATCCGAACCCGAATAAAGCTCGTCACCTTCCTGAAGAATCAAGGTTGGACTGGCCAGAATCTTTGTAGCCCGAGAGACAATCTGAGCCTGCAGGAAGTCGTAGAACTCGCTATCAGGATAATTCATTCCAGGATTCGGACGCTTTCTGCTGGTCGACGATTTATTTTTACTACTTGAATTGCCCGACTGGGCATTAGACTGGCGATTCGAACTGGAAGATGCGTCTGAGCCGTCAGAGCGCGTATTTGAAGATGTGCTGACTCGCGACGCCGAGGTCTCTCGCCCAGTAATTGCAGCAATGATATTCGTGACGTTATTGATGTTTGTCTCCGTAACTTCGCGATATCCACTGTTAGCCGGAACTGTCTTGGTCTCGTATAGGCCAGTCACGTCATTCTTGTAAATAATAGTACCGCTTGATGTCTGCAGTACATCATTGATCTTCTTCAGCTCTTCAGTCGTATAGGTATCAGTAAGTTGATAGGTATCACCAACAGAGTCGGTCGCATCCGTGGCAGCACTAGAGGTAATTCCAATATTAGAGCTCCTGGAAGACCTGGCGTCACGAGACCCTCCAGACGACTTGGTCGAAGTTGATGACGTATTCGTCTCTTCGAACTGATCAAAACTACCGCTCTGCGCAGGCAGATTTTTACCAAATGCTGCCAGCAAACGCCCTTGATCATTCACGATAAAGTTACTGCCGTAACGAAAGGCAAAGCTATTGTCGATTTCACTTGTATTTTGAAGATTGACATCCAAAATACGCACCGTAAGAGCCACTTGGCGCTGCCTCAAGTCCAATTGCCGCAGATAGTTTTCGGCAACAGACACCTGCGAAGAATCACCTATCAGGGTGATCGTCTGCAAACGCGAATCCGTCGTACCAATCAAACCACGCAAAGGCCCAAGCCCTCCGCCGTAGGTTTCCGTCGTGGTGATGTCCTGCTTCTGAGTCTGTTGAGTGGCCTGACTGCCAGCCACATCATTCGCCAGTGGTGTTCCTTGAGAAACAGAGTTTGTGATGACTGATATCTTGGTGATTGAAGCTCCGAGGCTAGCCAAGTAATCAGCTGCAGAAGAAGCTGATGCTTGATTTAAGCGGTAAACCTTTGAAATCTGCGATCCAAAACCTTTACCAAGGATATTGGAACCCACAAGAATCGTGTTGCCATCTTTTTTGCCCTGAAGCCCTGCCGCTAGAAGCACACTATTCAGCGCCCTCGCATAACTCTCATTGCGAAAAGCCATGGTCACAGGCCTTCCGCTTTGCAGCGTGGTTGGCGCAGGTGTTGCCGCAGCAGATGATCCGCTCTGAATGACGGGCGATGGATTGCTTTGAGAAGGATTTGCGAACTGATCATCAACAAATACAAAGCCATACCCACCCAGCTGAGCAATCGACATCAGCGCATCTTTTGCCGGCGCATTGCGCAAAGTGAGCGTGACATTTGGACCTGACACATTCACATAACTCTGATTACGCAACACCATGCTTCCAACCGCCATATCCCCCAGCGGCGGCGCCACTGCCCGTGGCTGCAATGGTGGAGCAAAGCTGCTCTGCGGAACACGCCCTGGCTCCTGCAGATTGAATGTGGCTGTCCGCTGAATGGGCTGTTGAGCTCCCCCAGGGAAGGTGATCACCAGATTGCGACCATCCGCACTCACCACAGGCCTCGCCAGCGGTGCACCCGGAGTCGGCACCACCTCAATGGCGTAATCGCTGCCACTGCCGTTCAGGCTTACCGATTGCAGGCCCGCATCGGGCAACGTGATGCGCTGTGGGCCTAGGCGTAAGCCACTGGGAGCTCCGATTCGTAAATCCCCACGCCAGGTCTGTCCATCACGGCTCTGTTGGAGCACCGGGCCAGCACCGGTGCCTTCAATCACAAGTTCAACGCCCTCGGACGAGCGCCTGAGCGTGAGTGCGACCGGACCCGCCGGGCTCACCGAGGAACTGGCTGTCGGCGCTGGTGTGGCAGCCGGGCGGGGAGCCGCGACCAAGGGCGCTAACGGTGCGCCTGCGGCCAGCAAGGCCAGAACCAGGCCACAACGCAGCTTCACCCTTGATCTCGCGCGGTTTTGGGCGGATCGTATCGGTGAACACCAGGCGCGGCCAGGCTTTACGGGGTTTTGCGCGGCGGCTCCGCTTCGCTGTAGACGCTGAGAGTCAGGCGCAGGTTGGTGGTGTTGGGGGCAGCTTCGCCCGGCTTTCCAGCCTCTTTGAGCTCATGCTTGAGGCTGAGATCGCTCTGCACCACCAGCAGGCTCAGCTGCTCGAGTCGGCGCAGAAAGTCCAGCAATTGCGGCCCCGTCCCCCTGGCCGTGAGCAACAGCGAGGTTTTCTGCAGGCCTGGGGCCAACAGAGGATCAAGGGGTGGAGGCGGCGGCTCCCCCTTGGCGGGTTTGGGTTTCGCGGGTGCCGCCTCGGCTTCAGATGCGGAGGTAGTGATCGGCTCGTAGCCATCGAGCACCACGCCGCTGCGCTGGGCCTCTGCACTCAGCTGCGCCATGAACGTGTTGATCTCGCCGCTGCCGGCGATCAAACCCAGGATCTGACGGCTGCGCTGCTCGGCTTCCTGCACGTTGTCGCCGAGCTTGAGCAATTGGGCCCGCAACAGCGGTAGGCGCTGGCGCTGCTCCTCCAGTTGCTCCAACTCCTGTTGCGCCAGCTGGAGCTGCTGCCAGCTGGGCCAGAGCACTGCCGCCACCACACCCAGGCTCAACAGGGCGCCGGCTGCTACAGGCAACCCGAGCAGTAACCACTCCCGCTTGATGGGGGAAGAAGGTTTGCCCTGCAGGTTGGTCATGGCAGCACCCCCGCCCGCTCAAGGATCTGGAGGCGCCGCGCCAGGCCGTCAGCGCCAAGCTTCTGCAGTAGCCGCACCTGTTGATTGGGGGGCAGGGTGGCGAATGACGCGGTGAGATCCCATTCCACCGGCGCTCCGGGCTTCGCCGGATCACGACTGAGCTTCACCACCTTCACGCCCTTGGCTTCAAACAAAGGGGATTCAGCCAACAGCAGGGTTAAGGCATTCACCCGCCGAAACGCCTGTGGATCAGCGGCAACGCCCTTGAGCTTGAGGCTGCCACCTTGCACCTGCGCGTCGGTGAGCTGAACGCCTTGTGGGGTGATCGCTGCCAGTTGGGCGACCAGCGCCGAGCCTGAAGACACCGCCACCAACCCTTTCGCCAAACCCTCATTGCTGCGCTGAATCGTGCTGAGCTTGCGGCGCTGGGCCAGCGCCCTGGCCTCGAGGGTCTGCACCTGAACCGGAATCCCCCGCAGCCCCTGCAACTGCAGCTCGAGCTGAGCCTGCCGCCAGCGCACCCCCACCCAGATCAGCAGCACCGCTACCACCAACCCACCACCGATCGCTGCACCGCGCAGCAACAGCCCCCGCGCCGGCACAAGAGGCTCCGCCGCCGCTGCTAATCCACGTTCAAGCCGCCGCTGCGGCAGCAGATCTCCATCGCTCTCCAGCCAGCTGGGGGTGCTCATCGCCGCTGATCTGCCTCCGCCAATCCCCAGAGCGCCGGCACACCCTCAACCCTGGCGAAGCCGCTGGCGGGGCAGCCCAGCGCATCGGCGCTGGCGGGATCACCACCGTGCACGATCGCAGCAGCGGGGCTGTAGCGCCGCCCCCATCGAGCCAAGGCCAGGCTCAGCTCCTCGGGATCACTGGCCGCTGGCATCAACCACTCGCCGAGCGGCTGCACCTGGTCCAGAGCCAGCAACCAACTTTGATCCGACCCCAGCTGCAGCAACACCTGCACACCCTCGCCGAGCGGAAGCTGTGGGCTTACTGCGCGCCAGAGGCAGATCGGCAGGGCCTCCACGCCGTCGAGCGTCACGCTGGCCTGGTTGCACACTTCAATCCAGGCTTCCAGCACACTCCGCTGCACTGCCACCAGTAAGGATCGCGGCTGGTCGCCGATCAGAGGTTGTAACAACAGATCCGCGTCCTGCAGCGACCAGGGCAAATCGAGCTCCAGTTGTTGCTGCCGCACCACCAGCTCGGGATGCTCCGGCCAGGAGGCATCAGGCCACTCGATCACGCGCCAGGCGGTGGCGGTTCGCGGCAGCACGGCTTTCAATCGGGCGCCGGCGTAGCCACGCTCCACCAATAGATCTCCGAGCAAGTCGCCAAGGGCCTCAACCGCCTTGGGCTCACCATCCACACAAAGCCCTTCCGGCAGCGGCACCCGCTCCAGCCAAGCCACGCGCTCACCCTCGAGCACCATCGCCGTGAAAGCCTGATCGTCGAGCTGCAGATACACGCGCCGAGGGAAGAGCCAACTCTTGAGCGGTGCCAGCTGATCCTGAAGCCCGGAGAGCACCACCGCAGCTCAGCCGCCCACTGCCCGCAAACTATCGCCAGCCCGCGCCGCTGCCCACCGCTTCGCCGATGTTCCGGAAGCCGTGGCGATCCAGCTGCTGGCAGATCCCCTCAAGGATCGCCGGCACCAGCTGCGGGCCCTCGTAGATCCAACCGGTGTAGAGCTGAATCAGCGAAGCGCCGGCACTGATGCGCTCCCAGGCCGACTCGGGCGAGTCAATCCCACCCACGCCGATCAACGGCAAGCCAGGCCCGGCCACCGCCCGCAGCCGGCGCAGCACCTCCAGGGCACGGCCGCGCAGCGGCGCACCGCTGAGGCCACCGGCTTCCTCCGCCAGGGTGCGGCCGGTTTGGGCGATGCGCCGCTGCTCAAAGCCGAGCCGGTTCAGGCTCGTGTTCACGGCGATCACGCCGGCCAGACCTTCCTCATAGGCCAAGCGGGCGATGGCATCGATCGCTTCATCCTCGAGATCGGGGGCGATCTTCACCAGCAGCGGCGGGCAAGCGGGCAGCCGCCGCAGGCGCTCCACCAGTCGGCGCAGCTGGGCGTCGTCTTGCAGTTCCCGCAGCCCAGGGGTGTTGGGGGAGCTCACGTTGATCACGGCGTAATCCGCCAGGGGTGCGAGCAGCTCGAGGGAAGAGGCGTAATCGTCTGGAGCCTGCTCCAGCGGCGTGATCTTCGATTTGCCGAGGTTGATCCCGAGCACAGCCGGGCGCTGGCCCGCGGGCGGGAGTGCCTGGCGCTCGAGCGTGCGGCGGGCCGCCAGGGCGCCGTTGTTGTTGAAGCCCATACGGTTGAGGGCTGCGCGCTCGGCGGCCAACCGGAACAGCCGCGGCTTGGGGTTGCCGGGCTGGGCGTGCCAGGTGACGGTGCCCACCTCAGCAAACCCAAACCCAAACAGATGCCAGATGCCGGCGGCTACGGCGTTTTTATCGAAACCAGCCGCCAGGCCCACGGGGTTGCGGAAGCGGCAGCCGAACAGGGTTTGCTCCAGGCGCAGATCGCGCACCTCGAGCTCCGCCCCGAGGCCCGCCAGGCTGCCGCTCACCAAGGGCCAGTTGCGGCGTAGCGAGGCCTGACCCAGGGCCTGCAGGGTGAGCTGGCTGAGCTGCTCGGCGTCAGCCCCCTCATCGCGGCTGAGCAGGGGCCCGACAAAACGTTGGTAGAGAGCACCGGTGCCGAGTTCAGCCATCCCGTTGTTGCTCCGCTTCATCCGATCCTGACGCCTCCCGGGCCAGACGCCAGCGTCCGTCAGCGCTTGGCTGCACCAGCCAGTCGCGCCAGCGCCAGGGTTCGCTGCGGCCCTCGAGCTTTTTCAGCGGTTGCTCCACCAGCTGGGCGAGTTCCATCAGGCTGAGGCCATAGCCGCCCTCGGCCAGGCGATCGGCGAGCTCCAGGCGGGTGAGCAGCTGCTGCAGGGCCGGGGGCGCTGCCTGTGGCTCGGGCTCGGGCGTTGGCTCGCTCACCATCAGGCCGCCGTACTCGCCGTGGGCCAGCTGAGGTTGCTGCCCCTTGGAGAAGGCCACGGCGATGGCATCGCAGCGATCGTTATCGGGATCGCCGCTGTGGCCTTTCACATAGGTGAAGGGCAGGCCGTTCACCCGGGCGGCATCGAGGGCCTCCCACAGATCGCGGTTGAGCACAGGGCTGCCGGAAGCGGTGCGCCAGCCCTTGCGCTTCCAGCCGTTGATCCACTTGCTGAAGCCGTCGATCAGGTATTTGGAATCGGTGCGGATCGTGAGGTTGGGGTCGCGCGGCAGCACCGCCAGCTTCTCGAGCAGCGTGAGCGCCGCCGTGAGCTCCATGCGGTTGTTGGTGGTGTTGGGCTCGAAGCCGCCGAACTCCTGCACCGAACCATCGCTGAAGCGCAGCAGGCAGCCCCAGCCGCCCGGCCCTGGATTGCCGCTGCAGGCTCCATCACAGGCGGCCGCTACCACCACTGGCTGATCGGGCACTGGGCGCTCACCTCCGGGTCCGGTACAACACTCTCCTGACGCCGAGCGCAGAAGAGAAACCCCATGCAGCGAACCTACCTGCCTCTGCTGGCCCTCTCGGCGGCCGTGGCCGCGCCGGCCTGGGCCGCCAGCGTGTTCAGCAGCCAACCACTCGATCAGGCGCGCTTTGCGGTGCTGGCTCAGCCCGTGGGCAAGAGCGATTGGAAGCTGCTGGTGCTTGAGCAGATCAAACCGGAGCCGCTCTGCTGGGAGAAGCGCAGCGATGGGCTGATCGATCCAGCCCTCAACCGCTTTGATTTCAGCGGCATCTGCAGCCGCTACATCGACAGCAATGGCTATTCACTGCGGGTGGGCGATGAAGACCTGGCCAGCCGCTACCGGCTGCGGCTCGAGCAGCAGGGCAACAAGGTGGCCCTGCTGGCCATGACCCCGAGCCAGCCCACCGAGCTGCTGGTGGGGCGCGGAGCGATGAGCCAGCGCGACCGCGAGGCCTTTGTGGCGATCGAGCTGGAGCCGGGCTGGAGCCTCGAGCGGCGCGCCTACGGCAGCCAGACCCTCAGCCATGTGTACTTCGCCAATGGCACCTCCCTCAGCCAGCTGATCGCCAAAGCCAGCCGCGGCAGCTCGGGGGCCGCAGCAACCGCTGCGCCGGCAA
>Ga0194119_10012893_pt1 | contig 10515 bp, 2 predicted proteins | sample TA2MahC100mmetaG_FD_148620 | JGI IMG/M metagenome (GOLD analysis project Ga0194119, IMG submission 148620) | Freshwater microbial communities from Lake Tanganyika, Tanzania - TA2015018 Mahale Deep Cast 100m | ecosystem: Environmental > Aquatic > Freshwater > Lake | place: Tanzania: Lake... | reverse complement strand
TGTTCGCGTCGAGGTCCGCCATCGCACGGATCCTGACGATGACGTCACCTTGTGCCAGTGGGAGGTTTGTGAGCTGACCCGTTGCCTCGCGCGGTGTGGGCGTTGTGTACACGCCGCCCATATCTCCGGTGGACCGCACAACGCTGCCATTTTCGCACTGATCGAGAATCCCGTTGCTGTTGCAATCGGCCGAGAGTCCGCTGGCGATATCGCAGCTATCGAGCGTCCCATTTTGGTTGCAATCAGATTGGTCGGGCTCGCAAGCATCGCCAACGCCGTTGCTATTGCAATCCACCTGCGATGGGTTCGAAACAAGCGGGCAGTTGTCTGATGTGTCAGGAATCCCGTCGTTGTCGTCGTCCGTATCAGCATTGTTGCCGATACCGTCGCCGTCAGTATCCACGGATTCGTTCGGATCCAGCGGGAATACATCCTGATCATCGGGAACGCCATCGTTATCGTCGTCGGTATCGTTGCAGTCGGCAACGCCATCGCTATCGCGGTCGGTGTCCGCCACGCCGCAGCCACACGCGCCAGGCGCGGTCTTTGCAATGTCATTCGGGCAACCGTCGTTGCAGTCGGCAACGCCATCGCCATCGCTGTCGGTGTCCGCCAAGCCGCAGCCACACGCGCCAGGCGCGGTCTTTGCAGGGTCATTCGGGCAACCGTCGTTGCAGTCGGCAACGCCATCGCCATCGCTGTCGGTGTCCGCCACGCCGCAGCCACACGCGCCAGGCGCGGTCTTTGCAATGTCATTCGGGCAACCGTCGTTGCAGTCGGCAACGCCATCGCCATCGCTGTCATCGGCGGCGCCGCAGGTGCCGCAACTGTTCTGCGGACAGCCGTTGCACGGGCCCGCTTCGTTGGGGCATGCATCCTGAACGTCTGGCGTGCCATCGCGGTCGCTGTCGCAAGCCCAATGATGGCCGCACGCGCACGGGTCGTAGTCGTTGCATGCGGGATTGCACGGACCAGAGCCGGTCGGGCAGCTGTCGCACGCATCGCCCGCGCCATCACCGTCACCATCAGCCTGGTCCGGGTTGTAGGTCAGCGGGCAGTTGTCGTTGCAGTCTGGAACGCCATCGCCATCGCTGTCGGTGTCCGCCACACCGCAGCCACACGCGCCAGGCGCAGTCTTTGCAGGGTCATTCGGGCAACCGTCGTTGCAGTTTGGAACGCCATCGCCATCGCTGTCGGTGTCCGCCACGAAGCAGCCACACACGCCCGTCTCAGTCTTTGCAGGGTCAGTCGGGCAACCGTCGCATGGATCGATGACGCCATCAGAGTCGCTGTCGGGTTGGCATTCGTCTGGCACATGGTTGCCATCGCAATCCGCTACTTCGCCGCCGGCAAGCTCGCAATGATCGATCTTCAAATTGTTGTTGCAGTCCGCCTCACCTTGGGCGATGTCGCAGATGTCTGCGATGCCATTGAAATTGCAGTCGTAGTAAGGACCGCCGTAGGCGATGCTCACTTCGCAGTAGCCGGGCTGTGGGCTTTCCGGTCGATACTGACACTCAGAATCGACAAGCTGGCTGGGTGTCACAACCACTTGGACGGTTGATCCGCCTGCAGACAAAATGCGGTTCCAATACACCGCCGCGACCTCGAAAGTCACCGTGCTAAATTCGTCGCAGTCGTTGCCCGTGTCTACAAAAAGATTTCCGGAGTTGCCTTCTCCGCCGACTGTCATGCCATTCATTCGAAGTGTTAGGAACTCGGGCGGCGCATCCAAGTCGCCGCGCACTTTGACCGTGACTTGCACGGGGCTTGTGGCGCGCTCGAGCGCGAGGGCTGGACCGTTTGGAGCCTCTCGGAACGGTCCTGCCGGGATCAGCTGAGGCGGAGACCCTGCAGGGGCGTTGTTGCCGAGGCTGCCGTAGAAGGACCCAAGATCGAAAGTCGAGACGCGTCGGAAGTCATTCTCGCACACATCAAGGACTCCGTTGCTGTTGCAGTCGTTGTTCTCACCATTCGCTGCAATCTGGCAAACATCGCCTTCGCCGTTCTCATCGCAGTCGGTTTGACTTGGATTGGCGATAGCGCAGCAATTGTCATCATCGTTGACGGAGTAGCCGGCCGGCGCCGCGCCCTCACAGAGGTTCACCACATCTCCGCACCCGAAGCCGTCTCCATCGCTGTCGACAAAGTATTGCCGTAGTGCCGTGACGCTTGCATCGGAGTCGTCGCAATCGTCGCCGGGCGTAGCACAGTCAGGTGGCACCGGAACACTCGAGCAGCGCTCAACAATGCTCTCGCCGCAGACGCCGTCACCGTCGGCGTCCAAGTAGTACTGCAGTGGTGCTTGCACCGTCGCATCGTTGTCGTTGCAGTCATCACCAGGCGATGCCACATAGCCCGCTGGTGGCGTGGTCTGGCAGAAGCCAGTGCCAGATCCAGCTGCGGCAACACCGTCCAAGTCTGCATCGGGGTAGTACAGGCGCGGCGTCTGGATGTCTGCATTGTTGTCGTTGCAGTCATCACCAGGCGATGCCACATAGCCCTCTGGTGGCGTGGACTGGCAGAAGCCAGTGCCAGAGCCAGCTGCGGCAACAGTGTCCTCGTCTGCATCGCGGTAGTACGTGATGGGAGCGGTCACGGACGCATCCGCATCATTGCAATCAGGTCCGGGTGCGGCACAATAGCCCGTACCGGGGTTGCTGTTGCAAAGCTGCACGCTTGATGTTCCACAGACGCCATCCAAGTCGCCATCGACGTACCACGTCACAGGCGAACACACGGACGCATCAGCGTCGTTGCAGTCTGTCGAGTTTGCGGAGGCGCCTGGGACCGCAGTCAAGCTGCAGACGAACACCACGGTCGTGCTACCGCACAGGTCGAGATCGGAGTCTTGGAAATACGGAAGCTTTGCACACAAGGCAGCGTTGGAGTCGTTGCAGTCGTTGCCTGGGCTTGTCGTCCACCCTGTCGGTGCTGAAGCTTGGCAGAACTCTTGTCCAGTGTTCCCAGCCAGCGCACATTGATCACCATCCGCATCACGGTAGTAAAGGATCGGCGACTGAACGGTCGGATCATTGTCGTTGCAGTCCCGATTGAATGGCAAGAGCGTGTGGCAAGGCGGGGGGTTCGACGGAAGGGCGCAGAGCAGCACCACATTGGTCGATCCCTCGCCGTCGCAGTCGGCATCCACAAAGAACCGTGTCACACTGGCTAGGGTTGCATCATTGTCGTTGCAGTCCGTCCCCGGCGTGGGGCAGTAATTGGTGGGAGGGCTGGATTGGCAGAAGGGGGTCGGGACATTTCCGCACACACCGTCCAAGTCGACATCTCGGTAGTAAGCGACAGGTGCCTGAACTGTGGCATCGTTGTCGTTGCAGTCCGTTCCAGGAGCAGCGCAGAATCCCGCACCCGGGTTGCTGCTGCAGAGCACCACCGAAATGGTTCCGCAGACACCGTCCAAATCCTGGTCCCTGAAGTAGGTCTGAGGATCCCGAACTGTTGGGTCGTTGTCGTTGCAATCCCCCGAAACTCGCGCGTATCCGGCTGGCGGATCGACAGAGCAGAACAAGACTGCTGGCTCAATACCCTCGCCGTCGCCATCAGTATCGCGGTAGTACGTGATGGGAGCGGTCACGGACGCATCCGCATCATTGCAATCAGCTCCGGGTGCGGCACAATAGCCCGTACCGGGGTTGCTGTTGCAAAGCTGCACGCTTGATGTTCCACAGACGCCATCCGAGTCGCCATCGACGTACCACGTCACAGGCGAACACACGGACGCATCAGCGTCGTTGCAGTCTGTCGAGTTTGCGGAGGCGCCTGGGACCGCAGTCAAGCTGCAGACGAACACCACGGTCGTGCTACCGCACAGGTCGAGATCGGAGTCTTGGAAATACGGAAGCTTTGCACACAAGGCAGCGTTGGAGTCGTTGCAGTCGTTGCCTGGGCTTGTCGTCCACCCTGTCGGTGCTGAAGCTTGGCAGAACTCTTGTCCAGTGTTCCCAGCCAGCGCACATTGATCACCATCCGCATCACGGTAGTAAAGGATCGGCGACTGAACGGTCGGATCATTGTCGTTGCAGTCCCGATTGAATGGCAAGAGCGTGTGGCAAGGCGGGGGGTTCGACGGAAGGGCGCAGAGCAGCACCACATTGGTCGATCCCTCGCCGTCGCAGTCGGCATCCACAAAGAACCGTGTCACACTGGCTAGGGTTGCATCATTGTCGTTGCAGTCCGTCCCCGGCGTGGGGCAGTAATTGGTGGGAGGGCTGGATTGGCAGAAGGGGGTCGGGACATTTCCGCACACACCGTCCAAGTCGACATCTCGGTAGTAAGCGACAGGTGCCTGAACTGTGGCATCGTTGTCGTTGCAGTCCGTTCCAGGAGCAGCGCAGAATCCCGCACCCGGGTTGCTGCTGCAGAGCACCACCGAAATGGTTCCGCAGACACCGTCCAAATCCTGGTCCCTGAAGTAGGTCTGAGGATCCCGAACTGTTGGGTCGTTGTCGTTGCAATCCCCCGAAACTCGCGCGTATCCGGCTGGCGGATCGACAGAGCAGAACAAGACTGCTGGCTCAATACCCTCGCCGTCGCCATCAGTATCGCGGTAGTAGTTGATGGGATTCTGCAGCGCGGGGTTGTCATCGCACAGTTCACAGGCGTTGATGAAACCATCGTTGTCCGTATCAGGCTGGCAGACATCGAGAACCTGATTCCCGTCGCAGTCAGGGGCACCTCCCGCCAACTGACAGCTGTCTGGCACACCATTCACGTCACAATCGGACGCTCCGCGCGCAATATCGCAGGAGTCAGGGACGCCGTTTCCATCGCAATCTGGGGTTCCCGATGCCAAATCGACTGAGTCGGGGATCAGGTTGTCATTGCAATCCTGAATCACCAAAACAACGGAGTGGTACGCGCCACCATTGACAGCACCGATGGACTGGTCGTCACCGATGGGTGGAACACTCAATTGCCCCTGAGCGTTGGAGCCAACCGCAACCACGGTGCCGTTTGTGCGCAGTCCGAGCGAGTGATCTCGCCCTGCCCAAATACTGACGTAGCGATCATTTGGTCCCGAGGGAAGGTGGTAGGCCGGGTTTCCACCAAATGCTGCGAGCGACCCATCTTGGCGCAGCGCCAGGACGTGTTGATCTCCTGCGCTGATTCGCACGAATGACCCCGCGGGCGGAGTCATGCCAGACTGCCCGACGCCCCACAAGCGCAGCGATCCATTCGTGCGGATGAATGTGTTGAAGAAGCTTCCGCAGCTGACCTCCGTGAAGGTGCTGTTCACCTCATTCCCTGGAACGGCGAGTGCTGCGGCATCTTGGCTACCAGACCAGACAACTGCCCTTCCATCGCTCTTGATGGCGGCGGCATGCTGCATTCCGGCTGACACCTTGACAAATGTTCCCGTCGGCACGGCGGGCATGCCGTTGTTCGGTGAGCCCCAATACTGCAGTGTCCCGTTTGGCCGAATGCCGACGTTGAAAAATCCGCCGGCTGCGACGGTGTTGAATGGACCGGGAAGGTTCGCAGCCGCTCCAAGTGATTGGTCGCCCCATCCCCGAACGGAGCCGTCGGGCATCAGGGCAATAGTGTGGCGATCACCGCCGTACACGCGGCTCACGAGACCAAGCGAAGTCGGCACACAGCTTTGGCCATAGTTGGGGTGATTGGGCTCATTACACTCTCCGGCGCCGAATGCCTTCACCTCACCGGTAGGAGAGGGCAGTGGCGCCGCCGCCGCCTCGGTCGCAGGAAGCAGTCCAGCACTCACACATGCTGCAAAGACTGGTGTAAGAACCAAGCTGTTTCCCGACAAAGTGCGTGATTTCATTGAGGTAACCCCTTTGACTGACATTTTGATTCGGTTCTTGAAAACCAAACCTCCACCGAAAACCCAGGATCCGCTTGAGTCCAAACAGCTGGACCAAGACTGTGCACGGTAAATTAGTGCAAAGGGGCAATGTTTCAAAAGAAAATTGAAAAAAACTCACGATTTTTTGCGGCTTGCAAAGGTGAATGAAAGCCGCTAGGTGGCTCGGTGCTCCCTGATACCGATTTACGGGACCTTCCCCCAGTGTGCAAGGAAGATTGTCAGATCCATGCCCGTGATCTTTCCATCCCCATTGAGATCTGCAACCGCAACATCGGTCATCCCCCAAACTGCCAAGAGGAAAGTCAGATCGGCTGAGCCAACAATCCCATCGAGGTTGAAGTCACCCTGTGCGTACTCGCAAGCATCGAGTACTCCATCACCGTCCTTGTCATCCCCACCGCCAGTGATCTCGCACGTGTCCAGAATGGCATTCTCGTTGCAGTCCATCGCTCCGTCCGAAAGGTCACAACTATCGGGATTCGCATTCGCATCACAGTCTGTTTCCAGCCCGCTAACGATGTCGTAGGCGTCTGGGAGTCCGTTGTTGTTGCAGTCCTTGTCGCACTCATCCGGAATCCCGTTTCGATCGAGATCGCTGCTTGAGCCGCTGCTGATGTCGCATCCGTCGGGTGTGCCGTTGCGGTTGCAGTCAGGCACTGCCCCCGAAGCCACCTCGCAGAGGTCTGGGACTTGGTTGCTGTTGCAATCGCGCAGGGTTCCGTCTTCGATGTCGCACGAGTCTGGGATGCCGTTCACGTTGCAGTCCGGGACAAGACCTTTGAACAGCTCCCAAGCGTCGGGCAAACCGTTCTGGTTGCAGTCAGCCTTGCATTCATCTGGAACGCCATTCTCATCAATGTCTTGGCTGTGTCCGCCCGTGATGTCGCACTCATCGGGAATGCTGTTCGTGTTGCAGTCCTGCGCTTCGCCCCGCGCAATCTCGCAAAGGTCGATCTTTGCATTCTCATTGCAGTCGCTCTTGCCATCTTCAATATCACAGATGTCGGGGATGCCGTTCCCGTTGCAGTCATAGTTGCTGTTGCCATATCGCACGGAAACCTCGGAGAATCCAGGCAGAGGTGAACGTGGCGGAACTTGGCAGTCGGGGTCGACCAGTGTCGACGGCAGCAGTTGCACGTCGATGATGTCGCCGCCCGCTGCGACGAGCGCGTTCCACTGAATCATGCTGAGGGTGATCGTGACACTACTGACTTGATCACAGTCGAGGCCGTCGAGCACAAAGAGGTTGCCAAAGACCGTGTTGTTCAGTTTGAGCTTGACAAACTCCGTGGGCGCATCGAGATCGCCGACAGCCTCGACGCGGAGTTGAACGGGGGTGGTGGTGCGCTGCACGCCTGAGAGCTGTCCCAGAGCTGGATGCTGCCAATAGAACGCTCCCATATTGCCCGTGCTGTGGAACATCGTGCCGTTCTCACACTCGTCGGGAACCTGGTTGGCGTTGCAGTCCTGGCTTGTGCCCTGCGCGATATCGATCACATCGACGACCTCGTTGTTGTTGCAATCGAGCGCACATTCGTCTGGGATGCCATCGCCGTTCGCATCAGTACTCGTGCCGCTGGCGATATCGCAGCTGTCGGGAACCTGATTGCCGTTGCAGTCCAGGAAAGTTTCACAGGCGTCGCCGATGCCATTTCCGTTGCAGTCGGTCTGAGCAGGATTGGCAACGGTGGGGCAGTTGTCGACACAGTTGAGTCGGCCATCAGCATCGCTGTCGGTATCTGGCACACCGCAGCCGCAGACTCCAGGCGCGGTCTTGTTCGGGTCATTCGGGCAACCGTCGATGCAGTTGGCGGCGCCATCGCCATCGCTGTCGGTGTCTGGCACACCGCAGCCGCAGACGCCAGGCGCGGTCTTGTTCGGATCATTCGGGCAACCGTCGATGCAGTTGGCGGCGCCATCGCCATCGCTGTCGGTGTCTGGCACACCGCAGCCGCAGACGCCAGGCGCGGTCTTGGCAGGATCATTCGGGCAACCGTCGATGCAGTTGGCGACGCCATCGCCGTCACTGTCGATATCTGGCACACCGCAGCCGCAGATGCCAGGCGCGGTCTTGGCAGGATCATTCGGGCAACCGTCGCAGGCGTCGATCACGCCATCCAAGTCGCTGTCGAACTGGCATTCGTCTGGGACTTGATTGCCATCGCAATCCTCCACTTCGCCGCGGGCAAGTTCGCACTGGTCGATCTTCAGATTGTTGTTGCAGTCCGCTTCGCCTTGGGCGATGTCACAGATGTCGGGGATGCCGTTGCCATTGCAGTCGTAGTTGCCATTGCCATAGCGAACGGTCACGATGGACCATCCTGGCAGAGGTGAACGCGGTGGCACCTGGCAGTCGGGGTCGACAGTCGGCGAAGCCACAAGGGCAACAGCGATGGTCGATGCGCCCGTAGGCAGCAGGCTGTTCCACTGCAGAGGTGTCAGAGTGAGTGTCGCCGTGTTGGTCTGATCGCAGTCGAGGCCGGTTTGCACAAACAGGTTGCCGAAGGAGACATTGTTGAGTCGGAGCGTCAGGAACTCCGTGGGCGCATCGAGATCGCCGACAGCCTCGACGCGGAGTTGAACGGGGGTGGTGGTGCGCTGCACGCCTGAGAGCTGTCCCAGAGCTGGATGCTGCCAATAGAACGCTCCCATATTGCCCGTGCTGTGGAACATCGTGCCGTTCTCACACTCGTCGGGAACCTGGTTGGCGTTGCAGTCCTGGCTTGTGCCCTGCGCGATATCGATCACATCGACGACCTCGTTGTTGTTGCAATCGAGCGCACATTCGTCTGGGATGCCATCGCCGTTCGCATCAGTACTCGTGCCGCTGGCGATATCGCAGCTGTCGGGAACCTGATTGCCGTTGCAGTCCAGGAAAGTTTCACAGGCGTCGCCGATGCCATTTCCGTTGCAGTCGGTCTGAGCAGGATTGGCAACGGTGGGGCAGTTGTCGACACAGTTGAGTCGGCCATCAGCATCGCTGTCGGTATCTGGCACACCGCAGCCGCAGACTCCAGGCGCGGTCTTGTTCGGGTCATTCGGGCAACCGTCGATGCAGTTGGCGGCGCCATCGCCATCGCTGTCGGTGTCTGGCACACCGCAGCCGCAGACGCCAGGCGCGGTCTTGTTCGGATCATTCGGGCAACCGTCGATGCAGTTGGCGGCGCCATCGCCATCGCTGTCGGTGTCTGGCACACCGCAGCCGCAGACGCCAGGCGCGGTCTTGGCAGGATCATTCGGGCAACCGTCGATGCAGTTGGCGACGCCATCGCCGTCACTGTCGATATCTGGCACACCGCAGCCGCAGATGCCAGGCGCGGTCTTGGCAGGATCATTCGGGCAACCGTCGCAGGCGTCGATCACGCCATCCAAGTCGCTGTCGAACTGGCATTCGTCTGGGACTTGATTGCCATCGCAATCCTCCACTTCGCCGCGGGCAAGTTCGCACTGGTCGATCTTCAGATTGTTGTTGCAGTCCGCTTCGCCTTGGGCGATGTCACAGATGTCGGGGATGCCGTTGCCATTGCAGTCGTAGTTGCCATTGCCATAGCGAACGGTCACGATGGACCATCCTGGCAGAGGTGAACGCGGTGGCACCTGGCAGTCGGGGTCGACAGTCGGCGAAGCCACAAGGGCAACAGCGATGGTCGATGCGCCCGTAGGCAGCAGGCTGTTCCACTGCAGAGGTGTCAGAGTGAGTGTCGCCGTGTTGGTCTGATCGCAGTCGAGGCCGGTTTGCACAAACAGGTTGCCGAAGGAGACATTGTTGAGTCGGAGCGTCAGGAACTCCGTGGGCGCATCGAGATCGCCGACAGCCTCGACGCGGAGTTGAACGGGGGTGGTGGTGCGCTGCACGCCTGAGAGCTGTCCCAGAGCTGGATGCTGCCAATAGAACGCTCCCATGTTGCCCGTGCTGTGGAACATCGTGCCGTTCTCGCACTCGTCGGGAACCTGGTTGGCGTTGCAGTCCTGGCTTGTGCCCTGCGCGATATCGATGGTGTCCTCAATGCCGTTGCCGTTGCAGTCCGCCTGCGCCGCTGCTTGCTGCGCCGCGAGCGCGAGCACAGCAGCACGCATCATCGTGTGCAGCAACTGCTCAAGGGATCCGCGCCCCACTCGGAAGAGCGCTTGGGGGCCACTTGGCGAACGGTTGCTCTTGCAGGTTGGGCAAGGGATTGTGCACCGATGCAACGTCATGCCTCTTATGGTGGGTTTCCCAATCCCAAGTGCAAATGCTGAGTTTTTCCTGGCCGTATGTCTCGGGAACCCGGAGGCCACATGAGCCCCAGTTATCAGTGTGCGCGGGCAGCCCCATCAAGCCTTGATTTGGTCAAAAGAATCAGGGTATGAACTTCTTGTATGGCGAAAACAAATAGTGCATGGAACCAGCCGCGTTGAATCGGGCAGCCCATCAGGGGATCGCTGGAGTGGCCGGCAAGAGGGGGCCAGACTGCGCTCCTGACCGTGTTGGCTGCGCCGCTGGGGTGGGCGGGGCATAGGGGGCAGGGCCCGGGGTCGAAGTCTGATACCGCTCCAGCGTGGACTGAAACTGTTTCAGCATCACGGCATCCTTCTGCATCGAGATGGCCTTCTGCATACTTGCCACGGCTTGCTCGCGGTCGCCCTTGGCGAACCAGGCCATCGCGAGCACCTCTGGCGACCGCGCATCA
>Ga0194119_10012891_pt1 | contig 10516 bp, 7 predicted proteins | sample TA2MahC100mmetaG_FD_148620 | JGI IMG/M metagenome (GOLD analysis project Ga0194119, IMG submission 148620) | Freshwater microbial communities from Lake Tanganyika, Tanzania - TA2015018 Mahale Deep Cast 100m | ecosystem: Environmental > Aquatic > Freshwater > Lake | place: Tanzania: Lake... | reverse complement strand
TCCAAATTCAGAAACCGGACCCAAACCCAAACAGGTGGCAACACGATGATCACGCAGAAGGCTCTCTCCCGACGTACACTGCTCCGCGGTATCGGTACCGCGATCGCGCTGCCCGCGCTGGATGCGATGGCGCCGGCGATGAACTCCTCGAAGATTCCCGGCAAAACGCCGATCCGAATGGCGTTCGTCTATGTGCCGAACGGCCTCGACATGCGGCATTGGACGCCGGCGGAGGAAGGAGCGTTCACTGGTGAACTGCCCAGCATTCTGCGCCCTTTGGAACCGCTGCGGAATGAGTTCAACATCCTTTCGAACCTGACGCAGAACGGCGGGCGCGCGTTGCTGGATGGCGCGGGCGATCACGGCCGCTGCTGTGGCTCGTATCTGACGGGCGTTCATGTTAAGAAGACGATGGTCGACATCAAGGCCGGAATTTCCTGCGATCAGATCGCGGCCAATCAGATTGGCTCGGCGACACTGTTCCCGTCGTTGCAGGTTGGTCTGGAAGACGCGCGGCAGGCTGGAGATTGTGATTCCGGGTATTCCTGCGCTTACACCAACAATCTTTCGTGGAAGAGCGAGACGCAGCCGCTGCCGCCGCTGCTCGATCCGCGGGCGATGTTTGAGCGTTTGTTCGGCAAGGGGCCGGTGTTGTCGCCCGAAGCGAGGGCGCGGCAGGCGAAGTATCGCAAGAGCGTACTCGATCATGTGACGGCCGATACCAAGAAACTGCAGGGCGATCTTGGGCCGACCGATCGCCGCAAGCTCGATGAGTATTTATCGTCGATTCGAGAAATCGAAAAGCAGTTGGAGAAAGCCGAAGGCGAGAACGCAAGGATCGATCCCGGTATGCCGAAGCCCTACGGCGTTCCCGCCGATTTCGCCGAACACTTCCGGCTGATGAGCGATATGATCACCGTGGCGTTCCAGGCCGATATGTCGCGAATCGTGACCTTCTTGGTTACGCGCGAGGGCACTTCGCGGCCGTATCGTGAGATCGGTATCGCCGATGGCCACCACCCTCTCACGCACCATCAGGGCAAGTTGGAGCTGTTGGAAAAGGTGACGAAGATCAATGAGTATCACATGCAGCAATTCGCGGCGTGGATGATGCGGTTGAAGTCGATCAAAGAGGGCGATGCGTCGATACTTGACAACTCGATGATCGTGTATGGCGCCGGGCTCTCCGATGGCAACCGCCACACGCACGAGGATCTACCGGTGATGGTGATGGGCCGAGGCGGGAATCACTTTAAGGGCGGCCGCCGGATCACATATCGCAAGGAGACGCCGATCTCGAACTTGTACCTCACGATGATGGACCGGTTGGGCGTACAGACCGACGACTTCGGCGATTCAACCGGGCGCGTCGACGGCTTAAACCTCGGCTAACACCATGCAATTTTTCGGACAAGGAAGGCCAGCGGTTGGCGTGATCTTCGACTGCGATATGGGATCGCGGCCGGAGACGGCGTTGGCGTTGGCGGTCCTTTACGGGCTCGACGGCCTGAACGAGTGCCGTGTTGTTGTCGTGTCGAGCACGCGCTCGAATCTCAGCTCCGCGGCGTATTGCGAAGTGGTCGGCCGGTTCTACGCGGGCGCGGTTTCCGGCGCGTTCGGATCGTTCTCCCGCACGCTGCCCGTGGGTCTGCTGGCCGATGGCGCGATGAAAGACGACACGCCGATGTTGACCGTGCCGCTTTCCCGGAAGAACGCTGAAGGAAAGCCGCAGTACGAACACGGCATTCACAAACTGGTCGATACGGCGGTTGCTCCAGCGCTGGTCCGCAATGCGTTGACGGCGCAGTTCGATCAGAACGCGATCGTCGTGCTCGCTGGGCCGCCGACGAATTTGTTGCAGATGCTGAAACTGCGCGATGTGCCCGAGCTTGTGAAGGCGAAGGTCAAGCATCTGGTTGCGGCTGATCCCAAGGGTGCGATGGCGCTAGCGGCGGCCGGGTGGCCGACACCGATCTACTCGATCAGCCCTTCCCTGGGTACGCAGGTGGTATTCCCCGCCGAGGCCGTGGAGAAGGAGTTCGCGTGGTCGACGGCGCATCCGGTGGTTGATGCGTATAAGGCGGCCAAAGCGATGCCGTATGATTCGTCGACGTCGGAACTTGCTGCGGTGCTGTACGCGGTGCGATCGGCCGACAAGGCGTTTGCGTTGTCCGAACCGGTAAATGGCGTGCGACAGGTGATGCTCGCGCCCGAGGCGAAGGACACGCTGCTGAAGACCTTCATTGAACTTGCGAGCGCGAAGCCAGTGCCGAAGCAGCGCTTCCGCAGGCCAGTTGCCGCCGATCCGGCAAAAGCCAAGCCTGAGCCGTCAAAGCCGGCCGAGCCCGTGAAGCCGTAATCCGCAACGCGGCGGCAGCGCAATTATTGTGATCGACTCTGTTCCGCATTTTCACACTTCTCCTGTGACGCCGGCTTGTGTAAGGCATACCGGCCAAATCACAAGGAGAAATTATGAATACCGTTGGATTGAAAAAAAACCGAAGCCAAGCCGGCTTCACGCTCATTGAATTATTGGTTGTCATTTCGACATCCGCGATCCTGGTTGGAATGCTGCTGCCCGCGATTCAGAAGGTCCGCGAAGGATCGGCGCGCGCTAAGGCCATTAACAATTTGAAGCAGATCGGGATTGCGGTGCACAACTACGCCGATGTCCACAAAACGTTGCCCCCTACATTCGCCGACGCGGCCAATGCGGCGGAGTTACCCACGAACGGGGAATGGGATGGATTCAAGGCCTCGTCGTACAGGGCGGTTGGCAAGACGTGGACGCTGGCGCTGACGCCGAAGCCCGGTGTGACCGGTACGGAAACGGCAAACGCGACGGGCACCTCCGATGGCGGTTGTCGATCGTGTGGTCGGCGACACCGGGTTCCTCGCTGGGGCGGATTGCGATGTTCAACGCGATCGCATCCGAACTCACTGCCGCGACCGCGAAGGTGTTCGCCTTGGCAGCCAACGATACCGATCGCAGGGAGTTGATGAGGCACGCTCTTCCAGCGATCCAATCGCCGGCGACCGTAGCGCAGACGCTGTCGATCTTCGCCGGTTCAGATGGCCGTGTCAGCTTTGCATCGGCCCGCGCGGGATCCGCTAATCTCGCTTTCAGTGACGGAAGTGTGCGGGAGATTCGAATGTCGCTTTGGAATGGAATCGAACGCGCGATGCATCTCGGCGTTTACGGAGAGAAGTGGGACGCGTTGCCGGGCGCCGACACCCGCCAAGTGGACGCCGCGGATCTTTCGATCTGGCGCAACAACTTTGGGTCAACATCAGTAGCCGTGCCGGACGCACAATTGAACGCCTACCTGCAAGATCTGCTGCGGCAGTGGCAGAAGGCGCTGGATGCCGGCGACCGCATTGCCGCGCAGAAGGCGATCAGGACATATCGCGCGGCGGTGGAGGCCTCCGCGGATGCTACTCCGCCGGCGATCAGCCCGTTGCACAGTGAAGCGCTGAAAGTTGGGTCGGAGATTCTTTCACCGAACTAACCAGCTCCGTTGAGAAGAAGCAAGAGCCGCCAAGCGGCGGCTCTTGCCGTTGCGTGGAGAGCTAAATCGAATTTCCATCCCAGTAGTGGCTCTCGTCGGGGACGAAGGTGACGCCATGGCCGATCGCGACCAACCAGCCCCCTGGAATTTTGGCGCGCGAAGCGGTCATGTTCGATTTCAGAGTTTCGAATTTGAGCGATGGGCCGGCGGGCGCTTCGGGTTTTTTCGCCGCGGGCTCAGCCTTCGGGACGGGCGCGGGATCGGAGGCCGGACCTCCGATTGCCTTGTAGTAGCCAGTGATTTCGGAGAGCTTTACGTCGTACATCTCGCCGAGGTGGAGGAATCGGAGGCAATCGCGCTCCTCGAACGGATCCTCGATAATCGAGCCGAACGAGAGATTGATACGCTGCGATTGTTGAATACCGGTCTTTTTGTTGACCTTGATCGCTTCGAGTGTTTTGAGAGTTTCGAATTTAGCCATGGCCGGACCTCAGAAATAGAGTTTCAGGGCGAACTGTAATACTCTAGCATCGCGCGTGCCCGTAACGACGCCGAAGCTGTTCTGCGAGGGGTCGACGGCGGTTGTGGTGGTCGTTAGCGTCGTGCCGACGGTCGTAAAGCTGGGATGATTAGGCGAGTTAAACGCTTCGGCGCGGAACTGGAAATAGCGGGCACGGGACTCGAACGGGTAGAAGTGTTTCATTACGGCGGAATCCCAGCGATGGATGCCGGGGCGGCGCAGCGTGTTGCGACCGAGATTTCCGAAGGTACCTGTAGCCGGGCGACCGAACGAATTCACGCTGAACCATTGTTGGACCGTCTTCGGATATGTAACGGGCGCGATCAGAAGCGGTCGTTGATTCTGCGCTCCGCCGATACCGGCGACATCGGTCGACATGACGACGTCGAACGCGGGCCCGGAGTTCATACGCGTGATGCCGGAGAACTGCCAGCCGTTGATGAACCAGCCGGTTTGCCGATGACGCGTGAGTTTCGGCAGCTCGTAGATGTAGCTCGAAGTGAGTATGTGAGTGCGGTCGAAGTCGGAGACGCCGCGTTCTTTGCGGGCGTTGCTCGTGTCGGGCGGAACGTCGCCGCCGCCGCGGTCGCTGGAGGCGTTGTCGATGCTCTTGGAGTATGTGTAAGCGAGCGTGATCGTCAACTGTCGCGACATGCGGCGGTTGAGGCTGACTTGCAGTGAGTTGTAGGTGGAGTTCGCCGTGGGCTGGCGTTCGGTGATGTTGCCGTAGCCTTGATACGGCCGGAGAGCGTTGACGTTAATCCCAGGGGTTGGCGGTTGCGGCTCGGAATTGTTCAGGTTGATCGGGCGCAGAAGATGAGTGCCCTTGTTGGCCTGGTAGGAGACTTTCAACACGGATCGCTTCGCCATTTCCTGTTCGATGCCGAGGCCCCATTGCTGCACGTATGGCGACTGCAACGGTGTTGCCATGACGGTGAGGCTTGGCGCGGGTTCGCCGGCGAGGGCGCCGCCGCCGGAGGGGTCCATGAATGGCGGCAGATTGATGGTGACGGACCGATTGAAGGGCGGATTGTCGAAGGCATTATTGATGAACGATCCGATCAACGGACGAGTGTAGTTGATGCCGTAGCCGCCGCGGAGGGCGGTCTTTTTGCGGCCAGTGATGTCCCAGGCAAAGCCGAAACGCGGCGCCCAGAGGTTGTGAAGATTGTTGGTTATGTTCTTTCCGTAAGGCGAGTTCTTTCCAGCGATGATAAGCCCGTTGAGCGGATCGCCCGAGTTGGGCACGCGTTGTCCGTTGGCCGGATTGATTCGGACGGCCTTGGCGCGATCGAACAACTCGGGAACGAAATTGGTCAAAACGTTGCGCGTATCCCATGGGTTCAAGTAGCTGGAGTAACGAACGCCCATATTCAAAGTGAGTCGTGGATGGATGCGAAGGTCGTCCTGGAAGAAGCTTTCGACCATGGCGAAGCGCGCGTGTGAAACGACCAGGCGTTCGGCTTCGCTGTAAGTGGCAGGAAGACCGAGCAGGGCGTTAGCGACCGGGTGGCGGCTGAATTGGGTGTTGAACGCGTACTGGCCATTGATGAGCGGGCCTGTGGGGTTCTCGCGATTGCCGCCGTAGGCCGCGACGACGCCGAACTTGATCGTGTGCTGGCCCCCGATGCGGGTAATGTTGGAAGAAACATCAAAGTTGAACAGGTTCTTCAGCCAGGGACGGCCGATGTTGAGAACGGCGTAGTTGCCGCCGAGCGAAAAATTGGGAATGGTGTTCGAACCGTTGTCGAACAGCTTGAGGAGATCGATGCCGAGCGACTTGCGATCGACCTCGGGGTTGGCGGGGTCCAGCGTAATCCGGCGCGCGGAGTAGGTGGCGACCGTCTCGCTCAGCCAGCCGGCCCGCATGACTTTGGTGATGTTCAGATTTACATTGCGACCGTCGACGTTGGCGACGGTGGCATTGATGCCCGGGATACGCGTGGCTACGGAAGCCGTTTGCCAGCCACCGTAGGGGTTCTTGACGTCCGAGATGTCAAACGTGGTGCGCCCGTAGATGCGGAACGTTTCGGAGAAATTGTGATCGAGCCGCAGCATGTACTCGCGCCAGAACTGCGTAGCGCCGTTGGCGCTGGTGTAGTTGAGCGTGCCCGGGCCCCGGAAGTTGGGTGCGGGATAGTTGTCGAGGAGTTTCTTGGCGATCGGATTAATGCGGCTTCGCGGGATCGTGCGGTCCGGCCAGGGCGCGAGGGTATCGGGATCAACGACAGCTGTGGCGGCGAGATTGGTGAAGTCACCGTTGCGGTGCGCGACCTCTGGAACCTGCGTATTGACGGCCTCGCCGCGAGTATGGATGCGATTGAATTCTTGCGTCCAGAAGAAGAATGTTCTGTTGCGTTTCTTGTTGAGCGGTCCGTGGAAGTTGTAGCCGAAGTTGTTGAGCTTGAGCGGAAGGACTTGACGGGTGAGGTAGTCACGGGCGTCAAGAGCGTCGTTGCGCGCGAAGTGATAGAGCGAGCCCTTGAAGAGCCGAGTGCCGCCGCGAGTAACGACGTTGACTTGGGAGAAACCACCGCGGCCGTATTCCGCGCTAAAAGTGGACGTGACGACTTTTAATTCGGCGATGGTGTCGACACTTGTGAAGGTGTTGAGCGACCCGGAGCCGACGATGACGTCGGAGTTCGTACCGCCGTCGATGTTAAAGGCGGAGGCGGAATTGCGAGCGCCGTTGATGGAAATGGTGGGCGGCGTATTGGGATCGACGCGGTCGGGCATATCGGAGGAGACGCCGGGGAGCAGTTCGATCAACGACATGAAGCTGCGGCCGTTAAGTTGAAGTTCGCGAACCTGATCGCCAGAGATGAGGCCGCCATGTTCGCTTGATTCGGTGGAGATGAGCGAGGCGGTGTCTTCGACGTCGATCGATTGCGTGACGTCGCCGACGTTGAGCTTGAAGTCGGCGCGAATACGATCGGAGATGTGAATGGCAATGCTGTTCTGCCGCGCGGGCTTGAAGCCGGTCTTGGTGACATCGACCCGATAACTGCCGATGAGCAGGGACGGGAGCGTGTACTCGCCTTCGGCGGCGGTCCTAGTGCGGCGCGTCGCGCCGGTGTCGAGGTGCGTGGCGACGACCTCGGCTCCGGCGATTGCGGCGCCGGAAGCGTCGGTCACAATGCCGGTGATTGTCGCGGTTATTTCCTGTGCCGAAGCACCGCTTGCCACGAGCAACACGACCCAGACCCTTTGCAGCCCCATGGGGGGATTGTAACAGTTGGCTGGAGTCGTTCCTGGCAATTTGGATTCGCACTGCGGCGCGCTTATAGCGCGCCAAAGACAGCTTTTCCGCCGACCACCGTGGCCTTCGGCGCGATGTTGCGGAAGGCGTCGTCGGTGCACTTGAGGAAGTCCTCTTCAATGACGACGAAGTCCGCGAATTTGCCCGATTCCAGCGAGCCGAGTTGTTTTTCCGAGAACATCAGATACGCAGAACCGTTGGTATACATGCGCAGTGCCTGCTCTCGAGTGATCTTCTCCTCCGCGTACACTTCGACGCCTTCGCGCGTGCGGCGTGTGATCGACATCCACATGTTGAAGAACGGATTGTAGGGGTTGACGGCGCGGTTCTTGTCGTGGCCGATCATGTGGTCGCTGCCGCCGGCGATGACGATGCCCGCTTTCAAGTAGGATTGCAGCGGGAAGAAGTAGCGCATGTTTTTATAGCCGAATACCTTCTCGAGCGCGGGCACGTCGAAGTGCAGCCAGCCGCCTTGCACGTCGGCGATGATGCCCATTCGTTTCATGCGCGCGATCGCTTCGTCACTCATGAAGCTGCCGTGCATTACGTGCGAGCGCGTCGGCGCGATCGATTTTTCTTTGTCGAGCGCCTCGAAGGCGTCAAGCAGCGTGTCGATCGCGCCACCACCTTGCGCGTGCGATGTCAATTGCCAGCCTTTGTTCCGCGCGGCGCGAAAGATGCGCGTCAGTTTTTCCTTGTCGACGAACAGCGTGCCGCGCGTGTCGGGATTTGTCTGGCCGTAGAGTTGGCGGCCGTACGGCCCATACGGCATTCGTTGATACGCGGTGCCGACCGATTGGCCACCGTCGAGGGTGACCTTGAACGTGCCGAACTTGAGCCACTCGTCGCCTTTGTTTGTGGTCCAATCGCGGCTGTTGATCTCTCGCTCGATGTCTTCGATCTTACCTCCGGCCTCGATTCGCCACGTGAGAACCGTTCGCACGGAGAGCCGGCCGGCTTGCTTCAGCGATTGGTAGGTGGCGACATCGGGTGCGGTGACGGCGCGGTCGCCGACGGTGGTGAGGCCGGAAGCGGCATACAACTTGAGCATCGTTTCGAGGGCCTCGATGCGTTCGTTCTCGCCGAACTTTGCTTCGTCGCGGATGCCTTTGAGCAGCCGATTGGCGTTGCGGAGAATGCCGTTCGGTTCTCCGTCGGCGCCTTTGACGACTTCGCCGCCGGGCGGGTTCGGTGTGTCCCGCGTGATGCCGCTGACTTTCAAGCCGAGGGTATTCGCCGACCAGACGTAGCTACCGTCGAAGGCAACCGGGTGAGTGGTCACAACATCGAGATCTTGCTTTGTCGGAAAGCGCTGCTCTTTCAGGCGCGGCGGCAGCGTGCGCGGGACGACGATCCAATCGCCGGCGGGTGTTGTCTTTGCTCGCTCCCTGATGAAGTTCTGAATGTCGCCAATCGAGTCGAGTGGCGGCAACTTGACCTTCCACTCACTCAAGCCAGCGCCGATGGCATGGACGTGAGAATCGATGAGGCCTGGCAACACGGTCTTGCCCTGCAGGTCGACGACACGGGTGTTTGTTCCGCGTTCGGACTTCAGCACGCCTGCGTTGTCGCCCACCCGCGCAACCTTGCCGTTCTTCACCGCGATAGCCTGCGCGATGGTGAAGTTGCGATCGACCGTGAGAATCTTGCCGTTGTGAAGAATCAGATCGGCGTCGGCGGCGAACGCGGCGGCCGTTAGGAACAGATAGCGAACCATGCAACGATTCTACAAGCCGCTGCGGCTTTGCGTGCACGAAGCACGCCAGTCAGCGAGTTTGCCGCGCAGGCGGTGTGCGATCTCGGAATGCTTGGCGATGAGGTCGATCTTTTCGGAGGGATCGTTCAGGAGGTCGAAGAGGGAGTCGGGAGTGTCGTTGAGATTGGAGAGAAGCTTCCAGCGATCTTCGATCCAAGCCAGTTTCTGTGAGCCGCGCGAATCGCCTATTGTCTCGAATCCGAGGGGGGAGTTACGTTCGGCGCGTTTACCGTCCAGGATAGGTAGCAGGTTGATGCCGTCGAGTTGTTTCGGCGGAGCGATTCCGAGTGCGGCACAGATCGTAGGCATGTAATCCGACGTCGACGCGGCCGCTTTGATGACGCGGGGAGCGGGGAGTCTCGCGGGCCATTCGAGCAGTGCGGGCACACGGATGCCGCCTTCGAAGAGGCTGCGTTTGCGGCCCCGAAATGGGCCGGAGTTGCCGGGCGAGTTTGATACCTGGGCGTCGCCTTCGGGGCCGTTGTCGCTCGCATACCAGAGCATTGTGTTGCGCTCGATCTTGAGATGACGCAGCGTTTCGCGCAGGCGGCCCATCTGCTCGTCAAGAGCAGCGATCGCGCCGTAGAAGTGTTGGGTTTTCATCGGATATTGCGAGTACGGCGCGCGATGGCGTTGTGTGGCGAGGACGGGCTCGTGCGGCGCGTGAAACCAGATGACGGCGAGGAATGGCTGCTTGCGCGCGGCGGCTCTTTCGATGAAGTCGATGGCGCGGTCCATGAGCACACGGGAGTCGTCGCCTTCCTGGATGCCATGGATGCGGCCCGCGGCGGTCCAGTAGCCTTCGGGATCGACAGTAGCGACTTTGCGGGTCGTCGAGAAGAATTCGTCGAATCCGTTGTCGGTTGGCGCGGACTTTCGTTCCCCGGCGAAATCGCCGAGATGCCATTTGCCGAAGTGCCCCGAGGTATAGCCGCGCGGCTTCAAGATTTCGGCGATGGTTTGTTCGCGCGAGGGAAGTGCGTATTTCGAAGGCGAGTCGGCACCGCTGTCCGCGTTGGCGGAAAAGATGCCGTATCGATAGGGATGGCGGCCGGTGAGTGCGCTGCCCCGGGTCGGTGAACAGACCGGCGCGCCAGAATAGAATCGGTCGAAACGGATACCGACACGGGCCATCTCGTCGAGGGTTGGCGTGGAGAGAATTCGGTGACCGTTGTATGAAGTATCGCCCCAGCCCTGATCGTCGGCGAGCGCAAGAATGATATTGGGACTGGCGGACTGCGCGGCGAGGGCCGACGCCGCGGCGAGGAACTGGCGCCGTGAAAGCATCCTAGCAGTTCTATCATGGGCTGTATGCGTTTTGCTCTATTCATTGCTTTGGCGGGGTTGTCCCTCTCCGCCAAGCGCCCGATTACTCATGAAGACGTCTGGACATTGAAACGTGTCAGTTCGCCAGCGATTAGCCCCGATGGAAAATGGGCGGTGGTCTCGGTGCTTGAGCCCGCGTATGATGA
>Ga0194119_10012888_pt1 | contig 10518 bp, 10 predicted proteins | sample TA2MahC100mmetaG_FD_148620 | JGI IMG/M metagenome (GOLD analysis project Ga0194119, IMG submission 148620) | Freshwater microbial communities from Lake Tanganyika, Tanzania - TA2015018 Mahale Deep Cast 100m | ecosystem: Environmental > Aquatic > Freshwater > Lake | place: Tanzania: Lake... | reverse complement strand
TCGGCCTGCCCGACGACAACCTGCACGCGCCGAACGAGAAACAGCACATCCCCACCTTCCTGCGCGGGGTGGAGAGTTACATTCACTTCTTTGCGAATTTGTAGCGGGGAGCGATCAGCGGTCAGCAATCAGCCAAACGCTGGGCAAACCGACGCGGTTTTATAAACCGCGTCGGTCTTACATCTCGGCGTATTCGTGTTGACCTCGTTGTGATATGGGGATACACTCCCCGCAACGAACGGTGCGGCTATCGGCCAAGCTTGTCAACGAGTGAGCGAATTTCGGGCGCGCATCGTTCATTCGTTGAGCATTCGTTGACAGACCTCGTCGAAATCATTGAGAGCGACAAGTAAACGAAGGGGCGGCAACAAAGAAGAAAGAACTAGCGACAAAAACCAGAAGCGCATTCCCCGCGTGGGCTGCGGGCGCGCTGGCGGTGGTAGGTTTGTTAGCCGTCGTTGGCGGCCTGCTCGTAACGTTTGGACAAAGCAATCAATCGAATCAGATTGCTACACAGACAATTGAAGCCGTTGCAGAAATTGCCACTGATACTTTTCAATCCAATGCCGTGCCATCTTTATCGGCAAGTCCCAGCACGAATAATGCGATCGCTACCGCGCTGTCGCCAGCAGCGACCACTACTCTGAGACCGACGAGGACGGCTCGCCCCACGTCAGGGCCAAGTCCAATGGTCGACGCCGATCCGCTGGTGTATGACAACTTCAACAATCCGGCAAATGACGGGGGTTTTGACAAAGACTTGTGGAGATACTGGGATAACACGTATCCGGTAGGGTTCTCTCAAAACGATGGCGTGCTTAAGTTTGTCGGTCAAGAGCAAACAGGATTGATTGCTCGCAAGCATATTGACCTTCTGATACGAGTTTCCACGTTCTACGAGGCAAGACTCATGTTAAGCAACGCGGCGGGTGGTAGCGTCACCATTAAACTTCACGGTTCTCTATCACAAGACAACTGGTGGAGTACCCAATAGTGGGCCAATGGACTGTGTTCAACATTGGCGGCAACAAATACCGCTTGATTGCGGTCATTCACTTCAACCGCCGCAAAGTGTACGTGCGCCAAGTATTAACTCACCAAGAGTACGACAAGAGCGACTGGAAACATTAACCATGGTAACAGCAGACCTTCGAACCCATTGGGCAGGCATTCGCCCCCTGTTGACCGTTCGCAACGAGCGCGAATACGACGCGGCAATCAAGCGGCTCAACGATCTACTGGACGAGGTCGGGGACAATGAGCGTCACCCCTTGTTTGGCCTGGTAGACATACTGGGAACACTCATTCGGGTTTACGAAGAAGAACACTACCCCATGCCCGATTGCAGCGGCGCAGATATGCTCCGCTTTTTCATAGAAGAACACGCCATAAAACAAACCGACCTGTCCGATATTGGATCGCAAGGTGTCGTATCCGAAATTCTGAGCGGCAAGCGCGAGTTAAACGTGCGGCAAATTCGGCTGTTGGCAAAGCGCTTTCATGTTTCTCCGGCAGTGTTCATTTAATTCAGCCGCCGCCATGCGCCTCTCCCACCTCCTCGGCAAAACCCTGCGCGAAGCGCCTGCTGATGTCGGCGATGTTTCGCTTCAACTTGCTCTGCGGGCGGCGCTGATTCGCCGCGCCAACGGAACAACGATGTATCTGCCTCTCGGCTGGCGCGTTCAACAGCGGCTGAGGCAATTGGCCCGCGATGAATTGAACGCGCTCGGTGGGCAGGAAGCGTTTGCAGAGGAATTGGACATCGCACTCCTCGCGCGCGAAATCAATTCGTACCGCGATCTGCCGAAGTGGGTGTATTCGGTGGCGGGCGGCGCGGTGAGTACGGCCACACTGCAAGCCAATGCCGCCGATCTCGACACGGCGCACCGGGCAATGTATCACGCTTGCCTGCGAACCTTCGATAAGTGCGGAATGAAAGTATCGGCGGCGGAGGCCGGGCCGGGCGCGAGCGTATTCGTGACCCCGCACGAGAAAGGCGACGAGAGTCTGCTCGTGTGCGAGTCGGTGGATTGCGGCTATGCGTCGGTGGCGACGCGCGCCGGGTTCCGCATCCCCGAAGGCGTGAACGGGGAACCGAAGCCGCTGGAAAAAGTCGCCACCCCCCACTGCCCCACCATCGCCGCGCTGGCGGAGTTCCTCAACATCGAAGCACAGCAGACGATCAAAGCCGTGCTGTACATGCGCGACGACTCCGAGTTTGTGTTCGTCGTCATTCGCGGCGACCTCGACGTGAGCGAGCCGAAACTGCTGGCCGCGCTCGGCGGCGGGACTCTGCGGCCGGCGACCGAGGCCGAGATCCTGAAAGCAGGCGCGGTTCCGGGATACGCTTCCCCCGCCGGACTCAAAGTGGCGGCGTCCCACAAAGAAAGGGGTCCGTCGTCGGTGACGGTGGTTGCCGACCCGTCGATCACTGCCGGCGCGAACTTTGCGGCGGGCGCGAACGAGTCCGGCTATCACTTCGTTAATGTCAACTACCCGCGCGATTTCAGAGTCACAACGATGACCGACATTGCATTGGCGAGCGACGGCGCAGTGTGCGCTCAGTGCGGAAGCGCACTGCGAACGCAAAAGGCATTCGTGATTGGGGAGTGCCGAAACGTCGGCGAGAGCGCCTCAACGTATCTCGGATCAGACGGGAAGCCGCAAGCGATCTGGGCCGCCGAGTGCCGAATGGATGCCGATGCGCTGATGCTGGCGATCATCGAACAGAATCATGATGGCGCGGGCATCGTCTGGCCGTCGGCCGTCGCCCCGTTCGATATTCATCTTGTGCGGTTGGGCAAAGCGCAAGAGACGTTGCAGGCCGCCGACAAGTTGTACGCCGATCTGCAAGCGGCGGGCCGGGAGGTGTTGTATGATGACCGCGATGACTCGGCGGGCGTGAAGTTCGCCGATGCGGATCTGATCGGCCTCCCGCTGAGGGTGACGGTGAGCGACAAAAGCCTGAAGGCCGGCGGCGCGGAAGTGAAGCGGCGGAACAGCGCCGAGAAAAGCGTGGCGGCGCTGGAGTCGATTATCTCGATGACACCGAGTAGCCGCACTGACTCGAGTCGGGCACGATAAACACCTCCGCGCCCGGGTTGACTTCGAGATTGTTCGTGGGGGTGAGGGGATCGGGGTGGCGGTGGCCGGGATGATGGCAGTGAGGGAGTTGCAGGTGCAAGCCAGCGTGAGAAGCAAGGCCGTTCCAATGGAAAGTCGGGCAGATAGTTTGGGGCGCATAAATCCTCCGCAGTATCAGGCTGAGCCGATTTTGCAATGAAACTTCCGCGAGTTGCTTGACACATTCTTGCCTGCCGCATATAATCTCAGCGGAGTTCGGGGTTCAATACTGTTGGTGAAACCGGAAAGTGGGCAACCCCCACTTTTCTGCTTTTTTGACGGGCGCGCCGCCCGAGCCGCAACTCAAAATCTGCATTTCTTTCGGAGAAGTCTGCCACATGAAAAGCGAGTTCATGCTTGCGTTCAACGAAATAGCCGAACACAGCAAACTCAAACGCGAGGTCATCATCGAGGCGTTGGAATACGCTCTCGTCACGGCTTACCGCCGCGAGGTCAACGCCTCGTCGGCCCAGCACGTCGTCGCCACGGTGGATATGGCTAACGAGTCGTTCCGCATCTTTGCCGAAAAAGAGGTGGTGGACGATGTGGCCGACGATCGCACCGAAGTGGCGCTGGAAGAGGCGCGGAAGGTCGATCCGGAAATCAAACTCGGCGACATGATCACCGTCGAATCGACGCCGCCGAAGAATTTTGGGCGCATCGCCGCGCAGACGGCCAAGCAAGTCATTCTGCAACGCCTGCGCGAATCGGAGCGCGAGAGCCAATACCAAGAATACGCCAGCCGCGAAGGCGACATTATTCACGGCACGATCCAAAGCGTGACTCCCCAACAAGTCACGCTGGGCTTGGGCCGCGCCGAGGCGGTGATGCCGCGCAACCAAATGATCGGCGGCGAGCGCTACCGCACGCACGACAAACTGCGCGCTTATGTGCTCGAAGTGCGCAAGAGCTCGCGCGGCCCGCAGATCATCGTCAGCCGCACGCACAAGAACATGCTCAAGCGTTTGCTTGAGAACGAAGTGCCGGAAATTTACAACGGGTTGGTGGAGATCAAATCCATCGCCCGCGAGCCGGGCCACCGGAGCAAAGTGGCGGTGTCGGCGCGGCAGGAAGGCGTGGACCCGGTGGGCGCGTGTGTGGGTATGCGCGGGGTCCGCATCCAATCCATCGTCAAAGAGCTCAACGACGAAAAGATCGACGTGATCGAGTGGAGCGCCGATCCGTCGGTGTTCATTGCCAAAGCGCTCAGCCCGGCGCGCGTATCGGGCGTGTATCTCGACGACGACCCCATGAGCGGGCGCACCGCCACCGTGATCGTCTCGGATGATCAACTTTCGCTGGCCATCGGGCGCGAAGGGCAGAACGCCCGCCTCGCCGCCAAACTCACTAGCTGGCGCATCGACATCAAGAGCCTCACCGAAGCCGCTGGCGACACGGTGAAGCATCTGCGCGCCATCTCCGACCTGCCGGAGAGACTCCTCAACATGATCGAGTTGGCCGAAACCACGCTGGCCAAAAAGGCCGCCGACAAACCGATTATGCCCGAAGAGTTCGGCAACCTGAGCAAACTGGTGGATACCTACGAGCGAATACAGTCGCAGGGCAAGCAGGCCATCCGCGCCGAAAAAGCGCAGAAGGTTGCCGCCATCAAAGCCACCATCAACCCGGCGGCGCACAAAGTCGCACTGCAAGAGTCTGGCCTGCCGGAGAAGATTGTCAAACTACTGCTCGACGCAGACTACGCCACGCTCGGCCAAGTGCTGGAGCAGATTGCGATTGACGAAGATCGGATACTGGCGCTGGAAGGCTTCGGGCCGAAGGTGATGGAAGAACTCAAAGCCGGACTGGCGGCGATCACCCTGCCCGAGCCTGCGCCCACGCCCGAACCGTCGGCGCCAGCAGAGGCCGCCACCGTCGCGCCCGTTGAACCCCCGCTGGTCGTCGCCCCGGCAGAGGCGGTTGCCGTCGCTATTGCGTTGGCGGGCGAAACGGCCGAGTCTGAAACCGAGCAGTCCTTCGAAGAGATCATCGGCGAGGACGAGGGCGATTCGGATGATAAAGACAAGAAGAAGGGCAAGAAGAAGGGCAAAGGCGCTCAACGTGAGATCGTGTACGACGAAGACCTCGGCATGTATATCACCCGGAAGAAGCGCAAAGCAGGCCGCGTGAAGGAGTGGGAGGATTTCGAGGAATAGCATGAGCGCGACGCGCGGCCAACCACGGCCAAAGCATGTGCCACAGCGCACCTGCGTGGCCTGCCGTGAAGTGCTGAGCAAACGCAATCTGGTTCGTTTGGTGCGCTCGGCCGAGGGCGTGGAGATCGACCCCAGCGGCAAACGGGCCGGGCGCGGCGCTTACTTGCACGACCAGCGCGGCTGTTGGGAACGCGCACTGAAGGATGATCTTTTGGAACGCGCATTGAGAACGACGCTGAAGGACGAGGAGCGCGAGCGGCTGCGCGCTCACGGCAACACACTGCCGGAATGAAGATGAGCCGCTTACTCGATATGAGGCCGCGAACCTGACCGGCTAGGCCGTTGTGCCCGGCGGGTCTCGGTCGCGCGCTTTCGGCACGGAGGTGCGACATGAGCAACAACGGGCACAAGACGATTGAACTCCCCGCGAACGTCACCGTTCGGCAACTGGCCGATCTGATCAAAGCCAGCCCCATCGACATTATCAAACAACTGATGTCCAACGGCATGATGGCGACTATCAATCAACAGATTGATTACGACACCGCCGCCATCGTCGTCAGCGAATTCGGCTTCGAGGCCCAGCCTCAAATTGTCATCGAAGAGAAGGCGGAAGAGGAGCAAGGCCCCACCGCCGAATGGCGCAAGATCATTGACCGCGAGGCCGCCGAAGATTTGGTGGTGCGCCCGCCGGTGGTCACCATTCTCGGCCATGTCGATCACGGCAAGACTTCTCTGCTTGACGCCATCCGCAAAAGCGACGTGGCCGCCGGGGAAGCCGGAGGCATCACTCAGCACATCGGCGCGTATCAAGTTGTTCACGATGGAAGAAAGATCACCTTCCTCGACACGCCCGGCCACGAGGCCTTCACGGCCATGCGGGCGCGCGGCGCGCAGACAACCGACATCGCCGTGCTGGTGGTGGCCGCCGACGACGGGGTGATGCCCCAAACCCGCGAAGCCGCCGCGCACGCCAAAGCGGCCCGCGTGCCCATCATCGTCGCCCTCAACAAAATCGACAAACCCAACGCCAACCCCGATCGCGTCAAACAGCAGCTCAGCGACATCGAACTCACGCCCGACGACTGGGGCGGCAAAACAATGGTGGTGCCCGTCTCGGCCAAACAGAAGAAGGGCATTGACGATCTGCTCGAAGCCATTCTGCTCATCGCCGACGACACCAGCATCCGCGCCAACCCCCAAGCCACCGCCGCCGGAACGGTGGTGGAGGCGCAACTCGATCGGGCCAAAGGCGTGATCGCCACACTGCTCGTCCAAAACGGCACGCTGAGCGCCGGCGATATTCTGGTGGCCGGCAAGGTGTACGGTCACATCCGCCGCATGTTCAACGATCAGGGCAAAGTGATCAACGACGCCCCGCCCTCCGCGCCCGTGTCCATTCTCGGCCTCTCCGAACTCCCCAACGCCGGCGATCTTTTCCGCGTTGTCAATTCGGATCGCGAAGCGCGCGAAATTGTGGCCCGGCGCAAACTGGCGCTGAAGGAAGCCGCCGCCAAACCGGCCAAAGGCCTCACCCTCGATCAAGTCTTCGCCAAATTTCAGGCGGGCGAAACGAAAGAACTGGCGTTGGTGGTCAAGGCCGACGTGCAAGGCTCGTTGGAGCCCATCGTCACCTCTTTGCAGAAACTCAGCACCGACGACATCAAAGTGGTCATCCTCTACGGCGAAACGGGCAACGTCACCGAGAACGATGTGCTGTTGGCCTCGGCCTCCAAAGCCATCATCGTCGGCTTCGCCGTCAGCGCCGATCAGGCCGCGCAGCGCTTGGCCGACAAGGAAGGCGTTTCCATCCGCTTGTACGATGTGATCTACCGAGTCACCGAAGACATCGAAAAAGCGCTCAAAGGCATGTTGGAGCCGGAATACAAAGATGTGCTGATCGGCAAAGCCGAAGTGCGGCAGGTGTTCCGCATTCCCAAGATCGGCAACATCGCCGGGTCGTATGTCCGCGAAGGCGAAATCCGCCGCAACGCCACCGCCCGCGTCGTGCGCGGCGGGCAAAAAGTTTTCGAAGGCTCCGTCTCCTCGCTCAAGCATCTCAAAGACGACGTGCGCGAAGTGCGGCAGGGCTTCGAATGCGGCATCGGCCTCAACGGATTCGACGGATTCAGAACCGGCGACCTCGTCGAGTTCTACGCCAAAGAACAGGTTGAGTGATTTGTTCTCCACGAAGCCACACGAAGAAGCACGAAGAAACAAAAGAATCCTTCGTGGCTCTTCGCGCCCTTCGTGGATCGAAACATGGCTAACCCACTCCGCCAAAAGCGCGTGGCCGATCGCATCCGCGCCGAGATCAGCGAACTGCTCTCGCGTGAAATGGCCGACCCGCGCCTCAAACTCGTCACCGTCACCGACGTGAGCATCGACCGCGAACTGGCCTACGCCAACGTGTGGGTGTGCCGCGCCGACGGCGACTCCGCCGAGAAAGATGTGATGGCCGCCCTCGAACGCGCCAAAGGATTCCTGCGCCGCGAGATCGCCGCCCGCATGCAACTGCGCCACGCGCCCCAACTCGTCTTCCATTGGGATCGCGCGCCCGACCACGCCGAGAAGATGGCCAACATCCTCGACGGACTGAAACAAAACAAACACGACTCTTGACGGACGCCGCCGCTCGTGACCGATCTCGCCACCGCCCGCCGCCTCATTACTTCGGCCAACCGTATTCTGCTCATCACCCATGTCGCCCCCGACGGCGATGCCATCGGTTCACTGCTCGGCTTCCATCACGCCCTGCGCGCGGCCGGCAAAGCCAGCCTCCCCGTCAGCGCCGACGGCTGCCCCGAAACCTTCCGCTTCCTTCCGGGCAGCGATCAGATCGTCAAAAAGACGGATGAAGCCTGCGATCTGATCATCACTCTCGACTGCGCCGATCTCGCCCGCGCTGGCAAGCCGGTCGAGTCGTTTGGCCGCCCGCCCGACCTCAACATCGATCATCACGCCACCAACATCGGCTTCGCCCGCCTCAACTTCGTGGATGTGAACGCGGCCGCCACCGCCGAACTCATTGTCGAGCTGCTTCCGGCCTTCGGTTTGCCCCTCACCCTGCCCGCCGCCGAATGCCTGCTGTGCGGCCTCGTGTCCGACACCATCGGCTTCCGCACCTCGAACACCACCCCCAAGGCGCTCGCCACCGCGCAAACCCTCATGGCCGCCGGAGCCGGCCTCCCCCGCATTTACGAACACTCCCTCAACCGCCGCTCGTTTGCCGCCGTGCAGTTGTGGGGGCGCGCGCTGTCCGCCGCCAGCGTCGAAGACCGTCTAACGTGGACGACAATTCCTCTTGCCATGAAGCAAGCAGTAGGCTATAACGGTAAGGGCGACGCCGACCTGATCAACGTGCTGGCCACCGTCAACGAAGCCGACGTATTTGTGATCTTCATCGAAACCGGGGAGAACGAAGTCAAAGTATCGTGGCGGGCCCGCTCCGGCCTCAACGTTTCTAAAGTTGCGCTATCATTTGGCGGAGGCGGCCACGTTGCCGCCGCCGGGGCCACTATCAAAGGCACCCTGCCCGAAGTCGAAGCGAAAGTTTTAGAAGCAACCAGAAAGATGATGAGCGGTGAATGATGATTTGCTCAGTCCTTCGTCCTTCGTCCTTCCTCCTTCATAGTTCATCCTTCGCCCCATGAACGGACTTCTGATCATCAACAAGCCGGTCGGCCCCACCTCGCACGACATCGTTTACAAAGTTCGCAAGTGGACGGGTGAGCGCCGCGTGGGACACACCGGCACGCTCGACCCGCTCGCCAGCGGCGTGCTCATCGTTTGTCTCGGCACGGCCACCCGCGTCAGCGAATACATCCTCCACAGCGACAAACGATACCAAGCCGTCATTCGGCTCGGCCAAACCACCGCCACCTACGACTCCACCAGCCGCATTCTCTCCAACCGGCCCGCCCCTTTCACCCGCGATCAAATCGAAGCCGCCCTCGACAACTTTCGCGGCACGATCACTCAAACCCCGCCGTCGTATTCCGCCGTGCAGGTCGGCGGGCGGCGCGCATACGATATGGCCCGGCGCGGCGAAGACGTGGAACTCAAACCCCGCACCGTCACCATTCACTTCCTCAATATTCTCAACTGGAAATCGCCCGACCTCACGATTGACATTTCCTGCTCGTCGGGAACGTACATTCGATCCATTGCCAACGATCTCGGCCAAGCGCTCGGAAGCGGCGGTCACATCGTCGGCCTCACGCGCACCGCCACCGGTCCGTTCACGTTGGCCGACGCCCACACCCTCACCCAACTCGAACTGCTCAAACCCTCCGGCATCCTCAAACTCCTCCGCCCCACTGATCGAGCCCTGCTCGAATGGCCCGAAGTTCGACTCGACGCCGACGGCGCGAACCGCATCCAGCACGGCAACCCCACGCCGCTCGCGCCTCTGCCCGATGGCTCCACCCCCGCCGCCGGAATGTTGGGCCGCGCCTACGATCCGCGCGGGCGGCTCATCGCTCTCGTCGAGGCCGACCCCGAGCACGCCGAATGGAAACCGAAGAAGGTGCTCATCACCGCATGATCCACGCCCGCTCGCTCGCCGAGCTCGCCGCAGGCGAACCGGGCCGCCCCTCGCTCCTCACCATCGGCTCGTTCGACGGCATTCATCTCGGCCATCAATCGCTCATCCGCTCACTCGTCGAAACCGCGCGCGCCAGCAATCACCGCGCCGCCGTCGTCACTTTCTTCCCTCACCCGCTCATCGTCCTGCGCGGGCCGCTCCGCGACCCATCCTTTTACCTCAACACACCCGAAGAGAAAGCGCATCTCTTCGAACAGCTCGGCATGGATTGCCTCGTCACCCAAACTTTCGATCTCGACTTCGCAAAAATCACCGCCGCCGAATTCATTGCTCAACTCAAAGCGGCTCTCCACTTTCAAGAAATTTGGTGCGGCCCCGATTTTGCCTTCGGGCACAACCGCGAAGGCACGGTGGAGTGGTTGAAGACTCACGGACGGGAAAACGGATTCGGAGTCCGCGTGATCGATCCGGCCATCCAATCGGGAGACGTGATCTCCTCCAGCCGTATTCGCCGGGCGCTGGCCGACGGCGACGTGGCCCTCGCCGCCTCGTGCATGGGGCGGCCTTATCAACTGCCGGGCATCGTCGTCGAAGGCGACCGGCGCGGGCGGGCCATCGGCGTCCCCACCGCCAACCTGCAAACGTGGAATGAGCGCGCGCATCCGGCGCGCGGCGTGTATGCCTGCCGCGCAT
>Ga0194119_10012886_pt1 | contig 10519 bp, 9 predicted proteins | sample TA2MahC100mmetaG_FD_148620 | JGI IMG/M metagenome (GOLD analysis project Ga0194119, IMG submission 148620) | Freshwater microbial communities from Lake Tanganyika, Tanzania - TA2015018 Mahale Deep Cast 100m | ecosystem: Environmental > Aquatic > Freshwater > Lake | place: Tanzania: Lake... | reverse complement strand
CGCGCATGATGCCTCCTGATCTATGGGTACCAGGTAGACGTAACGTCCGCGACTCCGGTTTCCTTCCCGGCCCCGGTCGGCCGCCCACCCCTTCTGCATGCCAACGGGCCCGCAGGCTGAGCGGTTGGGCACGGAGGACGACAAGACGCCCGGTCAGGACGCGGCCGGCTCCTCCGCGCGGTCGCTCTTGGCGGCCTTCTTGGCCGCCTTCTTGGGGCCCTTGTCGGCGGTGGCCTTCTTGGGAGCGGACTTCTTGGCGGCCCCGGCCTTCTTCGGGGTCTCGGCGGTCTCGTTGGCGCGCAGTTCCTCGGCGGCCGCGTCGGCGGCTCCCTTGGCCGCCTCGGCAGCCTCGGTCGCTGCGCTCTGGGTGGCCGCAGCAGCCGAGGCCGCCGCTACCGCAGTGGTCTGCGCCGCCTGCGAGACGGCCGCGCCGGCAACGGCCGCGGCTCCCGTCACGGTGTCGGCCACTTTGGGGGGCACGATCCCGGAGGAGTACGCCGCATCCGAAACGCCGCGGGCCGCCTTGTCGGCGAGTTCGGCAGTGGTCGACGCGGCAGTGGACACGCCGCCCGAGGTGCGGTCGGCAAACGTCGACACCGCATCGGCCCACGCGTCGGCGCGCTCAGCGACAGGCGAGGTGTTGTTGTAGCGCTTCCAGGCGGCGACGCCCGCGGCCGCACCGGCCACGGCGGCAAGGACGAGCAAGGACTTGCGCATGGGGACTCCTCCCGTTTCGCCCGGTAGGGCTTGCCTGACCGTAGCAATCCCCGGTGGATCCTGCGTCGCGGATGGACCAGCCGGGCGCTAGCGCCGTCCCCTGCCCTTGAAATAGGTCATGAAGAGCTCGGTCACGCCGGAGCCCGCGAGGAATCGGTCGCGCTCGGCGGGGGGAAGTCCCAGCGCGTATTCGCAGACTCGGGACCAGGCCTCGCCGACGGCCCGCGTGAGCGAGCCGGCCACCGTGGCCGAGATGGCCGAGGTAGCCACCTGGCCGCCGGGGATCGCCTTGAGCAGGCTCGTCGCGATGTAGCGACCGGCCATCGTCGCGCCACCGGTGAGCACCACCGCGCCGGCTGCGGCCAGTGCGCGCGACCGGTCGGCCGGCAGGCCATAGGCCGCGGTCACGCGGGCGATCATCGTGACTTGCGTGGGAACCAGGAGGGCAGCGTCGGAGAAGGGAATGGGAGTCGCGCCGACACCCGCCGCCAAGGCAACCGACTGGTTGATGATCTTGCGCGCCGCCTGTCTTTTCCGCTCCAGGTCGAGGATCTGGACGGCCGTCAACGCGGCAGTGGCAACCTCGGGCACGACCAGGTATGTCGCGTCGAGAAGGTCCTGCAATCCGAAGACGGGAGATCCGGTGAAGGGATCGGCGAGCGCATTGGTGAGGTAGGCGCGACCTTCGGGTCGCAAGGGCAGTCCCAGAGACTGGATGTAGTTCGCGAGTTCGACGGCCTCCGGATGAGGCACGCCCTCGCGACTGGGCACCTGCGTGATGACAAGCATGACGGGGACGCCGATCTCGGCGAGGGCCCTGACGAAATCAGCCTGACGGTCTTCGAAGCGTCGGTCAGACCAGCGCACGAGGTACCACGCGGCGTGTATCTGCTGGTCGATCGGGAGCGCGCGGGAGTCCGAGACGAAGGTACGAAGGCCCGCCAGGATCTCGTCGCCGGAAGTGCCGGTCTCGAAGCCTTCCGAGTCGTAGAGCCCGAGCAGCCCGCCGGGGTGGCGGTAGTAGACCAGGCCGCGGGTGACTGGCTTGCCGAGGCCGGTCTCGGCAACCTCGGTGCCGAAGATGGCGTTGACCAGCGTGGACTTGCCGACTCCGGTCTTGCCGAAGACCGCGAGGTTGAAGCAGCCGAGTGCGGCGAATGCCTCGGAGAGCCGCTGGGCGAAGAGCGTCTCGAGCTCGGCGCGTCCGAGGTCTACGGCGGACTGGCTCGATGGGCCGTCGGGCCGCTGCACGGTCATGGAAACACCGTAAGCCCCCGCATGCCCTCGACGCGCGCACTACCGTCGAGGCCGACAGGGATGGGAAGTGCCCGATGAGCGACTCTGATGCTGACCGCATGGGGGCATTCGATGCCGTGATGTGGGGCATCGAGGACGATCCGCTACTGCGATCGGTCATCGTTGCCCTGGTCACCCTCGAGACGGAGCCTGACCGGCAGCGCCTCACCGAGCGCGTCGAACGGCTCACGCGCGTCGTCCCCCAGCTCCGCCAGAGCGTCATCGGCAATCCCGTCTCCTTGATTCCGCCGCGCTGGGAGACCGATCCGCACTTCGACCTCGACTACCACCTGCGATGGATCGCCCTGCCCGCCGGAGAGAACGGCTTGCACGGCGTGCTGCGCCTGGCGGAGATCACCGCGGAGCAGGACTTCGACCGAGACCGACCACTGTGGGAGATGACCGTCGCCACCGGGCTCAGCGACGGCGGCGCGGCCATCATCATGAAACTGCACCATGCGATCGCAGACGGCGTTGGCGGCATGATGCTCGCCGCCACGATGTTCGACCTGACGCCCGAGGGCGCCGATCTGGGGCCAATGCCCGACGCGCCACAGCCACGTCCGTCGCTCGATCCGCTCCAGCGCCTGTCGGCGGGTATCGACTACGAGGTGACGGAGTCGCGCGGCCTCCTGCAGTCGGCGGTCGGCAGCGGCGTCGACGTGCTGCGCCGAGTCGTCACCGATCCGGCTGGATCACTGCAGGCCACCACTGAGTTTGCCTTGTCGGCAAGCCGGCTGATCGCTCCCGCGAGCACGCCGCTGAGCCCGATCATGACCGAGCGATCCCTCGACGTGCGCTGCGCGCTCCTGCATACCCCGCTCGCATCGCTCAAGGCGGCCGGCAAGCAATCGGGGGGCACGCTCAATGACGCGTTCATGGCCATCGTCGCGCGCGGACTGCGCAGTTACCACGCGGCCATGGGCGCCGAGGTCGATGCGCTGCGCGTCAACATGCCGGTCAACATGCGCAAGGGCGATGACGCTGCAGTGCGCGGCAACGCATGGGTGCCCGCACGATTCGCGCTGCCCCTCGGCGGTCGCACCGCCACCGACACCATGCGCGACCTGCACCCGGTGCTATTGGCCGCTCGCACCGAGCCGGCGCTGCCCGTGTCGACGGTGGTCTACCGCCTGCTGTGCACGCTGCCTAACCCGGTGGCCACGGTCATCGCCGGCGGCCTGATGAAAGGCACCGACGTCGCCGCCACCAACGTCCCCGGTCCGCCGTTCCCGATCTACGTCGCCGGCGCCAAGGCATCGCGGATCGTGCCGTTCGCGCCGAAGGGCGGAGCCTCGCTCAACGTTGCGCTGATGACCTACGACGGATCGGCGTACTTCGGCATCACGATGGACCCAGCCGCCGTCACCGACCCCGATCTCCTAGTGGGCTCCATCGCCGCCGCGATACACGAGGTCACCGACACCGACGCGTAGGGCTTCCCCTCGCTCGCCGGGTTACCGTTGACGAGTGAGCCGGACCTGGCGGGTGATTGCCATCGTGGCCGCCGCCGTCCTCGTCTTCGCAGTCTCGGCGGTCGGCGGCTTCGTCGCGCTCGGTGGCCTCGATCGTTGGCGAGACGCTCAGGCCATCGTCGTCCCCGAGCAATACCGACCGGTCATCAAGCAGGCCGCCAAGCGGTGCAAGGCGGTCCCTGCGCGCGTGCTCGCCGCTCAGTTGGCGTCGGAGAGTTCGTGGGATCCGCGCGCGGTTAGTCCCGCCGGGGCACAGGGCATTGCGCAGTTCATGCCCGAGGTGTGGGCGGAGTACGGCGTTGACGGTGACGGCGACGGATCCGCCGACGTCTGGAATCCGATCGATGCCATCCACTCGGCCGCCGAGCTCAATTGCCTCAACCACCTGCTCGTTGCCGATGTGCCGGGCGATGAGTTACGCAATGTGCTGGCGGCCTACAACGCCGGCTTCAACCAAGTCGTGAGATACCAGGGCGTCCCGCCGTTCCCCGAGACCCAGGAATACGTCGAGCGCGTCCTGCGTCGCGCCGAGCAGGTGGAGCTCTAGGCGCGCGGGTTGCCGCCCATGTCGGAGTTGCCGCGGGCGCGTGCCACGAGCCCGGGAACCACGTCGGTGAGTTCCGCTGGATCCCAGCGGCCGTCCCTCGATGCGGCTGGGCCCTTCACCCATGGCTCGGCCACGCCGATCTCGCCACCCATGACCGTGAACACGCGCCCGGTCACGCCTGCCGACAGCGGGCTGCCCAGCCACACGACGAGCGGGGAGATGTTGGCCGGGTCCATCGGGTGGTAGCCGCTGGCATCGCGCGGCGCGCCCTCGGTCTCAGCGAAGAGCGGCAGGCCCTCGGTCATGCGCGTCAGCGCGACCGGGGCGATCGCGTTGGCGGTGACACCGAGGCGACCCAGCTCATCGGCCAGGATGATCGTCATCGCGGCGATGCCCGCCTTGGCGGCACCGTAGTTGGCCTGGCCGATATTGCCGAAGATCCCCGAGGGCGACGACGTGGAGATGATGCGTGCGTCATTGGTCTCGCCCGCCTTGGCGCGGGCACGCCAGTAGTCAACGGCGTGCCGTGTGACCGCGAACGTCCCCCGCAGGTGCACGGCCAGGACGCTGTCGAACTCCTCCTCGGTCATGTTGACGAACATCCGATCGCGAAGGATACCGGCATTGTTGACAACGACGTCGAGGCCGCCGAAGGTGTCGATGGCGCTCCGCACGATGTGTCCGGCGGCGGCGTAGTCACTCACGCTGTCGGTGGTGGCGATGGCCTCCCCGCCCATGGCCCGGATCTCATCAACGACCTGCTGCGCGGGGCCGGCGTCCGCTCCGTCGCCGTCGACCGAGCCGCCCAGGTCGTTGACCACCACCTTGGCACCCTCGCGCGCGAAGGCGAGCGCGTGCTCGCGGCCGATTCCGCGGCCCGCTCCGGTGATGACGACGACGCGCCCCTCGCAGATCCCCGACATGGTGACTCCCTTCGAGCGGTGCCGCACCGCCCCGGGGAGGCTAGCGATCGGGCTCGTCCGTGGTAGGACGGGGTGTGGCCGCCCCCCGCTTGCTCTTCATCTGCACCGGCAATGCCACGCGATCGGTGATCGCCGAGGCCATCGTGCGCCGCGAGCGACCCGAGTGGCCGGTCTATTCCGCGGGCACGCGGGCAATCCCGGGCCTTCCGTCGAGCCGGCGCACCCTCGCCGCACTGGCCTCGGTCGACGTCAGTGCCCTGGGACACCGCAGTCGCACGCTGAACGCCGAGCACCTCAGCGATGCCGACCTCGTGATCGCCTTCGAGCGCGATCACGTTTCCTACATCCGCGCGCGCTTCCCTGAGGCTTCCGCCTACACGACCACGCTCCCGCGCCTGCTTCGCGACGACTCATGGCCCCTTCCCAACCTCGCTTTCGACCAGATCCACGACCTCCCCGAGGTCGACGACCCGGCCGGCGGCGACGTCGGGGACTTCATCGAGTGCGCCCGGGGCATTGCCTACGATTTGGCGACCCTGCTCCCGCGCCTCGATGGGTGGGCTCCACGCGCCGAGTGAGCAGCTGTGCCGCGGCGCTCCCCAGAGGGACTCGCTCCGGCTGCACACTCGGCGAAGGATCGAAGCAGGTAGCGCTACGAGATGACGCCGGCAGCGCAGAGGTGCTCGATGCGCGAGGCATCGATGCCCCAGTCCGCCAGGGCAGCCGCGTCGGCCCCGCTAACGCAGCCCGGAGCGCTGGCCGGAGTGCGTGAGAAGCGCGGCGCGGGAGCCGGCTGCACGATGCCACCGACCTCGACGAACGTGCCACGGGCAGCTAGGTGCGCATGACCGGGTGCCTCGCCCATCGTGAGCACGGGGGCGATGCAGGCGTCGGTGCCCTCGGCCAGGGACGCCCACTCATCGCGCGTGCGGCCGCTGATGACCGACGCGAAGCGCTCGCGGAGCACCGGCCACTGCGTCACGTCGTACTGCGCCGGGAGGTCTTCTGCCTCGAGTCCGGCGATGCGCAGCCATGCGGCGTAGAACTGCGGCTCGATGCAGCCAAGGGCTATCCACCGATCATCGGCCGTGCGGTAGACGTCGTAGAACGGCGCTCCCGAATCGAGCAGATTGGTGCCCGGGGTGTCGCTCCACAGCCCCGATCCGCGCATCGAGTGGAAGAGCGACATCAGCAGCGCCGAACCGTCGACCATGGCTGCGTCGACCACCTGACCCTGGCCGGTGCGCTGGGCATGCGCGAGGGCCGCGAGTACGCCGACCACCAGGAGCATCGCTCCGCCGCCGTAGTCGCCCACGAGGTTCAGGGGCGGCGTCGGCGGCTGATCGCGTCTTCCGACATGCCCGAGGACCCCCGCCAGGGCGATGTAGTTGAGGTCGTGGCCAGCCGTCTGCGCCCAGGGGCCGTCCTGTCCCCAGCCGGTCATGCGCCCGTAGACCAGTGACGGACGCCTCGCAAGGCACGCGTGCGGCGACAGGCCAAGGCGTTCCATGACACCCGGCCGGAATCCCTCGATGAGGATGTCGGCCTCGCAGATGACGTCAAGGGCTACGTCACGGCCCTGTTCGTCGCGCAGGTCGATAACCACCCTCGCACGACCGCGACGCGTGGTGTCGGCGCTGTCATCACCGAGTTGGAGGCCCTTGCGCGGCGACTCGATGCAGATTCCTTCCGCACCGAGATCGGCCAGCATCATCGCCGCGAAGGGCGCGGGGCCAAGGCCGGCCATCTCGACAAAACGCACTCCACTGAGGGGACCTCGCGACGACTCGGACATGGCGCAATCCTTCCAGTGCGTACGTCGCCTAGCGGATGATAGCCATGATCTGGGTGTTGAGCACAGCCAGACGCCCGTCGGGAGTCCACAACTCACGCGTCTCCGTGGCGTAGCCGTCGCGTACGGCGACCAGGCGGCCATGATGCAGCAAGGGTTCCTCGGGGTCGATCGTGGCCGGATCGACGAGCAGGCTCGCCGCGAATGTCAGCGTGGCCACCGGTCGCACGTCGCTGAATGTGGTGAGCACCGCGGGCCAGAGTGCGTCGACGAGTCCCAGTGCGAGGGCCGCGTCTGCGTGATCTGACTGCGGGAAGCGGACCCAGCACATCACGTCGGTGGCCGTGCCCTGATAGGGGAGTCCCGACAGCGGACGGAACTCCAGGTGCTGAGTGAAGACCGGCGCCATCGGGGGACCGAGCGGCACGAGCGCAACATCGCGCCACGGCGGCGAATGCGGCATCGACAGTCGCGGGTCGCGCTGCGCTGCGACGTCGTCAGCGCGTGGCTGACCGAGCACGACGGAGGCCGTGGCCAGCACCTCTTCATCGCCCTCATCTGCGGTGAACTCCACCCGCCACGCCGACGTGCCCGATCCTTGCCGCAATGCGCGAATGCGCACCGGAACGCGGCCCGCGGGAACGGGCCCGAGCATGTCGACGGACACTTCGCGCACCTCGCGCGAAGACGTCGCCTCTGTGGGGCGCAGATCTGCGGCCTCGGCCGTGCGTACGGCGGTGCCGACGAGCAGTCCGCCCCAGGCTCCCCTGCCCTGGCTCCAGCCTTCGGCCAGCTGCCAGGTGCCGCCGTCGACGGTTGTGAGATCCCGGAAGGAGGGCACCGGTCGACAGTAGCCGGGGCGCGCGCGTGGTCCCCGCGCGCTATCAGCCAGTCGCGTTAGCCTGCCCGGATGCGAGTGCTGCACACCTCCGACTGGCATCTCGGCCGGAGTTTCCACGGTGTGGACATCCTCGACCACCAGCGCGGCTTCATCGACTGGCTGGTCACCTATGTGGAGGCCGAGGGTGTCGAGCTCGTCATCGTCGCAGGCGACGTCTACGACCGAGCGGTGCCCTCGCTCGCTGCGGTCACGGTCTGGGAAGACGCCGTCATCCGCCTCACCCGCACCTGCCCCGTCCTGGTCACCTCCGGCAATCACGACTCGCCCACGCGGCTGGGGTTTGCCGGCCGACTCCTCGCCAGCTCCGGCCTCCATCTGCGCACCGGCCTGCCTTCGATTGCCGATCCCCTCCTGGTCCAGGGTCGCGACGGTGTCACGCTCGCCGTCTACGGCCTTCCCTACCTCGAGCCCGACCTGCATCGCGAGGCGCTCGGCGCGGAGCGCTCCCACTCGGCAGTGCTCGACGCTGCCATGCAGCGAGTGCGCGACGACCTCGCATCGCGCGACGGCGTTCGGTCCATCGTTGCCGCCCACGCCTTCATCACTGGCGGCACCGACGCCGTGGTCAGTGACTCCGAGCGCGACCTGCGGGTGGGCGGCATCGGCGATGCTCCCGCGTCGGTGTTCGCTGCGGTCGACTATGTCGCGCTCGGCCACCTCCACGGGGCCCAGCAGGTGGGCGGTCCGACCATTCGCTACAGCGGATCACCGCTCGCGTTCTCGTTCTCCGAGCAATCACATGTGAAATCGGTGACGGTCATCGACTTTGCTCACGAGGGGCCTCCCGACATCTGCGCCGTGTCCCTTCCGGTTCCACGCCCACTCATCACCCTCACTGGCACGCTTCAGGAGATCCTCGACGACCCGGCGACGCCGTCCTACGCCGATCACTGGGTGCGCGTGCGACTCACCGACGCAAGGCGTCCCGACGATCCCATGGGACGCCTGCGCGCCCTCCTGCCGCACACCGTGGAACTCGCCTTCGATCGCGCTGCTCTGGCGGCGGTCATCGCCGTCGACGCCGACGGCCAGCCGGTCACCGACCCGCTCGCGATCGCCGAGGCGTTCGTCGAGCACGTGACGACGACCCCGCCCGACGAGGTCGAGCGGGAGCTGCTGCGCGAGGCCGTCGAGCGCGTGCGCATCGGGGGCGTGCGCGAGTGAGACTGCACGCGATGGAGTTCTGCGGCATCGGGCCCTTCCGCGGGCCGCAGTCGATCGACTTCGATGCCCTGACGGCCTCCGGGCTGTTCTTGATCGAGGGCCCCACCGGCTCAGGCAAGACGACGATCATCGACGCGATCGTCTTTGCCCTCTACGGCTCGCTCTCCGGCGCCGAGTCCGATGCCGGTCGGTTGCGCAGCCACCTGTGCGGTCCTGACGAGCCCACCGAGGTCTCCCTCACTTTCAGCGTCGATGGCATTCGCCACACCATAACGCGCAACCCGGCCTACGAGCGGCTCAAGGCTCGCGGCTCGGGCACCACCTCCGAGCGCGCACGACAGACGCTCATCGTTGACGACGGTGCCACGCCTTCCATGCGCGAGGCCAAGGAGATCGGCGTCTACCTCCAGCAGCGCCTCGGCCTCAGCGTGGAGCAGTTCCGCAGGCTCGTCGTGCTCCCCCAGGGTGAATTCGACGCGCTCCTGCGAGCCAAGCCCACGGACCGCTACCGCACCCTCGCCAGCCTTATCGACGACCGCATGCTCGAGCGTGTGCAAGACGAGCTCAAGCGCTCCGCTGACGAGGCAGCGCAGGCACGCAGCGATGCGATTGCTCGCCTGGAGAAGGCTGTGACGATGGGTCGGCAGCGCGCCTCGGAGGTCCTCGATCCTGAGTCGGTGGTCGAAGCCGACCTCGACACCCTGGTGGCGTCCCTCGAGGCCGAGGTCTCTGATGCCGCGGTCCACGTTGCGGCGCTGATTCCGGTCCTCGATGCCGCTCGACAGTCCGATGTCATGGCCCAGGGCTCTCTTCAGAGCGCGCGAGCGGCAGCCGAGGCGCGTCAGGCAATCGCCCAGGCCGCCGCCACACTTGATCCCCGCGATGCCGCACTCGACGACACCGGGCTCCGCTCGCGCGATGCCGCGTTGGTCGCCCAGCGCACTCGCCTCGAGCCGCTCGCCGAGTGGGAGGCGCAGGGCGACCAACGCGACCGTGAGACAGAGATCGCACGCGCGACGGTGGCTCAACTTGCCGATGCTCTCGAGACGACGCGCGCCCAGGCGCAAGCGCTGCCCAAGCAGGTGCGTGCGCTCGAGTCCGAGCTGGCGCAGGCGCGTGCGGCCGCCGCGTCTGCTCCCGCACTCGACGCCGAGGTGTCCCGCCTTGAGTCGCTCGCTCAGTCGCTCGTCGTTCGCGATGATCTCGTCGCCGCCGCCGATCGAGCGCGAGCCACCGACAAGGCCGCGTCCGACGCACTGCAGAAGGCACGCGACGACCTGCACGCGGCTCGCACCGGCGCGGCGGAGTTGCTGCGCCGCCAGCTCGACCAGCGCGCTGCACACCTCGCCACCCTCCTGGTCGACGGCCAGGCATGCCCCGTTTGCGGGGCGCTCGAGCATCCCCTGCCCGCAGCGGCCGGCGACGAGGACCTCGTCATCGACGATGAGGTCGCACGCGCGGAGTCGATGGCTCACGCCGCGGCCGCCGCCGAGAGCGCCGCGGAGGGGGCCTATCGCGACGCGCAGCACGCGGTGAGTGCGATCGACAAGGATCTGGCGGCGCTCACTGCCACGATAGGCAATACCTCTCCCGATGTCCTATCCGGCGACCTCGAGCGTGCTCGCGCTGCCGCGAGAGGTGCCCTTGCGGCAGCCAACTCGATCGAAGACCTCGTGCAGCGGCAGGCCGCAGTCGCACTCACGC
>Ga0194119_10012883_pt1 | contig 10520 bp, 7 predicted proteins | sample TA2MahC100mmetaG_FD_148620 | JGI IMG/M metagenome (GOLD analysis project Ga0194119, IMG submission 148620) | Freshwater microbial communities from Lake Tanganyika, Tanzania - TA2015018 Mahale Deep Cast 100m | ecosystem: Environmental > Aquatic > Freshwater > Lake | place: Tanzania: Lake... | reverse complement strand
TCAGCTTCCCGCCGCAGCTCAACTGCGTGGAGGAGCTGCTCGACGCGTGGGTGGCGCGCGGGGAGGGCGACCGCCTCTGCGTGCAGGGGCTCGCCCACGGCGCCGAGGTGCGCTGGACCTACGCCGACCTCAGCGCCGAGGTGAGCCGCCTCGCCCACGCCCTCGTGGACGACCTCGGCGTGCGCCCCGGGGAGCGCGTGCTCCTCCGCGGCGCCAACACCCCCGCCCTCGCCGCCTGCTGGCTCGCGGTGGTCAAGGCGGGGGCGGTGGCGGTGGCCACCATGCCGCTCCTGCGCGCCAAGGAGCTCGGGCAGGTCATCCGCAAGGCTGAGGTCCGCTATGCCCTCTGCGACGCGCGCCTCCTCGACGAGCTCGCCCTCGCGCGCCCGGAGTGCCCCACCCTCGTGAGCGTGGCCACCTTCCTCACGCCCCCCGACGCGCCCCTGCTCGACCTCGACGCCCTCGCCGCGCCCAAGCCCGCGCGCTTTGAGGCGGTCAAGACCTCCTCCGACGACGTGTGCCTCATCGCCTTCACCTCCGGCACCACAGGGCTGCCCAAGGGGACGATGCACTTCCACCGAGACGTGCTCGCCGTCTGCCGCTGCTGGCCCCCCGAGTGCCTGCAGGCCACCGCCGACGACGTCTTTATCGGCAGCCCCCCCCTCGCCTTCACCTTTGGACTCGGCGGGCTGCTGCTGTTCCCCTTGAGCGTGGGCGCCTCCACGGTGCTCCTTGAGCGCGCCAGCCCCGACGCGCTCCTGCCGGCGGCGGCGCGCTACGGGGCCACGGTGCTGTTCACCGCCCCCACCTCCTATCGCCAGATGGCCCCCAAGGCCGCCGAGCACGACCTGCGCGCCCTGCGCCGCTGCGTGAGCGCCGGCGAGGCGCTCCCCGCCGCCACCCGCGCCCTGTGGCGCGAGCGCACGGGCGTGGAGCTCATCGACGGGATCGGCTCCACGGAGCTGCTCCATATCTTTATCTCCCACTCCGTCCACGACGCCCGCCCCGGCGCCACGGGGCGCCCGGTGCGCGGCTATGAGGCGCGCGTGGTGGACGAGGAGGGCAACCCCCTCCCCCCCGGCGTGGTGGGGCGCCTCGCGGTGCGCGGCCCCACGGGCTGCCGCTACCTCGCCGATGAGCGCCAGCGCGCCTACGTGCAGGGAGGTTGGAATCTCACCGGCGACGCCTACCTCATGGACGAGGACGGCTACTTCTTTTACCAGGCGCGCACCGACGACATGATCATCTCGGGCGGCTACAACATCGCCGGCCCCGAGGTGGAGGACGCGCTGCTCGCGCATGAGGCGGTGGCGGAGTGCGGCGTGATCGGCGTCCCCGACGAGGAGCGCGGGCAGGTGGTCAAGGCGTTCGTGGTGCCCCGCCCGGGCTTCGCGCCCACCCCCGCGCTCGCCCGCGCCCTGCAGGATTTCGTCAAGGCCACCGTCGCCCCCTACAAGTACCCCCGCGCGCTGGAGTTCTGCGAGCGCCTGCCGCGCACCGAGACGGGCAAGCTGCAGCGCTTTAAGCTGCGTGACCTGTGAGCCCCGCCCCCGACGCGCAGAGGTGCGCCCCATGAGCAAGACCCCCCTGCAGCCCCCCTCCTGGGCGCCCCCCCGCGGCTACGCCAACGGCGTGTGCGTGGCGGTGGGCGGCGCGCGCCACGTGTTCGTGGCTGGCCAGATCGGCTGGAACGCGCGCGCCGAGTTCGAGAGCGACGACCTCATCGCGCAGGCGCGCCAGGCCCTGCTCAACGTCCGCGCCGTGCTCGCAGAGGCGGGGGCGGGCCCCGAGCACATCTGCCGCATGACCTGGTATGTGGTGAGCCGCGCCGAGTACCTCGCCCGCGGGCGCGAGCTCGGCGCCGTGTACCGCGAGGTGCTCGGGCGCGAGTACGGGGTGGCGATGAGCGCGGTGCAGGTGGTGGCGCTCATGGAGGAGCGCGCCAAGGTGGAGGTGGAGGTGACGGCGGTGGTGGGGTGAGGCGCGGGGGCGGCGCGGGCGGCGAGCGGGCGCGAATGGGTCTTGCGCTGACGCTCCGCGGAGCATAGGGTTTTTGAGGAGCGGGTATTCAACCACCTGAGCGCCCACCCCACGCCGCCCAGCCCCCTCCCCCCACAGGAGTCGCCCATGCGCAGCGCCCCCCTCCTCGCCGTCCCCCTCCTCGCCGCCCCCCTCCTCGCCGCCCTCGCCCTAGGGGCCTGCGCCGACCCCGACGTCGACCTCGGCGGCGTGAGCGACCCGAGCGACACCGACAAGAGCGCGCTGTGGGGAGGGGAGACCGGCGAGGGCGGCGCGCTGGAGTGGTGGGGGGCGAGCGCGGGGCAGGGGGCGGCGGGGGGGGAGGAGCGCGCGGAGGCCGCGCTCCCCGAGGTGCGCTTTGGCGCCGTCTGCGCCCCGGGCTGCCTGTGGTCCGCCTACGCCGTCACCTCCGGGGCGCAGCAGGCGGAGGCCACCTGCGAGGGCTTCCTGTGCGCCTGCGTGGTGTCGGGGGACGCGAGCGCGCGCTGCGAGCCCAACGCCCCCGCCCCGGAGGGCGGCGCGGAGGGCGGCGCGGGGCCGAGCCCGACCCCCGCCCCCGCCCCAACCGACTACAACGTCGACCTCGGGCGCCGCCTCGCCGACGCCGCCTACCGCCAGGCGAGTCGCCGCAACACCGTGGGCTACTGCTACAGCGCCGTCGCCGACGCCGTGGAGTCCGTGGTGGGCGTCTTCCTCTACGGCGCGAGCGCCTATATGGCGGCGGACCAGTTCGCCCGCCACCCCCGCTTCCGCGAGGAGCGCGTCAGCGACCTGCGCGCCCTCCCCGCCGGCGCGGTGGTGGTGTGGGGGCGGGGCACGTCGGCGCACGGGCACATCTCGGTGGCGCTCGGCGACGGGCGCGAGGCCTCAGACCACATCGCCCCGCAGATGCTCTGGCACTACGGGGGCGCCCCGGCGCGGGTGTTCTCGCCGCGCTGAGGAGGCGGGGCGCGGGGGCGGGGCGCGGGGCGCGGGGGCTAGGCGCGGAGGTCGGGGAGCCCCAGCTCGTCGCGCAGCTCGTGGTACGCGCGGTCCATGGCGCCGTGTATCTCCGCGATGCGCGCGTTGAGCTCCTCGGGGCGCCAGTCGCGCGTCTCCACGGGCGGCAGGAAGCGCACCTTGATGGCGCCAGGCCTGGGCACGAGGGCGCCCTTGGGCATCGCCTCGCTCAGCCCCGCGAACACGATAGGGTAGATGGGCAGCCGCGCGCGCAGGGCGAGGTGGAAGGCGCCCTTCTTAAAGGGGCCCATGCGCCCGTCGAGGCTGCGCGTGCCCTCCGGCGCCATCATCACCGTCCGCCCCCGCGCCACCATGTCCGCCGCCGCCTCGTCGAGCGTCTTGAGCGCCGACTCGTGATTCTTGCGGTCGATGTAGTAGAGCCGCAGCGACCACCAGCCCACGTTGAAGGGGAACACCCACCGCAGCTCGCGCTTCCCCACGCAGCTAAAGGCGTCGGGGCAGATCGCCGACGCCACCACCACGTCGAGGGTGCTGAGGTGGTTGACGATGAACACGCGCGGGACGCGGGCGGCGAAGGGGCGCGCCCCCTGCACCTCCATCGTGAGACCGAGCAGGCGCAGCGACACGCGCCCCCACCAGCGCAGGAGGGGCCCCGACACGCGGTCGCTGTAGCGGCGCAGCGTCACCACCGAGAAGAGGGCGAGCCCCACCATCGCCAAGATGAAGAGCTTAAAGACCAAGACCGTGCGGACGAGGCGGGAGGCGCGCGAGAGGAGCTCCATCTTCAGGGCGCCTCTAAGACCACGGCGATGCCCTGCCCGCCGCCGATGCACGCGGCGCCGAGGGCGTAGCGCCCGCCGCGCTCCTTGAGGGCGTAGGCGAGGTGCGCCGAGATGCGCGCCCCGCTCGCCCCCAGCGGGTGCCCGAGGGCGATGGCGCCGCCGTCCACGTTGGTCTTGGCGCGGTCGAGCCCGAGGGCGCGCTCCACGGCGATGTACTGCGGCGCGAAGGCCTCGTTGACCTCCACGAGGTCCATCTGCGCGAGGGAGAGCCCCGCGCGCTCAAGGGCGCGGCGCGCGGCGGGGACAGGGCCGATGCCCATCACCTTGGGGTCGCAGCCCACCGCCGCCCACGACACGAGCCGCGCGAGGGGGGCGAGCCCGCGCTCCTCGGCGTAGGCGCGCGTGGTGATCACCAGCGCCGCCGCCCCGTCGCAGATGCCGCTGGCGTTCCCCGCCGTCACCACCCCGTCGGGCTTAAACGAGGGGCGGAGCTTAGCGAGGGCGGCGAGGTCAGCGGCGCGGGGGTGCTCGTCGCGGGCGACGCGCTCCACGCCCCTGCGCCCCTTCACCTCCACCGCCGCCAGCTCCGCCTCAAACGCCCCGCGCCCCTGCGCCGCCGCCCAGCGCTCCTGGCTGAGCAGCGCGTAGGCGTCACACTCCTCGCGGCTCACCGCGTAGTCCACGGCCAGGCGCTCCGCCGTGAGCCCCATCGGGTCGCCGGTGAAGGAGTCCGTGAGGCAGGACCAGAGGCTGTCCTCGAGCTGCGGGGGGCGCCCAAAGGCGGCGCCCTCGCGGAGTCCGCGCGCCACGTGGGGCGCTTGGCTCATGGACTCGGCGCCGCCCACGAGCGCCACGCGCGCCTCGCCCATGAGCAGCTCCTTGGCGCCCCACACGAGCGCCTCAAAGCCTGAGCCGCAGAGGCGGTTCACCGTCACCGCCGGCGTGGGCACCGGGGCGCCGGCGCGGAGGCCCACGTGGCGGGCGAGGTAGATGGCGTCGGCGGAGGTCTGCAGCACGTTGCCAAAGACCACGCAGCCCACGTCCTCGGCGGGCGTGCCGCTCTGCGCGAGGGCGGCGCGCGAGGCCTCCACGGCGAGGTCGGTGGCGGTGAGGGATTTGAGCGCGCCGTTAAAGGCGCCAAAGGGGGTGCGCTTGGCGCCGACGATCACGATGTCTTGTGATGTGGTCATGTGAGGGCTCCTGTGAGGGGGTTAGACAGCCACGCTCAAGTCGCGCAGCACGTCGTTGAGCGACGTCTTGAGGTCGGTGGAGGCGCCGCGCTCACCAATAATCAGCGCGCAGGGGAGGTGGTAGGTGCCGGCGGGGAACGCCTTGGGGCGCGAGGCGGGCACCACCACCGCGCGGGGGGGCACCGCGCCCTTATAGATCACCTCCACCGCGCCGCGCGCGTCGATGATCGGCGTGCTCGCCGTGAGCACCACCCCCGCGCCGAGCACCGCGCCGCGCCCCACGCGCACGCCCTCCACCACCACGCAGCGCGAGCCGATAAACGCGCCGTCCTCGACGATCACCGGGCGCGCGCTGGCGGGCTCGAGCACGCCGCCGAGCCCCACGCCGCCCGAGAGGTGCACCCCCGCCCCCACCTGCGCGCACGAGCCCACCGTGGCCCACGTGTCCACCATGGAGCCCGCCCCTACGCGCGCGCCGATGTTGACGTAGCCGGGCATCAAGATCACCCCAGGCTCCAAGAAGCTCCCGTAGCGCGCCACGCCGGGGGGCACCACGCGCACGCCCTCGAGGCGGCGCTTGGGGGGCACCTTGTCGAGGTACGCGCACACGCCATCGTCCATCGGCGCGCTCTTGCTCACGCGGAAGTAGAGGAGGATCGCCTCCTTGACCCACGCGTGCACGCGCCACTCGCCGCCCGCCTCGCCCGCCTCGCCCGCATCGCCCGCCTCGGGGGGCGACGCCACGCGGAGGAGTCCGAGGTCGAGGTCCTCCACCGCCGAGCGCGCCGCGCGCTCCACCTCCTCGTCGAGGGGGCGCGCCCCGGCGAGGGCGGCGGAGATGAGCGCGGCGCGGGGGTCGGCCTCGATTTGGTCTGCGGAGAGGGCGTGGGGGGGCGTGGGCATGGCGGAGGCTCCTCGTGTGTCTCGCGCTCGCGGGCGCGAAGTGAACGCAAGAGCCTAAGAGCGCGGCGGCGCGGCTGTCAACGCGGGCGAGCCCACGAGCGCGCGCGCGAGCCACGAGAGCGGGTGCGGCGGCGCGGCGCCTCGCAGGCGCGCGCTCTGCGCGCGGCACGAGTAGCCCGTGGCGAGGGGGCGCGCGGCGGGGGGGCGCGGCGGCGCGGCGTCCTCGCTGAGCGGCGGGAGCGCGCCGTCGAGGTCGCGCGCGGCGTCGAGGGCGTCGAGGGCGGGGCGCCAGCTCATGTCAAACACCCCCGCCGACTCCTCGACGTGCTCCGCCTCATGCCCAAAGACCCCGCACATGCCACAGCAGCCCACGCTCGCCACCGAGAGCGGCGCCCCCAGCCGCTCAAACACGCGCCCCCACTGCGCCATCGCCTGCGGCGCCAAGGCGCGCTCCGTGCAGTGCCCAAAGAGCGAGGCGGGGGGGGCGTGGGCGAGCGCCCCGGCGGGCAGGAGGTCGAGGTGGGCGGCGAGCCACTCCTGCGGCAGCAGCACCTCAAAGCCGAGCCCGGCGCCCCCCCGCTCAAACACCTCCTGGTACTCATCGCGGTAGGTGAGCGCCACGGCGGGGTCCACCGCCACGAGCGACACCCCCGCGGCGGCGAGGGGGCGCAGGAGGCGCGCCTGCTCCTCGGCGCAGCGGGCGAACTCCTCAAGGCGCCCCTTCACGTAGTAGCCCTTGCCGTTGGGGCGGAAGGGCGCCACGAACGGCAGCGCGCCGAGCGCCTCGAGCGCCACATAGGAGTCCACCAGCACGTCGGCGTCAAAGAAGGCGCTAAAGGCGTCGGGCACGAGCACCACGGCGCGCGCGCGCTCCTCCGCCGAGAGCGCTGCGAGGGCGTCGGGGGTGGCGGCGCGCGCGCCAAGGCCCCTGAGGCGGGCGAGGGCGGAGCGCGGGCTGAGGGCGGGGGCGTCCACGAGCCCCACGAGGCGGCGCGAGAGGGCGCGCGCCAGCGGGTTGCCGCTCAGGAGGTTGGCCAGGCGCGGCGCCCGCGCGCCGAGCGCCGCCCCCGCCTCAAGGGCGCCCACGAGGTAGTCGCGCAGGGGGCGCGGGTAGCGCGCGTGGTAGAGGCGCAGGAAGCGCGCCTTGAGGCGCGGCACGTCCACCTTGACGGGGCAGTGCGTCGCGCACGCCTTGCACGAGAGGCAGCCGCTCATCGCCTCATAGACCTCGTGCGAGAGGTCGGGGGCGGGCGCGGCGGCGCCGGGGCGGGCGCGGAGGGCGCGGGCGAGGGCGAGCGGGAGGGTGAGCGGGAGGGTGAGCCAGCGCGCCGCGCCCCCCCGCGCCGCCCGCGCCGCCGCGCGCGCCGCCTCCCCAAACGGCTCGAGGTCCGCCGCCGAGAGCGCGTGCCCCTCATCGGCGAGGGCGCGGAGCCACGCGCGCATCACCCCCGCGCGCCCCTTGGGCGAGTGGAGGCGGTCGCGGCGCACCTTGGAGGAGGGGCACATGATGTGGTCGGGGTGGTAGTCGAGGCACTGCGCGTTGCCGTTGCAGTGGACCGTGGACACGAACGCCGCGAGCGCCGCCGGCTGCACCCCGCGGTCCGCGTGCGCCCGCAGGGGGCTCGCCAGCTCCATGAGCGACGCCCGCGACCCCGCCGGCGTGGCCACCTTGCCGGGGTTGAGCTGGTTGTGGGGGTCAAAGAGCGCCTTGACCTCCTGCAGCGTGGGGTAGAGCGGCCCAAAGACCTCGGGGCTGTAGGCGCTGCGGACGCCCTTGCCGTGCTCCCCCCAGATCACGCCGCCGTAGCGCCGCGCGAGCGCCGCCACCTGGTCGGAGACGCGCAGCAGGCGCTCCTCGTCGGCGGGGTCGAGCAGGTTGAGGGCGGGGCGCACATGGAGGCAGCCCACGTCCACGTGCCCAAACATGCCGTACTCGAGCCCCTCGGCGTCGAGGAGGGCGGTGAACTCCGCCACGTACTCCTTGAGGCGCTCGGGGGGCACCACGGTGTCCTCCACGAACGCCACGGGCTTGCGGTCGCCCTCGCGCGCCGCGAGGAGTCCCACGCCCTTCTTGCGGAGGTCCCACAGCGCCGCCTGCTCGGCGGCGGAGCGCGCCACGTAGGCGCCGATGGGGGCGTCGGGCTCCCCAAAGCGCGCGCGCAGCTCCTCCACGCAGCGGGCGGCGCGCGCCTCCACCTCCTCCTCGCTCGCCCCCTCGAACTCGAGCAGGTTCACCGCTCGCGTCTCAGGGCCGCCCGCGCCGCCCCCCGCGCCCTCGCCCCCCTCAAGCGCCGCGCGCACGCGGTGATAGATCACGTCCTGGCGGGCGAGGCGCAGGATGTTCTCGTCGATCGTCTCGATGGAGTTGGGGCGCGTCGCCAAGAGGAGGCGGGCGGAGCCGAGGGCGTCCTCAAAGCGCGCGTAGCGCAAGAGCACCACGCGCCTCGCCGTCGGCAGCGGCGTGAGGCGCACCGTCGCCTCCACCACCACGCCGAGCGTGCCCTCAGAGCCCGAGAGGAGGCGCGTGAGGTCGAGGACGCCCCCCGCGGCGTCATAGACCATCTTGAGGTTGTAGCCTGTGAGGAAGCGGCTCAGCTTGGGGAAGACCCGCTCCACGAGGGGGGCGCGCTCAGCGGCGAGGGTGAGCACCTCGCGGGCGAGGGGCTCGAGGGCGGGGGCGAGCCCCCCCGACGCCAGCTCCTCGAGCGTGAGCGGCGCCACGGTCACGCAGGCGCCGCCGAGGAGGGCGACCTCGAGGCTGAGCACATGGTCGCTGGTCTTGCCGTAGACCATGGAGCCCTGCCCCGCCGCGTCGGTGTTGATCATGCCGCCGAGGGTGGCGCGGCTGCTCGGGGAGAGGTTGGGGGCAAAAAAGCAGCCAAGGGGGGCGAGGGCGTCGTTGAGCTGGTCGAGCACCACCCCCGCCTCCACGCGCGCCCAGCCCTCCTCGGCGTTGACCTCGAGGACTCGCCCAAAGTGGCGCGAGAGGTCGAGGATCACGCCCGTGTTGAGCGACTGCCCGTTGGTCCCTGTGCCCCCGCCGCGAGGGGTGAGGTGCACGTCGCGGTGGGCCTCCTCGGCGAGCAGGGTGAGGGCGAGCTGCACGTCCTCGCGGGTGCGCGGGTAAAGGATGGCCTCGGGGGTGAGCTGGTAGACGCTGTTGTCGGTGGCGCCTACGGCGCGCCGCGCCCAGTCGGCGGAGAGCTCGCCGGAGAAGCTGCGCGCGCGCAGCGCGGCGAGATAGCGCTCTACGGGGGGCGAGAGGGGGGCGCGCGAGGGGAGGGCTGGAATCATCGTGGCGTGGCTCGCGGGGAGTGGGGGTGCGGGGGCGCCGAGGGCGCTCAAAATCTACGCTAAGAGCGCGGCGCGAGTGTAGCGGTTTGAGTCGCGAGGTGGTACCCTCACGCACATCTCAGCGCACGCCGCGCGCCCCTCACGCTCTCCCCACAGGCCCCTCACAAGCCCCTCACAAGCCCCTCACAAGCACTGGAGCGAGGCGATGATTCTCAGCATCCTCCTGCACCCCTTCACGCTCATCGTCGCCCTCATCGTGAGCGTGATCATCATCCGAGACCTCGTGGGGCGCGGGAGCAGCCTGTTCGCCGTCCAAGACCGCGCCTACGCCCACCTCGAGCTCATGGCCAAGCCGGCCGCCGCCGACGCCGCCTGGGAGTCGCTCTCGTACGACCTCAAGGCGCGCCTCAACGACGAGCGGCGCCTCAAGAAGGGCAAGGATTTCGTGGGGCTCCGGCGCCTCACCTACTTTATGAAGCTCTACGCCAAGCTCTACTCCGACGCCAAGCTCACCATCGACTCCGTGAGCCGCGTGGGGCGCGTGGCGCCCCCCAAGGAGATGTACATGGTGCGTCTGCGCTCGCAGCAGAGCGGGGTGCTCCGCATGACGCTCTGGCTCACCCGCGTCCCCTTCCGCGCCGACGGCTGGAGCGTGGCGGAGATCTGCGTGCACCCCGAGAGCGGCAACGTCTACCAGGGCGAGACGCTGACGGGGGCGCCGATGCGCGGGCGCCCGAGCCGCCTCAAGCAGAAGCTCAAGGACCGCGCGCGCAAGCGGGGCGACCGCGACCTCGCGCGCGCCAACGCCGCCGAGCGCAAGGACGCCAAGGGCGCCAAGGCGTAACCCGCCGCCGCCCCCAGCCGCCCCCAGCCGCCCTCAGCCCCGCCCCCCCCGCACGCCCGAGCCCGGTAGGTCGCGCCCCACATAAAAGCGCATCCAGCGCGCCGCCTCCCACACCTCCACCGTCAGGAACCTGCCGTCCCCGGCGGAGTAATAGAACCCGCGCACGTCGCCCTCCGAGGCGCCCTGCGCGTCGAGCAGGAGGGCGCGCGAGCGCCCCTCGGCGTCCTTGAGGTAGGTGGTGGTCTGCGCGTCGCCCACCCCGCGCGCATCATAGGTGTGGTCGATGCTGTCCTCACGCTGACACACCCGCAGCAGCTCGAGGTCGAGGTCCGACTCCTCCGCGAGCTCATAGAGCGTGAACGAGAGGCCGTGGGGCGCGTCGAGGACCTCCACGGCGAGGGGGGGGTAGACGCTGGCGAGCTCATAGCGCGTGGCGCGCTCGCCGGGGCCGAGGGGCTCAAAGCAGGTCACGCCGCTCACGACGTAGCGCCCCGGCCGCCCCGCCGTGAGCTCGAGCGGCGCGCCGAC
>Ga0194119_10012882_pt1 | contig 10520 bp, 13 predicted proteins | sample TA2MahC100mmetaG_FD_148620 | JGI IMG/M metagenome (GOLD analysis project Ga0194119, IMG submission 148620) | Freshwater microbial communities from Lake Tanganyika, Tanzania - TA2015018 Mahale Deep Cast 100m | ecosystem: Environmental > Aquatic > Freshwater > Lake | place: Tanzania: Lake... | reverse complement strand
GTAAGAATCCACATCCTACGGTCAAACCGATTGCATTAATGCGATATCTGATTCGATTGGTGACGCCGCCGAATGGAGTGGTGTTAGATCCGTTCATGGGTAGTGGCACAACTGGTCTTGCGGCGAGGGATGAACAGAAATCGTTTATTGGGATTGAACGTGATGATGCCTATTTTCATATCGCACAGCATCGATTAAATAAAAATGCCGCAGCTCATATCTCTACACTTGATGTATAATAGCATGATGACCCATACCAGTTTGTTATTATGAGTAAAGTAAATACTATGGAGTTTGGTAAACTGAAATTATTATTTTCTACTCCTATCATGGAGTTTAACCTTGCAAACTTTATTAATCCATCCATTACTAAGGTACTAATGGAAATGAAAGCAAGTACCAATAGTGCTGTGCATGGTGTACGAGGAGACCAAAATCCCTCACATCTTCCAGAGCTGATACCCTTATATAATATTTTTCAAGAATGTGTTGATCGATACTGTCGGGAACTTGGTCTTCCTCCAAATCGAATTGAATCGAGTTGGGTAAATATTTTATATAACGGAGGCTCCGTAAGTACACATCGACATCATAATAGTATTGTCAGTGGTGCGTTTTATCCATATGTGGATTCCAATAGTTCTGGTCTGGTATTCATAAGCCCTCTAGACGGATATCGTATGATGGATGCCTCGGCGGAATTCGTTACGAATACAGAATACTCCGGAAATATTCATACGATGTTGGCAGAAACAGGAAAACTAGTGTTGTTCCCGAGTTGGCTACAACATTATGTGCCACCGAATTTATCCAACCTACGAATTACACTCAGTTTTAATACACGGTTTCTGTGATATACTATTCATTTAAGGAGCTTTACAATGTCATTTTTCCGCACTCTGATTAAAGATCTTCCCGCTATGACTACCATTGCATCTGACGGGTTGAGTTCATCAGAATTTGATGGCTACGTCAATACCGGCAGCTATACTCTGAATGCCGCCCTCAGTGGGTCATTATTTGGAGGCATGCCGAACAATAAGATTACTGTCTTCGCTGGTGACCCCGCGACGGGTAAAACATTCTTTGTCTTGGGTATAATTAAACAGTGGTTGGAAGATAATCCTAATGGTGGCGTGATTTACTTTGACTCCGAGAGCGCAGTTACAAATCAAATGTTGTCAGAGCGCGGCATTGACTTGACGCGTATCGTGAAATCTGAACCAGAAACCATTGAGCAGTTTCGTCAAACCGCATTGCAGATTCTGGATCGTTATAGTGAGACTCCGCAAAGGGCACGACAACCAATGCTAATGGTGCTGGATTCGTTGGGGAATCTTTCCAGCGCTAAGGAAGTTGAAGACATCCGTGCAGAGAAAGACACACGGGATATGACAAAAGCAGGACTCATCCGTGGCACCTTTCGCGTGTTGCGATTACGACTGTCTAAATTGAATGTGCCGATGATTTGTACAAATCATGTGTACGCTGTTGTGGGAGCATATGTACCCACGAAGGCACTCTCAGGTGGTTCAGGATTAATTTACATCAGCGACTCCATAGCGATGTTATCCAAGTCAAAGGATCGCGACAAAGAAAAGAATATCATTGGTAGCATTATTACCACGAAAATGTACAAATCGCGCCTCTCGCGTGAGAACAGTCAAGTTGAGGTACGCATTTCCTATTCAGGTGGTCTCGACAAATATTACGGGCTATTGGATATCGCCGTCGAGGCTGGCATGATTGAGTATAGCGGCGGCAAATATACCTTTTCCGGTGTCGACAAAGCGGTCTCTGCATCAAAGATTGCGGAAGCACCAGAGCAATTTTTTACCAAAGAGTTTCTCACGCAATTAGATGAAAAATTTGTGAAGCCGAATTTCAGCTATGGCAGCATGGCGACATCGACGACGACTACGGAAGACAACGAGGAATAGACGGATATATTAACACGCACACCAATACTTCATCACTATTTGACTGATTATGATTGAACCCCTGATTCTCGCTCATCTGATTCGCGATGAAGAATATACACGACGAGTCTTGCCGTTTTTGAAGAAAGAATATTTTACCACTGACACGGCACAAATTGTTTACCGCCTCATACACACGTTTATTTCTTCATATAAAGTTACACCCACCGTTGATGCAATTACGTTATTACTAGATCAGGCCTCGGTTTCTGGTGGAACATACACCGAGGCTGCGACTCTACTAAAAGAAGTGGCGACCATTACTCGTGTTGATAATAACCGACGGCAGTGGCTAATTGATCAAACGGAACAGTTTTGTAAACAACGTGCCTTATATCTGGCCATCTCAGAGTCTATCTCACTGATTGATAAAGATTTTGAATCAGCAGCAACAGTGCCTGAACTGCTTAAGGATGCGTTATCGGTCGGATTTGACACACATATTGGTCACGACTATTTTGAGGATTTACAGTTGCGATACGATATGTATCATCAAGTGCAGACACGAGTTCCTTTTGATTTGGACATATTTAATAAAATCACCGGTGGTGGATTGATACGTAAAACATTGAATGTCGTTGTTGCAGGTACGAACGTTGGTAAATCATTATTTCTTTGTCATGTCGCTGCATCAACTATCGCACAAGGAAAAAAGGTGCTGTATATTACAATGGAGATGGCAGAAGAACGTATTGCTCAACGTATTGACGCAAACCTGTTGGATGTTACAATGGATACACTGGAACAAATGCCCAAAGCCCTGTATGAATCCGCATTTGAAAAACTTCAGCAACGTCAAGTATTTGGTAAGCTTATCATTAAGGAATATCCTACCAGCGGAGGCAACGTGGGACACTTCCGTATCCTTCTTGATGAACTGGCGCTCAAGAAGCAATTTGTGCCGGATTTGCTGATCATAGATTACATTAATATCTGTTCATCGATACGATTCAAAATAGGTGGACAGACAAACTCTTACATGTATGTAAAGTCCATCGCAGAAGAGTTACGTGGGCTTGCGGTAGAGTATGATCTTCCATGTTTGACGGCCACGCAGTTTAATCGCGAAGGGTTTGATAGTAGCGATCCATCACTAACAAATACCAGTGAATCGTTTGGGTTACCACAAACCGCTGATTTACAAGTGGCATTGGTCACGAGTGAAGAACTAGAACAAGACGGATTGCTGATGATTAAGCAGTTAAAGAATCGCTACGCCGACACCTCTAAATACCGCCGGTTTACTATTAAGGTGAATCGCAGTAAAATGCGTCTGACGAATGACCAGAATCAGCAATATCTTTCAGATCCTATACCTGAACCAAGGGAATCTAAGGCTAAGCCAATCAATAAGCAAAGGACAAAAACATCAATCACACGAAATACTATAGCATCTACATCCGAAGAATCTAAGTTTTCTCATAAGAATTTACGGTCTGCACTAAAAACTAATAGTACAGCCAAGGTTATATTCTAAATATATGAGTGTAGAGAAGCTATGGTATAGAGTGTGGAGGTTAAAAATAGGAGGTTACTATTATGAATCTTCAGCTCTTAAATCAATCGCTATCACGAAATATAGAACAAATCTATCCTATTGTCAACGAAGTATTTGATAGCACCATTCGCCGCACCACAACTAGTGGGCAGGCAATAAATGCCAAAACGTTCATTACTATGTTGAACCGTGCGTTACAGAATACTCACGTTCATGTTAAACGAGAGTTAACTAAAAAATTCGGCTCGGGAAAGGACTATAACGGACAGTACTATCCCGCAATGGGCGGCTTTTGCTATGAAGCAAAGAAAAGCAAAGTTGCACGGATTAAGATTTTTTTGTGCATTCATCCACGTAGTAATCGGTTATCATTAAGCGAAGAATCTTGGCAATATTTTAAGTATCGGTTTCTAAAGTGTCTGTCACATGAACTTGTTCATCGAGCGCAATTTGCCAATGGGCGACGTGTTGATAACGTCTTGATTTTTCGACCACATACACATCTTAATCTCCCTAAACGAACATTACAAGCTCAAACTTATCTGGGAGACATGGATGAGGTGGAAGCATATGCACATGACTGTGTGGAAGAATGGTACTATTTAAATCCAAACAAACCATTAACTCTTCGAGCTATCAAAGACCAATTTCGTAATGAGGGGGGTCGGCTTCCTGCGTTGCAATATTATTATGAAACCTTTTTAGGAGATGAAACGCATCCGTCAGTTCAACGGCTTTTCCGTAAAATAAAGGCGTGGGACGATATTGTACACCCCGTGTCATTAGAACTGCCAAACCGTCCACCCTACGTCATACAAAATGCACACGTCAAACGAAACATCTATTTTGGGTAATATTGCTAGTTTTTCTAAATACTATCGCATGTTTATTGAAGAGCCGACAAAAATATTTAAAAAACGAATGCCCCATGTATTTTGTGATATAGATGGCGTTCTTGCAGACTTTTATATGGGGTTAAAGCAACACTTCAAGGTCGAAGGAGCAAATGCGGTCGAAAAGTTCTTGTCCTCATCGGCCGGGTGGGACATTATTGCAAAAGAGGAACCGCATTTCTTCCTCAAACTGCCAATGCTGCCTGGTGCGCATACTCTTATGAGTACCCTTGTAAAGTTACGAGATAGTAATCATATTAGGCTCTCGATACTCACGGCGATCTCTAACGAATGGTATGCAGATCCGGTGATGCGTCGAATATGCACTCAAGATAAAACACAGTGGATTACCAGTCGTTGGCAAATTCCTCCGGCAAATGTGCTAGTAGTGCGACGCAAAGACAAGCAAAAATATGCCCGCGTACAACAAGCTATTGGACATCCTTCGGCGATGCTCATAGACGATTTTTATAAAAATGTTCTTGAATGGGAAATGGCCGGTGGCCATGCAATTCATCACATTTCTGCCACACGTACCATTCAGCGGCTAATGGATTACCTAAATTAGTTATATGGAGACATCTAGCTATATGGAGACATCGAAACCAAGCCGGCACCTGACGAAGCTTCTTCGGCACAAACTACCACTCACGCAGAAGCAGCTAGGCCAGCTAGCAGATCTTGACAGAAAAAAGCGTATAAGCAAACGCATTTATATCATCTTCGGTCGATTTCAGCCCCCCACGATTGGACATGAAGTATTGTTCAAAACGGCGGTGCGTCGGGCCCAAACCGAGCAGGCAAAGGTTGCACTCTTTGTCTCACAAACGCAGGATCGTAAAAACCCGTTGTCTTATTCGGATCGGGTTGCGGTAATTCAAAATAGCGTGCCAGGGTTGTTGATAGGCCCAAAGACTGTGCGCACGCCAGCAGAAGCTTTAACATGGGCGTTTGATAGCGGATACCGAGACCTTATATTACTGGTGGGTGACGACCGCACAGAGGGATTTAGCCGTATGGCAAAATCTTGGCAAAACGCGGAAGATCCCGAGAAAGAGACAACCGTGAAAGTTCAAGACCTACCACGCACTGGTGCGATGGATGCATCAAAGGTCAGCGGCACGGTCGCCCGTAAATATGCACAGCAAGGGAATCTCGATAAGTTTAAAGAAATTCTTATCTCCGGCGCAAAAAACAATCGCACTGCGCAACGGTTTATGGAGATTATACAAAATAAACTGGGAGCTATTGGAGAATCATTTATGGGCGACTCAACACCACGACAGTTTGACGAGTCCGTATATCAAATTATTACTGAAATCCTTGGCGAATATAACTATCTAGATTCGCCAATAAAGGTAAAGCCCCATGATAATCCGGGTGAAATCAATCCAGAGGATCGGGTGCCTGAGGATTCTCCAGACAACAAATCGGTTCTTGTAATGTATCCCAAGCGAAAGTTAAAATATGACATGAAAAAAAAGGCCTCGGAAGAAAAAAAGTCAATACCCTCACCCGTAGTAAAACCCTAAATATTATGCTATATAAATAAGGATAAGGAGAATACATTATGTCTGAGAATGTAACGTCGGCCGCTGTAACTGAACGTCGTGATCAATGGGTCGCTGCTACTAAAACGTTGCAGCAACGCGCACAGGAACTCTCTCGTGAATTGTCACAAATCCAAGAGCAGTTGTCACAATTAGCTGGAGCGATTCAAGCGTGTGATTTATTTTTAAAGGAGACACAAAGTGTGGTCTCCCCCGTAGATTCAACACCTTAACCGAGTAGTGGATAACATATGGCAGATAAAAAGATTACCGAACTTACTGAACTGACCACTTTAGCCGACGTCGACCTTTTTGTTGTAGTGGATGATCCCGCGGGAACTCCCATCACGAAAAAGATTCTATCTCGTAACGTTTTTGGCAATGGTGCATCGTTTGTCACAAACGCAACATTTCTAGGGGCGACAGTGCTTCGAAGCACATTAACCGCGAATGTGTCTGCTAACAGCGCAACAGCGAACACCCTAATCGCTGCTGACTTTCTAGTAAACGCAACGGCAACCTCGACAGAAAGCCATAATCAGTTTGGATTGAGGGTTACCAGTGCTTTGTCTGCCGCGGCCGCGCAGACAACCATTGAGCACGCTGCCACGAAGCTCATACTTGATGTAAGTAACGCTGCATCGGTTATTGCAAATACGAGTGTGCTTCGTCTAGTGGTCGCAAACACTGGCGCACGCGTATCTAATGTTCAAAGCTTCATCTCGTTTGGAGACGCAGCAGCAAACTCGACAACGGCGCAAACCAAGTATCTGTTTGACATTGGACAGAACGGCAGTGTCAGTGCTAATTTGACTAGCAACACGAATGCAACTACGTTATTTTCAACTTCTGCTACTGGTGCGGCTACACATAAGTTGCGTGTTCGTATCAATGGTGACGACTACTTCTTGCTTGTTGCGAATACAGCAACCTAAGCATTTAATTTACTCGTACTAAATACAGGGAGAGAGACATCTAGTTTCTCTCCCTTTTTTTATGCAGAACCTGACGAAGAAAAATTATTTTGCGTATGCCATGCAAGTCTATGATAATCCGAGTTGCTCGGGAATCGAAGAATTTCAGTCAGACTTGATGCGAATTAAATATATCAAACGTCTCATCAATCGTTATGTGCGAACTGGTGAGCTTATCCCTCGTTTACTGCTGAATCATATTATCGGAGTGTATAATGTTTTTCAAGCTACCGCCGTGTCCCGTCTTTTGTTTTTCCGGGCAGACCCCGAATCATGGAGCGCTCTAAAAACGATTCTGAGCTATCTTAACTTGATGCCTGAGGAAATTCTTCCCATTGAGGGTGTCATGATCCTAAATAAAGATATCCCCCGCGATGAGGTGTTGTGGGATATGTTAAAAGATACGGTTGACAACCATGCAACGACTCGTTGATCTCTACATTGTTTTTCAGCTTGTCAAAAAGCTGACAACTCCGTTTAATAAAACCGAGGCGTTCAAGCGCGGGATTATTGATGCGAAGGGCAACGTGCTGCGTTCCTACAAAACACTCCGCGACGCAAAAGATAAAGCTGCATGGACGTGGTTAGACATTCTGATGAACAATCTTAAACGATTGCTTGCGAAAATCCCTGGCGGGCAATCTGCGTTCTTTACTTATGCGATGGCATTTTTCCTTTTAAAAGAACCCCTTGTTAAATTACGAGAAGCCGCAAAAATGTCAGAACAGCAGCTATGCGAGTCTGTTCTCGGGGTCGCCGCAGATAAATACTTGTCGGAAGCAACTGATCTCACACTTCTCGCGTCCGATTTAATATCGGAACTGGGCAATGGCCCACTTAGTGAGCAGTGCATCCAAGAAGAAGACGGTGTTTTTGCTGGTCGTAAAGTGTTTGCAGTAGATTCTAATACATTTCATCGGTGTCGACTAAGCAAGCGTAAACACGCTCGTTATGAAGAATACGTGGGCAACGGCCCCGTGGGACAAAAAATCCGTGAATACGGCCGCAGTCGTAAAGGAAAGAACGGAATTATTTTAGTAGACGAAGTTACAGGAGCCATGTTATATTTACGATATCCCGGCCTATATCATCCCAAGTAAATTTATGGCTCGCAAACCAATCCGACGAAAAATTATTCAAACACGCCAGAGTACTCCTAGCTCAGTAGTCGTATCGATTGCACGATTAGAACAGCAGGCGGAACAAACTTCAGAACGCTTTGAGGTTTTAGGTGAAAAATTTGATCGTATTCTTACCCGTGTAGAGGAATTGGCGCTTCACACAACAAGTCTTAATTCACGACACGACACCGAAATTCAAGTTTTACAAAAACAAATCGCATCCTCAGAAACTCTCCTTAATCAAACCCGCGAAGATATTAATGCGATGTCCACTCGGCTCACAGATCTTGTAGGCAAAGAACTATCTGAAGCTATTAACGAAATGTCTGTTGCAATCGATGAGCTATCAGATAAAATGGAGCGTCGGAATGCACAACTCGACCAACGCGTGCAAAATCTTGAGCGGTGGCGTATGTTGTTAATTGGCGGCGGATTGACTATTGGATTCTTACTTTCTCGCGCCGCAAACGGCATTATCGCCTATTATAGTCAATAAGTTTCCTACATAATATGTTAAGTATGATATACTAGGAAGTCCATGTCTCAGTGGCTTCAAGAAAAGTATATTGCACTCGTTGGAACACAACTGGGGTATTTCCATCGACAGTCTCGTACTACCTACGGATTTCGATGTCCATTTTGTGGGGATTCCAAACGCCGCGCCAATAAAACGCGTGGATATTTTTTCTTACATCGTGGGCAATATTTTTATAAGTGCCACAATTGTAATATTAGTATGTCGTTGCGGTCGTTTTTACGGCAGCAAGCACCTGAGTTGTTTCGCGAATATCAACTAGATGTGCTTCGGCAAGAACGTCCGCTCACGCCTCTGCCAGCACCACAACCGCCGGAGGCGACAATGTTTGGATTTGGAAAACCCAGGCACACGATGACCCTCCCAAGTATCGCGTCCCTTCCTAACGATCATGACGCGGTGCGGTATTGCAGGGAACGGGCATTGCCCGATACAGCCCTTGCTCAGTTGTATTTCACAACGGAATGGACTACATGGATTCGGGAAATGCAGTGGTCGTATGCGTTGGCCGAAGATCACGCACCGCGACTTATTCTTCCGTGGTATAACCGCGATCAGCAACTTCTAGGGGCGCAAGCACGTCGCATTGATGCAACGGGAAGTGCGGCTCGGTATATTACTTTAAAGCACGACAACTGCGAGGATAAAATTTACGGATGGGATCGTGTAGATCTGTATAAACTCATCTATGTAGTTGAAGGCCCGCTTGATTCATGGTTTCTTCCAAATGCAGTCGCATCAATGGATTCAGATTTGCTGCGTCTTCACGACAAGTATTTTCATCAACGCAATGCGGTTTACGTGTGGGATAATGAACCCCGCAATGCGGTGGTGTCTGCAAATTTGTATCGTGCAGTCAAAGCAAATCTTCCCGTGGTTATTTGGCCCGAAACGGTGAAGGAGAAAGATTTGAACGATATGGCGAAAGCAGGATATAATACGTTTGACCTTGTGCAGCGTCACACCTTTCGTGGATTACGCGCCGAATTAGAATTTTTGCGATGGAAACGTATTAGTAAATAATTGGAGCATGCATGGAGCCGGTGAAAATTTCTATTTTAGATCATGGAATAGTTACGCTGCTAGATGTGTTTGGAGATGATTCCCGCATCGCAGAGTCCGCACGAGTTTCCTACGGAAAGGGCACAAAGAAAACCAGTAACGATGCCGCATTGATTCGATATTTGATGCGTCATCACCACACGTCACCGTTTGAAATGTGCGAAGTGCTCTTCTATCTTAAAGTGCCTATTTTTGTAGCACGTCAACTAGTGCGTCATCGTACCGCAAATATTAATGAGGTTTCAGGGCGATATAGCGAACTCACAAATGAAATGTATGTTCCCGAGCAAACGCAGCTTGGCCCTCAATCACCCACCAACCATCAAGGCCGCGCGCCAGTTGATCCCTCTCTTCATACACGTCGCACAGAACTAGAAATTGCACAGTCGAATCATGAAGCCTTTCAATCCTATGATCGGCTGTTGACCATTCACGAAGTATCTCGGGAAATTTCGCGGATTGTGTTGCCGGTTTCTACCTATACAGAGTTATATTGGAAATGCGATTTACATAATCTGTTCCATTTTCTAAAATTACGAGTGGATTCACATGCACAATATGAAATTCGTGTAATGGCAGAAGCGATGCTACAATTAATAGAACCCCACTTTCCACAGGCCACTCGTGCGTTCCGCGACTATATACTTAATGCGAGAACATTATCTCAAACCGAGCAACGCTTACTGAGCGTAATGATTTCGCAATCCGTTCCATCATTTGAGGAAGCAAAAAAACTGAAGATGGGTGAACGGGAATATAATGAGTTTGTTCAGTGGATTAAAACTTTAGCATTCGGTGAATAATTATGTCAGAGTTATTGCCTGCTTCTCAACCTTTTACCCCTGATACCCCGTGGTCAACTGTCGGATATCTCACCTATAAACGCACTTATTCTCGGCGCCTCGAAG
>Ga0194119_10012880_pt1 | contig 10521 bp, 10 predicted proteins | sample TA2MahC100mmetaG_FD_148620 | JGI IMG/M metagenome (GOLD analysis project Ga0194119, IMG submission 148620) | Freshwater microbial communities from Lake Tanganyika, Tanzania - TA2015018 Mahale Deep Cast 100m | ecosystem: Environmental > Aquatic > Freshwater > Lake | place: Tanzania: Lake... | reverse complement strand
ATACTACAAACCATACACAAGGGATATACCGTGCATATCCACAAGGCGGACGGCACGACTGTAGTCCAGCACTTCAAACTGGAAGAAGGTACGGTGATGCTGCAGCCAGACGTGCGTGAGTATTTTCCCGACTCGGAAGCCGTCAACACCGCGCTACGTTCTTTGATTGCTTTGATGGCGCAAATGCCGAGTAAGCGTAAAGCCCTCGCCGAAAAGAAGCACGCGGCGTAAGCAGTAAGACGGCGGACTACAGCGTTACCACATATATGAAGCAGAAGGACTTCCGTCCCCTGGGTCTGGTCATGCAGGTCGGCTTCACCGTAGTTGGCGCCATCCTGGTTGGACTCCTGGTGGGGATGGGGCTTGATAACCGGTTGCAGAGCTGGCCCTTTGGCGTCTTGCTTTGCACCTTGCTGGGCGCCATCGCCGGCTCTGTGGGCGTCTACCGCCTGGCCATCGCCGCCATGCAACAGGCGGCGCAAGAGAAAAGCGACAAGGAGGGTTCGTAGTGCACATTCCATCGCGGATCAGGAAGATGGCTTTGCTCCTGGTCGTTCTCCTGCTGCTGGTGGGCGGCTTCTTCATGCCCACAGCCATGCCGCACATTCAGCTCCCGGCTGAACCGGTCTTGCACATCACTCTCCCCGTGGCCGTCCCTCTCCTCGGCCACGAGTTCGTAATCACCAACACGATCCTTGCCGCCTGGCTCTCCATGCTCATCCTGATCGTCCTCTCGTTGGCGGCCACGCGCCAGATGAAGCTCCTGCCGACGGGCCTGCAAAACATGATGGAGGCGATCCTGGAGGCCATCCTGAACCTGGTAGAGAGCGTGGCCGGGCGCGAGCGAGGGCGCAAGTTCTTCCCCCTGGTGGCCACCATCTTCCTCTTTGTCCTGGTCTCTAACTGGATGGGTCTCCTGCCTGGCTACGGCACCATCGGGCGCATTGAGGAGATAGGCCACGAAGGGTACCGGGTGCAAGAGGCCGTGTTGCCGCTCCTTAACCTCAAAGTGAACATCTTGACCGCCAAGAAGGTGGGGGAAGGCGGTAGCATCCTGGTGCCCTTCCTGCGCTCCGCGGCTACCGATTTGAATTTCCCGCTGGCGCTAGCCTTGGTCACCGTACTCCTCGTCCAGTATTTTGGGGTCAGGGCTATGGGCGCTCTGCACTATGCCGCCAAGTTCTTCAACTTCGGACGCCTGTTCAGTTTCGGGGCGGCTCTGGTAGGGCGACGACCGCGCAAGGGATTGCTGGGCCAACTGCTCTTTGGCTTCCTGGACGTCTTCGTCGGCATGATCGAGTTGATCAGCGAGTTCGCCAAGGTTATCTCCTTCAGCTTCCGGTTGTTTGGCAACGTCATGGCGGGCGAGATCCTGTTGGCCGTGATGGCTTTTCTCATCCCCTGGGTAGCTTCTCTGCCCTTCCTGGGGTTGGAGCTTTTCGTGGGGTTCATCCAGGCTTTCATCTTCGCCGTACTCGCTCTGGCCTTTCTGGCCGTGGCGACTACCGGGCACAGCAGTGAGGAGGCACACTAGACGTGAAACGTGAAAACGTGAAACGTGAAACGTGAAAACGTGAAAACGTGAAACGTTAAGCGTCAAACGTCATACGCTTCACGCATCACGTCTCACGGATCACGTTTCGCGTATTACGCCACCGCTACATGGCTTACCACGAGTCTTTCCGGTACTCTCTAACATTTACACAAGGAGGATTTTCTTCATGGACAAGGAAGCTATGCGTTTGCTGGCCTCAGCGTTGGCCATTGGCCTGGGGGCCCTCGGCCCTGGCCTGGGCATCGGCCTGCTGGCGGGGCGGGCGATGGACGCCCTGGGGCGCAACCCCGAGGCGCGGGACGCCCTCTTCGTCCCCATGATTATCGGCATCGCTTTCACCGAGGCCATCGCCATCTACGCCCTGGTGGTGGCAATCATCATCAAATTCGTGTAATAGTGTAGTAGAGCAGGCTCCCACGCCCCGCTACATTGCTGACTTGGAGATGTATCGGGGCACGCCTGCGAGTCGGCGGCATGGGGGCCGCCGCTGCTATGAAGGAGGCTATCCTTGGAAGGACTTGGCATCAACCTCAACGGCTTGATTGCCCAGATCGTTAACTTCAGCCTGCTCTTCATCCTGCTCTACATGGTGGCCTACAAGCGCATCTTGCGCCTGCTGGACGAGCGCTCAGGGCGCATCCGGCAGAGCATGGAGCAGGCGGAGGAGATCAAACGACGGCTGGCCCAGGCCCAACAGGATTACGAGCGCCAGCTTGAGCAGGCGCGCAGGGAGGGCCAGGCCATCATCGCCCAGGCTGCCCAGGCGGCGGATCGCCTGCGCGAGGAGACTGCCCGCCAGGCCAAAGAGGAGGCGCAGAAGCTCGTGGAGAAAGCGAAGTCCGAGATCGACTACGAGCGCCGCCGGGCCATGGCCGAGCTGCGAGAGGACGTGGCGAACATCGCCGTCCTGGCTGCGGGCAAGGTGATCAACCGCTCCCTCGATCCGGAGGCCCATCGCCAGCTCATTCAGGATTTCCTGAAGGAGACGGGGCAGTTCAATTAGGCGAGGGACGGGGTACGCGGTATGAGTAGACAAGGAGACAAGGAGACGGGGAGACAAGGAGAGTGAGAGAGACAACCAGCCCCCAAGCCTATGCCCAGGCCATCCTGGAGACGGTGGTGGAGCCGTGGCTGCACGATTTGCAGACGGCCAACCGTCGCCTGCACGAGCAAAACCTGATTCCCTGGCTGGACGATCCATCCGCAGACTTCAGCGCCAAGAAAGCCAGGGTCACCACGCTGCTGCGCGACCTGCCCTTGCCGGTCAACAACCTGGTCTTGCTCCTGATGAGCCGGGGGGACACCCATCTCCTGGATGCCACCATCGCCGAGTTGGAGCGGCGATCTGGCGGGGAGATGGGCTGGCAGGTGGCCCACATCACCAGCGCCGTCCCTCTGACCGCGCAGGAGAAGGCCGCTCTGGAGCGACAACTGACCAGCCGCTACGGCCAGGGCCTGTCGTTGCAGTACGAGGTGGATCCGGCCATCCTCGGCGGGCTGGTGGTGCGCGTGGGCGACCAGGTGACTGACGGCAGTGTGGCCAGCAAGCTGGCCGCCCTGAAGGAACAGTTGGTGTGATTTCAAGGAGGTTTTCCTGATGGTGATTCGCGCCGCGGATATCTCCGCCCTGCTCCGGCAACAGATCGCCGCCTTCCAGGCACCCGTCGAGACGGCGGATGTGGGAACAATTGTCGAGGTAGGCGACGGCATCGCCCGCGTGCGTGGCCTGGCCAACGCCATGGCCAGCGAGCTCCTGGAGTTCCCCGGCGGCGTTTACGGCGTCACCTTCAACCTGGAAGAGGACAACGTCGGCGTGATCATCCTGGGTGATTACGAGGGCCTCAAAGAGGGTGACATGGTCAAAGGCACCGGGCGCATCATCCAGGTGCCGGTGGGCGAGGCCCTTCTCGGCCGGGTGGTTAATCCTCTGGGCCAGCCGCTGGATGGTAAGGGGCCGGTACAGACCACCCAGTTTCGTCCCCTGGAGCGTATCGCCCCCGGCGTGGTCAGAAGGGAGGCGGTGAACACCCCGGTACAGACGGGTATTAAGGCCATTGATTCCATGTTCCCCATCGGCCGGGGGCAGCGGGAATTGATCATCGGCGACCGGCAGACAGGCAAGACGGCCCTGGCCATTGATACGATCATCAACCAGCGGGCCGGGGACATGGTCTGCATCTACGTGGCTATTGGCCAGAAGCTCTCCAAGGTGGCTCAGGTAGTGGCCACCCTGGAAACGTATGGGGCTATGGAGAACACCATCGTGGTGCTGGCCGCGGCCAGCGATCCGGCGGCCATGCAGTACATCGCCCCCTACGCCGGCTGCACCATGGGCGAGGAGGTCATGGAGAACGGCGTCCTGCTCAACGGTCGGTTGATCAAGGACGCCCTGATCATCTATGACGATCTGAGCAAGCACGCCTGGGCCTATCGCCAGGTATCGTTGTTGCTGCGCCGCCCACCTGGCCGCGAGGCTTATCCGGGCGATATTTTCTACCTGCACTCTCGCCTCCTGGAGCGGGCCGCCAAGCTGAACCAGGAGCAAGGCGGCGGGTCGCTCACCGCCCTACCCATCGTAGAGACGCAACTGGGCGACGTGACCACCTACATTCCGACCAACGTCATTTCCATCACCGACGGGCAGATCTACCTGGAGCCCGACCTGTTCTACGCCGGCATCCGCCCGGCGGTGAACGTGGGCATTTCGGTATCCCGCGTGGGCGGCAAGGCCCAGATCAAGGCCATGCAGCAGGTGGCCGGCAAGCTCAAGCTCGATCTGGCGCAGTTCCGTGAGCTGGCCGCCTTCGCCCAATTCGGCAGCGACCTGGACAAGGCCACCAGGGCGCAGCTCGATCGGGGCTTCCGCGTCCAGGAGATCCTTAAGCAACCGCAGTACCAACCGGTGTCTGTGGAGCACCAGGCCCTGATCATCTACGCCGTGACCAACGGCTATCTGGACGACGTGCCGGTGGGCAAGGTGCGGGCCTGGGAAGAGGCCTTCCAGCGTTTCATGGACGCCGCCCATCCTGAGGTGGGGCGCGCCATCATTACAGAAAAGACGCTCAGTAAGGAAACTGAGGAGAGACTGCAGGCCGCCATCGTGGAGTTCAAGCAGACGGCGACATACTGAAGCCAAACAAGGAGGAGAAATGAAACGGACAACTGCACTCGCCTTGATCGCTATGGGCGTGCTCTTGCTGGTGAGCAGCGCGGGCTGCTGGCCCACTAAAGCCCCCACGCCTACCCGCGTCCCGCCCACGCCGCTCCAGATCTTGCCCACGGCCACGCCTATCCCAGTCACACTCGTGCTGCCTACACCTGTCCCGGCTACGCCTGTGCCGGTCACACCTGTGCCCACCACGCCTGCCCAGGCCACACCTACACCCCTGCCGCCCGCCCCGCCGGCCGGCAGCATCGTCAACTTCCGCATGAGCACCACGGCTAAGGGCGGGCCGGCCATGGAGTTCCCGGCAGGCACAGAGAAGGTGTACGTCGTCTTCGACTACGCTGACCTGAGCGGGGAAGACCTGCGCCTCCGGGTCTACGATCCTATCGGCCAGGTGCTCCTGGAGCAGAAGAAGAACTACAAAGGATCGGGCACAGAGTCCATCACCGTGGCGCCGAAGACAGGGACGCTGCCCGGCGGCAGCTACGTCACGGTTCTCTACCGGGGACCCTTCGATAGCCCAGCGCAGAGCCTGACCTGGCAGGTGGCTGCCCCGCCTGCACCTCCGGCTGTCAGCAAAAAATATGAAGCCCCCAAGCTGCTCAGCCCAGACGATCAGGCCCCCTTCGACCCCGGCTATCAGCCGCGGTTCGAGTGGACATCGGTGGGCAAACTGGACAAAGACGAGTACTATCACATCACCTTCCGCGCCATGACCCTGGACGGCAAGGTCGCCAAGTGGTGGGGCCACAACTTGCAGGTCACCTCCTGGGCGCCCAACGAGGTAGAGGCGGAGGCCATTCGTCCGCCGGCCAACGAGACGGGCTCCTACTACGTCTCCTGGTGGGTGGCGGTGTATCGCCGTGTTTCTGGCGATCCGGCGGGCAATCCTAACCAATGGGAAGGCTTTCAGATCAGCCCGGACAGTGCGTGGCGCACCATCGAAATGAAGCCCAAGAAGTAGGCAGTGAGAGACAGGAGACGAGTGACGAGGTACGAGTGACGAGGTACGAGGAAAGACCTTTTACCTCATCACTCGTCCCTCATCCCTCGTACCTCGCGTCGAGGTGACGTTTGGCCACAACGCGTGAGATTCGGCGGCGCATCCGCAGCATTCGTAATACAGCCCAGATCACCAAAGCTATGGAGACGGTGGCCGCCTCCCGGATGCGACGCGCCCAGGAGCGCGTGCTGGCTGCCCGCCCCTACGCCGAGAAGTCCCGCCTGGTGCTGCAAGACCTGGCCAGCCGCACCCGAACCGGCGAGGCCGTGCACCCGCTGCTGCAACAACGCCCCGTCCAGCGGGTGGGCCTGGTGCTGATCACTGCCGATCGGGGGCTCTGTGGCGGTTTCAACACCGATCTCATCCGCCAGGCCAGCAACTTTATCCTCGAGCAGAGCCAGCCCCTGAGTATCATCACTATCGGGCGCAAGGGGCGTGACTTCATGCTGCGTTACGGGCGAGACATCATCGCTGAGTTCACGCCCATTAGCGCCCAACCCGTCCTGGCCGACATCTTGCCCATTGGCCGGCTGATCATCAGCGATTACATCCTGGACCCGCAGCGGCCAGAGAAGCTCACCCTGGATAAGGTTTTCCTGCTGTATACGCGCTTCATCTCCACGCTGAGCCATCATCCGGTCTTGCAGCAACTGCTGCCCATCCCCACGGCGGCGCTGGGGAGCTGGGGAGCAGGGGAGCAAAGGAGCAGAGGTGAACTCACCCCGGCATCGCCCTCTCACACCTCCGCCCCGCCAGCGCCGGTGGCTGTAGACTACATCTACGAGCCCAGTCCGGCCAGCGTTCTGGACGAGCTCCTGCCGCGCTTTGTGGAGGTGCAGATCTACCAGGCCATCCTGGAATCTATCGCCAGCGAGCAGGCGGCGCGCATGGTGGCCATGCGCAATGCCACGGACAACGCCCTGGACATCATTGACGAGCTTACGCTCTACTACAACAAGGCTCGCCAGGCGGCCATTACCAGAGAGCTCATTGACATCACCACCAGCGCCGGGGTGATCGCCAGATAGGTATGTTCCACGTTCCATGTTCCAAGTCAACAACGTGGAACATGAAACGTCTTGACAATGTTAGATTTCAACCGTCATTGCGAGGAGCTTCCCTTCGTCGGCCCTGAAAGCAATGAAGGGGCGGCGAAGGGAGGCGACGAAGCAATCTCCCTCATGGCGCAACAAAGAGATTGCTTCGCTGCGCTCGCAATGACAAATGTAACATTGTCAAGACGTGGAACCTGGAACACGGAATGGTGAAAAGGATAGCGAGGCCGGGGCTGGTGGACGCCGCCCTCCTGGTGCTGAGCCTGGCCGTCTTCCTGGCCCTGTGCCTCTACCAGATTGACCTGCCGGGCCTCTACGCCGACGAGGCCCTGGATTTGGTGCCCACCATGCAACTGCTCGCCGCCGGCCAGGTCGCCCCGCCGACCCAACCGGTGGAGCTGTTGCGGGGGGTGGGCGTGCGTTTGGGCGGGTTGGCGCTCCCGGTGATGATCATGGACTACCTGGGGGCGCTGAACACCTACCTGGCGCTGCCCTTCTTCGCCATCCTGGGGCCGGGCGTGCTGGCCGTGCGCCTGCTGCCCATCACCTTCTCGGCGCTGACCATTGTCCTGACGTATCTGCTGGGGCGGGCGCTGTTCAGCGGGAGTACGGGGCGAGCTGTGGGGCTGCTGGCAGCGGCGCTGCTGGCCATCAACCCATCGTTTGTCTTCTGGAGTCGCCACGGCATCACGGTCACCTCGGTCATGACCGTGCTCAGCGTGGGCAGCTTGTTAGTTTTCAAGCGTTCCATGTTCCACGTTCCAAGTTCCACGTCAAATATGGAAAATGGAACTTGGAATATGGAACTTTGGGCGCTAGGATGTTTTTTGCTGGGCCTGGGCCTGTGGGCCAAGTTCCTGTTCCTGTGGTGGATCGTTGCCCTGGGGATTGCGGGTTTCACGTTCCAAGTTTCAAGTTCCACGTTTCACGCATCACGTTTCACGTTTCACGTTTCACGTTTCACGCATCACGTTTCACGTTTCACGTTTCACGTTTCACGTTTCACACTGGGAGCCGCCGCCTTCCTCCTCGGCGCCGCGCCGCTGCTGTGGTACAACCTGCAGACGCGGGGAGCCACCCTGGCCGAGCTGACTCGCAGCCTGCGACAGCCCACCAGCTACGGCATTAACAACCTGGACGTGGCCCGCAACCTGGGACTGGCCCTGGACGCCTTGCGGGTCTTCCTGGACGGCAGCTACTTCTGGTATCTGGGCGAGACCCTGCGCAACCCGTTGGCCGTGCCTGCCTTCGCCATCGCTGTCTTGGGGAGCATCGCCCTGGTGGTCTGGCAGGCGCGGGAGCACAGGCGGCCCCTGGCCCTGGTGCTGCTGCTCATCGTGCTCATCGCCGGGCAGAATAGCTTCACCGTCTCCGGCATCTGGGCCACGCACCTGTTTATCCTTTTCCCGCTGCCCCAGGTGGTGCTGGCGTTGTGCGTGGTGCTGGGATGGGATATTACCCCCACCCCGGCCCTCCCCCGCCAGCAGGGGAGGGGGATGGCGGGCTGGGCGATCAGGCTGGTCCTGGTGCTGGGGCTGCTGGCCATGGCGGCGGGCGACCTGCGGCTGGACTGGCAGTATCACCAGCAGCTTGCCGCCACCGGCGGGCAGAGCCGCTGGTCGGATGGGGTATACAAACTGGCCGCCTACCTGGAGCAGCGTGGCGATCCGGTGGTGGCCGTGGACTGGGGCATCCAGAGCAGCGTCCAGCTTTTGACCGGCGGCCGGGTCAATCCGCTGGACATCACCGGCTTCCCCGGTGAGGCGGCGGGGCTGTTCGAGGGACGGGCCGCTCAGATGCTGGGCGACCTCAAGGTAGTCTACGTCTTTCACAGCCGGGAGGACACGGTCTACGAGCGCTTCCCGGCCTTCCAGCAGGTCGCCGAGCGCCTGGGCAAGCGCCTGCGCATCATCGAGGCTTTCTGCGACCGGGCCGGCCGCCCGGTGTACGTGCTTTGGGTAGCCGAGTGACCAAGTCCACCACAGAGACACAGAGGATGTTCATAAAAATCTCTGTGTCCTCTGCCCCGCTGCAGCGGGGGGCTCGGTGAACCGGCCTGCCTCTGTGGTGAGGCAACTGGTAAGGCAGAACAGACAAGTTTCGTCATTTTGGTAGGGAGGTTGGGCGTGGGCAAAGTCAGCAAGGGCCGGATCGTGCAGATCATGGGGCCGGTGGTGGACGTAGAGTTTCCGCCAGAAGGATTGCCAGAGATTTACGACGCCGTGGAGGTCCAGCGACCGGCCGGCGGCCAGGTGATGCTGGAGGTGCAGCAGGACCTGGGCAACAACTGGGTGCGCTGCGTGGCCATGGATTCCACCGATGGCCTGCGGCGGGGACTGGAGGCCGTGGCTCTGGGTGGGCCAATCACCGTGCCGGTCGGTCGTCCGTGCCTGGGGCGGCTGCTGAACGTCATCGGCCAGCCCATTGACGAGCAGGGCCCCATCGTCAGCGAGAAGCAATATCCCATCCATCGTCCGCCACCGACCTTCGAGGAGCAGGAGGCCGAGAGCCGCTTCTTTGAGACCGGCCTGAAGGTCATTGACCTCATCGCCCCCTTCACCAAGGGCGGCAAGGTCGGCGTCTTCGGCGGGGCCGGCGTGGGCAAGACCATCATCATTCAGGAGCTCATCCGCAACATCGCTACCGAGCACGGTGGCTTCTCTGTCTTTGCCGGCGTGGGGGAGCGCAGCCGCGAGGGCAACGACCTCTGGACGGAGATGCGGCAGACCGACGTTATCGGGAAGACGGTGCTGGTCTTTGGCCAGATGAACGAGCCGCCGGGCGTACGCCTGCGCGTGGGCCTCACCGGGCTGAGCCAGGCGGAGTATTTCCGGGACGAGGAGGGGCAGGATGTGCTCCTCTTCATTGACAACATCTACCGCTTCTCCATGGCCGGCATGGAAGTCTCGGCGCTGCTGGGCCGCCTGCCCTCCGCCGTGGGCTACCAGCCTACCCTGGCCACAGAGATGGGCGAGCTGCAGGAGCGTATCACCAGCACCAAGCGCGGCTCCATCACCTCCGTGCAGGCCATTTACGTCCCCGCCGACGACTACTCCGATCCGGCGCCGGTGACCACTTTCGGCCACCTGGATGCGACCATCGCCCTGGAGCGTGCCCTGACCGATATTGGCATCTACCCGGCGGTGGATCCGCTGGCCTCCACCTCGCGCATCCTGGACCCCCGCGCGGTGGGCCAGGAACACTACGAAGTGGCGCGCGGCGTGCAGCGGGTGCTGCAACGCTACAAAGACTTGCAGGACATCATCGCCATCCTGGGCATTGACGAGCTCAGCGAGGACGACAAGCTCACCGTGGCCCGGGCGCGCAAGATTCAGCGTTTCCTGTCCCAGCCCATGTTCGTCGCCCAGCCCTACACCGGCCGCCTTGGCAAGTACGTGGGCATCAAAGAGACCGTGCGTGGCTTCCGGGAGATCCTGGACGGCCAGCACGACGCCCTGCCGGAGCAGGCGTTCTACATGGTGGGCAACATAGACGAGGCCGTGGAGAGGGCAAAGGTGCTATAGAGCGTTTACCGTAGTAACGATTTTAGTCGTCGTTCCCAGCGTGGTTCAGGGACGGCGACTGAAGTCGCTACTACACCGTAGTGACGACTTTACGTAGTCGTTGCGCACGCAGCGCCATAATTGTCCCAGACCTTGAATTTCTGGCACTTTCCACAAGCTGTATGCAGCGAGATAGTCTCCCTCGATTGCGTTGATGTGGATGATGGTTCACTTTTGCA
>Ga0194119_10012876_pt1 | contig 10526 bp, 11 predicted proteins | sample TA2MahC100mmetaG_FD_148620 | JGI IMG/M metagenome (GOLD analysis project Ga0194119, IMG submission 148620) | Freshwater microbial communities from Lake Tanganyika, Tanzania - TA2015018 Mahale Deep Cast 100m | ecosystem: Environmental > Aquatic > Freshwater > Lake | place: Tanzania: Lake... | reverse complement strand
CGCGGATTAATGGTGCGGGATTCGCGCGCTCGCACCGTAGCGTAGACGCATGACCGCTCCCGCCGCCCCCCGACGCCGCGCCGCGGCGCGCTGGGTGCGCACGCCGCCGCCGGACGCTGGCGCGGTGCGCGCGCTGCAAGACGCCCTGAACCTCCCCGGGGCGCTCTGCGCGCTGCTGGCCGCGCGCGGCGTACACGACGCCGAAGCGGCGCGGCGCTATCTGCGGCCGCAGTACGAGCACCTGCATCCCCCCGAGGCGCTCAAGGACCTCGACGTCGCGGTCGCGCGGCTCCAGCGCGCGATCGCCAATGGCGAACGCATCCTCGTCCACGGCGACTACGACGTGGACGGGATGTGCTCGACGACGCTCATGACGCGCGCGATGCGTGCGCTGGGCGGCGACGTCATCCCCTTCGTTCCCGATCGCGTGCGCGACGGCTACGATCTTGGCCCGGCCGGCGTGCAGGCCGCGCTCGACGCGAAGGCGGGGGTGGTCCTTACCTGCGATTGCGGAACGAGCGCGTCGGCGAGCGTCGAGGCGCTGCAACGCGCGGGGGTGGACGTGATCATCTCCGACCATCACCTCCCCGGCGGACCACTGCCACCGGCGCTCGCGGTGCTCAACCCGCGGCGCGTGGACGACACCTCGCCCGACAAGGATCTCGCCGCGGTGGGCGTGGCGTTCAAGCTCGCGCTCGCGCTCACCCGCGCGATTGGCGGCAACGAGAACGTGGTGCTCAACCTGCTCGACCTCGTGGCGCTCGCCACCGTGGCCGACGTGGCGCCGCTGCGGGGGGAGAACCGCATCTTCGTGCGCCGCGGCCTGCCGCTGCTGCGCGAGAGCCGCAGCCTGGGCGTGCGCGCGCTGGTGCGCGCGGCCGGGCTCGACCAGAAGGAGATCACCGCGGGGCGGGTGGGGTTCATCCTCGCGCCGCGGCTCAACGCACTGGGACGCATCGGACGGGCGATTGACGGTGTGCAGCTCTTGCTCAGCGACCGCGAGGACGAGGCCAACGCGCTCGCGCGGAAGTGCGAGGAACTCAATCGCGACCGGCAGGAACTTGATCGCCGCATCCTCGACGAGGCGATGCGTGCGGCGCAGCACAGCAACCTCGACGAGACGTGGGGACTCGTGCTGCACGGCGCGACGTGGCACCCGGGCGTGATCGGAATCGTCGCCTCGCGCGTGGTCGAGCAGACGGGGCGGCCGGCGGTGCTGATCGCCGTGCAGGACGGCGTCGGCAAGGGCTCGGGGCGCTCGATCCCCGCGTTCGACCTTCACGCGGCGCTGGGCGACTGCCGCGACCTGCTGATCAAGCACGGCGGTCATCGCGCCGCGGCAGGGCTGACAATCGAACCTTCCCAACTCGACGCATTCGCGACGCGCTTCAATGAGGTGGCCCGGTCGCGGCTGACCGCGGATGATCTGGTGCCCGAGCTGCGCGTGGACCTTGCCCTGCCGCTGGACGACGCGAACGACGAACTCGAGAAGGTGCTGCGCCACATCGAGCCGTGCGGCATCGGCAATCCCGGGCCGGTCTTCTCGGCGATCGGGGTGCGGATCGTCGGCGGACCGGACCGCATCGGCACCGACGGTGTGAAGCTGCGGCTCGCGACGGCGCGCGGCCCGATTGAGGCGGTGGGGTGGGGGCTCGCGCATCGTGCGGGCGAACTAGTGGCCGCGCGCGCGGGAACGATGGAGATAGCGTACAAGCTTGAGCGGAATGAGTATCGGGGAGCGAGTACGTTGCAGGTGCAGGTATTGGACTTCCGGAGGGAGTGAGGGGGGCGCGAGGTGAGGATCATCGCGGGCGAGTGGGGAGGGCGGCGGCTGGCGGCGCCGGCGGGGCGTTCCACGCGCCCGACCACCGACCGCGCCCGCGAGGCGTGGATGAGCATCATCGCCCCCGCGCTCCTCGACGCACGCGTGCTCGACCTCTTTGCTGGTTCAGGCGCGCTCGGACTTGAGGCGCTCTCCCGCGGTGCGGCGGAGGCGACCTTCGTGGAGGACGATCCGCGCGCCCTGGCCGCCCTCCGCAAGAACGTCGAGGCGCTGGGCGCGACGGCGCGCGTGACCATCGTGAAGGGCGACGCGATGAAGTTCGTGCGGACGCTCGAGCCGGGGCGGTTTGACATCGCCTTCTGCGACCCGCCCTACGAGCAGGGATTGGCCACGGCGGTGGCCCAACGCTGGCTGGACGGCGCGTTCGCGCGCATTCTTGGCGTGGAACATTCGCCACGCGAGCCGTTGCCCGGGAGCGACGATACCCGTCGCTACGGGGATACGGCGATCACCTTCTACCGGGACTGACATGCCACGGTTGGCCATGTACGCGGGGAGCTTCGATCCGATCACCAATGGGCACACCGACCTCATCGAGCGGTCGCTGCAGTTCGTGGATCGGCTCATCGTCGCCGTCGCGGTGAACGTGCAGAAGCAGTCGCTGTTCACGGTGGAGGAGCGCGAGGCGCTGATTGCCGCCACCGTGAACAACGACCCGCGCGTGGAGGTCCACTCCTTCGAGGGGCTGCTGGTCGAGTTCGCGCTCTCCAAGAACGTCCCGGTGCTGATCCGCGGCCTGCGCGCGGTCAGCGACTACGAGTACGAGTACCAGATGGCGCTGATGAACCGCCACCTCGCGCCGACGATGGAGACGGTGTTCATGGTGCCCTCGCTCGACACGACGTACATCAGCTCGTCGATGGTGAGGGAGGTGGCCAAGTTCGGGGGGGATATTTCGAAGTTGGTGCATCCGAGCGTGGCTAAGGCGCTGAAGCAGAAGTTCGGCACTGGGTAGCGGAACGAAGAGGGGGTAGAGGCGGAGGGACGGGGCCGGAGAGGAGTTGAAGAGGGACGCCGCGCTTACCTCGTGGTTGTTCCACCCGTTCCGCCTCCCAGCCCCCGTCCCTTCGCCCCTACCTCCTCCTCGTTCCACCCTCCGGCCGTTCGCCCCTACCTCCTCCTCGTTCCACCCTCCGGCCGTTCGCCCCTACCTCCTCCCCGTTCCACCCTCCGGCCTCCACGCCCTCGTCCCTCGTGCCCTTTCTCTCCACCCTCCACTCCCGCGCCGCCGAAGTCCCCCGCCTTCTCGCCTTCGCCGAGGCGGAGGATGATCGCGTGCTGGAGGCGGTGCGGCGCATCCGGAGGGAGGGACTCGCGATCCCGGTGCTCGTGCTCGATCCGGCGCGGCCCGAGTCGCACGCGGCGGCGCAGGCGACGGGCGCGGAGTGCGTGAACCCCGAGACTGACTCCCATGGCGATCGCCTGGTCGAGGCCCTGATCAGCGCGCGCGCCCACAAGGGGCTCACCCTGCAGGGCGCTGAGCGGCTGGCGCGTGATCCCCTCGTCTACGCGTTGTGGCTCGTGCACGAGCGGGCGGTGCACGGCGCAGTCGCCGGCGCGGTGCGGACGACGGCCGATGTGTTGCGGTTTGCGATCTGGTTGATCGGGCCCGCGCCCGAGGTCAGCACCGTGTCGAGTGCCTTCTACATGGTTCTTGGTGCAGGGAGCAGGGAGCAGAGTGGGGGGCAGGGGGCAGGGGAGAGGGTTTTCACTTTCACCGACTGCGCCGTTGTGCCTGATCCCACGCCTGAGCAGCTCGCGGACATCGCGCTGGCCGCTGCCGATGCCCGGCGGCGCATCGTGGGGGACGAGCCGCGGGTGGCGATGCTCTCGTACGCGACGCACGGCAGCGCGGAGGGGGCGTCGGTGACCAAGGTGCGCGAGGCGCTGGCCCTCGTGCGCGCACGCGCTCCGGAACTGCTCGTGGACGGCGAACTCCAGGGCGACGCGGCGCTCTCCCCCGAGGTCGCTGCGCGCAAGGCGCCGGGGAGCCCGCTCGGCGGCGCGGCCAACGTGCTTGTCTTCCCGAACCTCGACGCGGGGAACGCCGCCTACAAGCTGGTCGAGGGCTTGGCTGGGGCGCGGGCCATCGGCCCGATCCTCCAGGGGCTCGCACTTCCGGTGTCCGATCTCTCGCGCGGCGCGAGCCCCGATGCCATTTTTGACGTGGCGGCAATCACCGCCCTGCGGTCGCGCGTACCCGCCGATGGTCGCGCGCCCTGAGCATCCCTCCCTCCGAGGACGCACCTGATATGAGTTTCACCGTCAAGAAGGCGAACGACGTCACGATCTTCGAGGTCGAAGGCACGCTGATCGTTGGCAACCGCCAGGAACTGAAGCAGAAGGTCATTGACGAGATCGAGGGCGGTGCGCGCAAGGTGCTGGTGGATTTCGAGAAGACCACCTACATCGACAGCTCCGGGCTCGGCGTCCTGGTGTCGCTGGCGAAGAAGATCCGCGAGTCGGGGGGCGACCTGCGGCTCGCCAACCTGAACGACGACCTCCAGACGCTCTTCGAGCTCACCAAGCTCGACACGCTGTTCCAGATCTCGGAAAGCCGCGAACGCGCCCTCGAGAGCTTCTGAATGGGGCAGGGCCCCGTTGGGCACGGCCCGTCCGGGCACGGCCCGCTCGCGCTTGAACTGGAGATTCCCAGCGACGTCGGGCGCATCGAGCCCGTCGTCGCGGCGGTGGTGCGTCGCTGCGAGGATGCCGCGTTTCCGGACCGGCACATCGCCTTTCACATTCCCGTCGCGCTCACCGAAGCGCTCTCCAACGCCATCCTGCGCGGCAATGGCGAGGACGCCTCCAAGTCGGTGCGCGTGCGCGCCGCCGTGGACACCAGCGCGCTCGTGGTCGAGGTGGAGGACGACGGCGTGGGCTTCGACCTCGACGCCTGCACGCTCGACCCCACGACCATCGAGAACCTTGGGCGCGAGGACGGCCGCGGCCTGTTCCTGATGCGACGGCTGATGGACCACGTGGAGCAGTTCCGCGGGAGCGGCAACGTGGTGCGCATGATCCTCTACCGGCGGTCGAGCGACGACCGCGCCGCGTGAGCGCCGCGTGAGCGACCTCGACGCCGTCCTCTCCGCCTTCCGCGCGGCGACGGGCTGCCCGGCTTCCGTCTGGGTGCAGCCTGCACCCCACGAGCCGCTGCAGATCGAGGGGGGCGATCCGGGGGACACCGCGGCGCCCTCAACCGAGCTGCGCCCGGCGGAGGGCGTGCGGGAGTCGCTGAGTGACGGCGCGCTGCAGATCGTTGCGCGAATCCCCGGGGCGCGAATCGCCTGGCTTTCGGTCGGGCCCAGCGCCGACCACGGCGCCGCGCGGCTCGGTGCGACGCTGCTGCTCCCCGTGGCGGCTCAGGTCCTGCGGTCGCAACTCGAGGTAAGCCACGCCGCGCAGGATCTCGCCGAGCGCTACGAGGAGATCAACCTGCTGTACTCGATCGGCGAGATTCTCGGGCGCACCGTGTCGCTCGAGGACGCGGCGGCGACGATCCTCAACGAGATCTCCGAGACCGTGGGTGCGCGTCGCGGCGCGATCTACGCGCTCGACCGCACCGCCGGAGTGCTGCGCCCGGTGGCGACGCTCGGCGCCGCGACGCCACTGGCGGACATCCCCGTGGACGACGCCGCGTCGGTGACGGCGCGCGTCTTCCGCACGCACCACGCGCTCACCGTGGCCGACGGCGCGATGCCTTCGGACGCCGAGGCGCCCATCCGCCGCGGGGCGCTGCTCAGCGTGCCGATCATGTGGGCGACGCCGCAGGGGGGCGTGCCGCTGGGCGTCGTGAATCTGTCGGGGCGGCGCGGCGGCCAGCCGTTCACGGCGAGCGACCAGAAGCTCGTCGCGGCGATCGCCACCCAGGTGGGGACGACGATCCAGAACGCGCGGCTCGTCCGCGCCTCGACAGAGCAGGCCGAGCTCACTCGCGAGATGGCGCTGGCCCACGACCTGCAGATGAAACTGCTGCCGCCGCCGCACGTGCTCGCGCCGGACGCCGACTGCGCCGCTCGCGTCGCGCCGGCGGAGAGCGTGGGCGGCGACTTCTACAATCTCTTTCAGCTGGGCGATGGCCGCGTCGGGGTGCTCATCGGCGACGTCTCGAGCCATGGCTATCGGTCGGCGCTCATCATGGCGCTCGTGATGAGCGCGACGGCGATCCATGCGCGCGGGTCGAGCGATCCCGCGGCGACGATCGGCGCGCTGTTCGTCTCGCTCGCCGATGAACTGCGCGAGACGGAGATGTTCATGACCGTCTGCTACGCGGTGATCGACACGCGCGCGGGAGTGGTCACCTGGTGCAACGCGGGGCACCCGCATGCGTTCGTGGTGCACGCGAACGGCGACGCCGAGCGGCTCGCCGCTACCGATCCCCCGCTGGGCCTGGCGGACGACGCGCCACACGCCGCGTCGCGCGGGTGGGCCGCTGACGACCTGCTCGTGCTCTTCACCGACGGCATCAGCGACGCGCGCAGCTCGCAGAAGAAGCGACTCGGCGAACAGGCCGTGCTCGAGGTCGTGAAGGCGCGCCGCGCGGATCCCGCGTGGCGCATTGTGGACGGCGTCTTCGCGCTCGTTGAAGGGCACATGGGGGCGATGCCGCCGAGGGATGATCAGGCAATCGTGGTGCTGAGAACCGTGGGGGCGATGGCGTGACGGTTGACGGTGGACAGTGGACGGTTGATCGTCCACCGTCGACCGTCCACCGTCCACCGTCAGTTTGATGCCCTCGTATCCCCCGCCGCGCAAACGCTTCGGCCAACACTTCCTCTCCGATCCGCGCATTCTGGGGCGGATTGTGGATACGCTGGCGCCGGAGGCGGACGAGACCGTCATCGAGATTGGGCCGGGGCGTGGCGCGCTGACGGATGTGTTGGTGGCGCGCGCGGGGCGCGTGATCGCCATCGAGATTGACCGCGATCTCTCGGCGCGCCTGCGCGACCGGTACGCCGACGACGCGCGTCTCGCGGTGATCGAAGGCGATGTGCTGGATGTGGACTTCGCGCGCGCCGCGGGCGGGCCCTTCGTCGTCGCTGGCAACGTGCCATACAACATCACCACGCCCATCCTCTTCCACGCCCTGCGGCCGCCGCGCCCGTTGCGCGCCGTGTACCTGGTCCAGCGGGAAGTCGCCGAGCGCGTCGTGGCGGCGCCCGGCAGCGAGACGTACGGCGCGCTCTCCGCAAACGTGCAGGCGGTCGCTCGCGCGGAGCTGGTCTTCAAGGTGCCAGCGGGGGCGTTCCAGCCGCCGCCAAAGGTCGAGAGCGCCGTCCTGCGCATCTCGCCGCGACCGGATCCCGTGGTCGCCGCTGACGAGGAGGACGCATACCGCGCCATGGTGCAGGCGGCGTTCGGATTGCGTCGCAAGCAGCTGCGGCGCGTGGTGCGCACGGTCTTCGCGCTCGACGCCGAGCGGGCGGAGCGCGTCGTGCAGTCGGCCGGGCTGGACCCCGAGGCGCGCCCCGAGGTGCTGACTCCCGAGGGCTTCGCGCGCCTGTTGCGGGCGAGTCGCGGCGCGTAGCCGGACAGCAGCGGTCGGCGGCGGCTGTCGGCAACGGTAGTTCGCAACGGCTGTCGGCAACGGCCCTCGGCCAAAGCCGCGCTAGCGATTCACCAGCGCGAACGACAGCACTTCAAGTTCCAGCGCGAGGTTGACACTTCGCACCGTGACGTCGCTCGGCACCTCGAGCTGCGCGGTGGAGAAGTCGAGGATCGCGTGCACGCCGGCCTTGGCCAGACGTGTGGCCACCTCCGGCGCCGACTCGGCGGGCATGGCGAGCACCGCCATGTCGGCGCGCAGGCGCTTCACCTCGGTCTCGAGATGTCGCACGTCGGACACGGTGACGCCGCCGAGGGCGTGGCCGACGCGATGGGGATCGGCGTCGAAGATGCCCACAATCTCAAAACCACGATCGCGAAAACCGCGATGCCCGGCGACGGCCGAGCCGATCTTTCCCGCGCCGATGATCACGAGACGCCACTGACGGTCGAGCCCAAGGATCTCGCGGATGTGCACGGTGAGTTCGTGCGTCGAGTAGCCGAGACCGCGCTTTCCGAACGAGCCGAAGAACGAGAGGTCCTTGCGCACCTGGGCCGACGTGGTGCCGCCACTTTGCGCGAGTTCCCCGCTGGAGATGGTGCCACGGCCGGCCTGCTCGAACGCCTCCAGGTATCGGAGGTAGAGCGAGAGTCGGCGCACCGTCGGTTCGGCGGTCTTTCGAGTGGGCGTATGCATGGCGCAGTGGAGAGTATGTGCTTGTGAAATCGTTCACAATCTAGGAGGGGGACGAACGCAGTGGTACCGTTGGTGCGTATGCGTGCGTTCGAAGACTGCCGATTCGTCGTTGTCGACGTTGAAACCACTGGGACGAGCCACGGCCTGGGCGACCGGGTCACCGAGGTGGCCGCCGTGGTGTTCGAGGCGGGGGAGGTCACGGATGGATTCCATTCCCTCGTGAATCCCCAGCGCCCGATTCCCCCGCGCATTACCGCGCTGACGGGCATCTCCAACGCGACGGTTGCGGGCGCGCCGGTGTTCGGCGACGTCGCTGACAAGTTGGCCGTAGTGCTCAGGAATCGAACGTTCGTCGCGCACAACGCGCCGTTCGACTGGGGATTCCTGACGATGGAGTTCGCGCGCGTCGGACGCGTTGGCCTTCCGGACGGTGACCCGCTGTGCACGGTGCGTCTCGCGCGGCGCCTGCTGGCGCATCTTCCGCGCCGCAATCTTGACGCCGTCGCGCACCACTACGGCGTGGCTATCGAGAGCCGACACCGCGCGCTGGGTGATGCGCGCGCCACGGCGCTCGTGCTCAAGGGACTGCTCCACGACGCCGAGCGGCAGGGGGTGGAGTCGCTCGACGCCCTGCGCCGGTGGATGGCGCGGCGCGCGTACGTGCGGAAGAGGAGGACAGCGCTGCCGACGTGGGTGCGGGACTCGGGGTTGGGAGAGGGGGCGTAGGGGAACGGGGAGAAGGTAGAGGCGAAGGGACGGGGACGGAGGGCGAGGCGAAGGGACGGGGAGGAGGTAGAGGCGAAGGGACGAGGATTGGGTTGCGGAACGGGGCCGCGTACCTCGTTCCTCATCTCGGCCCCCGTCCCTTGGCCTCTACCTCCTCCCCGTTCCATTATTTTGAGCGCATGCCCGCTCCCACTCCCCTTGTCCAAACCCGCCGCCTCGGCAAGTACACCATCCATGCCCTCCAGGCCGGTGGGCAGATGCTCGATGGCGGCGCGATGTTCGGTGTCGTCCCCAAGCCACTCTGGGAACGGAAGATCCCGGCGGACTCCCGCAATCGCCTTCCGATGGGGATGCGCTGCCTGCTGATCGAGCACGAGCACGGCCTCGTCCTCATCGATACAGGGGCGGGCCACAAGGAGACGCACAGGTTCCTCGACATCTACGGCATCGAGAACGAGGCGACGGGACATCGCACGATGCTTGAGGCGGCGCTGGCCGACGTCGGGCATCGTGCCGCGGACATCTCGCTCGTCATCAACACGCACTACCATTTCGATCACGCCGGGGGCAATACGGCGATCGAGGACGATGGACGCGTGGTCAGCGCCTTCCCGAACGCGCGATTCGTGGTGCAGGCCGGCGAGCGGCACTACGCGATGCACACCAACGAGCGGACGGCGGCGTCGTACTTCCCGCGCAACTGGGAGCCGATTCGCGAGGCGGGCCGGCTGGACCTGATCGAAGGTGATGTGGAGATCGTTCCTGGAATCCGCGCGCTGGTCACGCCGGGCCACACGCCGTTCCATCAGAGTCTCCTCATCGACGGCGGCAGCGAGGCCGCGTGTTTCCTCGGGGACCTGATCCCGACGGTCCACCACATGCCGCTGCCGTGGATCATGGGCTATGACGTGGAACCGCTGCGGACGCTGGAGTCAAAGCGCACCCTGCTGGCGCGGGCGATGGAAGAGCGGTGGCTGCTGGTGTTCGAGCATGACGCGAGTGTCGCCTGGGGGTACGCGAAGCATGATGGGAAGGCGTACTACTGCGAGACGGCGAGAGGCTGAGCGGACTGAAGGGGAACGGGGAGGAGGTAGGGGCGAAGGGACGGGGACTGAGGGGCGGAACGAGGGATGCGATCCCGTTCCACGACCCAGCCCTCGTCCCTTCGCCTCTACCCCCTCCCCGTTCCACCGGGTCGTGGGTTCTGTTCCTTCGCTCTGCCGCTAAGCCCTTGTCCGGCGGGTGGATACCCGGTTGACTTGGTGCCCAATCCGGGGTACCTTTATTGGACAATCAGCCAAGTGGGCAAGCGTCTGCTTGCCCCACCCGTCGGCCACCGGTTCGCTGGTGTGCTTCCGGAGTCCCGAGAGCGGCGGCGCGCACCGGTGGTGCACGCGCGTCGGCTGTGCGCGGATCCGGATTCGGGTCCGCGTTTTTGTTTCCCCTTCTCGAGGTACCTCCTCATTCAGGACACCACCAAGCGGCCGCCGCGCGTCAACCGGCAGATCCGAATCAGCCCGGTGCGCGTGATTGGGGCCGATGGCTCACAGCTTGGCATCATGGAAGTGGACGCGGCGCTCTCGGCCGCAGTGGAGCAGGGCTTCGACCTGGTGGAAGTCGCCCCGCTCGCCCGTCCGCCAGTGGTCCGGATCATGGACTACGGGAAGTACAAGTTCGAGATGGCCAAGCAGGCGCGGCAGGCCAAGAAGAAGC
>Ga0194119_10012865_pt1 | contig 10534 bp, 8 predicted proteins | sample TA2MahC100mmetaG_FD_148620 | JGI IMG/M metagenome (GOLD analysis project Ga0194119, IMG submission 148620) | Freshwater microbial communities from Lake Tanganyika, Tanzania - TA2015018 Mahale Deep Cast 100m | ecosystem: Environmental > Aquatic > Freshwater > Lake | place: Tanzania: Lake... | reverse complement strand
GGAAAACTTTCTCGCCATAATTCACTTTTGAAGCAATACGATGATGTATCTTTTTCGAACTCGTCCCCAACCGGTGGTAACTGATAAAAATCTCCACTAAATACTACCTGCACTCCTCCAAATGGGGCGGTCGACTTTCTCACACGCTTACCAATCATGTCTAGCAATTCGAACAACCATTTTGACATCATACTTATCTCATCTACTATTAGTAGACGGGTTTTCGCCCAATTCTTTCTTTTAAAGAAGTTTTTCATCACACGATTCGCTATCTCTTCTTTCGGGATTCGACTCGTTACTCTACCTATTCCCGCCCATGAATGAAGGGTTACTGCATCGCAATTCAATACAACTGCAGCACATCCTGTCATTGCTGTCACTGCTACATTCTTATTATGTTGAATTGCATGCTCTCTTATTCTTCGTATTAATGCCGACTTACCTGTCCCTCCTGGTCCTGTTATAAAGACGTTTTTACCTGTTGTATATAAATTAAACGCTGCCTCTTGTTCTGGAGAATATTTTGTTGGGGTTACCAATGCTACGGTTCCCCCATTATACACTAGTTCATCAAACCCTGACGGCTCTTCATTCGATGTATCCGCAACCGGTGGTTTCTTTACAAAGTATTGAGATATTGTTGTTTGCTTCTTTTTGTTACTAATTGATGTGTCTGATACCTCTGATACCTCTGATACCTCTGATACCTCTGATACCTCTGATACCTCTGATGTATCTGAATATACCGAATCCTCTTTGAGTTCAGGTGACGAACTACCATGTTGATTAACATAACCATGTGATACACTGTTCGATTCCATACTTTCACTTCGTGATCTTATTTTAAGTAGAGAGATGTAATAACTCTGTTACTGCACTGCACTTGCATTGTAACACAAATATAATTATATAAATCAATTTTTGTCTTATCTTTTTTTCTTTTGTAAGTATAGGAAATATATGGGATATAAAGATAACAGTACTTTGCAAGAACGTCAGGCGAAATCAAGTATTATTTTACAACAATATCCTGATCGAATACCGATTGTAATTGAACCATCAAAACAAAAGTCATTTGAAACAAAATATTTGCTAGAGAAAAATAAGTTCATAACGCCAAATGACTTCACAGTTGGTCAGCTTATGGCAATGATCCGCAAAAAGATACAGATTCCTCCAGAGAAAGCATTGTTTTTATTTTTTAACGAACGTTTTTATCCAGTATCGACGCTTCTCTCTGTTGTATATCATACACATCGGGCTGAGGATGGCTTCTTATATGCTACGTATAGTGAAGAGAATACATTTGGATAATCGGAGTATGAATGAGTGGAGTATAAACAATATGTAAAATTGATATAGTTATATATTATTATAGTAGTATTAGCTACAACCTCGCCACAAAATAGTACCAATTAAAGTTAAAATATTTTCAAGAATAAGACAGTTATTCATGAAACATATACGATTCAAAGATACTAACGTTGATAGAACATCAGACATGATAAGTATGATAGATGATGTCGACCATTCTTCTTCTGAACATTGGACCGCAACTGGAAAAATAGTAGACGTTGAGGTTGATACAAGTAAATATACCTGCATTTCAAGCGATAATGACAATGACAATGACAATACAAGTGACGAGTATGAAGAAGATATGGATGCAGAAGGATATACAATGAAACAGTACATACATGATAACAACATATTGGTAAACACCCCTGGGGCGGCAATGTCGGATAACCTATGTACTCAGCGTTGTGACGCCTATATGCTGTCGTTGAATAAACTTTCTGAGAGAATAGATGACCGTATAACTCCATTACTTCTTACCAAATTGGAGTACTTATACATAATTATTCGAAATGGAGGTCATGTTGCGTTGTATGACGAAATAAAAGATTACCCGTGTAAAAAGATGCAACACATTCGGTTTTATGGGGTATATAAAACCGACACATTTATTCTTAGAATATCGGAGGTGTCAGATGAATGTAAGTCAGAGCAGGAACTGATTGATATTTTTGGGCCGGGGATTAATCCGCATGTGAATATGGTTATTCCGTATATAACGAGTATGTACAAGAGACCTCGACGGACGCGAAAAAAGGATGAAGTTATTATTGAAACAACGATTTGTTCCATGATATTTGATAGGCAAGAGGAAATGAAGGAGGATGACCATAGTGAAGGAAGCCAGAACGAGGAGATAGATTCAGATGCAGCGGACGCGACAAAAACGACGGAGACTACCACACTAGCACATCCTGCGATTCAAATGAATCCAACACAGGAAAAAATAAAGAACATACATTCATTGTATTTTAGTATACAACCACGAGTAAGACAATCTCTTACATTACATGAATGGTTACGTTCATATAATACGTTAATTAATTACAATTCGTTTTATACATATTTGCAGTTATTCTATCAACTTATGAATATTATTGCATATATGCATTCAAGAAACGTGATTCATGGTGATATCAAATCAGGAAACATTATGATTAAAAAGTCAAAAACAATGGTTTGTGGCAAATTATGTGACATATCTCTCTATTTGATTGATTTCGGGTTGTCGGGAGTAGAGGGTGTAGTAGAAGGGACTGGTGGTACGTCGCCATATTGTCATCCAGAAACAAAGAATATACAAAATGTTGAAAAAAATACTGGTGCATACGTATGGTGTAAATCGAAGAAAAAGTATGATGTTTGGTCGGCTACATTACTATTCACGACGATATTTATTTTTAGAAAATGTAAGTCATATTATACGGATTATCCGAGAGACTTCTTTAGGTATGATGGGTATATAAATCCGGCTATGTATGAATGTATTCCATATAAGTATCGTCCATTATTTGTTGATATTATGGCAACATCGGAATATACCCCTGCATCAGAAGTGTGTGATAGAATAAGTGAACTTATCAAGAGATACTGAATATCATGAATACTATGCTGGTAATGGGTCTGATGGATTTGTTATTGCAGCATGAATCGCTGAGTCGGGATGTAGGTCAATCGATGGATTCGGAGGAGTTGATGGTTGCGGAGGAACAAATGGTAGATGAGCTGGATGAGCTGTGTGGACTGGGTGAGATGGTATGGATGCTGCAACACCCGACTCATTCACTTGTGGTGGTTGCACCACTTTTTTCACAATCTCTCGTTTCACATTTTGCCGCTGCAACAGGTTCATTGCTATCTTTGGCGAGATTGCGATGGTGTTCATGTATGTTCTATACTTGAATACACACACCGACGTATTTTTTTCAACAAATGACATACTGTGCCACCAGAATGCAGGTATAAATATCATCTTACCGGGTGTTAGCTCAACCTCGAGTGTTTTTATTTTGTCAAAGTCCGCCTTATATTCTCTCTGCACATTCCATGGTTTTACTGGTGACCGAAACTCGAAATTATCATAGTCATTATGAGGATATAAGTATTTTGAATCTTTTGGAGGAATAAGAATAATCTTCAACCTTCCTTGCGTCACCATGAAATAATTCCGATAGTTCACTTCATATCGGAGAGGTGTACACGTACCAGTTGATGCCATCACGATATCGTATATACAATTCGACACCATATATGGTCTCAAGAACGCATCGTTATATTGAAAGCTCTTTATTGTACCCGTCTCTTCAAGAAAGTCGCGATTATTTTCGCTAAGATATTTAGATTGGGTGTCGCTATACAACGCTTCATTAGCCACTCTAAGTGGGAGAGGCATGTACATTTCGGTTTCATCATCGTTATCGTTTACATCTCTCATTTTTACATCGAATGCACCGTAACTGTAACATAATGCATCATGATTTGCACTTTCAAGAAGACGTTGATTGGGATAGTCGAAGATAACAGGTTGTCGTATATCACATATTTCTTCTAAACGATCTTTTGATGGCTCATCGATTTCATATACTTCTAAATCGTCGCTGGTCTTCAAATGGAAGTATACATGTAAATATAAAAATAACACAATACAGAAAATAAGAACAACAATCACTGTTTCTAACATATTTATGTTGTATCAACTATCTACGAATTACATTATTTATATAGAAAACATTTGTGAAGTTGTCCGCACAAAGAATAATTACATCATCACCACCGCCACAGCCGCCACCACCAAAATATGGCGAATACTATACAAAAATAAAAATAAAACATATTAGATTATTTTTATTTTACATAACTCGATTACATGTAAACAGTTAGATCTCACTTTCTGAAATATCTTCCGGGCAAGATAATTCAGGGTCTTGATGAACTACTTGTAGTAAGATGTTTGGATCATTGGTATTGACACTGTCAGATACTGCTTTCTTTTGTTTAGGAAAGCATACCCCATTACGACATTCATATTCATCATTATCATCATGTCTCTCTTCCTCTTCCTCTTCCTCTTCCTCATGTTCGGCTGATTCGTCAACTTGCGTCTGATTCTCTTGCGATCTAGGATTGCATTCACATTCGATTGCATCATTCTCACAACATTGTCTAGACTCATAACACTGGGATTGTTTACTAATACCTGCATCAGTATCCATGTTTGACATGAGTTTAAAAACAAGTGTACTCATTTGGTTCAACAGTTCTTGTTGCGAATTGATAAGGCTGCGTAGTTCACGATTTTCAACAATGATCGGTTCAATTTGCTTAATAACTTCGGATAGGTTAGTATCATTTACAATTTTATCGACGACTCCGGTAATAAAGTCTCGGTTATTAATAAGTTCTTCAAATACTTCATTCATGACATCGTCTTCTCCTTCTCCTTCTACTTCATTACCCTCCGTGTCTTCTTTTACAGAAGGCATAACTGGAAACGTAACACCATTTGCGTTTTGATATACATTTGGATGTGGTGTAGAAGGGGATGTAGGGGTCGCCGTAGAAACGTTGCCTTTTTGTGCTTGTACACTAATAAAGTAGTCCAATTTATCGATACGGTCATTCAGGTGGTTAACGCGATTGTCAACATCATTAATACGGCCTTCATGTTCTTTGAGTTTATCATCGTGTCCTTTGAGAATAATAATAGGAGGTGGCATAGGACCGGTATTTCCAAACGGTGTAGATTGTTCTGGCATTCCGGGCACCACAGGCATTCCAGGCCTAGGTGGCATCTGACCAGGCAACATAGTAGGATCAACACGAGCATTTACCATTCCAGGGGGGACAACTACCGGTCTTTGTTGAACACTCCTTAGTAATTGTTGCTGTTGCTGAAGTTGCTGAAGTTGCTGAAGTTGTTGTTGCTGTTGACTAGCAACTGCCGCATTAATCCCCATCGGAAATGCAGGGTTTCCTAATCCATTTCCTGGTGTGACCTGTTGAGGAGGAACTAGGCGGTTGCTAGGAACGTTCATGCCCGCATTTCCAGGAGGAGGAGGAGCCTGTGATGCTCGTCGTCTACGTGCTGCCGATAATGCTGCACTTCCACTCATATCGTTGTTTCTGTGTTTGGGTTGAATATAATAACTACTATGTTATACTTTTTAATAACAAATCTCCTAAAATGTTTTAGAAATGATTGGGTGTTACTTATATCGTTATAACACACAATATTACGCAATTATTTCCGCATCTTGCTCCATATTTACTTCCGCATCTTGTATCAAACCAGAGTACAATCGATTGCTCCAGGTCTACTTCTGCATCTTGTATCACACCCGACTACAATCGATTGCTCCATATTTACTTCCGCATCTTCATCTTAATTGTTGGATGGAACGTGTAATTCTCAACTTTGATATCACTTACAACATAGTCATTTATGTCATAATGGGTTCGATCAATCCGTATGGTAGGGAAATCATACGCACGTCGTGTTATTTGTTCGCATAATGCATCGATGTGGTCATCGTATATATGTGCATTCCCTAAATAATAAATAAACTCATAGGCTTCTAATCCACAATGTTTCGCGAGAATATGGGTTAGTAAGCTATAAGAAGTAATGTTAAACGGTACCCCAAGTCCTACATCCCCGCTCCTCTGATATAATGAACACGACAACTTATTTCCATCACTTACATTAAACTGGGCAAGAACATGGCACGGAGGTAACGCCATATCATCTAGCTGACATGGATTCCACGCCGACATGATAATACGCCTAGACGACCGAAGAAGAGGATCTTTCAAACAATCAATCACATATTGCAACTGATCTACTCCTTTTCCAGTATAGTCGTCATCACAAGTTGAGTACTCTGCATTAAAGTGTCGCCACTGATGTCCGTATACTGGACCAAGATCCCCTTCTCTTCTACATTGTAGACCTCTCGAGTCTAAAAAGTCGCGTGATGCATTATCATCCCAAATATGTACATTTTGGGCAACAAGATGGTCATTATTTGTATCTCCATGGATAAACCATAACAGTTCCTTTAGACATGTTGTATGTGCGACTTGTTTAGTTGTAAGAATCGGTATTATATTATTCTGAAGAGAGAAGTGCATCGCTGCACCAAATACTGACAATGTTTTCCCATTTCGCCCATCTTCTTCTGTGCCATAGTGTAATATATCATAAATTAAGTTGATGTATTGGTGTTCATCATGGATTCTATCTTGTTCTGCATTACTGTTACTGCCCAAAACTTCTGGATATAACTTTTTAGATCCATTGTTTTGTGTTATTCTACGAAGCATTATGTCTCCAGTAATTTACTAACATAGTTGCATTTAATTTCTTATAAAATTATATATATAATGGAAGCTTTCGAGGAAACTGTAAAAGAAGGATCAAAGCGTGGAAATAGCTTTATTGACCATGTATTTCGTCTGGATGAACAACAAAAGGGAGTTATATTAAACATCGCACAGTATACTGTTCTGGCATTTGTTCCAATCATCATTGTTCTGTATATAATTCGAACATATGTTCCTGAGCCGGATGAATATAAAGGATCTGCACTGGTTTTAGCCGAAATCATCGGCCAAGTGTTATTCATGTTTATCGCGATTTATTTTATTCATCGTATTATCACCTACATCCCGACATATAGTGGATATAGGTACAGCGAGTTTAACTTCACATCGGTCATTCTAGGTCTCTTGCTCATTCTCTTGTCGATTAAGACAAAGCTGGGTGAAAAGGTGCAGATATTGGTTGAACGCGCGCAAGAGCTTTGGACGGGTGATTCAAGTATGGGTGGCCCCGCTGTAGGTGGACATCAGCAAGGAAATGTTCGCGTGACACAGCCTATCTCTCAGCAATATATTGGAGGCGCTCCCGGTGGAATGATTGGAGGCGGAATGGCTCCTCCGAACCCTGTACTCACTGCAAATAGAAATAGTGGAACAGCCGACTATGGCTTAGCTCAAACTGCACAACAGGCTCCTAACTTTAATGCTACCTATTCTGGTGCAATGGGTGGCGTTGGTCCAGCTATGCCTGGTGCATTTGCAATGGAACCCATGGCGGCGAATGAGTTTGGCGGGTTTACGCGTTTTTAAAGGATTGTAGTCTTTGCATATCTAAAATGCTTATTATGTGTACAATAAGTATTTTACAAAAAAGAACAGATGTAATATTTTGCCCTCTCGCGGAATCGAACCGCGGACCCCCAGTTTACAAGACTGATGCTCTACCTCTGAGCTAAAAAGGCGATTGTTGGTGTAGTATTGTAACTACACTCATATGTAGTGCATTATATTTAAGTCCATTTTACTACAAAATATATTAGAGAACGATCACTACACAGCAACAACGTCCTCACTTCTCCAAGTAAACAATATTTTCGATATATTTGAGTATTTTGCGTTCTCCATTCGGATCATCTTTTATTTCATGAAGTGTTTGTCGAAGCATATCGGTATGAATATCTTGTAAACGACTATTGTTTTCCCATCCAGGGTGTTCATCCATCCATGTTTTAATAGCCTTATGTTCTTTGCTTGCGATAATAATAATCGCATGTCGTAGCCTTGCATGTCCTTCATCCCGCGCCCATACATGATTATCTTTAATATAAATCGTATCTCTCTTTTTATCGGTGCAATGAATCGGTCTCTTGTATAAATCAAGTTCATTGATTCCTTTAATAAATACACTTGCGATACCTTCAACGAGACCTTGTGTCTTTGTATAAGCGAGATCATCTTGTGTAACTTCAAGAGAGTTAATAAAGTCTGTAAAGTTAATCGCGTCTTTGCATTCTTCATTTAAAAAAAAGTTGAGATTAAACTGATTATTATTGGTGGTATTGTTATTATTTGTTGTATTATTGATGATTGTCGGCTTGCTTTCTACGATTGCCTTCATTTTGTCGATGATTTCAATAAAAATGTCCTTTTCTTTTTCATTCTTCTTCTTCTCTTCATTCAACATGTATAATAAGAGATTTTTATACGATACTTTCTTATTGCCGCAGCTCAACGATATATGTAATTCATCTTGATCAGAGGATGATGTCTTTCTCTGTTTTTTGGTATTTGCTGGGGGGGTTGTAGTAGCTGCACTGGTGGAAGCACCGGTTGTTGTACTCCCTGTGGCGTTACCTCCACTGCATGTACAGGTACTCGTCATACAGTTAGTGCAGGTTGTTCCAGTACAAACGTTGCATGTAGTACAGGTATCGCCATGAAAACACATAGTACAACTTCCGATTGTGGTTGAGCTATCGCAATCATCATCACATCCAGCTACATAACCATAGTCATAATCATATTGAAAATGAGGACCAGAGGATACTCCACCCATCCCTGAAATCGAAGATGCAGTTGTTGATACAACAGATGCGGCGACAGATGCGGCGGCGGTTGCCACTGCTGCCACTGCGGTATCCATCGTATGTTGATAAATATTATGAAAGTAACATGTTGACTTATGTCTCCAAAACGTTGTTCTACTTGAAAAGTTCGATCCACATAAACACACATACTTATATTTTGTATTAGATGGCAAACTCTTATTCGACATCAAACATTCAATATTATGTTTATTATCCACTTTTGTTAGATGTTTCTGTGTCTTTTCATGTTTCGCGTAGTCTTTTTTATTGGATGTTACATAGTTACACAGTACACATTCAAACAACATATTTTTTAATGAATGTATGAATTAACTATGATCAATTATCAACCGATTTTGATATATTACATATACGTAATAGTTAATTTTATTATCTATTTCTAAACAAATACTTTTGGGATTTTTTGAGTTATCACTACATTACCATATATTAGTAGGATTATCCCCATACTATCCTCTGGTATTTACTTGATTTACCTGCAGAGACATTATGAAACAGATGTTTCACATCATATTATTGCCATATCGACTATCATATATGACAGCATATATGACAGCATATATCGTCATATAATTACTGTCTCTCTTCCACCACACCCCCGCGTCTGAATGAATGGGTCGGGGAGGGAGTGGTTCAATCATTCGGTTGTATAAAAACAAATGGCGATATAATTCGACCGAAGGTACTACTTATCGCCAAGTTTTTTTCAAAGTCAAAGAGGGGGTTTGAAACAAAAGAATACAAGAATAAAATAATCCAACCCCTTTCACAAAAAAACAAACAACCTATTCGAATATTTTTTGTCAAAGTCAAAACACCAAAAAAAAATCCGGAGGGGATTCATACAAAATTATAAAAACCAAGGTACTTGTTCGAATATTTTTTGTCAAAGTCAAAACACCAAAAAAAAAACCGGAGGGGATTCATACAAAATTATAAAAAACCAAGTTACTTGTTCGAATATTTTTTTTCAAAGTCAAACCATTATTAGTAACAACCCCAGGGATGGGATAAAGGGGAAATAGTGAAACACCCAAAACTACGTGTTCCAAAGCATAATGCTGTGGATACTAGGGGAGTACCATATACCCACTTACACCATTATGCTGTGGGGATAAAATGAACAAAACACCCTAAATCCAAAAAGGTGAAACACTTCTGTCCCCTACTACCAGAGCATATTATGCAGTGATACTTGTATGAAATCCCCAAGTAGCCCACACTTCTCAGTCACAGGTGTTTCATTTTGTCCCCGGACATTTTAAAAATGTCCAAAAATGGAAATGGCCGGTCTTGAATTTGAAACAAGGCCGCGAGGCCCCTTCGGCGGCTGTGACCATACATACGGATTTTGGTCAACCCGACATACTTACCAAATGATCAATGATGTGAACCATCCGCATATACCCTATAAAATCATGTTTTTCAGTGTGGCGGGGGAGGGGAACAAGAAGTAGAAGGATGTTCGAATCCCCCACGTCCGGAAGTGTATACATATAAAAAAGACAGTTGTTTCGCTATTTTTTTTACAGGATTTATGCAAACAATTTCCATCGGGGGATAAATGGGGGAGAATGAAACACCTAAAACCACGTGTTCCAAAGCATAATGCTGTTGTTTCACTAGGACACCCTCTATACCATCCACACCATTATGCTGTGGGGACAAAATGAACAAAACACCCTAAATCCAAAAAGGTGAAACACTTCTGTCCCCTACCATGACAGCATATTATCATCAGACACCTGTAT
>Ga0194119_10012855_pt1 | contig 10537 bp, 8 predicted proteins | sample TA2MahC100mmetaG_FD_148620 | JGI IMG/M metagenome (GOLD analysis project Ga0194119, IMG submission 148620) | Freshwater microbial communities from Lake Tanganyika, Tanzania - TA2015018 Mahale Deep Cast 100m | ecosystem: Environmental > Aquatic > Freshwater > Lake | place: Tanzania: Lake... | reverse complement strand
TCAACACCGACGTGCGTGAGGAGCTGGTGCGCGTCATCGCTGCGATCAATGAATCGCGGCGCCCCGTGCTCGCCATCGACATACCTTCGGGGCTGTGTGGCGATACCGGAGTGGTGCGCGGTCAGGCGGTGGTTGCCGATCTCACCGTGACTTTCATTGCTCGCAAGCAGGGGCTGTGGTTGCGCGAAGGGCCGCAGCATGCGGGTAAAATCTGCTTCGATTCTTTGAGCATCGGCGAAAAAATCACTGCTCACAAGAGCACTACGGGTACAGAGCACTCGCCGACTGCGCGCCTGCTCGACCGGGCGATGTTGTCCTCGGCCTTGGCGCGTCGAAGACACGATGCGCACAAAGGTGATGCGGGGCATGTCGTGGTGGTGGGCGGCGGTGAGGGCATGCCGGGTGCAGCGCGGCTCGCGGGGATCGCGGCGCTGCGGGCGGGTGCCGGACGAGTGACGGTGCTCACGGCACCAAGTTCAGTGGCGCCTGTGGCGGCGGGCTGCGCCGAACTCATGGTCAGAGGCATTGAGCCTGTCGATCTCGGCGGCGATGCGCTCATCGAAATCTTTGAGACCGCTGACGCTGTTGCCGTAGGCCCGGGTCTCGGTCGTACGCCTTGGGGTCGAGCCGTGTTTTCGCAAGTGTGCACTGTTCTTGCCCGGTTGGATTTGCCTGCGGTGGTCGATGCCGATGCGCTCAACGTGCTCGCCGAATCGCGCGCGCCGCCTGCGCGTTGCGTGCTGACGCCGCATCCCGGTGAGGCGGCGCGTCTGCTCGGGATTTCTTCGGCCGAGGTCCAGCAGGATCGCCTCGCGGCTTTGCGTGCACTCGAGGCGGCTTATCCGGCGACGATCGTGCTCAAGGGGGCGGGCACGCTGGTATCGGATCGTGTGCCATGGCTTTGTCCCTACGGCAACCCGGCGATGGCGGCACCCGGCATGGGCGATGTCCTCACCGGGGTCATTGCGGCCCTGCTGGGACAAAAAATAAAGGGTCAGAGAATAAGCACGCCGCTCGCAGCGCGGGTCGGGGTGCTCTGGCATGCGCTCGCGGGTGATTTGCTCGTGGGTGATTTGCTCGTGGGTGATTCGCTCGTGGGTGATTCGCTCGTGGGTGAGTCGATCGCAGCTGAGGGCGGCAGCGTCCGTCAGGACCGTGGCCTGCTGGCAAGCGAGTTGGCGGCTGCCTTGCCCGCGGTGTTGGCGTCATGATCAAAGGCGTTCCGCCGACGGCCGCGTCACAGTCCGTCGCGCCGCAGACCGTCAGCTCGCAAAGCGATGCCCAGACGCAGGGCATCGGTGCAGCGCTCGGCCGCAGCCTTCCGGCCGATCCGCCGGCGCGCGCTCTGCGGGTATATCTGCAGGGCGAGTTGGGCGCAGGCAAAACCACGCTGGTGCGCGGGCTGCTGCGCGCGCTGGGGGTATCGGGGGCGGTGAAGAGCCCGAGTTACAGCCTGCTCGAGAGCTATGTCTGCCCGCCATGGCGGGTGATCCATCTCGACTTCTATCGGCTGGCGGACCCGCAGGACGTGCTCGCGCTCGGGCTTGCCGATCATGACGAGCGTCATGCGCTCTGGCTCATCGAGTGGCCAGAGCGCGGCGAGTCGCTGCTGCCGAAGGCAGATCTGATCCTGCGCCTGAGCGGCGATGCCAAAGCCCATAGCCTCGCTTTCTTACCCTGCAGCGAGGTCGGTACGCTTTGGCTTGCCAGGGTCTCGCAAGCGCCCGAGTTTTCAAATGCAGGGCATTGATTTTGGTTGAAATATTCACTCTCAAGCGCGTACATTCTCGGCCCATGATTGGCCGTCTTGTACTCGCGTTGCTGCTCGCCGTTGTGGCGATGGTGGCGCCTGCGCAGGCGGTGCAAAACGAGCTGCTGGCCGTGCAGATGACGGCGCCGTCACCGGGCGGCGACACACCTGCCGAGGTCGAGATCGTGCTGGCCGCCGAGGCACTTCCTCGGCACCTTGAGCTCAAGCGGCCGCAGCGCTTCGTGCTCGATCTTCCGGCCACGCGAGCAAAGTCAGCGAAGCCCCTGCCCAAGAGTCTTGGCAACCTGATTACCGCCGTACGCTCGGGGCCCCAGGCGAACGGCGATCTGCGGCTGGTGTTCGAGCTTCGCCCCGAGGCCATCGTCAACTGGACACCGCCCACCGCCCCCGCCAAGCGCTTCACCTTCCTGGTGTGGCCGCCGGCGCCGAGCCCTGCGGCACCGGTCGTCGCTGGGCCCGTGCCCGCTGCGTCCCCGCCGGTTGCGGCACTGACTCCCGTCAAAACCGAGCACGAGCCGGCCGAAGGTCGTGATGTAGTGGTGGCGATCGATGCGGGTCACGGCGGTCAGGACCCGGGTGCGATCGGTCGTGCGGGCTTGCGCGAGAAAGACGTGGTGCTCGATATCGCACGCGAGCTCGCCACACGCATCAATCGCGAGCCCGGCATGCGCGCCATCCTGACGCGCGAGGGCGACTATTTCCTCACTCTGCGCCAAAGAATTCGGCGCGCTCGCGATGCCGGCGCCCAGCTCTTCGTGTCGGTGCATGCCGATTCGGTCCGTGACCCGCGGGTTTCAGGTTCCTCGGTCTATGTGCTCTCGCTCAAGGGCGCAACCGACGAGCAGGCGAGGATGCTCGCCGATCGTGAAAACGCCGCCGATCTGGCGGGCGGTGTCTCGATCGATGACAAAGATCCGGTGATCGCCTCGGTGTTGGTCGATCTTGCGCAGTCGGCGCAAATCGATCAGAGCATGGTGGCTGCAGAGCGCGTTCTGCGCTCGCTCGGTCGTGTGAACGACGTGCGCAAGCCCAAAGTTCAACAGGCGGGTTTCGTGGTGCTCAAAAGTCCGGATATCCCCTCGATGCTGGTCGAGACGGCCTTTATCTCGAGCCCGACTGACGAGCGCTTGCTCGGCAAGCCAGAGCGTCGCGAAGCGCTTGCCGAGGCCATTTTCGACGGCGTGCGCCAATACTTTGCCGATCATCCGCCCGATGGCTCGCGATTCGCCAAAGAGCGCGATGCCAAGCGCACGCGCGAGGCCGATCGCCGGGTCGTGGCGACCGCGGATGAGGCGGGCGAGTCGGCCCGTTCCGGCAAGCTGTAAGCGCCGCCGTGCCCATACGCCAGTTGCCGAGCGCTCTCGTCGACCAGATCGCTGCCGGCGAGGTGGTCGAGCGTCCTGCATCGCTCATCAAAGAATTGGTCGAAAATGCGCTCGATGCGGGCGCCTCGGCCATCGACATTGACATCGAGGCGGGTGGGGTGCGGCTCGTGCGTGTGCTCGATGACGGTCACGGGATCGAACCCGCCGAATTGCCGATCGCGGTGCAGCGACATGCGACCAGCAAAATCAGTTCACTCGAAGATCTCGCCGCCATTCGCTCTTTGGGATTTCGCGGCGAGGCACTGCCCTCGATCGGTTCGGTGTCGCGTTTGCGGATCGCTTCGCGCGCGCAGGGTGCGGCGCAGGGCGCCGAGGTCCGTGTCGAGGGCGGGGAGCTTTCGGCAGTGTCACCCTCGCCGCAACCGCGCGGCACACTGGTCGAAGTGCGCGATCTCTTCTACAACGTGCCTGCGCGTCGCAAGTTCCTGCGTACCGAGAGCACGGAGCTTGGACATATCGCAGGGCTCGTCGAGCGTTTTGCACTCGCGCGGTTCGATGTCGCTTTTCGCTTGCGTCACGAGGGCAGGGTGCTGCTCGATGCGCCGCTTGCGCGCACGCCAGAGGCGCAGCGTGCGCGGATCGCGAGCATCATGGGCGAAGAATTCATTGCCGAGGCGCTGCCCTTCGAGCGTCGTTCCGGCTCGGTCACGCTCTGGGGTTGGCTCGGGCAGCCGCACGCGGCGCGTAATGCGAGCGATCAACAATTCGCCTACGTCAACGGACGCGCGGTCCGCGACCGCGTGCTCGCCGGAGCCGTGCGGCAGGGCTATCGCGATGTGCTCTATCACGGTCGGCAACCTGCCTATCTCGTTTATCTCGATCTCGACCCCGAATGGGTCGACGTCAACGCGCACCCGCAAAAGCTTGAAGTGCGCTTTCGCGATGTGCGGCAGATCCACGATTTCGTGTTTCGCGCCGTGCACGATGCACTCGGAGTCGGCGCCGGCGAGGCAGCGCCCACGGCAAGGGTTGCAGCACTCGGTGTCGGGGCAGCGGGTGCAGAGGCCGCAGTCGCTGTGTCGGCAGTCGCTGAGCCGGCAGTCGCTGCGCCGGCAGTCGCTGCGCCGGAGCTGGCAAACTTTTCGAGTGCGACGTCGCAGGCGACGGGCTCACTCGGTACGGCCATCGCGCAGCTGCATGGCATCTATATTCTTGCGCAAAATGCGACCGGGCTCGTGTTGGTGGATGCCCATGCAGCCCACGAGCGCGTGCTTTACGAGCGCATGAAGCGCGACTTCGGCGGGCAGCCTGCCATGCAGCGTCTGCTGGAGCCGCGCGTGGTCGAGGTCGCTGTCCACGAAACCGAACGCTTCGAGACCTTGGCCCCGGAATTTGCCAAGGCGGGTTTCGAAATTGATGTGCTGGGTCCCGGTCGCTTGGCGGTGCGGGCCGCGCCCGCGCTGCTTACGACGATCGACCCGGCGCCGCTCGTACGCGAGGTCATTCGCGACCTTCGTGATGAGCGCGGCAGTCATCATCTCGAGGCGGCGGCGCATGTGCTGCTGGGCAACATCGCTTGTCGCAGTGCGATCCACGCCGGTCGAAGATTGAGTGTGCCCGAGATGAACGCATTGCTGCGCGATATGGAAAACACCGAGCGGGCGGGGCAGTGCAACCATGGTCGTCCTACCTGGACGCAGCTGAGTCTCGAGCAGCTCGATCAACTGTTTTTGCGCGGCCGATGACGGCCATCGATGCGATATTGCTTGCTGGCCCGACGGCGAGCGGCAAGAGCGATCTCGCGCTCGCGCTGGCCGAGCGCGTGCCGATCGAGATCATCAGTGTCGATTCATCGCAGGTCTACCGCGGCTTCGATATCGGTGCGGCGAAGCCCGATGCGGCGACCCGCGCTCGTGTGCCGCATCACCTGATCGACATCCGCGATCCGCAGCAGTCCTACAGCGCGGGGGAGTTCGTGGCCGATGCGCTCGCCGCGATCAAAGATATTCGTGCTCGTGGTCGTATGCCGGTGTTGGTGGGTGGCACGATGCTTTACTTCAACGCTCTGGTGCGCGGTATCGCAGCGCTCCCCAAGGCAGATCCCGAGGTGCGAGCACAGATCGATGCGCGCGCGGCGCAACACGGCTGGCCTGCGCTGCACGCGGAGCTCGCTGCAGTGGATGCCGAGGCTGCGGCCCGCATCCACCCCAATGATCCGCAGCGCATACAGCGTGCACTCGAAGTACACGCCCTCAGCGGGCGCTCGATCAGTGACTGGCAACGGGGGACACAAGCGCCAACCGCCGGGTTATCGCTCGCCCGCTATGCGCTCGTCCCTGCCGATCGGGCATTGCTGCACGAGCGTATCGCCCAAAGATTCGAGCGGATGATGGCGGCAGGCTTTCTGGTCGAGGTTGAAACTTTGCGCTCCCGCCCCGACATCCCGAACAGTGCGGCGGCGTTGCGGGCTGTCGGTTATCGCCAGTTACTGGCTCACCTCGCGGGTGAGGGTTCACTCGATGAGGCGGTCCAGCGAGCGGTGGCGGCATCGCGGCAGCTCGCCAAGCGGCAGCTGACCTGGATCAACGCCGATCCCGGCTGGCGGCGGCTCGAGCCCTTTGACCGGCAGGCGCTCGCGCACTGGGTGGACGAGGCTGTTGTTGTGTGTTCGGCCTGGTAATGCGGAACCCCCGCCGTGGTAAATTGTCCACTAGGGGGAGAGAGGTCCCGGGGGAACCCGGGGCGAATATAAAAATTAAGGAGTTACATCATGGCCAAGGGTCAGTCTCTGCAGGACCCCTTCCTGAACCAACTGCGCAAGGAGCGGGTGCCCGTCTCCATCTACCTCGTGAATGGCATCAAGCTGCAGGGTCAGATCGACTCTTTCGACCAGTTCGTCGTCCTGCTCAAAAACACCGTCAATCAGATGGTGTACAAACACGCGATCTCCACGGTGGTCCCCGCGCGCAATGTGCGCCTGCCCTCGGCCGACGAGCCGGAGTCCGCAGACGCGATGCCCGCCGAGTGATCGTAACGCAGCGTGTTTGAGCGTCCGCGCGGCGGTGAGCGCGCCGTCCTTGTTCGCATCGGGCTCGGCTCGCCTGTCGAGGCCGAAGATCTCGAAGAGTTCTCGCAGCTTGCCGAGTCCGCGGGCGTTTCCGGGGCGGTAACCGTAACCGGTCGGCGCGACCGGCCGGATCCGCGTTTCTTTGTGGGTAGTGGCAAGGCCGAAGAAATCCGCCAGGTTGCGGTCGACTCCTGCGCCGAGGTGATTCTGGTCGATCACGCGCTCTCGCCGAGTCAGGAGCGCAATCTCGAAAAACTCACGGGGCTGCGCGTGCTCGATCGCAATGCGCTGATCCTCGATATCTTTGCTCAGCGCGCACGCAGCCACGAAGGCAAGCTCGAAGTCGAGCTCGCACAATTGCGGCACTTGTCGAGCCGACTGGTGCGTGGCTGGACCCACCTTGAGCGCCAGAAGGGCGGCATCGGTCTGCGGGGACCGGGTGAGACCCAGCTCGAAACGGATCGGCGCCTGCTCAGGACGCCAGCGTCGCGTGGAAATCCCGATTCCCTCGGTCGCGCTCGTGGGCTACACCAACGCCGGCAAGTCGACCCTTTTTCGGGCGCTCACAGGCGCCGATGCGTACGTCGCAGATCAGCTTTTTGCAACGCTCGATCCTCTGGTGCGACGCGTCACGCTGCCCGGCGGCGCGCCGATCGTGGTGGCCGACACGGTCGGGTTCATCCGCGAACTGCCGCACGAACTCGTGGCGGCCTTCCAGTCCACGCTCACCGAAGCGCGCGAGGCGACGCTGCTGTTGCACGTCATCGACGCGAGCGATCCTCGCCGTGACGAGCGTATCGATCAGGTCAACGCGGTGCTCGATGAAGTCGGCGCGGGTTCCCTGCCACAAATTCGGGTGTACAACAAAATCGATCGGCTGGAGACCGTGCCGCACGTGGAGCGCGACGGGACGGGCGAAGTGACGAGCGTATGGATTTCGGCTGCCCGCAGGCTCGGGTTGCACGATCTCATGAGCTCGATCGCCGAGCGTTTATCGCGCTTTGCGCGGCCGCGGACGGTGCGCGTCGATGCCCGCCACGCGGGGTCCTTGCGGGCGCGTTTGTTCGCGGCGGGCGTCGTGCAGGGCGAGCGGTATCTCGATGACGGGGGGCTCGAACTCATCGCCAATATCCCCGAATCCGAGGCTCGGGAACTTGGCCGCAGTCCCGGCGTCGAAATCGCCGACATCAAAGTTGACAGTTTTGAGGGGCCGCAGCCTTGTGTGCTGCAGGGGGGCTAAATACAATCCGGGAGATCAAGCGCCCCCTCCCGACCCACCTGGCGCAACAGAAAATCACCTATGGCATGGAATGAACCTGGCGGCAGCCAGAAAAACCCTTGGGGCAAACGCTCCGGCAAACCTGCGGGCGGCGATGACGCCTTTCGCAAGTTTCAGCGCAAGCTCGACAACATCCTGAAGGGCGCGGGCCCAGGGGGTGGCGGCGACGGCGGCTCGCAGGGCGACGGCCCCGAGCAGACCCTCGGCGACAACCGCTCGCAGATCGCCATCATCGCGGGTATCGCGGTCATTTTTTGGGCGTATCAGAGCTTCTTCACCATCGATCAAGCCGAGCGCGGTGTCATCCAGCGCTTCGGTCAGTTCATTGCGGTGCGCGACCCTGGTCTTGGCTTTCATCTGTGGCCGGTTGAATCATTGACCAAGGTCAACACGCAGAAGGTGAGCAGCGTCAACTACACCGCCAAGGTGCTGACCCAAGACATCAACCTCATCGACATGTCGCTCGCCGTGCAGTACCAGTTGCGCGATCCGGTCAAATATTTGTTCCAGGTCAAAGATCCGGAGCAGACCTTGCGCGACGTTGGCGAAATGGCCATCCGCGAAGTCGTCGGCCGCAGCACGCTCGAAGAAATCCTGATCTCGAAGCGTGAGCAGGCGACCACGCGCACCAAAGAACTCATTCAGCGCACGCTCGATCAGTACGCCACGGGCATCATCATCACCAGCGTCAACCTGACCGACATCCAGGTGCCGACGGACGTGCGGCCTTCGCAGGAAGACGCCAACAAGGCGATCGCCGACAAAGAACGTCTCGTCAAAGAAGCCGAGGCTTACGCCAGCGGCATTCTCCCGGTGGCAGAGGGCGGCGCCTCACGGCAACTGCAAGAGGCCGAGGCCTATCGCGCGCAAGTCGTGGCGGTGGCAGAGGGTGAAGCCGAACGCTTCAAGCAGTTGGTGGGCCAATACGAGAAGTCGCCGCGGGTGACGCGCGATCGTCTCTACATCGAGGCCGTCGAGAACGTTCTCGGTCGCTCGCAAAAGGTGGTGGTCGACACCAAGGGCAACAACCAAATGCTCTACCTGCCGCTCGACAAACTGATCGAGCAGCAGCGTCGCAACGGCGAGCCTGAGGTGTCGGTCACGGCACCGCGCGCGAGCGCTGGTGCCAACGCCGATGAAGCCGCACAAGACCCGCGCGCACGGGTGGAGCGCTGACATGCCGCAGTCCATTCAAAGAATTATCGGGATTTTCGCCGCTCTCGGCCTGATCGTCAGCCTCTGCACCTTCTCGGTGTCCGAGAACGAGCTCGCCGTGCGTAGCCAGTTCCGTGAGATTGTCGGTACGGGTTACACCGCCGGCTTGCATTTCAAGTGGCCCATCGACACGGTACGCAAATTTGAGCGCCGTATCGTCTCGCAGAGTTTCGAGGGCGAGACTTTCCTCACCAGCGAAAATCGCGGGCTGATCGTCGACTACTACGTGAAGTGGCGCATCAAGGATGCGGGCCGCTACTCGCAGGCGTTCGGCGTCGAAACCGGTGCTGCCGGACAGCGTCTCGCCGACATCGTCAAAGACGGCATCAAAAATGCGGTCGCCCAGCGCACGCTGCAAGAGATTGTTTCGGCCGAGCGCACGGCGTTCACCGGCGACATGTTCGACCGCGCGAGCAAGAGCGTCGAAAGCCTCGGTCTCGAGCTGATCGACGCCCGGGTGCAAAAAATCGGTTTGCCGCCGGATGTCGAATCGCGCGTCTACGCGAGCATGCAGCAGAGCTTCAGTCGTCTGGCGCGGCAGCTGCGCGGCGAGGGCGAAAAAGAAGCGCTGCGTATCCGCGCTGAGGCCGAGCGCAAGCGCACCGAGATCTTGTCGGTGGCGGCGCGCGACTCGCTCAAGATCCGCGGTGACGCCGACGCCAAGGCGGCGGCGACTTACGCAGCCGCCTACGGTCGCAACCCCGAGTTCTACGCGTTTTATCGCAGCATCCAGGCCTACAAGAATGCGCTGGGCAAAGAGGGCGACGTGATGGTTGTCTCGCCAGACAGCGAGTTCTTCAAGTACATGCGCAGTCCGAACGCGGGCACTCGCTGACAGCCTGCGCTGTCCGTTGCCATGGGAGCCGGTCGTTTCGTTGTCGTGATCGGCACCCAATGGGGTGACGAGGGCAAGGGCAAGATCGTCGATCTGTTGACTGAGCGGGCCTCGGCGGTGGCGCGCTTTCAGGGCGGTCACAATGCCGGGCATACGCTCATTGTCGGCGGCGAGAAAACCGTGCTCTCGCTCATTCCCTCCGGAATCCTCAGGCCGCAGGTCTTGTGCCTGATCGGCAACGGCGTCGTGCTCTCGCTCGAGGCGTTGTTGCGCGAGGCGGACATGCTCGCGGCGCGCGATGTACCGGTCTTCGAGCGTTTGCGCATCGCTCCCAACTGTCCGCTCATTTTGCCGTCGCACGTGGCGCTCGATCGGGCGCGTGAGCAGGCTCGCGGCGTCAACGCCATCGGCACGACCGGTCGCGGCATTGGGCCCGCCTACGAGGACAAAGTCGCAAGGCGCGCCCTGCGCGTGGCAGATCTCTTCCAGCGCGAGCGTTTTGCCGCCAAGCTCGGCGAGATACTCGATTTTCACAATTTCGTGCTGCAGCACTACTTCAAGCAGCCGGCCGTCGACTTTCAAAAAACGCTCGACGATCACCTCGCCATGGCTGAGCGAGTGAAGCCGTTGGTGACCGACGTGACGCACGAACTGCAGCGTTTGCGCGATGCGGGGGCCAACGTGATGTTCGAGGGCGCGCAAGGCGCGATGCTCGATGTCGATCTCGGTACCTATCCCTTCGTCACCTCATCGAACACGACGGCGGGCTTTGCGGGTACGGGCACGGGGCTTGGGCCGCGCAACTTCGACTACGTACTCGGCATCGTCAAGGCTTACACCACGCGCGTGGGTGCGGGTCCTTTCCCGACGGAGCTCTTCGACGAGACCGGTGAATTTTTGCAGCGCGTTGGACAAGAGGTCGGCGCGGTCACGGGTCGTCGTCGCCGCTGCGGCTGGTTCGATGCCGTGGCGCTGCGGCGCTCGGTGATCCACTCGAGCATCTCGGGTCTTTGCATGACCAAGCTCGACGTGCTCGATGGTCTCG
>Ga0194119_10012840_pt1 | contig 10547 bp, 10 predicted proteins | sample TA2MahC100mmetaG_FD_148620 | JGI IMG/M metagenome (GOLD analysis project Ga0194119, IMG submission 148620) | Freshwater microbial communities from Lake Tanganyika, Tanzania - TA2015018 Mahale Deep Cast 100m | ecosystem: Environmental > Aquatic > Freshwater > Lake | place: Tanzania: Lake... | reverse complement strand
CTCTGGTAGTCCACGCGGCGCTGATTTCTTCGGTTTGCATCTTACTGGTCCTGCTTCTGCTCGCGTTCCTCGGATATGAGCAAACGGCGAGAAATGTCGTATGGCTCTTGCCGCTTCAGCCGCTGCTTGTGTTGTGTTGTGGCTCAGGTTGCGCGTGGATGTGGCATCACATGTGTTCCTGTCACTGCTGTCGATTTCCATCGCCTGGGTTTTTGGTCCGAGTGGTGGTCTCGGCGTGTTAGCAACGATTGCGTTGGTGAACGCCAGCTGGCCGATGGTAGGCCTTCGTGGCGGGATCGTCTGGACGGGTATTGGCGTGTTTTGGGCAGCGGTATTGGAACCCTTCGTTTTCCGAGCGGAGGGTTTTTCCGTGATGTTCAGTCTGGCGACTGCAGTCATCACGCTGGTCACAGGTATTGGTACGGGGATTGTCGAGAATTCGCGTGCCAAGGCACAGGAGGCAACGAACACAGCGCTCGGTGAACTGAAACAACAGCAGGACTCGATGCGCACGTTTGTCGAGGTGGCCTTCCCGGCATGGATGGAAACGCGCGGAACCGAATTGACCCGGGTGAGTGACGCCGCCGCGTTTCTGTTCGACAGTGATCGCGATGTATTGATTGGTCGGCGTCTCAGAGAATTCATGCATGCCGAAGATTTGGAAAATGCGCACCAATGGTTCCTCCGCGCTCAAGGGCACGGTTTCCGTACCGAACTGCGGATTGGAGATCACAAAGGCACCTGGCGGTGGCTTGAAGCCATCGGTGTGCCCCTCGCGCCGGATGGCCTCGAGGACGCACGCCAACGATGGATGTTCGGAATACGTGACGTGGCCGACGAACGTCGCGGTCGCGAGCGCCTCATCCAGGCACAGAAACTGGAGAGTGTTGGCCAGCTCGCCGCAGGCATTGCCCACGATTTCAACAACCTCCTGACCGTGGTTAATGGCTATCCGGAATTGTTACCTGCAAGTCAAGCCAGAACGCATATTCTCCGGGCCGGGCGGGACGCCGCGAAACCGACTGCGGACATCCTGTCGTTTGCCCGAAGTTCACCTTCGAGCGCAGACACCGTTGATCTCATCGAACACATTCACAAATGGAGGTCCGTTTTCGAGAGTCTGCTCGGTGAGAAAACCCGCTTGCGGCTTAGTCTGCCGCTGAGCGCCCATGCGCGTATCAGTGAAGCGCAACTGAGCCAGATCCTGCTCAATCTCGTGAGCAATGCCAGAGACGCTCTACCCGCTGGCGGAGAAGTTGAAATCCAGGTCCTGGTGGATGCGGCTGCCGGGGAACTTTGCGAACCCAAAGGGCGCGAAGCCGGCGAACATGTCTGCATTGTGGTGCGGGATACCGGCGTTGACATGAGTGATGAAGTTCGGTCGAAAGCGTTTGATCCGTTTTTCACCACCAAGAGCGTTGGACAAGGTACCGGACTCGGGCTCGCCAGCGTCTACGGGATTGTGAAGCAGCAAGGTGGTACGGTGGAGATCAGCAGTACGCCGGACTCTGGAACCGAAGTACTCGTCATCCTGCCGCGATGGCATGAGGCTGAACGTCCGTTGGCAAGCAATCAGGGTCGTCCGAGGGGTCTTCGATTGCCGCAAGTGTGCTCCTGCTCGAAGACAACCCCATGGTTGGAAGTCTGGTTTCGGATGCGCTGACCAGAGCCGGTTACCGCGCGGACGTTTGTCAGTCCATCGCATCTGCACGTGAACGCTCCGTGGCGATGAAGTATGACCTTCTGATTACAGATGTGGTGCTCCTCGGCGAGTTCGGTACCGATTTTGCACTGGAGTTGCGTGGTCTGCAGCCGACGTTGCCGGTACTGCTGGTCTCCGGTTATGCGGATGTGGAGATATCGAGATGGCGCGACAACGTGAATGGACGCAGCGCCTTTCTCGCCAAGCCGTTTTCAATCGAAGCGCTGTTGCGAGAGGTTCGGTATCTGCTGCCGGAACACCCGTTGGTATCGATGTTGTCTGACCGCGCGGTGCCGGCAGTGAACCAGCACAAACCCGGCTGAGCACACTGCCTATCTGTTCCCCAAACTCTGGTTTGCGGCCGCGGTGCAGCAGACACATCCAGCTTACATAATCCGGAAAAGTCCCGATAACTGCGAATGACCGATTCGGGGAGACTGCCGCCTCGGATTGAATTGTGTCTTCTGCAGTTGGGAGGAAGAACATGCGCCAGGGTTCAATGGCACTGATCGGCAAGATTTTCCGCAAGAACAATGCATCCTACCTCGTGGTCCATGAGGCGGCTGAAGAGGGGAAGCTGGTCGTGCGCAAGATCGACGGCCACCGTGAAACACCGCAGATGGCCGCTGCGGAAGTAGCGGCAAGCCTGAGTCGTCAGTACGCCTGAAACTGGATTGTGCCATCACAGCGGACGTCGGTCCTGTCTGTTGATGGTAGATCAGCCGGGCGATTCAGCTTCAGCGAGTAGCCCCTGATGACATTGCCGCGGTGGCAAGCGTTTCGCTTCTGCTGCCCGGCTTCGGCACAATGATCCGGAGACGTTCTGGAACGGTCCATTGAGCCCGCTAAACCGTTTTCTCACCGGTAATGCCAGCTGGTTTCTGGCTGTAGGCATTCAGAGTGTGCTTTTCTCCTGGCTCGTCACCATGGTATTGCACGAGTCTCCGGCGCGCGTGGGTGTCGCGCAGATGGCGACGCTGCTACCCGTTCTCCTCCTGCTGCTCGTCGGTGGCGGCTTGGCTGACCGGCACGGTGGTGCGCGGATCGCCTCTGTGGCACAGGCGCTGAGTGCCATACCGCCGCTGCTCCTCGCCCTGACCATCGTTTTGAATCAGCTGACGTTTGGAGCCATGCTCGTCTACGGCGTGGCCATGGGTTGTTTGCAGGCGTTTGTGACCCCAGCGCGAGATGGTCTGCTCAATGACGTGGCGGGTAGCAGTGTGCAACGTACCGTGATGCTCGCCAGCCTGACCCAGTTCGCCTGCCAGATCGTAGGTGTGGCAATCGCCGGGCTGGCGGGCAAAACGGGGGCTGAACCACTCCTGATCGTACAGGCGCTCATCTTCATGGCAGGCGCTGTAGCGTTGCGCGGATTGGCAGGTAGTGCACGACGACCGGGAATAGATGGGCGAAACAAAGATCACCATGGACTGTTGCATGCCATTGTCGAAGGAGCACGGAGCGTCTGGCATTCGCGCCCCATGCGGTTTGTCTGCCTGCAGAACATCGCCATGGGATTTTTCTTCATGGGTTCGTTTATCGTTACGTCGCCGCTCTTGGTTCGCGAGCAGTTTGCGGGAAGTGCGGCCGACCTCAGCCTCGTCAACGGTGTGAACGCGGCCGGCCTCGCGTTGACCATCCTGTTGATGCTGCGCTTCGGAGAGGCGACCTGGCCAGGTAGGACGCTCCTGCTATCCCAGGGAATAGGCGCTGCGGTGCTCCTGCTCGGTGGGCTCGCCCCTTCGTTGCCGCTATTTGTCGCCGTCATGTTTTTCTGGGGGATCTGCGGCGGATTCGCCATGACCATGGCGCGGACCATCGTCCAGGAACTCGCGCCGCCGGAACAGCGCGGCCGCATCATGGCCTTCTACGGCTTTACCTTTACGGGTGCCGGGCCGTTCGGCGCGTTGCTCAATGGCACGCTGGTCAGTGCGTTTGGCGCCCAGGGTGCGTTGATGATGGTGAGTGCGGCAATGATAGCGGTCATGTTGATCGTGGGGCTGAACAGCCCGCTGTGGGATCTGAGATCACACCATCTGTCGGCAGGGACGCGGTGACGGAGGGTTTCAGGCTTGCAGTGGATATCGGTGGTACGTTCACCGATGTCGTGCTAGCCGGTAATCGCCAACTCCACACGGCAAAGCTGCTGACCACCCATGCGCAGCCGGCGGTCGCAGTGATGCAGGGCATTCGCGATATCCTGGCATCGACCGGCGTGCAGCCGGAAAACATCAGCGTGATGCTGCATGGCACCACCCTCGCCACCAATGCGCTGATCGAACGCAAGGGGGCGAAAACCGTACTCATCACCACCCGTGGACACCGCGATGTACTCGAGATCGGTCTGGAAAACCGGTTTGATCAGTACGACATCTTCATGCAGAGACCGATGCCTTTGGTCAGTCGCGCGCATCGATTCACCGTTCTGGAGCGTATGAGCGCACGCGGCGACGTGCTGCGGCCGCTCGCAGATGATCAAATCAGCCGGGTGATCGCAGAGGTGCGAGCCAGCGGTGCAGAAAGTGTGGCGATCGGTCTGCTGCATGCCTGGATCAATCCGGTCCATGAAGAGCGTATCGAGGCGGCACTCGTGAAAGCACTGCCGGAAATCCTAGTTTCGCTGTCGTCACGGGTGTGTCCGGAGATCCGTGAATACGAACGACTGTCGACCACGGTTGCCAATGCCTACGTGCAGCCGCTGATGAGCAGTTATCTCGAGGATTTACAGCAGGCAATCATTGCTGCCGGCATAACGGCGCCGCTGCTGATCATGACGTCGGGTGGTGGGCTGACATCCGTTGCGACGGCCAGTAGGTTTCCCGTTCGCCTCGTGGAATCGGGCCCTGCGGGTGGTGCGATGCTGGCATCCGCGTTGGCGCGGCGATCAGGTTTAAACCGTGTACTTGCGTTCGACATGGGTGGTACCACGGCCAAACTTACGCTCATCGATAACGCTGAACCCGAGTGGTCACGCGCTTTTGAAGTCGCTCGGGCTTGGAAGTTCCGCAAAGGCAGTGGCATCCCCGTGCGCATTCCTGTCCTCGAAATGGTTGAGATCGGTGCCGGTGGTGGTTCGGTCGCTTCGGTGGATGCACTTGGCCGATTGCAGGTAGGCCCTGGCAGCGTCGGTTCCGAGCCTGGACCGGTTGCCTATGGTCGTGGTGGCAACCTGGCCACGGTAACCGATGCGGACTTGGTGCTGGGAAGACTTCGGCCGGATCGTTTTGCAGGCGGCAAGCTGGTGCTCGATCGTGACAAGTCAGCACACGTAATTCGGCGCGACATCGCCGCCGTGCTGCAAGTGGATGAGATCATCGCGGCTGCAGGTATTGCCGATACGGTAACCGAGAACATGGCTTCTGCTGCGCGGAATCATGCCGGTGAATGGGGGCGGGATCTGGCCGGTCGAACGCTGATCGCATTCGGTGGATCGGCGCCTTTGCATGCAGCGGAGCTCGCCCGTCGGCTGGGCATTGACAGAGTGATCGTACCATTGAGTGCCGGAGTGGGCTCGGCGGTCGGATTCCTCGTTGCACCGGCAGCCTTTGAGGTCGTACGCAGTCGACACTTCTTTGTTGATGAAGCCGATACACAGAACCTCCCGGCACTGATCACGGACATGCATATCGAAGCGGAGGCAGTTATTGGCCCGTTACTCAAAGGCAAATCCTCGCGCGCAACTTTGCGTGCCTGGATGCGATATGTGGGCCAAGGGCATGAGATACCGGTAAGTCTCCCCACGGAAGAGACAGCAAGAGGGGTACTTTCCGTTGCCGTACTCGGCGACGCTTTTGACCGGGCGTATGGGGCGATTTACGGGCGCCTGATTCCGGAGCAGCGTATTGAAGTATTGAGCTTCACCTATTCACTCTCCGGAGCGGCAATGGCGTTTCCGGACCCGCTGCCTGAAGGACCGACAAAAAACCCTGCCCTGTCCCGAAGCGGTGCGCAGCATACTGAGACAGAAGCCGGGTGGTTTGAGCGCACGGCGCTTCAAGCGGGCCACACTCTTGCGGGCCCGGTGCGTGTGATCGAGGACCAGACCACGACCGTGGTCCCGAGCGGCTGGACCGTATCGACGGATCCTTTCGGCCAGCTCATTCTTGTCGATACCCACATGCAGGGCTGAAGGAGCGAGGTGCATCCCCTTAATCGGGTCGGTAACACCAGGAGCAGAAGATGGTTTTGAGAGTTTTCCAGTTTGCGAGCGGCACCGTGGGGCGGCATGTCATGAAGGCGGTGCTCGGTCGGAAGGATCTCGACCTCGTTGGCCTGCATGTCACCAATCCTGACAAGGTCGGCAGGGATATCGGTGCAATTGCCGGTTATCGCGATACCGGAATTGCGGCGACGTCGGAAGTTGAACTCATCCTGCAGTCGGACGCCGATGTTGTGGTGCACGCGCCGTTACCATCGATGGTTTATGGAGACGATCCGGATCGTGATCTCGACGATATCTGCCGGCTGCTGTCCGGTGGCAAGAGCGTCATCACCGTCACCGGTTATCTGTATCCCCGGGCGCATGGCAATGAGGTCCTGAAAAGACTGACAGATGCGTGCAGACGCGGCGGATCACGGTTTCATTCCACCGGTCTCAACCCCGGCTGGATGGGGGATTTGGTCCCTCTGCTGATGAGTGCCTTGTCCCGGCGCATCGAACAGATCCACGTCTTGGAAATCAGCAATTTCCAGCACTACCCTTCGCCTGAGATCATGTTCGGATCCATGGGCTTTGGGGCTATGCCGGACGAGTTTTCAGCCCGCAATGCGCGTCGCAGCGAGTGGCTCAACAGCCTCTTTCGAGAGAGTGTGTGGCTGGTGGCTGAAGGTCTCGGTGCAACGCCCGAACGTGTGGAGTCGGTGATGGAAACAGCGCTGGCCAAGGAGGATCTGCCGACGGCGTCGGGATTGGTGAAGGCCGGTACTGTGGCCGGGCAGCATTGGACGTGGTCCGGGATGATTGGCGGCACGCCGCGCATCGTGCACGAAACAGTGTGGCGAATGCATGAGACCGTGGCGCCAGAGTGGGCGAAAGGGCGGCATCGGGTTTCGATCCGCGGAGAGCCTGACATGCACATCGATTTTGATGCGAACTATGTGGCGGATGGTCTGCTCGCCACGGCGATGCATGCGGTCAATGCGATTGTTCCGCTTTGCGCGAGGGATCCAGGCATTCACACTCTGCTCGACATGCCGTGGATAACCGGGCGCGGCGCGTTCACAAGTTAAGCGGGAGCTCATGAACGCCATCAGCCTTGGTATCGCCTGGAACCGGTTGCTTGCCATCGTTGAGGAGCAGGCGCAGGTACTGATGCGAACCGCGTTTTCCACTGTGGTGCGCGAAGCGGGCGATCTGAGTGCCGGAATCTTCGACGTCCGTGGCCGCATGCTGGCCCAGGCAGTAACCGGTACCCCAGGGCACGTAAATTCGATGGCCGAGTCAGTCAACCGGTTTCTCGAAGTGCACCCCGTGCCGAGCCTCGCACCTGGAGACGTTTTGTTGACGAATGATCCCTGGGATGGAACCGGGCATCTCAACGACTTCACGGTGGTAACACCGGTGTTTCACCAAGGCTCGTGTGTAGCTTTGTTTGCATCCACCAGCCACATCGCTGATGTCGGTGGCAGGGGATTCGGTGCCGATGCTCGCGATGTTCACGAAGAAGGATTGTGCATTCCGGTGACCTATCTCTTCAGGGCCGGGATTCGCGATGAGTCGTTGTTGCGCATCATCAAGGCGAATGTACGAGATCCGGTGGTAGCCGAAGGCGACCTGTACTCGCTGACTGCATGCAATGATGCAGGGGCAGCAGGTCTGCGTCGCATGTTCATGGATTTTCAGGGTCTGCGGTTTGAAACACTCGCAGATCACATCGTCGCAACGTCGCAGGCGGCGATGCAGGCGGAGATCAGCCAGATCCCTCGCGGTACGTGGTTCGCGGACATGTCGGTCGACGGGTACGATGAGGCGTTGCGACTCGCCTGCGCACTGACCATCACGGACGGTACGGTGCTGATCGATTTTACGGGCAGCGCTGATGCCTCTCCCTGGGGCATCAATGTCCCCATGGCCTACACCACAGCGTATGCGGCTTTCGCCGTGCGCTGTGTTATCGGTGGGCACATTCCCAATAACGCAGGCTCACTCGCGACGATTCGCGTCAGCGCGCCAGAGAGCAGTTTGCTCAACGCCCGGCGCCCGCGCTCAGTGTCTGCGCGGCATACCGTCGGCCAGATGCTCCCGGACGTGGTTCTTGGTTGTCTTGCGCAGGTCATTCCGGAACGTGTACCTGCGGAAGGGGCGTCATGCATCTGGAATCCCGTGCTGATGGATGCAGGTGAGGTGGCGAGTCACGCACGCATGCAACGCTTTGTCATCAATCCGATCTTCAACGGCGGCACTGGCGCGCGTCCCGGACTCAAAGGCCTTTCCGCCACCGCATTTCCATCCGGAGTCCGCAGCACGTCGACCGAAGTGAACGAAGTCACTTCACCCCTCGTGATCTGGCGCAAGGAGTTGCGTGAAGATTCGGGAGGGGCAGGTCGATACCAAGGCGGCGAAGGGCAGGTGATCGAGATTGCCCACATCGAAGGGGCGCCGTTCCGCGTTTCCAAGATGTTTGACCGCATCAACCATCCGGCACGGGGGCGTGACGGTGGTGGGCCAGGTGCGGCAGGGCGCGTCTATCTCAAAAGCGGTGCAGCGCTGCGAGGCAAGGGTACGGAGATCATCCCGACGGGCGAGACGTTGGTATTGGAAACTCCAGGAGGTGGCGGGCTCGGCATCGCCGAAGCCCGCACCAATTCCTGAATTGTTCCAACCGGTCCTCAGAAGTTGAACAGTACGGTCACGCCGTATTAGCGGGGTCGGCCGTAGGACTGTTCTGTCATGCCGAAAACGCTTGGCCCGGAAAGGTCGAAGGTCTGCACCAGATACTCTTCGTCAGACAGGTTGTTGACGAAACCGGTGACCATCCAGCGATCTTCTGCGTCTAGCCAGCCGACCGAGATATTCGATACCTCGTAGAACTTCTGCGTCACCGTGGGCAATCTTGTCAGGGCAAAGTAGTGCTTGGAGCGGTGCTGAATGTCGTATTGCCGTGTCACTCGACCAGGACCTACGGGAATTTCGTAACGTACGAGGCCGGTCAGGTTCCACTTGGGTGACTGGATCGAAGTGGTCTTCGGGGTGCCATTCTCGAGATCGACTTCGATGTCGTTGTAAGCCGCACCGAACATGAACTCGAGACCATCGACTGGGCTTGCCTTGAGTTCGAGCTCAGTACTCCAGCTTTCGCCTTCGGCATTGGTGGTGATGGTGTCGATGCCGATGATCTGGAATGCCTGACAGTCCTAGTAGTCGTAGTAGTACGCCGCACCGTTCAGTTGCAGCAGGCCATCCGCCCAAGTGGTTTTGAAGCCGGCTTCGTAGGGATCGAGCTGCTCCGGGTCGTAGCTCATCACCTCATCCACATAGTCGAGTGGTGGCGACAACGGGAAGATTAGTGAGTTGTAACCACCGCTCTTCACACTACGGTTGTAGCTGAAGTACAGCAGTGCGTTGTCGGTTGCCTGCCAATTGAGACCGAGCCGCCAGGCGAACTAGGAATCCTTGCGATCACCCTCGTAAGTCGCGAGGTTGGCAATTATGTTGGCAATGATGCTGGGATTGCCGTTGCGAAAACGCGAGCCCGGAATGAAGTCGACCGCATTGGTTGCGTAGGAATGGTCCTTTTATCCTGGATCCAGCGCAGACCGGCGATACCGGTCAGCGTATCGGCGAAAGCCAGTCCCACCTGGCCAAACACCGATATCGACTCGGTATTGGTCTCATACGGGTTATCCAGTCCTGAGACATCCGGCGTGTCGCTCACCGGATCGATGAAGGGCTCGCTCTTGGCACCGTTGGAATCCTCGATGTTCAGGTCGAGAAAGTAGGCGCCGGCCACCCAGTTCATTTGTTCGTTACCGCCATTCAGGCGGATTTCCTGGGAAAACTGCTTCGCGTCGGAGGTGAGAAAAAAGTTGAAGAGCGGTACTGGCGATGCATCGGAATCTTCGATGTAGTCCCGTTTCACGGTGGAGATGTCCGTGATGGAGGCCAGCGTGAAGTTCTCCAGATCCCACTTGACCGTACCGGTATAACCGCGGGTTTCGAGATCATTGTGACCGTCACGGTCGTAGTCGCTTTTGAAAACATCACCATCCGTATCGATGTAGCCGGTGACGACGTTCACTTCATTGAGCGTGAGCTGTCCAGTGATGTTGGACGTGACGTGTTCGAAGAAACCCGTATCGATACTTTGATCGCCAGATCGGGCGCTCAGCAGGATTTCCATCGAGTCTGTCGGTGTCCAGAGGATCTGGGCCCGATAGGCTTCATCGTTGGCGTTGTTGAGCTTCTTGTCGAGAAAACGGTTCTCGGCGTAACCGTCATTGTCATGGGTTGCAAACGACACCCATGCCATCAACTGGTCGGTCAAGGCACCGCCGATTGCACCTTCGAGTTTGATCTGGTCGTACTTGCCAGCAGTCGCTTGGAGACAACCCTCGAATTCTTCCGTCGGCTTGCGAGTCACGAAGTGGGCAAGTCCGCCTGTTGCGTTGCGGCCATACAGCGTCCCCTGTAGGCCTCACAGGATTTCCACACGCTCCATGTCGAACAGTATGAAACCCGCACCGGACATCTGGTTGATGTAGACCTCGTCCAGGTAGATCGCCACCGGCTTTCCTCGTTGGTGGTGAAATCGCTGTTGGCGATACCGTGGATGGCGATGGAGTAGTTCGCTTCACCGTTCGGCTGGACGGTGGATACACCTGGTGCCATGGCCCTAACCTGCTGTGC
>Ga0194119_10012834_pt1 | contig 10548 bp, 8 predicted proteins | sample TA2MahC100mmetaG_FD_148620 | JGI IMG/M metagenome (GOLD analysis project Ga0194119, IMG submission 148620) | Freshwater microbial communities from Lake Tanganyika, Tanzania - TA2015018 Mahale Deep Cast 100m | ecosystem: Environmental > Aquatic > Freshwater > Lake | place: Tanzania: Lake... | reverse complement strand
TGTGATGCATTGGTCAGCACTTGTGGCTTCGACCAGCTGAGACCGTCGGTAGATGTCGAGACGTACAACTGCTGCAATTTTCGTGAGCCACCGGCCGGGCAACCGGGCCCATCAGCCATGATCATGAGCCACTCGCCATCTTTCGCGCGAAGTACCTCAGTGTCTACGTATCCACCTTCAAGGCGCCAGCCTGACTCCTTCGTGAATGTGATGCCGTCTGTTGAGATATACGATGCCACTTTTTCAGGACAACTCGTTGTCATTTCAGGCGACTCCACGATGTAGATACGTGTGCGTCCGTCGGGAAGTCGCACAGGGTCGGGTACACCCCAGGCCTTTTGGTCTTTGGAGACACGCATGTCGCTTGATGTCAGTGTCGTGGCACCAACACTGAGGCAGTCTGCCGTGAGGCACGGTGCGGAGTAGACCGTCTGTGTATTGGCCGACGGTTCAAGACGTTTGAAGTAAGCACGGCGTCCGCTGGCGGTTTGAGAGATCGCAAAGTCGGACGCACCACCAGCCTCGGCGAAGGTAAGAGATTCCGTAGAACAGGAACCTGCATCGTTGCAGAGGCTCACTGCGGTGCCGCTCGGACTTGTGTCGCTGCGCCACACACGGTCGCCCTGGGCAACCTTCTCAACGTGCGGTGACACGCCGTTCATGCCGAGCGACACCGACTCGTCGATCAACTCCCACTCCACTACGGCCGATGAAGGTTGGCCGGCGACAACCGCCAACAACCCAGCAACACAAACAACGGACACCATTCGACGAATCATGCGAGTGACCTCACCTCTTAGACCATAGATGAGCCCGAAGACTCGGGTCGAACCGTTCGCGCAAACCGTCGCCCAGCAGATTGAAGCCCAGCACGGTAACGCTGATGAAGAGTGCGGGCCATAACGTGAGCAACGGGTGAATGAACAGATACTGCTGGGCAGACGCGATCATCCGCCCCCACGACGGGGTGGGTGGTGTGGTACCGAGCCCCAGATAACTGAGCGTCGACTCTGCGACGAGCGCCAGCGATGCCGCTCCGGTTGCCTGCACGACGAGTGAAGGAAAAAGATTTCGCATCACATGGCGGCGCACGATGAGCCACTTACTGGCGCCGGAATATGTCGCTGCAGTGATGAACGGCAACTTCATGATGTCGGCGACATCACGTCTTGTCACGATGGCGACCGAGGCACCTGCTGCAATGGCGACGGTGAAGATCGTTGTGGCAGTTGAAGGGCCGCGTGCCGCGACGATGAGCAACGCCAGTAGCAGGGCGGGGAAGGCCACGAATACGGTGGCGATGGCGGCAACTGCGTCACCAACCGATCGACGGGCTGTCGCAGCAACGATGCCCGCTGCAGTCCCGATGAGCATCGCCAACGCTGCAGCCAGCAGCGCCGCAAGGAGCGATGTCTGTGCACCGCTCCAGATGACACTCGCTACGTCGCGCCCCAATTGATCGGTGCCGAAGAGATGTCGCGTCGACGGCGAGTCGAAATTGATTGCTGGATCAACCGCAAGTGGGTCGTATGGTGTCCAGAAGCTGCCGCTAATGGTGAGCATGGTCATGGTCCCGGTGACTATCGCGCCGGTGGTTAGTGCTGGTGACTTGCTCATGCCAGTCTCCGCGGGTCGAGGCGATCATTGACGAAGTCGACGACAAACCGGACCACGAAAATCGCCATCACCACCACGAGCAACGTTGACTGCACCTTGGTGACGTCTCGATTGGCGATGTCGCGGACCAACATGGAACCAAGACCAGGTAGCGCAAAGACGCTTTCCACCACCACGGCAGTGGTCAAGAGTGCCGACACCTGCAGTGCAGTGATGGTGAGCACCGGCGACAGCACCAGTCGTCGTGCGGTGCCGAGTGCTTGATCGGCGGTTCGCCCTGCAGCCCGTGCCGTGCGGAATGCATCCGACGACACAAAGTCGAGTGATTGCGACCTGGCGAAGCGCACGAGCATCGCACACTGGGTGAATGCGAGCGTCACGATGGGCAGCACCAATGAGCGCAGTACGGCTGTTGGTTCTCGCCAACCACGTACCGGAAACCCGCCCGCCGGCAGCAGCCTCCATTGCACGGCGAACACCGCAACGAGACACACACCAATTACGAAGGTGGGTACGGCCAAACCGAGTTGCGAGAGCGCGGTTGCAAACAGACCACTCATCGACTTGCGTCGTAACGCAACACGCCGTCCCAACCATGTCGATACGAAGACCGCAAGCAGCGATGACACGACGATGAGGGGCAGTGTCACATCAAGTCGGGCGATGATCTCCCCACGAACGGGGCGGCCGTCGACGAGCGAGGATCCGAAGTCACCGCGCATCGCATCGCGCAGCCACGCGACGTACTGCTCTGGTACTGAACGATCTAGACCGTATTCTGCGCGTAGTTGGGCGAGTGCTGCTGGGGTTGCATCAATACCGAGTCGAGCAGTGGCTATGTCGCCGGGCAACACTCGCAGCACTGCAAAAACGAAGACCGTCGACAACAGGATGCCCGCAAGTGAGGCAACCAGCCGGCGACCGACGCCGTTCATGTCAATGTTGCGTCAGACGCGTTCGATGCGAGCGACGTAATACGAGTCGCCGACGGAGTTCTTGACCACGCCCGCGATCTCCCGTTTCGCCACCTGCAGGTTGGGGATGAGCCACAACCAGTCGCTCGCCGACTGCTCAGACAGCAGTCGGGCCGCCGAACGCAGCGCAGTGACCCGCTCATCTTGCGTAGCGGCATTGCCTGCAGCCGCAATGAGGTCGCGGTACTCCGCATTGTCGAAGCGGAAGTAGTACTCCGGGTTGGCGTAGATGGCCATGTCGTTGCGTTCGATGTGGCAAACGATGGTGAGGTGATAGTCAGCCTTGGTGAACACGCGGTCGAGCCACTCTTCCCAAGTAACCGGCGTAATGGATACCTTGAGGCCGACTTCGCCAAGTGCCGCCGCAATGAACTCGCTCGAATTCGTCGCGTAGTTGATCGGTGGCACATCGAGCTTCACTTCCGTGCCGACGAGTCCGGCGCGCGCGATTGCATCACGGGAAGCGTTGACATCGAACGGTGCAATGTCGGTGAGGTCTTCAAACCACGGGTCAGTCGGCGGCACGAAACTGCCGATCTCCGTGCCGTAACCACCCCATGCCGTTTCGATCAATGACGGTTTATCGAGCGCCTGCCGCACCGCCTTGCGCACGCTCGCATCGTTGAACGGTGCGCGTGAGTTGTTCATCCCGAGCGTGACCTCGCAGTTGGTGGAGCCGCTCAGCACCTTGAGATCTTCGCGTGCCTTGAAGACTTCAAGATTCTCCGGAGACTGCACCGTGGTCATCACGTCGATGTCGCCGGCCAGCATCGCGTTGCTGAGTGCGGTCGCATCAGCGAAGTAGCGGAAGATCACCGTCTGCGTGTCGGCCCGACGACCCCAATATTCGTCGAATCGCTCGAGGGTGATGCTGTTGCCCTTGTCCCATTTGGCAAAGACGTATGGCCCGGTGCCGATTGCTGCACTCGCGAAGTCGGCGGTGTCCTTCTTGAAGATCACGCCACCACGTTGAGTGAGGTTGTAGAGCAGGTCGTTGTCGCGCTCGTCGAGTGTGAGCGTGATGACATTGTCGGTTGCCGTGACCGCCGAAACTTTTGAGAATTGTGCGAGCTGAGTCGGCAGCACCGTGGTAGATGCATCATCCAGCATCCGGTTGAGGCTCCAGGCCACATCGTCTGCGGTGAGCGAACTGCCGTCGTGGAAGCGCGCCTCGCGCAAAGTGAACGTGTAGGTGAGTCCGTCATCGGCGACCGAGTATTCCTCGGCGAGTGCCGCAACGATCGTGCCGTCTCCGTCGACTCGCACGAGCCCTTCGTACACATTGTCGAGAAGCACCTGTGGGATGGCCTGCCCCGCCGTGCCACTGATGTCGAGGCTCGTCGGCTCGAGAGTGAACCCAAGCGTGATGCTGTCGCGCGCGGAATCTTGGGCAGAGTTATCGGCACCGTTGGCGCCACAGCCAGCCCCGAAGAGCACCGCGCACACCACAGCGGCAAACATTCGCTTCATGGCGACGGAGTCTATTAGTGAGGGCGGTCATCCGTCTCCGACCGCGGGATAGTCTCGGCAGTCGTGACGGGTACTTCGCTGCGTCATCAGTCATTGGACTGGTGGCATCGGCGATCCGAACAGCAACGGCTGATTGCCGTGTGGGTACCGATACTCCTCTTTGCCTGGTACCGCTTTGCGTCAATCTCGCACGGACGCACATTTCAATACGACGAGTGGAACTTCGTCATCAATCGGTGGTCGTTCACGCTTGATACGTTCCTCTCGCCACACAACAGTCACCTCAGTGTGGTGCCAGCGACGATCTTCTTCATTCTCTTTCGGGTTGTTGGTCTTGACAACTACGGCGTCTATCAGGCCGTCGGTTACCTGTGTCACTTTCTTGTAACAATACTCGTGCTGCTCATCGCCGCGAAACGTGTCGGGCTGCTTGCGGCCAGTGCACTGGCGGTCGCCTTCACATTGCTCGGCACAGGTGCAGAGAACATCTTGTGGCCCTTCCAAATCGGATCAATGGGGAGTAGTGCCGGATATCTGCTCGCCCTGTTGGCGCTAGATGGCAGGTCATCACGTGCTCCGTGGCTGGTGTGTGCCGGGCTCTGTCTGTCGCTCGGCAGCGCCGGATTCGGAGTCGTGGCCGTTGCCGGCGTCGGCTGCGAGGTCTTGCTACGACGTCTTGATCGTCGTTACTGGATTGCTGTTGTTGCCCCAGCTGTGACATGGGCTGTGTGGAACCTCATCTATGGCACCAGCGAGATGCGTCGCGAAAACCTGTCATTCGTCGGAGCCTACGCCCATGAGGCGTACGCCGGAACGGTTGCGGCTTTCGTGCGAGCGCCACTGGCATGGGGATTCGGTGCCGGCTGGCTTCTCGCCGTGTTCATCGTTGTGCGCCTGGCACGAAGTGTGGGAACGGAGATTCGCCTGATTGGTCTGTGCGTCGTGGTGTTGTCGTATTGGTCGCTTACGGCGCTATCCCGAGCCCAGTATTGGGCACCCTTGTCAAGTCGATACGTGTATGTGGCAGCTCCGATTCTTCTTCTTGTAATGGTGGAATTGATCCGAGTGATTGATCGTCGCAGCATCGCCGCAGCCGCTGTTGAATCAATGAGCGCACACGGTCGTTGGCTGCGTGAATGGGGCGAGGGTGTCGGAATGGAACTTCGCGCGCTCGACTCGAGACTCGACACCTCGGCAGATGATTACCGTCCTGATGCGAATCGCGCTCCTGACATCTCAGCTGGGCCGTACCGGCGCGCCATTTCGGCGCTCGGGTCGACACCAGCCTTTGACGATGCAGGTGCGGCGAACGCGAGTGCCGCCGCGCGCATAGACATGGATCGGGTTCTCAACGAACTTGGCGCAGTTTCGATCGAAACGACCGACACTGCGGTGAGCTGTCGTACCGAAAGTGAAGTTGCCGGCGAACTTCGACTTCAACCCGGCCCGCAACTCGTGATGTTGACCTCCGGCCCGGCGGAGATTGGTCTGCGTGCCTATGGCGATGCGGTGGTTGCGACAACCCGCGTGCAGGCACCCGGCGATCGTGCGCTGCGCATCACGGTTGACAGCCGCCTCCCGGGCGAGCAGTGGCACCTCGTGCTTCTGACTCCTGATGCTCGGGCCTGTATCGGGCAGTGAACTAGATCTTTCCTTCGTTCACGGCCATCTCTACCCACGGAATCACTTCGTCAAGCATCTCATCGAGAGACGTATCACAGCTCACGCCGAGCATGGTGCGCGCTTTCTCCACCGAGGGAATGCGCTTCTGTACGTCGTACTCGTATGCCGGGTCGTTGGCGACTGCGAACGGAACGGTCGGACCCTTGATCTTCTTCCAGATGAGTTCGGCGAGGGCGAGCACCGTCGTTGACTCTGCCGTTGAGATATTGAAATCCTGGTTGAGGGCAGCCGGATGTTCCATGCATGTGACTATGCCGCGGGCCAAATCGCCACCGTACGTGTAGTGACGAATCTGTTCGCCCGTTCCGAGAATGTGCAGAGGGTTTTGTCCCTTCAGCACCTTTTGGACGAGGTCAGGCACCACATGGCTCATCGCCAGCGAGACGTTGCCGCTCAGTACTTCGACTTCGCCGAGTGCACGACCCTCGCCGACGCCGACGCAGTTGAACGGTCGCACAATCGTATACGGCAGTTTGTATTGCTCGCATGCGGCGAGCGCGAAATACTCGACCGCCAGTTTCTGGAATCCGTACGACGAGAGTGGCGGCGGCACACGACGCTGGTCACCCTCAACACTCGGCCAGTGCTGTGTGCTCTCAAAGACCATCGACGAACTGAGGTACGTGACTTTTTGCAGTTTGCCTTGACGATGTGCCTTGATCGCCGCGTCACAAGTAGCAGCGATAATGCGTTCGTTGGTGGCGAGCAGGTCGTAGGCGTACGCATGGAAATAGCTGATTCCACCGATGAGCGCGGCGCCTGCTATGAGGTGGTCACAGCCGTCAAGCAACCGGCCAATCGTGTCTGTGTCACGCGCATCACCTTCGTGAAACTCGTATCGAGGATGAGAGTCGTAGCTCTTGGTGATGCGTCCATATTTTGAATAGTTATCAAGCCCGACCACCTCGTGGCCGCGCTCAAGCAGGGCTTCAACGACGTACCCACCGATGAATCCAGCGGAACCAGTTACCAGTACACGCGCCACTACTCAGACTCCTCGTTTATCGTTGCGACCGAAAGGTTTGCTGCTGCGACCAAACGCATGAACATACCACTTCATGTAGCGGGGCAGCCATGCCCATAACTTGAAGTTCGATACGCCGAATGTGCGGTCGAGCCAGATGGTCGGTATCTCTGCAACCGCGAGCCGTCGTCGACGAGCCTTGGCCACGAGCTCAATACCGATTTCAAAGCCTTGATCACTCTCTACGCCGACATCCTCGAGAAATCGTCGTGAATAGGCCTTGAACGAATTTGTGGCATCACGGGTGCCAACACGAGCGAACACATGCAAAGTGAGTCCGGCAGTGCGGGAGATGAATCCCTTCAGGAAGGGACCGCCGACCTGCTGACCACCACGCGCGTAGCGACTGGCGCAGGCGACGACGACACCGCGCTCGACAAGTCGGGTGAGGTCGTCTATCTGCGTGGTGTCATCGCAACCGTCGGCCATCGTTACCACCACGACGGGTGCGGTGGCAGCGTGCATGCCGAAGCGGATCGCATTCGCAGGTCCTCGACCAAAGGTGTTCAGTACTGCACGAATTCGGGGGTCGTGTGCCGAGAAGCCATTGACGATGGGCACCGTTGTGTCTTCTGGTGTGTCGTGTACGACGAGCACTTCGAATGGCAGAGTCACTGATTCTCTGATGCGTTGTAGAACCGAGGCAACAGCGTCACCTTCGTTGTAGACGGGTATGACGATGCTGACTCGAGCCGTGCTCACACCCTCGTCCCGTTGCCCTGCGTGTTCCAGATGTCAACGATTGGTTTGGAGGTGTGCAGAGTGCGGTATCGAATATGGGGGGTTCCGACAACGATCAGATCCGCTTCCTCGAGTAGTTGTTTCTCGCTGATGAGTCGCTGGTCTGTTCGTACATTTGCGTCTGCACAGATGACTCGCTTGGCTTTGAACTCAAGTATTCGGCGCAGTTTGTAACTAAGGCTCGAACGCGTGTCGTCGCTTTCGCCCTTGAAAGCCATGCCTAGGATTCCGACCGTCAGACTCTTCAAGTCATATTGGCGTTCAAGTCGTGATACGAGATATAGCGGAAGTCCTTCGTTGATGAGCATGCTGGCGTGCCCAAGTGCAAAGTTGTTGTTGCTGAAAGCAGCGAGTTGCATCGTGTCTTTGAAGAGGCATGGCCCTGCCGCGAACCCGGCCCCTGGCATGTCGGCTGCCCGCGGGTAGTCGGTGGTGATTGCATGACGAACTCGTTCAAAGTCGAGCCCGTAGTCATTCGCAATCATGAAGAACTGGTTGGCGGTCGCAAACTTGATGTAGCGCCAGGTGTTGGTGAACAACTTCGCCAACTCGGCCTCTTCGGGCAGGGTTTCGATCAAGTTGGGCGTGAGATGTGAGAACAAACTTCGTGCACGAGCCAGAGCACGCTCACTTCGACCCGAGACGATCTGCGGCAACGACTCGAGTTCTTCGAGGGCGCTTCCTTCGGCGATTCGCTCGGGGCAGAAACTGACGTCAATGTCGAGTTGCTGATCGAGCATCAGTTGTTCAACGAGGCGGGTAACACCCGGGTAAATGGTGCTGCGCAACACGAGATGTTGGCCAGGTTTGAAGTACTTGCTGATATCCGCCATGGCATTGACGACTGCCGAGGGATCAGGGTTCAGATGCTCATCAACTGGCGTGCCAATGACGACAACGACATGTTCGGCTTCGCTGACCAGGCTCGGGTCGTTCGAAGCCCGGAACTCGCCCGAGGTCAGCACCTGGTGCAGCAGCGCTTGGGCACCCGGCTCGTCAAATGGCATCTGCCCTGCATTGACACGCGACACCACATCGCCGTTGATGTCGTAGGCCGTGACGGGTAGCCCCTTGCTGGCAAGAACTATGGCCAGCGGCAAGCCCACATGCCCGCAACCGCCAACCACGACGACCGAACCCAAAAGCACCTTCGCAGGCTACCGAAATCTATGTTTCTCTCGGCTCGTGCCGAGCCCCTCCGACTGCGCGAGGACTTGGGCTGGTCAATGGACGGGGCATGCACCCCTTCAAAGTGAAGTGCCTGATCGATTCGCCCTCCCATCACGAATCGGCGTGACGAGCGTTATCTCAACGATTGGTCAACTAAGGTGAGAACGCGGCCTATGTCTCAAACGCGTCCACAACGAACGAGCCAAGAGCGGAAGCTGGTTGATGAGTTGTTGTTGGAGTCGCATGGTTTGCGGATGAAGTATGAGGATTTCAGTCGCTTTACTGAGGGTCAGGTGGCGGAGTTTGTGTTGACCAAGAAACGACTGAACCGTGAGTTGGCGGAGTTGGGTGAGCGGGAGAAGTGGCTCAGTGAGCGGGTTGCGCAGTTGGAGTCGGCGCGTGATCATCTGGAGCAGCAGCGTGATCATTTGGTGGGTGAGCGTGATGTGGCGGTTCGTGAGTCGGAGCGGATTGCGGTGGAGTTGTTGCATGCGCGTGGGGATATCACGTTGTTGCATGATCAGCGGGCGATGGTGCAGGGTGAATTGGTGCGGATGACGGGTGAGTGTTCGGCGTTGCAGGTGAAGTTGGCGAAGCGTACGTTGCAGCGTGACCGGTTGCGTGAGCGTGTGCGGGCGTTGGAGTCGTCGCGGGCGTATCGATGGTCCTCGAAACTTCGCCGCATCCTGCGGCGTTCACGCTGAGTTCGCGCCGCTAGGCGATCACTGGCGGGCGAAGAACTCGACAAAGAGCCGTGTCCACTCAGGTTGCCAGTCGTGTGTCCACCCGTCGCTGGTGCGAAGTTCGATTACCGCCCCATTTCCGCACAATGCAGTAGTGGCGGTAACCGGGCACCCACTCCCGCGAGCGAAACGCTCGAATGAGTCCCGCGCACTTGGGAAGACGATGCCGGCAGTACCGCCCCCGGCGATGGGGACTACGGCATCAAGCTGACCATGGAGGTGTAGCGCGCCAACTGCTTGCCCAGGATCACAAGAGTCGACCATCAGCGCACCCGCAGCCACACCAATTGCGGTGACCCGCGCCGAGAGTTCGCACGCCAGTCGGTACGCCATCATTCCGCCATTGGAATGCCCCATCACCCATACCCGTTGGGGATCGACATCAAACTCCCCCTGCAATGAAGTGATCATCTGGTCGAAGAATGCGACATCATCAACCAAGTCATAGATGGCAAACGGACAACAACCACCGGCATTCCACGACTGCGGGAGTGACTCCTCGGCACCGGTGCCGTTCGGGTACACGACGATGGCGCCACCATCGATTGCCGACTCAATCAGCGATTCAATACCCGTGTATTCAGCCATTACTGCGGCCGTACCACCAAAACCGTGCAGGACGAAGAGCAGAGGCGCCGGCTCACCATCGGAGAGGTCGACGACTCGAAACGTGCGTACTTGACCGTCGTTGGTGGTGATGCCTTGAAAACCGGTCGGCAGCGCAGCATTCGGGGTCGCGAGAGTGGTCGCAGACAGTGATGTCGAAGTTTCGGCAACACTCGTTGTCGTCGAGCTCGGCACGGAGTCACTACTCGCACAGCCAACCAGAGCGAGCAATCCGGCGGCAAGCAGTGTGGGTGGCTTCATCGGCTTCAGTGTGCCATTTCGCAACCGCATGCCACACATCGACCGTTCTAGTGTTGGCGTATTGTGCCACGAATCGCTGATGCTCGACCGAAATTCGTTCCCGCGTTTCGTGGGTGGTGGCCGTTTGCTGCGGTGGCGATAGCCGGTGTAGTGCTCCGCTCTATCGTGCCGATGGACATCGTGTGGGGAAGCGGTCATGATTCTCAGTTGCAAATTGTTTTGGCGAGAAACATCGGCAACGGCTACTGGCTCGGGGCCG
>Ga0194119_10012812_pt1 | contig 10559 bp, 10 predicted proteins | sample TA2MahC100mmetaG_FD_148620 | JGI IMG/M metagenome (GOLD analysis project Ga0194119, IMG submission 148620) | Freshwater microbial communities from Lake Tanganyika, Tanzania - TA2015018 Mahale Deep Cast 100m | ecosystem: Environmental > Aquatic > Freshwater > Lake | place: Tanzania: Lake... | reverse complement strand
GCTGATCTGACGGAAACCGGCGAGTTGCCGGCGGAACTGGTAGTCCGCAGCAGCAAGTACTTGAACAACTTGATCGAGCAAGATCATCGCAGGATCAAGCAGCGATTGTGGCCGATGCTGGGACTCAAGAGCTTTGAGTCGGCGACCATTGTAATTAGCGGTATCGAACTGGCGGAGAAGATCAAGAAAGGGCAGTTCAAATTTGGCAAACTGGGCGGGTCCAGGGCGACAATGCCGGAGATCTGGCGAGCCGCGTTGGCAGCGTGATCGGCATCGGGTTCGATCGAGACATCGGCAGCGACCGAATTTGGCCCGACTAGGATTTTGAACCAGAGCCTCTTTGTGGACGAGCGCGGGCGCTTTCTGCTGCTGGCGGCCGGACGCGCGGGCGCGAGCGGCCGGCGCAAGGTGGAACTCGCCGACTGGGACAGTGACGGCGACCTTGACTTGATCACCGATTCGGACGGTGGCCCGGTCTGGTATGAGAACGCGGGCTCGCAGGAGCGGCCCGTGATGCGGCTGCGCGGCAAGCTGATTCGCAATGCCAGCCTCGCCGGCCACAGCCCCACGCCGAACGTGGCGGACTGGAACGGCGACGGGCGCCTGGATCTGATCATCGGCGCCGAGGATGGGTTGTTCTACTACTTCGAGCGCTCGTACATCGAACGGTCAAATGCGCAGTGAGTCCAACGGGATCACGGCCAACTCGGCGCTGTTGATGTTCATGCCGGTGCGCCCGCCGTTGTTTGAGTAGCCGACGTACAAGTGGCCCCGGTGCCCCATGGCGTAGGGGTAGGACAAGTTGGCGCGCAGATGCGAGTCGCCTGGGCTGGTGGGGAACACGGCATCGCGTATGCGGAAGATGCGGCGGAATACGGGTTCGCCCTTCCGCGTCACGGCGATGGTGAGCGGGGCGCGGCGTTTGCCAGTGTCGGCGGTGGTGGTGCCGATCAGGAAGTGCTGCCGGTTCGAAAGAGTGCCCGCGTACGGCTTGGACGTCACCATGGGGAGATTCGAAGGCTGCATCGCGGTCCACGTTCGGCCGCCGTCTTCACTGCGCGCGGAGAGCGCGATCGCGTCTGCGCCGTATCGTGCGATGTTGAGGACACGCTGGCCTTGAACGATGACGGTAGACTCGCCCCACATCTTTCCCACCGCGGCATCGCGCGGAATTACCACATGGTCCCATCGGGTGAGATCGTCTCCACGGCTTATGGCCACCGACGCGGGTTCTCCGTGGCCCACCTGGAAGCCGGCCATGATCCGACTGCCGTCCTGCAGCCGCAGCGGTTGTTGCATCGGCCAGAAGCCGCCCTCCACCACTACGCCGCGTGGCTGCCACTGGCGGGTACGTTCGTTGAGCGTATAGGCGCGCGTGTGCACGCGTTCGCGCGCGCCGTAGAAGGCTCCGAGGAAAGTCCACAGCGTGCCCCGGTGCGAGAGAAACGCCCCGTGGCTGACGGCGAGACCCACGGCGCGGTCGCCGGTATCGATGGTGAAGAGATCGCCCCACGTGCGTCCGCCGTCGGTGCTTACGCGTCCGCGCGCCTCCTCGCCCGCCGTATTCTCGATGCCCCGATTGTGCCCGAACGAGGCGTAGAGTTTGCCCTTGTGCCAGGCGAGTCCCACGCCATGCAGAAAGCCGTAGCCGCCGTCGCGCTGCGGTTCGTGCGCTTTGATCACGGCAAAACTCACTCCGCGAAGTCCGGCGAGTTCAGCGGCCTTGGGTACGGGCGACGCCGCGTCCCACAGCGCCTCGCTGCCGGATGGTGAGGCGGCGCTTGAGGTTGCCAGAGACGCAAGCAACGTGCGCCGCGTCATGCCTCGCTCTTTGGCCCGAAGGCCGCCATGGCCGTGCGAATCTTCTCGGCTTGCGCGGCGCTGCTGGGCGACATCGGCGGTCTTGGCAGACCGCCTTCGCGGCCCTGTAGGCGCATCGCTTCGCGCACGTTGGCGGGCAGGTTGTGGGCGTCGATGGCATTCCAGAGACGCAGCAGTTTCTTGTGCAGCGCGAGGGCGTCGGGGCCATCACCGAAGTTCCACAGCGCCACGCATGCTTCGGGCCCCGCGCTCAAGATTGCGGCGACGGCTCCGTCCGAGCCCAGCCGGAACGATGGGTACAGCAGGGCGTCCACGGCCGAGAGAATGCGCACGCGGCTGCGGATGCCTGCCTCTTCGCTCAACAGCAGCAGATCCGCGAGCGCCTTCATGTCACTGGCGCTCTGTTTCACGCCGACCACGCCGGGTGCATCGCGCAGAATGCGGACCAGCAGCGGCGGCAACAGGTATGACCACGGCACCACGTTGTAGATGATCACTGGAATGCCCGTGCCATCCGCAATCGCGGCAAAGTGGCGCACCATCGCATCGTCGTCCGGGCGGAAGACGTAGTGCACGGGCGTTACCTGCAGCGCCGCGACGCCGAGGTCCGCCACGGCGCGAGCGCGGTCAATCGCCAATTGGGTGCAGTCGGTGATGATGCCCGCGATCACCGGCACGCGTCCGCGGACTTCCTCCACGGTCCAGCCCACGAGGCGCCGCGTCTCTTCCGTGGAGAGCGTGTGCCCTTCGCCCGTGCTACCGCACACAGCGAGCCCGTGCACTCGGGCGCGCTCCATCATGAAGCGGACCTCCGCGCGATGCGCCTGTTCGTCAATCGTGCCGTCCGCGCCGAACGGCGTTACTAGCGGCGGAATGATGCCGCGAATGTGTTCGTAGTTATTCGCCATGAGAGAATCACCTTGCGGCCGCGGCCACCAACAGCGGCCGGCGCGAGGGGTTGTCGTAGAATCTCATTGTTCAGAAAGATTTTGTCATGAAGCGATCACTCCTGTTGTTTGCCCTCGCGCTGACCGTGTTGGGCCAAACCATTCCCACGATGGCTGTGGTGGAAAAGAAGGCCGGCAAGGTGGGTTTCTACTCGGGCGACGGCCGCAGGTTGAGTGAAGTGCAGGTGGGCTCGTTTCCTCACGAAATGGCCCTCTCTCCCGATCGCCGGCTGCTCTACGTGACCGATAACGGCCTGTTGTGGATGACCGACAAAGGCGATGGCGTCAACTCGATTTCCATCATCGACTTGGCCGCGCGCAAGAAAGCGGGTGTGATTGATCTCGGCATGTACCGGCGGCCGCACGGCATTCTCGTTCATCCGCGCACAGGCCAACTGGTGGTCACAATCGAGAATCCGTACGGGTTGTTGTCGGTGGACCCGGTGGCAAAGAAGGTGCTTCGCAAGTATGACGTGAAGGGCGACAGCCCGCACATGGTGTTGTTCGGCCCCGGCGCGGAGACGGCATGGGCGAGCAACGCGGGCACCGGCACGCTGGTCGTGGTTAATCTTGCGAGCGGCAACGTGGAGAAACTGATTCCGACGGGGAAGAACCCGCAGGGTGGGGTGATGACGCGCGATGGCAAACGCATCTATCTCACCAACGCGGCGAGCAACACGATTTCGATCGTCGACACCGTGCGCCGCGAAGTGATCGGCGAGATCGCCACCGGGAACCTTCCCGCGCGCATCGCGCTCACGCCGGATGAGAAGATGCTGGTCTACAACCTGCAGATCGGCGAGGCCGTGGCGTTTGCGGATGTGGCCACGCGCAAGGAAGTCGCGCAGGCGAAGCTGCCAGGCCGGCCGTTGTCGGTCTCGCTTTCCGCCGATGGGCGCCTTGCGTTTCTCGGCGTGCAGGACAGCGACAAGATCGCCATCGCCTCGGTGCCGGAACGCAGACTGATCAAAGTGTTCGATACGCCGTCCGGCGCAGGCCCGGATACGATTATGCCGTTGCCTTGAGCCACGCGCGACTGGTGGCGTCAGCAGCAAGAATCGCGTCGGACACCATCGCGGGCGTTACCTCGAACGGCTCATTGTGAATCGTCTCTCCGGGCGCGGTGGCGCGGGCGGCTACTTGGGCCAGAAGATCCCGATCGAGGCCCGCGCAGCCGATCTGCTCCAGCGTGACCGGCAATCCCACCGCTCCGGCAAAACAGAACACTTCCTCAAACTGCGGGCGCGCCGCGCCTTCCAGCACCAATTGCACTACCGTGCCGAACGCCACTTTCTCGCCGTGATGGTAACGATGCGTGGGTGGGGCTGCAGTGAGCCCATTGTGGAGTGCGTGCGCCGCGGCGAGGCCCGAAGACTCAAAGCCCAGCCCGGACAGTAGCGTGTTGGCTTCCACAATGCGCTCCAGCGCGGGCGTCACCACCTGCAACGACACCGCGCGCATCGCTTCCGGTCCATCGGCGATCAACGTGCGATAACAAAGCTCGGCCAGCGCGAGTGCACTTTGCGTAGACGCACCGCCGCGCATGTTGCGTACATGGCCGGCCGCGCACGTCTTGGCCTCGAACCAGGTGGCCAGTGCATCGCCCATGCCCGCAGCCAGTAGTCGCGGCGGCCCCTGCGCCACCACCTGCGTGTCCACCAGCACCAGTTCTGGATTCTTCCCGTAGAAGCGGTACTCCTGAAAGACGCCCTCGGCGGTATAGATCACCGAAAGCGCGCTGCATGGGGCGTCGCTCGAAGCCACGGTGGGACAGTTGACCACCGGCAAGCTGAGGTCGGCCGCCGCCGCCCGCGCCGCATCCAGCACCTTGCCGCCGCCCGCGCCCACGATGGTGGCCGAGCCAGCCGCGCGTGCCGCCGCCACGATGCGCGCGATCTCCGCGTGCGAGCACTCGCCGCCAAACTCATGCACCGTGTAGGCGAAGCCCACGTCCGGCAGCGCGGCCTGCCACGTGGCGGTGAGCAACGCGCGCGCCGCGCGGCCCGCCACAATCAACACCGGTGAGGGTAACCCGAGCTTGGCAATCTCCGCGCCCAACTGTTGCGTGGCGCCACGGCCCTGCGTGTAAAGCGACGGGGAACAGAAAACCGAAAGCATGACTCTCGAGTTCACTTCTCGGCAAGCCAGGCGAGGAACATGCCGTCCGGCTCCACATCTTCCCAGTAGGAAATGAACTGGCTCGATACGGTGCGGCAATGGCGCGCGACGAGCTTTTCGAGTTCAGCGCGATGGAACCAGCGTTCCCACTCCGGCGTCTTCAGCTTGCCCCAATGCTCTGCGTTCTTGTCGATGATCACGAGCCGCCCGCCGGGCTTGAGCACGCGGCACATCTCCGCCACGGCCTTCTCGATGTCAACGGCATGTTCCAGCGATTCGGTGGCGTACACGCAATCGAACGCAGCATCGGCCAGCGGCAGCGCGGTCATCGTCGCCGCGCAGGCCGCCAGCGGCGGACGCACGAATGCGAGCATCGCGGTGGAGATATCGACGCCGCTGATCAGCTTCGACGCCGGATGGCGCTCGGCCAGCACGCGCGCAAAGCGGCCCTTGCCGCAGCCGAGGTCCAGCACGCGGCGCCCGCTGAGATCGCCGAAATAGTTCAGGATGAGTTGAACGTGATAGATCCGCGGATCGATCGTTACGGGAAAATGTTCTTCGTCCGTGGCCGATTCGTCGAAGCTTTCACGAATGCGCCGCTCCAGTTCGGGAGTGAGGCCGAGTGAGGCCTTGGGCACGCCCGAACCGGAGAAAATGCGCGAGAGCCAGCGCATCACGGTTTGGTGAGGAACAGTGGTAAGCCGACTTTGTTGTTGTACGTGGGCCGGTAGCGCTCGATGTTGTACATCGTGGCATCAACCTTGCGCGGCCCGAGTGCGGGGTCGGGAATCTCCGACATCGCGTAGCAGCCGTTGACGATCGCCGTCATCAAGCCGCTGTGGCCCTGCTGAATTGTGTCGACAGCCATGCCGGCAAAGGTCGACGCGATCATCTTGTCGACGAAGTCCGCTTCGCCCGAACGCAGGTCATACGTGAGGTCACTCACAATGGTTTCCTGCTTGACCTTCTTGGCGACTTCGGTGCTGAAGGCCTCGCCCACGCTCATCTTCTTGCGGTGGCCGTAGGCGTCGGGCTCGCCGTACTCCTGCACTGCGTAGCCTTCCCACTTGGCGCCTTCCGAGAGAATCACGATGCAGTAGTTCGACGGGTTGTTGCGCTTGTCGGTGGCCAGGAGGTCAATCATCTTGTCGAGATTGAACGCATATTCCGGGATGCCGCAGCGCGCGCTGCACACATACGCCGTGTAGAGCGCCGTGTAGCCCGCGTCGCGTCCGAACACGCGGAAGATACCCACGCGCTCGTGCGAGCCGATGGTGGACCGCTGGCGGTTCACTGCGTCCATGGCGCGCGTGATGGCCGTCGAAAACCCGATGCAATACTCCGTGTTGCGCACGTCGTTGTCCATCGTTTTGGGAATGCACACCACTTTGACGCCGAGGCGGTGCAGGTGCGCGGCGTAGCTCAACGTGTCGTCGCCGCCGATGGCCACCAGGTAGTCGATGTTCAGGTCTTTCAGCGTCGCTTCCACCGACTGGCTGACGTCGAACGTGCTATTCTCATTGGTCACGTAGCCGGTGCCGGTCAAGTGCGGCGGCAGCTTCTTCATCTTCTTCGGGTTGGTGCGGCTGGAGTGCAGATACGTGCCGCCCGTGCGGTCAATGGACCTCGTGTTCTCGCGCGTCAACATTTGAATGTAGTGGTCGCGCGAAGCCCTGTCCGACAGATTCAGGTGCGTGAGGCCCTCCCAGCCGCGCCGGAAACCCACTACTTCGTAGCCGATATCCGATCCGCGATACACCACACCTTTGATGACCGAATTCAAACCCGGAACATCGCCACCGCCGGTAAGGATCCCAATCCGCTTTGCCATGCAATCTCCTTGAAGCAATTCCCCGCGCAGGGGGTGAATAACGTCTCAGGATAGCGCGAGAATAGAGGGATGCTCATGGCTCTTCGCGCCCTCGCGGCGATCCTGGTCTCCGCCGCGGCTTTGGCCGCCGCGCCGCTTCTGGTGCAGAAGCCCACGGCGAACCGGACGCATGTGGTGTTTGCGCTCGCCGGCGACCTGTGGGAGGTGCCGCGGGCGGGCGGCGATGCGCGTCGGTTGACCAGCGGACCCGGCACCGAAGCGCAGCCGGTGTTCTCGCCCGACGGCGCATGGATTGCGTTCACCGGCGAGTATGACGGCAACTTCGATGTGTTTGTGTTGCCCGCCGGCGGCGGCGTGCCCGCGCGATTGACATGGCATCCGGGCGAAGACGTAGCGGTGGGCTGGTCGCCCGATTCGAAATTCGTTCTGTTTCGCTCGCGGCGCGAGAGTCACGCGCGGCTGGGGCGTTTGTTCAAGACTCCACGCATGGGTGAGCCCGCAGAGGCGTTGCTACTACCGGCCGGGGCGCATGGCTCCTACTCGCCCGACGGCGCGCGCCTCGCCTATCAGGCGCTGGGGTTTCGCCGGCCGATGCATGTCTACGATTCGTGGCGCAGGTGCCGGGGCGGGGAAGCGCCGGAGGTTTGGATTGCCAACCTCGCGGACTCGAGCATTGTGAAAGTGCCGCGCGTGGACTCGGTGGACCAGTTGCCGATGTGGTACAACCAGCGCGTATATTTTCTTTCCGACCGTTCGGGCAAGGCGGCACGGTGGTCCTACGATCCCGCTTCGAAGAAAGTTGAATTGGCTCATGACCCCGGTCCCGCGCCTTCACTCAAGTGGGCGGCCGCAGGGCCGGACGTGATTGCGCTGGAACAATTTGGGCAGATCGCGTGGTGGGACCCGAAGACGCGGAAAGCCACGCCCGTGGAGATTCGCGTCAGCGCGGAAGCACTCGAAGCGCGTGGCCGGCTGGAACTTGTGGGCAATGCGATCCGCGCGTTTCATCTGTCTCCGTCCGGCGCTCGCGTGGTGTTCGAAGCGCGTGGAGAGGTGCTTTCGGTGCCCGCGGAAAAGGGCGATCCGCGGAATATCACGCGCACGCCGGGTGTGCATGAACGGTCACCGGCCTGGTCTCCGGACGGCAAGTGGATCGCCTACTGGTCCGACGCGAGCGGCGAGTATCAGTTGCATTTGCGCGCGCCCGATGGGCTGGGAGAAGAGCGCAAGGTGCGGATCGACTCACCGGCCTTCTTCTACGAACCTGTCTGGTCGCCGGACTCGAAACGGCTCGCCTTTGGGGACAACCGGCTCAACTTGTGGTCGCTGGAGGTGGACTCGGGGGCAATCGCCAAGGTGGACAGCGACACCTACTATGACCCGCTGAACCTGCAGCAGCTCGATCCGCAATGGTCGCCCGACTCGCAGTGGCTCGCCTACGCCAAGCTGCTGCGTAACCACCAGCGCGCCGTGTTTGTCTACAACCTGGCCGCGGCGAAGGCCACGCAGGTGACCGACGGACTAAGCGACGCGCGGTCTCCCGTGTGGGATCGCGACGGTAAGCATCTCTACTTCACCGCGTCCACGAACATGGCGCTGCGGCCCGCCTGGCTCGATATGTCCAGCCAGTCACATGATCCGTCGCGCAGTGTCTACGTGGCGGTGTTGCGCAAAGATTCGCCGTCGCCGCTCGCGCCCGAGAGCGACGAAGAAAAGCCCGCCGCCGAACCGGCGAAGAGAGACGCGGGCAAGCTCGAGGTGCGCATCGATTCTGACGGCATCTCCCAGCGCATTCTGGCGCTGCCGATGTCCGTGAAGAAGTATCCGGGGCTCGCCGCGGGCAAGCCCGGCGTTCTGTTTGTGGCCGAGGCGCTGGACGATGGCGCTATCTACCATCGCTTCGATCTCGCCAAGCGTAAGGCGGAACTGTTTCTGCCATCCGCCGCGGGGCTGGTGATTTCGGCCAACGGAGAGAAGTGCCTCTACCGCCGCGGCACGCAGTTCGCGATCGCGTCAACGGCCACGCCTCCCAAACCCGGCGAAGGCGTGCTGAAAACCGCAGACCTGGAAGTGCCGGTGGCCCCGCGCGCAGAGTGGTGGCAGATGTACCAGGAAGTGTGGCGGCTCCAGCGAGACTGGTTCTACGATCCCGGCTTTCATGGCTACAACCTGAACGCTGCGGCCGATAAGTACGCGGTGTATCTGGAGGCGCTCGGCTCGCGCGGCGACCTCAACTATCTTTTCGAGGAGATGCTGGCGGATCTGAGCGTGGGGCATCTCTATGTGTCCGGCGGACAGATTCCGGCTCCGCGCCCGGTAAGTGTCGGGCTGCTGGGTGCGGACTATGAAGTGCACAATGGGCGCTTCCGCTTTGCGCGTGTACTGGCTGGTGAGAACTGGAATCCGCAATTGCGTTCGCCACTCACTGAGCCCGGCGTCAATGTGGAAGAGGGCGAGTATCTACTCGCCGTGAACGGCCGCGACGTGCAAACGGACCGTGAGCCATTCGGCTACTTCGAAGGGCTGGCGGGCAAACAGGTGACTCTGCGCGTAGGGCGCGACGCTACGGGCGCGGGGGCACGCAATGTGGTGGTGGTGCCAGTGGAAAGCGAGGTCGCACTGCGGCTGAAATCGTGGATTGACGCCAACCGGCGGTACGTGGACCAGCGCAGCCGCGGGCGCCTCGCGTATGTGTATCTGCCCAACACCGGCACGGAAGGCTATCAATACTTCAATCGCTACTTCTTTGCGCAGGTGGACAAAGATGGCGCGGTGATCGATGAGCGCTTCAACGGCGGCGGACAGGCGGCGGACTACGTTGTCGATTATCTCCGCCGCCCGTTGCACAACTACTGGACCACGCGCTACGGCGAAGACTTCTCTACGCCGCAGCAGGCGATTAATGGGCCCAAGGTGATGATTGTCAACGAGTCGGCCGGCTCGGGCGGCGATGCGCTGCCGTGGTATTTCCGCAAGCTCAAGATCGGTCCCATCGTGGGCAAACGCACGCGGGGCGGGCTCGTTGGGATTCTGGGTTTTCCGGTGTTGCTGGATGGCGGATCGGTCACCGCGCCGAACATGGCGTTCTGGACTCCGCAGGGCGCCGAGGGCAAGCCGGCGTGGAGGGTGGAGAACCGCGGCGTGGCGCCGGATATCGAAGTAGATCTCGATCCGCGCGATTGGCGGCAAGGACGCGATGCTCAACTGGAGCGGGCGATCGACACCGCGCTCGCGATGCTCGAAAAGCAACCGCGAGTGAAGCCGCAGCGCCCGGCTTATCCCGACTACAACGGCGGCGCAGCGAAGGGCTCCGGCGGAGGTGTGCAATGAAGGGCTGGGTAGTGGTTGCGGCGATCGTGATCGCGCTGTTGATCTTCGCGGGGTACATCGCCTTGAACACCGCGCGCCTGACGGGGTACCGCTAATGTCACTTGGCAGACGCGCGTTTCTGTCCAGACCATGGGCGGCGGTGCGCGACCGTGGGTTGTGGGTCACAGCGCTCGACGTGCGCGGCGGCGACGATCTGGTGGTGATGACTAATCTTGGCTTCACCGGGCTCGGCTACTGGAGCGGTGACGACGACCTGCACCGGTTGCGCGCGGAGTGGATCGGCCGGCACCCGGGGGACCTCGAGGCGCTAGCGCCGCACGCCAGCGCGGGCGCGGAGGTGGCGTTGTGGGATCTGGCGGCGCAGGCCGCGCGCGTGCCGTTGTACCGGCTGTTGGGCGGCAAATGCCGCGAGACGGTGGAATGCCGCTGCGGTGGCGATGGCGGCGCGCGCCTGGGTAGCATCGTGGCGATGGTGCGTCCTGAAGACGCGTTGTTCTAGCGGGTGAAAGTCC
>Ga0194119_10012810_pt1 | contig 10560 bp, 10 predicted proteins | sample TA2MahC100mmetaG_FD_148620 | JGI IMG/M metagenome (GOLD analysis project Ga0194119, IMG submission 148620) | Freshwater microbial communities from Lake Tanganyika, Tanzania - TA2015018 Mahale Deep Cast 100m | ecosystem: Environmental > Aquatic > Freshwater > Lake | place: Tanzania: Lake... | reverse complement strand
GAAATGTTGTGCCGTGGCAAGAAAGGTCTTGAGGAGGGCCGCCTGTTCTTGTTCATCCCGCTCTACCGTCTGCGCTAACGGCGAAACAGTGGAAGTGGATGTGGTGGGCTTGGACCGTCGCATGTGATACCTCCCAGGAGATTCGGACTGTGCCCAAGTATACACCCGCTAGCGTATTTGTGCGAAAAAAACTTGCTGCCCCTGCTCAAAACTCAGCCCCGTGCAAGGGGAATTTGTGCGAAGAAAGAGTATTCTTCAGGGCTGGGCGATGACCGTGTGCGTGAATTGCACGACGGTGAAACGAGTATACCCCAATCGCCCGGACTGCGCAAGCGCGCACGGCGGGCGATTTGTGTTTGTGAAGGAGAATTATGGCAGACAAAATATGGCGGGAAAAAATTTATTTGGGTGGAATAACTCCCGACGATGTGAAAATGGGACCCGGCGCAATACCATGCAACATCGTGGATGAGTTTATTGCCGAGATTCGTAACGCGCGCTCGCGTATGGACATGGAATGGCGTCCAGCAGGATGGAAAGATTCTGGGCGAATTACCGAAGAAAATGGTCACGAAGTACACAGAATGGAGTATCACGTCGCGGTCTGGTCTCCGAGAATTGACCCCCGCGCGCGGTTTGAGATTATACTTTGCCCAGATGGGGATTATTTCATCCTGGGAAAAAGAGAGTTGATAGCATTTGGGCTTGGAGGAAATAGAACCAAGTCTGATGAATACGCGATGTTTCAGTCCAAACTCGAAGCCGCGATTGAGAACGGATTTCTCAAAGCCAAGAAGCGGCACGCGCGATGGGAGGAAAAACAAGTGAGTCGAACGGCGAGAACGCGCGAAGCACAATCAGAATCACTGTCGCCTGATGTTTCAGAACGAGACCGGGTTGTGAAAACCCAGGGAATAGAAAGCGTTGTGCGCAAAATGAAAGAGTACTATCGAGATTGCGCGCCTGAAACCGCGAAGCAAATCCTACAAGGTCTTCCCACCGCATACACAACATACAAAGCCAACAAACGCAAAACGAAACGTGGGCGTTGGGGACCAAAATTTGTCAGCGAAAACCTGGATCTCTATCTTGCTAGCGCAGTCATGTCCAAATACCTGGGCGCGCTATGCAAGGTAGTCGGCACACAATGGAGAGGCGTGCCGATCCCTCACCGTCAAAAACCTCAAGAACATCACAAAACGTAATACCATTTCCGTCATAAACATCCAAGTAAACTCGGGTTTTTCTGCTGACAGCGAAAGACCTTGACTGTATAATGCTAGACGATGCAAATTGAAATGCACGTCTAGCATTTCCCTTTTACGGAGGACAAGATGTTACTCACCGATTATCAATTTGTGCGGATGACGCCGAGCGACAAGAGGTTGCTCTTAGAACTCGCCAGGGTCGAGGAACGCAATCCCAGCGACTTGGTTCGCTTTTTGATCCGCCACGCGGCGCGTGAGAAGGGGTTGCGTGATGCTGGAACGCCGCACACGCGTCACGCGCCGCCAATGGACGCGGTGGGCGCAATGAGCGCGTGAAAAATAATGCCGCCGTTTTGGGAGAAACGGCGGCGGAGGCGACAGCGACGCGTTTGTTCGCGTTCGCTTGCCTCAACTATACACAATTCTTTGAAAAACGCAAGAGGCGACCATGAACCAAAATCTATCAAGCGACCATTTGACGATGTTGCGCCAGTCGGCGATCAGTGACGCCGTGCTCGAGGCGCGGGGCTATCGCACGATCACTGGCACGGACGAGTTGACGAAACTCGGATTCGCGCCAGTCCAATGCCGTGTGCCAGGTTTACTCCTACCTCTGCACGGGACGAATGGCGGCAACAGTGTCTACGTTTTTCGTCCGGACAATCCACGCGTCGTCGAGGAGAAGAAAAAGGGCAAGAACTCGGATGGGACGTACCCGTGCAAGGTCATCAAGTACGAATACCCCAAGGGCGAACCGATGCATGTGGATTGTCCGCCGATGTGCCGTTCGCTTCTGGGGAATCCGAAGGTGCGATTGTGGATCACGGAAGGACAAAAGAAAGCGGACGCGTTAGCGAGCATCGGCGAATGTGCGATCGCGCTGCTGGGGGTCTGGAACTTCAAGGGCAAGAATGAATACGGCGGCACCACGCTTCTCGCCGATTTCGATCACATCGCGTTTGAGGAGCGGGATGTTCGGATCGTTTTCGATTCGGATGTGGCGACCAAGCCCCAGGTTCACCAGGCATTGCAGCGGCTGAGTTATCACTTGCGGGAAAAGAAGGCGCGCGTCTCGGTGGTCTACCTCCCTGCTGCACCAGGCGGTGCAAAGCAGGGCGTAGATGATTTTCTTGCTGCGGGCAACACATTGGAAAACTTGCTCGCGTTCAGTCAAGGGCTGGAGACAGCGAGTCAAGGCGTCATCGCGCAACCGCCATCCCAGACAACGCTTCTGATCAAGTTCGGCTTCGGTGCCAACCTGTTTCACACGGAGGACGGCGAGCCCTATGCCACTATTCCTGTCGGCGATCACCTTGAGACGTGGCATCTCCGCAATCAAAAGTTCAAACAGTGGCTTGCCCGCCAATTCTACGCGGAAATTGGACGCGGGGCGAGCGCTCAGGCGATGCAAGACGCGCTTGCAGTTCTGGAGGCGCGCGCCTTGTTCGACGGGCAGGAACGCCAAGTATTCACGCGGCTGGCAGAATCGGATGGCGCGTTGTGGCTTGATCTGACCGACACCAGATGGCGCGCCGTGGAGATTACTGCGGCGGGCTGGCGCGTCATTGAGAATCCGCCTGTCCGATTTCGGCGCGCACGCGGCATGCTACCGATTCCAATGCCAACGAACGGCGGCAAACTGGGTATCCTGAGAGACTTTCTCAATATTGCAAGTGACGACGATTGGATCTCGGGCGCGTCGTGGCTTGTGGCGGCTGGACGAGCATCAGGACCATTCCCCAGTCTCGTCTTGTATGGCGAGCAGGGGAGCGCAAAGACGACGTTTAGCCGCGTTCTGCGAATGTTGATTGATCCGAATGTCGCGGCACTACGCGCGGAACCGCGCGATGTGCGTGATCTGGTCATCGCGGCGACCAATGCCTGGATCGTCGCGCTCGACAACGTCTCGTCGTTGCCGGTGTGGTTGTCCGACGCGCTGTGCCGTCTCTCCACCGGTGGCGGCTTTGCGACGCGACAGTTGTACACCGATTCGGATGAAACGATTTTCGATGTGCAGCGCCCCGTGATCTTGAACGGCATCGAAGAAATCGCGGTGCGTGGTGACTTGCTCGACCGCTCGATCATCCTGTACCTGCCCTCCATCCCTGAAGCGAAGCGGAGGGCGGAGGCGGATTTTTGGTCTCAGTTCGAGCAAGTTCGCCCGCAGATTCTTGGCGCGTTGCTGGACGTGATGGCATTTGCGCAACGGGAATCCCCATCGGTGAAATTGACCAGTTTGCCGCGCATGGCAGATTTTGCAAAGTGGTCGGTTGCGGCAGCGCCAGCGCTGGGCTGGACGGGCGCGGATTTCCTGCGAGTCTATGGCGGCAATCGAGCCACCGCGTATGAATTGACCCTGGACGCTTCGCCGATTACAGAGCCGCTGAGGACGCTCATCGCGGAAGGATCGTGGAGCGGCACGGCGACAGAGTTGTTGACCAAGTTGAACGAGTTGGTAGACGACAAGACGCTCAAACAACCCGGCTTCCCAAAGAACGCCCGAGGATTGTCCAACGCGATCAGACGTCTTGCGCCAACCTTGCGGGCGGTGGGGATTTCTGTGACGTTTGGCAGACAGGGCAAAGACCGGCGGCGAACCATCGAGTTAGAAAAAGTAGGGATTTCTGCGTCCGCATCGTCCGCATCGTCCGCGAGCGCAGATTTGAGCGTGAAAAGTGAAGAAAACGCGGACGCAAATTCAGCCGCGCGGACGCAAAATGACCCGACGCGGACGCAAAACGACCCCGCGCGGACGCAAAATACGCACGCGGACGCAAAGGACGCAAAAAATCCTGCTCTTTCTGATGGAACGGAGGTAGTTGAATGGTCGGCATAGCACTGCTGGAGGAAGCCCGCGCGGTGGGCTTGGACGTTCAAGCCAAAGGTGACCGTCTGGTGTTGCGAGGTCCCCGCTCTGCCGAGTCACTTGCCACGTACATGCTTGAGCACAAACGCGAAGTGCTGGCGCTCTTGGCGCAACAACAGCATGCCAAATGGAATACCGCGCTTCACAAACGTCTGGACGCTCTCCGCACCGAACACGACCGGCTTGCCGCGCGCTGGAACAAGGGCTTGGATTTCCTGGAAGATCTGCGGGAACGCAAAGGACAGGATTGCGCGGAATTCGAGCACTGGTTCTCCGTGTGGGAGAAGATTGACGAGCAACTTCGACGGCTCTGCGATCAGATCGACCTGCTCGAATTAACTGCGCATATTCGCCAATCATCTGGAGTATCGAATGAAACAGAAAAGAGACCCGCGATTCCTGATTCTGCGAACCCTGCGTGACTTTCCCTTCTTGTCTGAACCACAACTCCGCTGGCTGTGGTCGTGGACCAAACACGTGACGCAACGGCATCTTTGGGAAGTCCATCACCAGGGCTTGGTCCGCCGCTATCCTCTGTTCGTGGAAAGTCAACCGACGGCGCAATGGCTGTATACCCTGACCGCCAAAGGACTCCAAACGCTGATGCAACGCGACGCGCTTGCTTTGCGCGAGTACCAGAGCAAGTACAGCTACAGCATCTCGCGCCTGCGCTGGCTCGCGTCGGTTCTGGAGCGAGTCTACCATGCGCGTCAAGTCCTGTTCGGACTCGACACGCACAGCGCCAACTGGGGAATCGTTCGTTGGAATTCGGAGACGGAGGCGCGCTATCGTCTTGAAAAGGGCTGGCGCTGCGTCTCCTTTCACTGTTCGGCGGTCTTTGAAAACCGGGCAAAGGATCGTTGGCTTCCCGTCGCCATCGTCTGGGACACCGGCGAAGTGCCGGTGCAAGCGGAGCGGGGATGGTGGCGGAATTTCTTCAAAGCGCAGTACGATTGCGCGGACGCGTATTCCAGCCAAGCTCAATTTCCGATACTTTGCTATGTCGCTGCGGATGCTGCGCGTCTCGATGAGGTCTGGAGACTCTTGCGCGATGTCACGCTTGAAACTCAAATAGCAATCCCGCGCGTTTGTCTGACCTCGCGCGCCCAACTCAAACACGCCGAACCAGCCGGGGCATCGAATGTCGCCGCTTGGTACGATCCCTATGACGGGGTGTGGGTCTCTGATCCACTCGCCGAACTTGAAGGACTATTGGCCAATCCCGGACGGTTCTGGCATCCCCGCCCTTTTCGCAAGAGCTATGCCAGCACCCAGGTCGAAATCGAACCGGCACGCCCTGCCGCCAACATCATCGCGACGAGCGACAACCTGGCAGCGCTCGCGCTGGCGCTCCGACCAGTGGAAAGGAAACTGCTGAACACGATTGGAAGCCATCCGCTTCTCACGGCGAACGAATTGGCGTTCGTTTTGACAAACAAGCCAGCCAGAGTGTGGAGCGGGCTCGCGCGCTTGCGCCAATGGCGGTTGATTCAAGCGCACGACTGCCGGGGAACGCGCCCGATCGCTCAGCGGGCGCGCAAAACCTATGCCTACACCATCAACGAACTGGGGCTGGCTTCCCTGGCGGCTATGGCGGGGCTTGGCGCGCGCCCCCAACGGATCGCGATGGCGCATGGTTGGGAAAAGGGTGTCGAACCACTCATCCGACATTTTATGCACACCCGCATCAGCAATCAAGCGCACATCCAACTGCTGCGGTACGCGCGAACGCGCGGTCACCAACTGACCTGGTTGTCCGAGCAAGAAGCGCGCCTCTATCTCAAAGTCAGAGAGCAGAAATGGAGCGGTCCCTTTCAATCCATCTCGGTGAGCACTCGTTATGATCGGCGATTGTCCGAACGCGAGGAAGAGAACGCCGGTGAGTACGAGACTATCCACACTGGCGGATACTCAAATCGTCGGGAGTTCCATCGCGCGCTCGGCAACTTTGGTGGCAATCTCGTCAAGTTCTTGCCGGACGGTCGCGGCATCTACCAGGTTGGCAAAGAAAAATGGCACGTCGGCTTGGAGATCGATCTGACGCGCGCGAACCACCAAAAGATACGCGCCAAGTTGAGCTACTATTTCTGGTTTCGCCGCATCGTCGAGGACGCCTGGAATCTCCGCATCTTGATCGTGACCCATCACTGGGAACGCGCGCTGAATCTCTATTGGCTGATCTGGGGAGACGCGGCTGATATGGTGTCGTTCGGCTGGCGCGCCGAGTGGCGCATCAAGAACCAGAAGGGAAAGGAATTGGCAGAGATAGTTGAGCGATACAAACCGAAGGAAGTGATGGAGCAAGTGATGCCAGTGTACATCACAACAGTCGAAGAACTGGAGAGGCATGGAATAGATCAACCCATCTGGTTGAGAGTCCAGGAAGAGATGGGAGAAAATGATCAAGTAAATCGTATCTTCTCAATAAGTTGGGGTAAGACAATTGTGGGTAACGCCTCTGCTACCGTATGTAGGGGGCGTGTGGTGAACAGACCGTATATGTAGGGGGTCAAGAGCATTAGCACAAAAGTTCCCCCCAAGTTATTGAGAAGATACAGTAAATCATACATTCACCCGGATCAATTGTATGGAAGGGATGGATGAAAGAGAAGAGTAGAAGCAAGGATAGGAACAATCAAGCGAGGAATAGAGGAAAGAGAAAAGAGAAGTACAGAGAGAATATTAAAAGGTCGCAGACGCCCCCGCGAAACGGTGCGGTTTTGCTGGGTGTTTGTGGAGAATCTCCAATCGGTCACTCTCTTCCGAATTGAAGCATTTTCGCACCCAAAGTGGCCAGCCAGGACGGACAAGCATGACAACCCGACCTTAAATTCTCACTTCCGATAAGGGAACATTATCGGAAGTAGACGACAGGAGAAACTATGCAAACAACAGCAATGACCCGCGCACATCGCGGTGAACCAACCATCCAATTGAGTGACCGCGCGAGCGAATATGCGCGGGCTTCCAAATCGGACAACACGCAACGCGCCTACAAAAGCGCGTGGGCTGAATTCACGCGATTCTGCCAGATGCGCTCGGAACAGTCGTTCCCAGCCTCACCTGCGACAGTAGCGAACTATTTGACCTGGCTGGCAGACGCCGGCAAACGCGTCGCGACAATTGAAAGCAAATTGGCTGCGATCACATTCGCACACCGCGCCTGCACCATTGAGAACCCGGCTCAATCCGAGCCGGTCCGAATCCTGATGCAAGGCATCCGCCGCAAGGTGGGATGCGCACCAACGCGCAAAGATCCGGTCACCCTGGCCAAACTATCTCAGATGATCGCAACCCTGGGTAGCGATTTGCGGGGCAAGCGCGATCGCGCCATCCTCCTCGTCGGCTACGCCGGCGCGTTTCGCCGCAGCGAACTGGCGGGCTTGAACGTCGAGGACGTACGCTTCGGGGTCAACGACATGGTGATCGCGCTTCGACGTTCCAAAACGGATCAGGAGAGTAAAGGCGCACTCAAGCATATTCCGATGCTGAAGGATGTGACCGTCTGCCCGGTGCGCGCACTGGAAGAATGGCTGGACATCGCGCAGATCACCAGCGGCGCGCTCTTCCGCTCGATTGATCGTTGGGGACACGCGCAACGCAGACGCTTGGATGACAAGACGGTCGCGCTCACGATCAAGCGCGCGGCTAAAGCCGCAGGATTTGATGCGTGGCAATTCTCAGGACATTCATTGCGCGCCGGATTCGTGACGCAGGCAGCAACCGACGGGGTGCCGGAATGGGCGATTGCCGAAGTAACGGGACACAAGTCGCGCGCCGTTCTGCAACGGTACATCCGCGATGCTGGGCGCGGTCAATTGACGGCGATCCGGCGCGCGTTCGGGGAGATAGATGAAAGTCCCAGAGACCCAAGTCTACCCAGTGAGTGAGAATAGATTCTGATTTCACTTTTTCCAAACGGAAATCAGATCACGCGAGTAGGCACACCAGAGGTAGGTTATGGCTACAATGGCAAGACAATGCAAAGCGCGCACGAAGAATGGTCGCCGCTGCGAGGGATTCGCGGTGACAGGATCGCTCTATTGCCTGACCCACGATCCCAATCGCGCCGAAGCGCGCGCGGCACGCAACCGCAAAGGTGGGCGCAAGCATGCGGTCCCGAAACTGCTCGACGAGTGGACACGCAAGATTGAAAGCATCGGCGATCTGCTCGATCTGTTGAACTTGATCATCGCAGATACGGTCGCGCAGGAGAACACGGCGGCGCGTTCGCGCGCGTTGCTCGCCGCGGTGGAAACGGGTCTCCGATGTATCACCCAGAACGAACTTGAGAATCGCGTTGCGGCAATTGAAGCCGTTTTGAAGAATCGAGAGGTGAAACGATGAATGACAAGGTGTTGGCCAAGCACTACGACAAACTGACCCAGCGCGAGCGCGCGGTGTTGGTGATGAACGCCTTTGGACGAAGAGATGATCACGAGTGCATGCGGTTGCTGGATACCGCGCCGCGCGTAACGCTGGATGCACCCGATTGCGGACGAGAATGGCAACGGCTGGCGTTCACGGTCGAGTGTCACGCCATGACGCAAGTGGAGAATGCGGCGCGCTTGTTCTTCCTGGTGGCGGTTGGGAATGTGGCTGCAAAAAAATATCCTGACGCCGACGACGCGATCCAAGTGACAGCATACAACATCATCACCCGCGCCGACGGCTGGCGCGCGTTCTGTAGCGAAGTGGGGCTAGACTCTGTGGGTGCGCTACGAAGCGCGGGGGCAGACGCAACATTGTTGGAAATATCGGAGAACGTCGCGCGGGAAATCGCCCCGCACGTGGAGGAGATTCGCCAGATTCTGCAAAAGACATTTGAAGATCCCCAGCCGCGGACGGCGGAGCAAATCACAGCAGAGTACCGGTGCTTCTTGCGCGTGACGAAGGAAGGTTAGGAATGAGCACCCTGAACACACAACCATTGATCGCGCGAAGTACCCCCGGTATTCTCGATTCGATAAATCGGCTATCTGCCAAAAATTCTAAAGAAGGGAGGGAGGAAAATGCATCAAAGCACTATGATGAAAAGCAAAACCAATGACGCAAAAAAACGCGTGGCTCATCTGGCAAGCGACATCGAAGCTCTATGCGCGATCATCGCGCGCATTGTGACGCGACTTGTATCAGAGCGGCAACCACGCAAAGCCAAGACATAACCCTGGGCGAAAGCGCCAGGCAGAGGAGACAGGCAACCTAATGGCAACCGGCGAAACATGGGGGCTCTACGCGCGGGTCAGCGATCCCAAACAGGATCTCGAAGGATTGAGTGTCGACGCACAACTCTTGGCGCTCCAAGAGTGGGGCAAGTCGAAGGGACACACCATTCGCGAGTATCCTGATCGCGGCAAGTCCGCGTGGATCGAGGACGTTAACAAGCGCCCAGAATTCAAACGCATGCTCGATGACGCGCGCGCAGGACTGCTCAACGGCGTAGCAGTTACACACATTGATCGCTTCAGCCGCAAGCTGATCGTCACGCTCACTGTACTCGGCGAATTTGGCAAGTGCGGCGTCGGATTCGTCAGTCTTGAAAACGCCTCTTTTGACTTCTCGCGTCCGGCCGATCGTCTGCTCCTCGCCGTTCTAGGCGCGTTCGCACAATATTACAGCGACGAACTTTCTAACAAGATTCGCCGCGGACTTGCCCTGCGCGCCAGCAAAGGACTGAAGGTTGGTTCGCTCGAGTTCGGGTACTGCAATGGGCGGTGCGTGGACTGCAAACACTGCAGTCCACCCTGCCCGCGCTGGGAAACAGTGCCAAAAGACCAGCCGGCAATCCTACACCCCGACGATGCACCGGGTGTCTTGTTGGCGTTCACGACTTATCGCCGAGCCAATGCTTCGTACGACGAAATCGCGACGACACTCAACAACGCCGGCTATCGGAGTCGTACCCCGCATGGGCGCGTGTTGTGGAACAAGCACAGTGTCGCGGAGATGCTCAGAAACATCAGCTACACCGGCGTTGTGATGTTCAATGGGAAAGAAATTCCGGGCAAGCATCCCGCGATCATTTCCCGCGAGCTCTTTGACGAGGTGCAGGCGATCCGGCGCAAGCGATCGAGTCACGCCAAGCTCTACAATCGACGCTATCGGGTCTACCTCTTCAATGGCTTACTCCGATGTTGTGGATGTATGCGCCTGATGCGTGCCCAGACCAAAGGTGAAGGTAAGTATGCCCGCAAGTGCTATCATTGCACATCACACGAACTGCACCAGGTCGCATGTACTAAACCGAGCGTTTGGTTGAACGAAGCCCTGCTGGCGGCACAATTCGAACAGATCATCAGCCAGTTCCGTTTACCTGAGGATTGGCGCACACGGGTTTGCGAACTCATCAGCGCGAACGGTGTCCCCGTCCGAAATCTTTGACAGCGATCGCGCCAGTTTCGGCTGAATAGAATGGCGGTGTGTCCCAGCACCATCCGTCAAGCCGTCCAATGAGGGCGGCTTTTGCATTTTCTCCGGGAATCGTGT
>Ga0194119_10012808_pt1 | contig 10562 bp, 10 predicted proteins | sample TA2MahC100mmetaG_FD_148620 | JGI IMG/M metagenome (GOLD analysis project Ga0194119, IMG submission 148620) | Freshwater microbial communities from Lake Tanganyika, Tanzania - TA2015018 Mahale Deep Cast 100m | ecosystem: Environmental > Aquatic > Freshwater > Lake | place: Tanzania: Lake... | reverse complement strand
TGGTATGGAACAGGAAAAGCGAGAGATGTGTGGCAAGGAACGGTGACAGTGTGCCCTTCGTCATTCTTCCGGAGATTTTCATGGATCAGTCCGATCAGTCGGCTCCATCGGATCCGACTGATCTTTTACACCTTCACCACCCCACGGCACCCGGGATAGCCTGTACAGCCCCAGAACTGCTGCCCCTCGTTTTTGCCAGCCCTGGCCGTTCGCAACACCATGGGGCTGCCGCATTGCGGACACGAGGGAATGGCCCCGGCTGGCATCAGATGTCGGGAGGTCTCGCTGCGCCTGCGTTCCCGCTCGGCGAGACGGGCTGCAGCAAGTTGCTCGCTGTACCCACCCTCTTCAACAAACGCCGCCTCCAGCGAGGCAATCTGCCGGTCGAGCAGGTAGTTCGCCTGATGGATCAGGCAGATAATCGCATTGGCCCGAACCTCGGCACTCTCATGCTCCAGCCAGAAAGCATAAAGCACCCAGCGCTCCTGATCCGAGAGATCGGTCAGATCCGACTGATCCGACCGATCTCTCGGATCTCGTCTGAAACGCTGCGGAACTTCGCGAACAGCACTCGATTCAGCGCTCGACGATGCCCACTGCCTCAGATGCCGATGGCGCAGGTAGTCTTCATAGTCGAGCAGAAGCTCTTCGAGGCTCGACCGAGCAACATTGACCAGCCGCAGCTCTGTCTGCGAAGAGGTCGCTGCAGCGCGACTGCCTTCCGCGATGTTCTGCCGACCTGAACGTGCGGCCTGAATCATCTGGTCGAGCGTCCGCGATCTTGAATCGATGAACTTCTCGCAAAACCGGTACGTGGCATCGTAAATCAGAGTAGCCGTCTGAAAACTGGCAGCTTTACGATAGCCGCCGCTTGGTCTCAGCTTCTTCATGGTGTTCCGTGAAAAATCGTCCCTTTTCGCATACCAGGTTTAACGGTACAGGATTGCGCAAAGAACGTCAGGTTTTGAACGATTATACCTTGTAAAGGTACATGTTTCTCCTCGGATTTTGAACCTGCGCAGCATCTCGCCGGGCAAGCAGATCTCCGGCGACCGATGAGTAGCGTGCGAGCGGAGGTTCTCGAAATACTCGCCATTACAGCAGTTTTATGCAATCCCCCTCACCGTCTCATAAACCTCTTCACCGCCGGGATACCATCCTGCGAAATGGCAAACTTCTGAGTCTTTCAAACAGTTTAAGCCGTTGTGTGCGTCTCGTCATCTCGCTCAAAATCAAGCGATTATCGAAGCTTTTCGTTACTTTTCCTTTCAGATGAGCAAAAGAACCTGAATACCGGGCCACTCACGACTTTTCGGATTACATCGGACTGAAAAAAACACCGGAACCGCCATTTTACCGTTCCTGAACCCAATGCTGAAAGCCATTTCGCCACATATTCACGAACTGACGCCAATGCGCCTCAACGTGCCTGTCAACGAACGACCAGAGCCCTTCCATCTTCGGCAGGTCGGCACTCATGATATCGGCAACACTTCTTCCTGTGAACAACGCCTCCTACCACATGCAACATGAGAGGAGCAATCAGAAAAATAAGCATCAACGGGTATAAGTCGATTCGTGAGCTGAGGGAGTTTGAACTCAGAGACCTGAACGTCATCATCGGGGCCAATGGCTCCGGCAAGAGCAACCTTGTCCAGGTCTTTCAGATGCTGATGGCGATGTCACGCAAAGGTTTGCGGAAATTCACTCTTGAAAACGGCGGGGCTGACAATTTTCTCCACAATGGCCCGAAAAACACTCAGGCAATATCGATGGAGTTTGAATTCGAATCCCATAGTGAATACAGACAAGGATCGAACTTCTACCGTTTAGAATTGACCCCTACCGTAGAGGATACCTTTCTTGTCAGTGAAGAACGGAAATATGTTACAACAAATTGGCGGTCTTACGGCGGCCCATCACATGAAAGCCGACTGGAAGACGAGCGGGAAGAACCATCCGCTACGGGAGGACATGGTGTCGGCTTTTTCGTTTACCACTCCATCGCAAACTGGATAGTGTACCACTTTCATGATACCAGTTCCACGGCTCCTATGCGCCGCTACCAGGAGATCGAAAACAATGCAAAGCTCGGAAGCGACGGCGGCAATATCGCCCCATTTCTCTTGAAATTGAAAACCGGCAACAAATATCCTTCCCCTTCATATTATCGGGATATAGTCAATTCCATCCGACTGGTCATGCCTTTTTTTGACGACTTCCGTCTTGATGTGATCAATAAGGGTGAAAAAGATATGGTCAGACTGAGTTGGCAGCAGAAAGGCTCCGATTTTCCGATGCAGCCTTATCATTTTTCCGATGGCTCGATTCGCTTTATCTGTCTCACCACGGCCCTGCTGAATCCGTTTCCACCATCCGTGATTGTCATTGACGAACCGGAACTGGGCCTGCATCCGGAGGCCATAAGGATTCTCGGAGAACTGATTCGTGATGCGGCCAAACGAACGCAGATCATTGTCGCAACGCAGTCCCCCCTGCTGCTCGATCAGTTTTCCATCGAAGATATCGTGGTGGTAAACCGCAAAGAAGGACAATCGGTATTTGAACGCCTGCAACGTGCCGATTTCGATGAATGGCTGAATAATTATTCTGTCGGGGAGCTCTGGTCAAGGAATATCATTGCCGGGGGCACTTGTCATGAATGAGTACGCGGAAGTGATTGTGCTTTCAGAGGGGCCGACAGAGATGCTCTTCGTCAAGCAGTTACTGGCTCCGTATCTGGCTCAGCAAGGCATCTATATCACCCCTGTCATTCTTGATAAACCCGGTGAAAAAGGCGGTGACGTGAAATTTGCACGTGCCCGGAACGACATCGGAAAACATCTGAAACAAAGAAACAACACCTTTGTGACGATGTTTGTCGATTACTATGGCATTGACAGTGATTGGCCGGGATATGCAGAATCGAAGAGGCAGACGGAACACGCACGCAAGACATACATCATGAACAATGCTACGGCTGAAGAGATCAATACCCTGTTTTCAGGGTTCGATGCCTCCCGGCGCTTCATCCCTTATGTTTCAATGTATGAGATCGAATCCCTCTATTTCAGCGATCCGCAATGTCTCGCAGCGAATTCAGGAGCGCCGCAACAAACAATCGAGGAGATTCTTGCCAGATTCGGCGAGCCGGAAAAAATCAATGATCACCCGACAACCGCACCTTCCAGACGGCTGGATAAACTCTCGAACCGTTTCAGAAAAACCACAACCGGCATTGCCATCGCCACAGCAATCGGTATCCCGAAAATGCGTGACGCTTGCCCGTTATTCAATAACTGGGTAACAAAACTCGAAAATCTCTCACACTGACAATTCAGGGCACATCTGAGTAATATTCCATGATCCGAACGTTACTTTTTCGATGTAACCTTGAATCAGAACCTGAAGCAATGCAGCATGACGCCAGACAATAACGCAAGCTCATTTATCGGAAGCGCATCTCTGGTATGAAATCAATCAACCGAAATGGCCGAATTCTGATGAATTTATTTTCGATACTGTTGCACGCATATCGCCTCTGATTTAAAATGGATTGTTACACCCTCACTTCCTCAGTTTCAGAAGAAACCTGACAACCCCGATAATCGCAGCTACGGCGAGCAGGAATGGCCAGAGGGAGATGAGGCCGAGCAGGAACGTGAGGAAGTTATTCCATCCTTCGCTGAAGGCCAGGCCGAAGCGGGATGTGAAGCCCTGCATTTCGGGTTTGAGCTGGTAGAAGGTGAGGGTGAGCGTGCTGAGGCCGATACGGTTCCGGAGGTATTTCAGGCGACCTTCGAGCGATTCGATTTCAGAACGAACCTCCGAGATATACTTTTCGGTTTCAAGTACGTCGCGCACCGAAGCGGCTTTTGCAAGCAGGGCAATATAGCGTTCCTCGGTGGCTTTTTTGACCTTGAGGCGTTGCGAGATGTCGATGAACTCTTCGGTGACGTCGGTGGCGGTAATGCTCTTGCTGTCGAACCGGACAACGCCTTTTTCAAGGTCGCCGAGAAAAGCGTCGAACCTGTCGGCAGGAATCCTCAGCGTCACGCGCTGTTCGATGCGGTCCGATCCCTTGTACTGCTCGTCATTCGAGATGTATGCCTTGTGACTACGGACAAGGCTCTCGATCCAGGTTTTCGTTTTTTTGAGATCGGAGGTTTCGAAGACGGCCTGCCCTTCGCGAATGATCTGCTGGGCGACCTGCGGGATAGCGGTCGGTTGCGTCGATCCGGCGCTGGTTTCTTCCGCTGCCAACTCGGGTGATGGCGCAGCAGGCGACTCGGCTGCCACCCTGCTCTCCACTGCCGATCCGGCAGCCGGCATGTCGGACGTTGCCGCATCGTACTGTTTGCCATCTCCGCTGCAGGCCGTCACAACGAGCAGGAGAAACAGGCTGAGGAGATAACGGAACGATTTTTTCATGACTCAAACGATAACATGGTTTACGAAATACTATCATGCTCAGGAGCACGCTCAGAGCCCCATCGCGTACTGAGTGAGTGACGAGAGGGCAATGGCAATCGAGAAGCTCAGCAATGTGCCGATGATAATGTATTCGGCCTGCTTCTGTTTTTTTGCTTCTTCGAAACGCAGAATTGATTTTGCCGCAACGAGAAAACCGATGCCCTCCGGTTGCCCGATCATGGTAAGAAGGAAAATCAAGGCACGTTCGAGGTAACCGATATACCTGCCACCCCCTGGCAGCCCGTCGAAATCCAGATTATTGTTGCGAAGAAGATCGCTGCAGAACCAGGCTACGGGAAAACCTCCGCCTCTGACAACAGCGAAAAACCCGGCGACTTCGACGATATACCTGTACCCGATTCCCGAAAATTCCGGAATAATAGCGTTCTTAACCAGTAACGAGGCGAGAATCAGGAGGCTCATGAGATGCAGCGCCTGATCGATGAGAAACATGTTCAGGTCTTCCCGCTGATAGCGCTGTTTGAACAGGTCGATCGCGCCGTGGGCGAGCATGACAAAGAGAGGCACCTGCCAGCATCCGAAAGTCTGCAGCAGCAGCCAGGCAAGCAGTCCGTGAATTGCCGCATGCAGCAGCATGGGAAACGGCTGCCGTTTGCTCCTTACCATACGGTCCGGCTGAAAAACAAAATCCCCAAGTATATGAGCGGATATGAGGATGACTGCTATCTTTTCCATCTATCAGATATGAATCAATCTTGTTCATCCATCAGAACATCGCCTTGAAAGCAAGCCTATAAGCTTTCTTTTTCTATTTGCAAGCCCTCATGCTTGCACATATCCAGCATGCAATGATCCGGCAATCTTCTTTTCCAGCCGCGCCAGCACATCATGAACCGTACCCCAATGCGCTCTCGACAACGAGTCGCCTATTGCCTGGCGCGTAGGAGCGACGCCCTTTTTTGCAAGCAGATAATCAGCCGTTTCACCCTGGGTTTTCCCGAGAAGAGCCGCCGAGACCGCTCCTGATTCGACAGGAGTCCAGTCAGTAACCACGCAGTCAAGCAATGGTACAACACAGAGCGAAACGTCATGCCAGTCGTTCGCATCCGCAAATGATCCATCGAAAGCGAGATGCTCGTTCTTCATACCATCCAGGCTTCTGCCTGAAAGGGTAAATGCGATACCGCGTGAATCCGATACCCGGTTTTCCGCCACGAAATCGACGGGGCCGATGCCAATAGAGATTCGGGTATCGAACCTGATACCGCTACTGGACTTCATCTTGAGTGAGCAGCGAAGAAAAAGGGCGGCCCTGAAAGCGAAAACAGGATTATTCAGCAGAAGTTGCCAGCTGTCGTGCCGGAAGGTGTCCATTACTCCTGAGATTGAACCGGGAAAGACCGTACCGAATGCGATGGCGGCGGATTTCAGCCCGTCCATGGCCTCCCGGCTCTGATCGCTCGTCAGATGCGACGATCTGACCAGGTCGCCGGTCAGAACCGCATGGGTATTTCCGGTAACGATCATAGGAATAAAAGATGAAAATTCTTTTGCTTCAAGATACGTAAAAGAGACGATGGTCAAATGCATTCCGGCCTGCTGGAACAGGAGGTGGGCAGGAAGAAGAGCAGAAAGTTGCACGTCCACTCTGTCTTTGGCATAAATCGTGAACAGAGTGGACGGCTCTCATGAAAAACTCAGACAATCTCGACCAGCTCTATCTCGAAGGTAAGCTGCTGGCCTGCAAGCGGATGGTTGGCGTCGAGGGTGACGGCTTCGTCGGAAAGATCAACAATCATGACGATAGCCTGCTGTCCGTCGGCAAGTCCGACCTGCAGCTGCTGGCCGACTTCCAGTTCCATATCCGCTGGAAACCTGTCGCGGCCGACTTCAGTTACAAGCTCGACACTGTGCTGACCATAGGCGTCGTTCGGCTCGATTACGGTCGTGCGGATCTGACCGGTTTCCATGCCGAGCACGGCAATATCGAATCCCGGAATGACCTGTCCGCCGCCGATGGTGAACTGCAGGGGTTCGCGGTTTGCCGACGTATCGAACATGGTGCCGTCATCGAGCGTGCCGGTGTAATGGACTTTGACGGTATCTCCCTGTTTGGCTTGAGCCATATCTTCTCTCCTTTTAAAACAATGATCGAAATTTTTCATACGGTGCCGAACCATCACCGGTAGCTTATGGGAACCTCTAAAAAGTGTGATGAGCGATCAAAGTGCAAGGCGGACGGAGCGGAGAAACCGGAGTGTACACCACAGTACATGAGGATTTCGAGCACCGACCAACCCGAGCAATTTGAGTGCGTAATAACTTTTTAAAGGTTCCCTTATGTAACAGCAATGCCCCCGACAGCCAGTAAAGCTATGGAAAAAAGCGCAAAGATCACACCCGGAAAACAATCACATCTCCCCGGCAGCTGCTGCGGCGGCCTCCGTGCCGCCTTCACCCACATCCATCCGCACTTTGGGGAGCCCGCCGGGAAAGTTCGTCCTGATGAACTCGATCAGCTGTTCCCTTACCAGACAGCGCAACTCCCAGGCATCCGAAGAGTTTGCCGCGCTCATCAGCGCACGCACTTCAACGGATTTTTCCGTCGTATTGGTAACATGCATTTTCACCACACGGCCGTCCCACAGGGATGAGGCTGCTACTATACGCTCCAGTTCGTGTCGCAATGCGTCGAGCGGTATTGCATAATCCGTATAGAGATAAACCGTCCCGAGCAGTTCGGCCGAAACCCTTGTCCAGTTCTCGAAAGGACGGTCGATAAACCAGGTGATAGGAACGATGAGCCGCCTCTGATCCCATAGCTGTACAACGACATAGGTCAATGTAATCTCCTCGATGCGTCCCCACTCGCTTTCGACCACCACGACATCGCCGATCCTTATTGGCTGCGTAATCGCTATCTGGATGCCTGCTATGAGAGTGGCGAGACTCTTCTGCGCGGCAAAGCCGAGAATAACGCCGGCGATGCCTGCCGAAGCGAGAATGCTGAGCCCTACCTGCCTGACGGTATCGAAGGTCATCAGCACGCCCGACACGGCAATCAGCACTATCAGCACATTGAGAATCTTTCTTGCAAGGCTCACATGCGTCGCTATTTTTCTCGACTGTTCAGTCAGGTCGTCCTTCACCGAATAATGCTGCAGCATGAACTGCTCGCTGACCATAAGCAGGCGCAGGAGGAACCAGGCAAAACCGATGATGGAAACAATCAGGAGCGCATGACGGAGAAGATCTCCGAGATCCGTTGAAAGCGGAATGTAGTGCAGGAACGCGCCGAGACCTATGAGCGCTGTAAAGAGCCTGAAAGGCCAGACCAGCAGTTCGAACGGAATGCCGATCTCCCTGATCGAAATCCGGATTCTTCTGATAACATTTTTGAATACCGAGTTCGATACCATATAGAAGAGTACCGCAAGCGCCATAATCAGCAAGGGCACCAGATAGGTGCCCTGCATCAGATCACTGAAAAAATCTGCTGTTTCCATTGTCAATGCGGTTTCAGAAATGAACTGTTACCCTTTGAGTCGCTCACACTCGGCTTTTGAACGGATGACGCAGTCTTCAATGGCCATGCCGCCGAAATAGTTGCCGCTGAGCAGCAGATTCTTTTTTCCCTGCAGGAGGGTATTGGTTTTATCAAGCCACTGTGCATGATTCATGCGCAGAGAAGGCACCGTATTGACTCTGGTGACGGTATGCTCGATTTTTGAAAAACCGACGCCGAGCACGCTTGTGATCCGATCGCGTTTGGTTTTCTCGTCGAGCCCCGGCCGGAAATGGAATGCGAATCCGCGGAAGGTATCGTCCGGCACCGTATCGCGGGAGACTGCGGAGAAGAAAACGTCGCCCGGAGAAATCACCGCCGCAACCGGTTTGAGCGAAATATTCTCCTTGCGGACAATCACCCCGACAGAATCCACCGTGGCCGCCTTCAGCTGACCGAGATGGTTGGCGATATCGGGATTGACATCACGAAGCAGAGTCGAGGAGATAGCCGATGGCATGGCAAGGGCGAGGGTAGAAGCAATAAACTCACCGCCCCCGGCAGTTCTGAGCAGATACTTTCCATTCTCGAGCCGAACGTTCTGCACTTCCATACCGGTAAAGACGCTGACGCCCTTCCGGGCGGCGATGGCAAACGCAACGCTCTGCAGACCACCCCTGAATGTATAATTTTTCAGCACGTCCTTTCGTTTTTCACGGCTCTTGAACATCATGTCCGCCGGAAAATCGTCGGTCGGCTGTGAAGGTACGGCATTGAAAAAATGGCTGACTACATCCCGGTAATTGTGTTCGCCGACTATCCTGGAATAATATGACTTCACACTCTGACCGGTTTTCTTCAGCTTGAAGAGGTTCGGGGCCGACATGAGCAGTTCGGGAATGCTCAGCTGGGACACGATCGACTTGATCTGACCGTCGATCATCAGGGAAAACGGCACCTTTGCCCTTGGAATGATGGTATCCCTGATGCCGCATCCTTCGACAATATCGAGCAGGTTCTGATAGGAACTGTAGCAGGTATGGGCTCCGAGTTCAAGCCAGAAATCTCTTCCTGACGAAGAATATTTCGGAGAAGCGAACGAACCGCCGACCTCACTGTTTTTTTCAAGCAGTGCGGTCTTCATTCCGGCCTGAGCGCAGTACCAGGCAAGGCTCAAGCCGCTTATACCGGCTCCGACGACGACAACATCATGTTCCTTCATGGCAGAATAAATAATTCAGAAAAAGCATTAAAGAGAGTGCCGGCAACCTGGCATAAGCCCTTCAGCAGAATGCCCCGGCAACAACAACCGTGACAATTTAGCTAAAACGGGCAAGAACGCCAGTGAAAAAAACGGCAGAGCAACCGGAAGCGGCCATCGGAGCAAAAAAGAAAGATCGTTTAAACAAGGCAGAAAAAACCGTTACGATCGAACTTCACCGTTGCGATAGTTCTCTGCATAACGCACATAATTCTCGGGAGACTCCTCAATGTTCCGTCGTTCCGCATCGGTAACCGGACGGATCACTTTGGCAGGAACGCCGGCTGCGAGCATTCCGGAAGGCACCCTGAAGCCCTGCTTCACCAGAGAACCCGCAGCGACTAACGACCATGGCTCAACCACGCAATCGTCAAGCAGCACCGCACCCATGCCGATAAGCACATAATCCTGCACCGTGCAGGCATGAAGCACCGCCCCATGGCCGATAGTAACGCAATCGCCGATATTCAGAGGACCGGTATCGTGGGTCACATGCAGTGTCGCATTGTCCTGCACGCTGCACTTCCGGCCAATACGTATCGGACACACGTCGCCCCTCACCACGGCATTGAACCAGATGCTCGTCTGTTCGCCGATCTCGACGTCGCCGATCACGAACGTGCCGTCGGTCATGAACACCGATTCATGGATCCGGGGCCAGATACCCTTGTAAGGCATTACTTTTCCCATGCTATTGCACTGATTAATTGTAAATTCATATTCATCGACACAGTATAGCAAAATAGCGGTAAAGACACTCACATCGCACAACAATGAAATCCGTACTGAGCTGCAGCGGACTGAAAAAAATATATAACAGGCGAGAAGTAGTTAAAAGCTCCTCGCTGGAAGTCCGGCAGGGAGAAATAGTCGGCCTCCTGGGACCGAACGGCGCCGGAAAAACCACGACGTTCTACATGATCGTCGGCCTTGTGAAACCCGACAGCGGCAAGGTAATGTTTGACCAGGCGGAAATAACCCTGCTCCCCATGTACAAACGCTCCCGGCTCGGCATCGGATACCTGCCCCAGGAAGCATCTGTCTTCCGCAAACTGAGCGTCGAAGAGAATATCCTCGGCGTACTCGAGTTCACACCTCTCTCCAGAGCCGAAAGGAAGGAAAAAACCGAAAAATTGCTCGAAGACCTCGGCATTGCGCACATCCGCAAAAGCATGGGCTACGCCCTTTCAGGCGGCGAGCGCCGACGGACCGAAATCGCCAGGGCACTTGCGCTCGATCCGAAATTCATCCTGCTCGACGAACCGTTCGCCGGCGTCGACCCGATTGCGGTTGAAGACATCCAGGATATCGTCGAGGGACTGAAGAAGCGCGACATCGGCGTCCTCATCACCGACCACAACG
>Ga0194119_10012805_pt1 | contig 10565 bp, 10 predicted proteins | sample TA2MahC100mmetaG_FD_148620 | JGI IMG/M metagenome (GOLD analysis project Ga0194119, IMG submission 148620) | Freshwater microbial communities from Lake Tanganyika, Tanzania - TA2015018 Mahale Deep Cast 100m | ecosystem: Environmental > Aquatic > Freshwater > Lake | place: Tanzania: Lake... | reverse complement strand
ACTTATATCATCTTGAATGTGCTTAAGATGATTATTCTCAATAGTATTAATTTTGTGATGTAATAATTTTAATTCTCCTTGAATTTGAATTATACTTTCTTTATTTTTTATTTCATGTATTTTCATTGTTTACTTTTATTTAGCATTCTACTTGTTTCATCATACGTAGGTAATCCATCTAAACCATAGTATTTTCCAATCTCTCCAGGTAATGCCAATAATCCTGAAATAAAATTTTTTGGTTGTTCTTTTTGACTAGACAAATTTAATTTTTTACTATATGAATCTGATACTTTTGCTATATTTAATGATTTATTCTGTATAGCAGTTTCAAATTCTTTATAAGTTAATTTACCTGATCTGTAATCAGCTAAATCTTTTGCCATTAACTCATTAGTTGCCCGTATTCTTTTCTTTAATTCAAGTACTTTATTTGTAGTTAATACATTAAGATCAGCTTGATTTATTTTAAATCCTAATCCTTTAAATAAAGCACCAAGTTCTGTCTCCTCAGTTTTAAATGGTGACCCAATACCCTTTCTAGCTCTTTCAATTCTTTGTGTGGTATAAGAATAAGGAGCAAAGGGAAAATTAGGAATTAAATTTTGTACTACTTTCTCTAATTTAATTTTTAAATCACTAGATATAGATTGACCTAAGCCTTTTAATTTTTCTTTTTTATAAATATCATAACCAAACATTGGTGGAATTATATCTCCAGCTAGTCCAAATGATGGTTGCATAGATGCAGGTAATCCTGGAATTTGTGCAGTAAAACTATTAACATCTAATACATCTCCACCAGGAACATATCTAGTTATATCTAAATAATATGGCTTACTAGTAATTCCTAAAAGTTCTGCAGGTACAGGAAGTTTAATATTTCTATGCGGTAATAAAGGAACTCCAAAGACTCTACCAGATTGTTGCTCACTCATTAAGGCTCTTTCTTTAGCCTCATCACCACCACTATAATATCCACCAAGTTTATTTAAACCATAACCTAATGCTGCCCATTTAGCATATTTCCATGGTCTGACAATTGCAGTTTCAGCAAGTAATGGTACAACTCTATATGTGTATGCAAGAAATGGAGTTGGATATTCTCTTAAAAAATTAATTACAGGTGCGTTAATATCATAATCAATAAATGATCTTCTTGCATCTATTGCTGCATCTGATGGGCTAAAACCTTTTGAAAGTCTATCTCTAAATATAGCTAAACGAAATACTGAATCTTCAAATCTATATAAGTCAGTTGCAAATTTAGCACCAGTTTTTAATCCAAATAAACTTCTTTTTAAATCATTAAATATAATTCCCGCAGCACTTACAGATTGATTAAATTCATCTGCTGCCTTATTTCCAAAAGCTGTGTAAGGATTGTCTTTTAATACTTGTGATATAGCCTTTAATTCATTACTAATAAAGTCAGCTTCTAAAACACCATTTTGTTCTGCTAGTGTAAATAGTTCTGATTTTTTTCCCTTACTACCTACAGTTAATGCTTTATATCCTTCTGATAAATTTTTTCCTAAATTAGAACCATCCATTAAATCGTATAACACTACATTACTAAGAGTATTATTAACATGAACTGTTGGGTTCCAGGCTGTCTTAGATATTTTCCAAAGTTGATTTAATTGTCTATATGTTTTGTAAAATTCTGATGGAGTTTTATTTAAATAATTATCTGTTCTAATAATATTATCATAAATATCTTCTGGTATCCATTTACCAGCCAATGGTCCAAATCTTTTTTTTCCACCTGTATCTGGTATAACTGCATTTGATACTTGTTTTAAATTATATTCACCAATATCTTTTACTGTTGGTTTTGTATATGCATATGGAGTTTTAGCTATCTCATTATAAAAAAATGATTTACCTAATTGACCGCTTAGTATTCTACCAGTTTCACTAATTGCAAGAGCACCATCTTCAATTTCACCAAGTGCTATTCTTTCTTGTTTAGTTAATTCCCAACGAATTTTAATAGAATCATTTTTACCTAATGCTTTAAATTGTTCATTAGTTAAATCAAATAATTCCCAACCAGCATGATTTTTAATTTTACTTCCAGTTTCTATTTGATTTAATAATTTATTGTATTCTGGAGAATTAATTTTTTCTGGAGTTTCAAATCTAATTTTTTGTATTTGTTTAATAGCATTAATATCACTTCCCTCACCAATATAATATGCTACATCATTTTTAAATCTTTTTAAATACTCACCTTTAGGTACAGTAATAACAATACCCCTTGGCTTTAATTCATCACCAACTTTAGCAAGTTTATCATCTTTAGTATAAGTTCTTCTAAGATATCTATCTATATTTCTTTTAACTGTTTCTTCACTTAATAAACCAAAGTCAACAAACATTTGACTTAATATTTTAACATTATCTCTAAATTCTTGTGAAATTTCTTTAATTTGTGATGGTCCATATTTAATATCACCCTCCATTAAATTTAATAGAAGTCTTCTTTCATCAGAACTTAATTGCTGTGCTTTCTCAGCAAGTTCTACAAATCTACCTGCAATCTCATTTTGTTTACCAATTGCTTTTGCCTTTAATGCAATAACATCTTTAGGTAAACCATACTCATCTACAATACCCCTAGCTAAAACCTCTGATAATGGAATTGTTTTAGTATATTCATCTTTAGTACCTTTTAAAAATGTTTTTTCTATAGGTATTCTTTTTAATCCTTGTACTCCTGCAAATCCAGATAAAAACCCAATAGCTGCAGCACTAAACTTTTGAGTCATAGGTGCATCATCTTCTAAATACTGAGGGGCAAGTGCAGCACCAACTCCTCCAGTTACTATATCTGGTCCAAATTTTCCTGTACTTAAATATTCAAATCCAGGTTTACCAATTTTTTCTTGATAAGGTTTTATTAAATAAGTATCAAAAAATGCCCTAGGTCCTGTAAGTATTTTACCTTTAGGTATATCTTTAATCTGTTGAACTATTTTTTTTTCAGTAAATTGAATATCTTCATCTGGTCTAATTCTAATATTTCTAAATTTTTCACCCATTGCACCTTGAATTTTAGATGTAATTAAACTAGATTCATTTACAGTTTTAATATTAACATCTACTTCTGGAAGTACACCAGTAGGTCTACCTTCTTTACCAAATGCCCTACCAATACCCCTAGCAGTTAGACCAATTACTGGGGATATAATAGCACCACCAACCCCACCTGCAAGAGCCTGTTTAGTTCTTGTATCTAAAATACTTTGCTCATCAACATATCCTAAAGCACCTGTAACACCACCACTAACAGCACCCATCTTAGCCATTGAGTAAATTGTTTTTGCTTTAGCAAATGGTATAATCCAAGTTATAGGATCTAAGATAGCACCACCAAAATATCCAACCATAGTCCAAACACCATTTTCTGGATCTTCTATTCTGGCTCTTAATTCATCTTGTTCTTTTTTTAATTCCTCAGTACCTATATTAGCCATTTGTTTGACTCCCCTATAGGTGTCTTTAATTCCTAATTTAAATCCATATGCAAAATTATCTTGCCAACTTTTATTACCAACAATAGTTGCTGGACCAATACTAGATAGTGGACCAATATCATCACCTTTACGAAATTGAAATCCTTGCCAATATGGTGGCTCTTCTGTAGAACCAAACTTATCTGTGTTTAATCCTATATCTTTAAATGGGTTTTCTATTTCTTTTGGTTTAACAGGTGTTGGACCTACAGATGAAAATGGATTATCCATAGTTTAAAATCCATATGTTCTTGGATCTATTTTAATTTTTTCTAATTGTAATCGTGTTATTGACCTAATTAATTCAATATCTTTTGAAGGATCATATGAACTAGATTTATTATTTTCTAATTCTGTTATTCTCTGATTAGCAAATCTAGCTATTTGATCTGGTTCTAATCCAGATAAATTAATTTTTGGTTGTGATATTTTAGAAGCAGTCCTTTTGTCAAATGATCTACCATAAGTTTGCTCAATAAATGCAGGTAAGAATTTAAAGTTAAAATCATAATCCTTAGAGTCAAAGGGATATGGGCGTTTATTTTTATTTTCATAATCTTTTTTAACTCGCTCATATTCTTTTTCAATAGCGGGATCTTTTCGATAAACATCACCATAAATTTTTCTTTTATTAAATTCTTGTTGTGCTTCATTTTGCATAGCACTAGCTATTCTAAATTCTTCAGCATTACCTTGTTTTAATTCCATAAATGATTTTTCTGCAAATGGAGTAATGCCTAATGCTCTAGATGCACCCATAGTATCTATTGCTCTAGGTGTAGGTATAGGACCACCTGCTGCTCTAGTTAATTTTTCAACAGCTACAGGCACATCCTTTTGTCTTATCGTATCTCCAAATAATACTTTGCCTATTTCACCACCACCAACTTCTCTACCTTCAAGCATAATTCGTCTAAGATTTGGAACATCAGAAAATTGTTTATTAACAAATTGTTGCTTATCTTCTATTTGAGTTTTTTTACCAAGTATTCTACTTTCACTAAATAAATTTTGAAAATCTTTATTATCTAATCTATCAACTTTATTTTTAATAGATGCTAAATCAGTTGTTTGAAAATAATTTTTAATTAATTCATCTGCTCTTACAGGATCACCACTTTCTAATAATCCTAATGCATCTACAGCTTGGCTAAATTTTGAACCATATTGATTTGTATAAGAATCTTTTAACGCTACTTGTTTTTTAATATTTTTCTTTTCTTCATTTAATTCATTTAAAACATTTTGAGAAACAATATCAACAATTTTTCCAGCAATTTTATCACTTTCATTTTGTATTCTAAAATACTCCATTCCAGCCCCTAATACAAATGGTGTAAAAAATGCCATTATATTTCTCCTTGAGGTTCCATTGGTTTAGCTAATAATCCTACTTTTTGTTCTGTAATTATTGGTAATTTTTTTGAATTGTTTTTTTTCATTTGAATTTCTTCATTAACATATTTTAGTTTTGCCATATCTTTTTTAAATTTTTTATTAGATAAATCAGATAATGAAATTCTTAAATTTTTAATTTTTGCTCTAACTCCAATTGCTGTAATCATTTGCATTAAAGGTTCTACTATCAGAAATCCTACATCAGGAGTAAATTCTCCTTCTGCAAATCCAACAAATGTTATAACTCTTACAATAGCTTCTACTGGAACACCAGCATCAAGCATAGTTATAATTTCTTCAAGAGCTTCTTTAGTAGTTAATCTCTCCCATAAAATATCTAAAACCATTTCTGGTTGTAACATTTTTGGTGGATGTTCCCAAGGATAATTTCCTGGTGTATCTGTTAATGATTGACCTGGAACAGGAACATCAAATTCATTTATTTCTGTTTCTATTGCATCATCTGTAGGTGTTATTATTCTTGTCATTAATTTATTATGATTTTGCTGTAATATCTGAAAAATATCTATCTGTTGCAAAAGCTCTCATTCTTGCTCTAACTTCGTTAATTTTATCTGTAAAAGTTTCTGGTCTAGGCATTCCCTGTACTTTTCCTGCCATTTTTGGTATAATTGTACCGCCAGTTTCAACTCTACCTGGAAGTCTCATTCTTTTTGATGTAAGAGAACTGAGAGTTTGATTATAAGTATTCATAAGTGTGTCTGGATCAATTACTGAAGATGTATCTGCAATTGCTTTTTTTACTTTAGTAGAAATTTCTTTTATATTATCTCCAATTGTAGGTTTTGATTTTTCTTTTTGTTTTTCAATTTGTTCGTTACTTGGATAATCAAACCATGTATAGGTGCTATCTACTGTTTGTTTTACAGCGTTATCAAATATATTTTTTAAATTGTTCATATTATTTTAAGGTTTACTAACATAAGTTGAAAATATTTTCATTCCAAAAGCACCTAGCATTGCATAGAGAGCAGATTTTTGTGCACTACTTTGTAAATCAAATGTTGTTGTTCTTTCTAATGCAGCTATTGCTAAATTATGATTTCTATTATTTTCATTTTCAGAAGATGTATTTACCCATGATGCTTCATCTCTCCATTGTTGCCATAAAGATGATAATGCAAAATTAGATAAATTTAATAAATTGGTTGCATTAGCTTCATTAGCAGCATTAATAGCAGCAGTGTTTGCTGTGTTTAATTGTCTTCTCCAAACTGTATTAGATTGGTCAATAATTCTTTGATTCTCTATATTAAATCTTTGTCTTGCATCTGAAAGAGTAGCATTAAACTGTGATATAGCAGCTTCTCGTTGAGAGTTTGCATCATTAATCGCTACTTCATTTTTAGCATTTAAGGCTCGTACTTTATTTAATTCAGATGCCATAAATTGATTCATTGCATCTATTCTAGCAGCATTTTGTGAAACTATATTTGAGTTTAATGAATCATAATATTGATTAACTTGATTTTGACTTGTAGCATTAAATTGTAATGCAGCATTTCTTGATGAATTATCTGATAATAACTGCTGTTGTCGTGCTTGTAAATTTTGTAAGTTTGCTTGTTGCTGATTTGTTAAATTACTTAAATCAACTTGTAGATATGATTGAGCATTAACTAATGCAGCTTGTTGATTATTTGATAAATTTTGAAATATAACCTGTTTATATGTTTCAGCATCTGCAGCAGCAATTGGTAATGCTGATTTTAAAATACCTTCAGCAAGTGCTTCACCTAACATTGTAGAAGCACCAAGACCTCTTGCTTGCATTGCAGCTTTAGAAGCCTCAGCAGCACCTCTAGCAAATGCAGGTAATGGCGAGCCCATTGTAACTGACTGCTCAATATCTTTTGATATATTTTCTAATTGACCTTTAACAGTTGCTTTAGGATCTAATGTTGCTAAAGACTGTTGGGCTGCAATCATAGGAGCAGTTAATGTTCCTTGTGCAGCAGCCATAGTTGGAGCAGTTCCAATTTGAGCAGCGGTATACTGACTAGCTGCTTGTGGAGTAACTGTAGTTACATTAGCGGCAGGTGCAACAGTTGCAGCAGCAGCCATAGGTGTTGTTGCAGCAGTTGTTTGTGCAGCTACAGTTCCAGTAACTCCTGGAGTTGCTAAAAGTTCATTAGCTTGAACATTTTGTAATTGAGGTGATACTGTAGTACCTTGTGGTAATGTAGGTGTACTTAATAACGACCCAATTAAACTTACAGCAGATTTTGATCCTGTTTGCTGTGCTTGTTGAGGTGCCAGTGCACCTGGATCTAGTTCGGTAGCCATATATTATTTTCTTCCTTGTCCTCTATATTTTTTTTTAGTATTATGTTTATTTACTTTTTTCGAATGTCTTCCAGGTCTTTTTGGTTTAGTTCTTTTAAAAAATAAACCAGTACCATATGTATTAACTTTTTTAGGCATTTACAAATTTTAGTCTTTTATAAATATATAATAAAACTAAAATTTTGCTTTAACTGATTTAATAATATCATTAATGACATGCTCGTATTTCCAGCCTGCCCATATTCCTATAATTATTCCTAATATAAAATATATCATTTGTGTATTTGTTTGTTAAGAAAAGACTTATGATATTTTTGAGGTTACTTTATTAAAGTATTCAATGCACTCAGCTATAGTTTGTTGCCTAATATATTCGTCTCTTATTTCCTGAGATGTAGGTTGCGGATATATACTATCCCATCTATCAATAATAAAAGTACCACCAGCAGAAGTTAAATCATAACTTGCTTCAGGAACTAATGATTTCATTACTGTATTAATACCCCAAGAAAATCCATTTTCATTAGTGTATTGTTTTATTGTTTGTTCAATAGTAAGTTTTCTAACCATTATAATTTAAGTTCTGTTAAACTTTTATTATTGCCTAAAATACCTTTTACAAAAACATTAAAAGCTAAACTTATTCTAGTATTAGTTCCTTGTTTTACTTCAACACAATGCGTTAAAGATGATGGAAACAATACTACATCTAAAGTTTTTACTGGAAACCACCAGCTTTCAGAATTATATAAATTCCAATCTTTTACTTCTGGTTTTATTTGCTGATAATTTTTTTTAAAGAATTTAATCTTATCATTATCTTTATCAGCATTAATATAAAACACTCCTGAAACTAAACTATTTGGGTGTTCGTGTGTATGATGATATTGATTGGTTTCAGTATAATTTAACCAAGATTGCGTAATGTAAGGTTCTACATTTTTTGTAGCTAATACCTTGTTAAAGTAATCATCTACTCTTAACATTAAATCTTTTTTAAGAGTTTTAAATGGTTTTTCTTCTAAGATATAACTATTATTAGAAGTTATATTTCCTTCATTCTTATAAAAATCTTTTTGAGATTTATTTACTAAATCTAATTCTTGTTTTGAAAGTTCTCTATCTAATTTAGAAATATAGACAGGTGTTGGAAATATTCCATTTATTGTTGCTTCCATTATCGTTCTTAGTTTTTTATTCTACTAAATCCCAAGATTGATTTTGTTCGTTCCAATTATACTTATTCTCATCATTTGGTTTAGCAACTGGTGCCTCCCAAAGACAAGTATTCTCATTTAATATCCAACTATTAAAAGGTTTTTTAGGAATAAAAGCATCTCTATCTTCATCATAAGTATAACCTATTCCTGCGTGATTTTTTCTAAAAGGTGTTCCACCTAATGTATGAACTCCACCACGAGTATTATAAGATGTTTGTTTCCAAATAGCCCAACCAGTTAATTTAGTTAGAAAATCTATTCCAATATTTTCTTGTTCTACTCCGTTACTATCGTGTAGAACTTCATTTACTACTGATTGAACTTCAATTACTTTTCCGTTCAATCCTATTTTTGCAAAACTAGCCATTATGCTGTGTAACTCCCACTTCCGTTAAATGTTAAAATTGTATTAGAACCTGATGTTGTAACTGTTGGCGAACCAGTTGTTGTTCCTGAATATGAAGAAGTTGGTACACTTAATATAACAACTCCTTTTCCACCAGCACCAGCATTTGGACCTCCTCCGGCGTGTGATGCACCACCTCCACCACCTCCTGTGTTTGCAGTTCCTGCTGTTGCATTAGTGCTTGGAATATATGTAGCACCATTTCCACCGCCACCAGTTCCTCCTGAACCTGCTATAGTAGAACCACTTCCAGCACCACCACCTGCGTAAGTTACAGATGAACCAGTAATTGAAGATGCTGAACCATTTCCACCTGCCGCACCTGTACCTTGACCAGCTGTTCCATTTGCACCTGTTGCACCAGCACCACCACCTCCACCTCCCATTCCAACGCTATTAGGAGTGCCTGAACCAGTATTTGTACCAGTTCCTCCATTACTTCCTTGACTTGGTGATGTGCTAGGTGTGTTTCCAGTTCCTCCAGTACCTTGTGGATCTGGATTTCCTCCACAACCACCACCTCCAGAACCACCATTAGCACCATTATTTTGACTACTACCACTACTACCACCTCCACCACCTCCAGTAGAAGTAATTGTTGTTAAACCTGAACCAGAAAATGAAGAATTATTTCCATCACCACCTCTGTTATTTGTAGAACCTGCCGCACCACCATCTCCAACTGTTACTGTAATTACTGTTCCAATATTAACTGATTGAGTTGATGTTCTATATCCTCCTGCACCACCTCCACCAGCATAATAATAACCACCACCACCAGCTCCACCAGCTACTACTAAAAAATCTACTGAATAAACTGTTGGTAATAAAGAACTTGTTCCTTCATTAATACCTGAATAAGCCAACCAACCTTGTGTTGTATCTATATAAACTAATCTTGCACCTTCTCTATCTCCACTTAATAATACGTTATCTGTCGCACCTTGAATTTTATTTCCATTTGGATTAATTGTAAGTGCGTTAGTATCAAAAGTTCCTGCGTAATCTAAAATTACAATTTCATCTCCAGCACTTGGCGAAGCTGGTAGTGTAACTGTAAATGCGGCAGAAGTTGTATTACAGAAAAATCCTTTATTAGCAGTTGCAGTAAATCCTGATGTCTTGACTGTTGTGTCCCAATCTACTGTTCCATCTGATGTTAATGTTCCAAACTCTAATGCTGTTGCACCACTATTCATTTTCATCACTTGATTAGCTGTTCCAATACTTGGTGGCATTACCAAAGTATAGTTAGCTCCTGATGCGTGAGTTGGACTTTTAATTTTTATTCCGTGAGAATTTTGTTCACAGTTTAATTGTATATATCCGTCTGTTACTCCTGCTGTTCCTTTTGCAACTAAACTAGCATCACTTGCTGTACTAATTAAATCTAGTTTGTCTCTTGTGATACCGCTTAGTCTTGCATTAGGTACTGTTCCACTTGAAAGATTTGTTGCGTTAAGATTAGTTAAATTAACTCCACTACTCGCAGGTAATGTAGCAGGAAATCTAGCATCTGGTACTGTGCCTGATGTAAGATTGGTTGCGTTTAATGTTGATAATGCTGTAGCAGGTAAAGTTAAAGTACCTGAACTAGCATCTAAAGTTTGACCAGAAGGAATAGTAATCGTATTACCACTACTACCTACAATCTCATCAACTTTTATTCGACTTGGCATTTATTATTTCCTTATGTTTGTTTGTTTGTTTTAT
>Ga0194119_10012803_pt1 | contig 10566 bp, 8 predicted proteins | sample TA2MahC100mmetaG_FD_148620 | JGI IMG/M metagenome (GOLD analysis project Ga0194119, IMG submission 148620) | Freshwater microbial communities from Lake Tanganyika, Tanzania - TA2015018 Mahale Deep Cast 100m | ecosystem: Environmental > Aquatic > Freshwater > Lake | place: Tanzania: Lake... | reverse complement strand
TCTTTGACTGCAACCCCCTGTCGAGACTGTCGCCTTCGACACCATTCGGCAGCGCAGGTGAGCATTGTTGTCGTTACTGCGGGATGGGGCCCCTGTCCCAGAGCGATGGCGATCCCCAATCGCCCTGCTGTCACCACCTCAGACAGGTCGCTGCCGTCCTGCCTCCGCTCACTCATAATGAGGCGTCACCGCTGGAACAGCAGCTGCGGGTACCGGATTGCAGCGCCAGCTGGCTTGCCCACTGGCGCGCCAAGACAAGCCCGCTCGTGGGTTTTTTGCTCGTGGCATAGCAGGCCTGGCTAAGTGTGCTTTCTTACCGGGTCATTCAGCGATCAGCAGCCGCTGGAGGGACTGCTGATCGCTGAGGCCACCGAGGCCCATGTGGCACCTGTTGCCGTTATTAAGCCCCAGGTAGCGGGGCAGCCAGCGGTTGCGTTCCTCTGAGGTCTGGAACGGCATGGCGTAGGCCCATTCGCCCAGCAGGGTCTTGATGAATCGCTCGGCCTTGCCGTTGGTTCTGGGCGTGTAGAGCCTGGTGCAGATGGGCTTGAGATCCAAGGCGCTGCAGGCCTTTCGCCATTCCCCAGAGCGGTAGGACGAGCCGTGATCGGAGAGGACACGGCGGCAGGTGATGCCCTGTGCGCTGAACCTCCCACAGCCCGGGCCAGGATGCCGACCGTGGTGGCCTTCTGCTCGTCGGGCAGCACCTCCACGTACGCCAGCCGCGTGGCGTCATCGATCGCCACGCGGACCTTCTTGTAGCCAGCGCCACGGGAACAGCCCCGACGGCGGTCGCCGGTGATCCGGTGGCCAACTCGCTCGAACCGAGCCAGTTGCTTGGTGTCCACATGGAACATGTCGCCCGGCTTCTCCCACTGGTACCGCTGCACCGGAACCTTGGGGTCCAGGTTTCGCAGGCGGCCAAGGCCCAGCGCCTTCATCACCCGTCCCACGGTAGACAGGGGAGCCCCAAGGGACTTGGCGATCCTCCTGAAGGTGCAGCGCTGGTGCCGGAGATCCACTGCGTGCTGCAGTTGCTGCGGATCGAGCGTTCGCCGCTGGGTGCGGCGGACACTCGATCTGCCAGTGAGGTGTGACCACCAGAGCGGTAACGAGCGGGCCACTTGTAGGCGGTGCGGAAGCTGATGCACACCTGGGCGGAAAGGGCCTTGAGCGGCTCACCACCATCAATGTGTTGACGCAGCAGTCGTTCCCGGCTGAGTGGTATCAGCCGGGCGTTCGGGTGGGTATGCATGGGGGGTGAGGTCAGTGGATCGGCGGTGACACCCGGACCATGGCGACCTCACACCCCCTTGGCAGCTGAACAACCTGCTGGGACTACACAGCTAAACCCGAAACATATTGGGCCTCTAGCTAGGTCATCTGTGAAGACAGCGGAAAATTGGCTAACACGACCAAGCACCTGACCAGCCCCCTTCAATTCCCCGAAGCCCAGCGAGTGCCTGAACCAGCAGTTCTCTGCGGCCAGGTGATGGCAAGCGTTAGATAGCGAAACTGACATTACGATAATACCCTTGATTAGCAATTACTCTCCCTCACGAACCCCCTTCATTGACCAATGCTCATCAGACTCTAGACGTGATATAAAGACTGCTTACACTAATGCCGAGTAGCGACCTAAAGAAGGGCTAGACTGAGCAAGCTAATCGAACTTCATCAGGATGAAAGCCAAGAGCTACAAATAGTCGGCAATTGACTCCCTCGAAGATGTCGTCAACAAGTTTATCTGAGCAAATCACGCCAGGGATTGAGCACATCCACACCCGTTGGCAGGAAGTCGCCCACGTTGCGAGTCACCACCACCATTGCATGCACCAGAGCCGTGGCTGCGATCAGACCATCACGCAGCGGGCGGGGATCGGGCACGTGCAGTGCAGCACTGCAGCGCGCCACGGCCTCATCCACCGGCAGGATGCGCCCGGCAAAAGCGGGCACCACCTGTTGATCCAGCCATTGGCGTAGCAGCTGGCCCTGGCGCGGGTCGCGGTGTTGCTCCAGGCGTACGCCCAACTCCAGCTCGTGAAGCGACACCACCGAAAGGAACAAAGCCGCGGGATCGGCCTGCTCGGCCCACGCCACCACGCCCGGATCAGCGCGACCACTCCCAGCCCGGCGCAGCTCTGAAACCACGTTGGTGTCGAGCAGAAACATGCCGGATCAATCGAGCTCGGCGGGCTGGGCCAGCTCGCGGCTGGAGGGAATGGTGAACTCCACGTCGTCGGCCATGGCCAACAGGTCCACCAGCGAACGCTGTTCCCCGCTGAGGCGGCGGTAATCGTCGATCGAGAGCAGCACGTGGGCCGGCCGACCGCGGTCAGTGATGAACACCGGACCGTCCAGGGCAGCGCGCTTGGCACCGGCAGCGTCCTGGTTGAACTCCCGGCTACTGATCGTGGTGGTCATCTCCCGACTCCCATTTAACTGCACCAACAGTAGCAACGTTGCTAGATTCGAACAGCGAATGGGAGATCGCTGTGGGGCAGGCCAGGGACCCCGATCTCTCCGCCAACCTGCTCGCCCCCATCGAAGCCTGGTTCGCCCGGCAGGGTTGGACGCCGATGCCGTTCCAGCGCCAGGCGTGGCAGGCCTATCTGGCCGGCGAGAGCGGCCTGATCCAGGTGCCCACCGGCTCCGGCAAGTCCTACGCCGCCGTGATGGGTCCGATCGCCGAGATGCTGGACGAAGCCAGCTGGAGCGCGAAGCAACCAGGCACCGCGCCCAAGGGCCTGCGCTTGCTCTACCTCACCCCCCTGCGAGCCCTCAGCCGTGACCTGGCCCTGGCGATCCAGGCGCCGATCGAGGCCATGGGCTGGCCCCTGCGCCTGGGGATCCGCAACGGCGACACCAGCAGCCATGAGCGCGGCAAGCAGCTGCGCACCCCGCCCCAGATCCTGATCACCACGCCCGAGTCGCTGAGCGTGCTGCTGGCCAATGCCAAGGCACCCGAGCTCTTCGGCGCGCTGCAGGCGGTGGTGCTCGACGAGTGGCACGAGCTGATGGGCAGCAAGCGAGGCGTGCAGGCTGAGCTCTGCCTGAGCTGGCTGCGGGCGCTGCGGCCAGGCCTGCGCACCTGGGCGATCAGCGCCACCATCGGCAACCTGGAGGAGGCGGCCCGGGCGGCGGTGGGCGTCGCTGCCGGCGCACCCCGCATCATCACCGCCCCCATCCAGCGGGCCACGGCGATCCGCTCGCTGCTGCCCGACTCGATCGACGGCTTCCCCTGGGGCGGCCACCTGGGCCTGCGGATGTACGAGGAGCTGGTGGCGGGGCTGGATCCGGCCGTCTCCACCCTGATGTTCACCAACACCCGCAACCAGGCCGAGCGCTGGCACCAGTGCCTGCGCTTCGCCTGCCCGGAGATGGAGGGGTCCCTGGCGTTGCACCACAGCTCAGTCGACCGGGCCGAACGCGAGGCGATCGAGGCCGGCGTGAAGGCGGGGGCCCTGCGCTGGGTGGTGTGCACCAGCTCCCTGGATCTGGGGGTGGATTTCCAACCGGTGGAGCGGGTGGTGCAGATCGGCTCCGCCAAGAACCTGGCGCGGTTGCTGCAGCGGGCCGGCCGCAGCGCCCACTGCCCCGGCGGCACCTCCCAGGTGCTGTTCATGCCCACCAACGCCCTGGAGCTGCTGGAGGTGAGCGCCATGCGCCGGGGCCTGGCGGAGGGACTGGTGGAAACGCGCCGCCCGCCCCAGCTGGCCCTCGATGTGCTGCTGCAGCACCTCACCACCCTGGCCTGCGGACCGGGTTTCGAGCCCGACAGCGCGCTGCTGGCTGTGCGCAGCGCCTGGAGCTTCCGCACGCTGAGCGCGCAGCAGTGGCAATGGTGCCTGGATTTCCTCGAGCACGGCGGCCAGTGCCTGGCCGCCTACCCCCGCTACCGCAAGCTCGTGCGCTGCCGGATCGCTCCCGACGGCGCACTCAGCGACGAACCGGCGACCGATGGCAGCCCCTACCGCTACCGGGTGCTCGACAAGGCGATTGCCCGCCTGCACCGTTTCAACATCGGCACGATCACGGCCGACCGCGCGGTGACGGTGCGCTTCGTGCGCGGCGCCGTGATCGGACACGTGGAGGAGGCCTTCATCGGCCGGCTCAAGCCCGGCGATGTGTTCTTCTTCGCCGGCCGCCAGCTGGAATTCGTGCGGCTGCGGGAGATGACGGCCCAGGTGAAGGCCACCGCAAAGAAAAGCTCGGCGGTGCCCGCCTGGGCCGGCGGCCAGATGGCCCTCTCCGACCTGCTCAGCCAGCACCTGCGCCAGGAGGTGGACCGCTGCGCCCGGGCCCTGGGCGGCGAACCCGATCTCGACCTGGATGGCGACAGCGATGGCCATGGCGATGGCGCCAGGGCCCTCGACACCCCCGAGCTGCGCGCCCTCGAGCCCCTGTTGCGCCGTCAGGCCGACCTCTCGCGCCTCCCCCGCCAGGAGGAGTTTCTGGTGGAGCTGTGCCGCAGCCGCGAGGGCAGCCACCTGTACGCCTTCCCCTTCGAGGGGCGCTTCGTGCACGAGGGCATCGGCTTCCTCTGGGCCTGGCGCTTGGCCCGCCACCGGCCCAGCACGATCACCGTGTCGGTGAACGACTACGGCTTCGAGTTGCTGGCCCCCCGGGGTTACCCCTTCGAGGAGCTGCTTGAGCTCCATGGCGACGACCTGCTCGACTGCACCGATCTGGCCGACGACCTGGAGCAGGCGGTGAACCTCTCGGAGCTCTGCCGCCGCCGCTTCCGGGCCATTGGCCAGGTGAGCGGCCTGATCACCCAGGCGATGCCGGGGCAGAGCAAGAGCGGCGGCCAGCTGCAGATCAGCGCAGCGCTGCTGTTCGATGTGTTCCAGAAGCACGAGCCGGATCATCTGCTGCTGGAGCAGGCCCGGCGGGAAGTGATCGAGGAGCAGCTGGAGCTGCCGCGGCTGCAGGCCGCCCTGGAGCGGCTCGCGGCCAGTCGCTGGCTGCTGGAAACCACGCCTCGTCCAGGCCCCCTTGCCTTTCCCCTGCTGGTGGAGCGCCTCAACAACCGCATGAGCAACGAGTCAGTGCTGGAGCGGGTGCAACGGCTGATTGCCGAGGCCACCCGTCTGGAAGGCAGGGGCGGGAAAAGCTGCTAAGAAAGGTCAGGGCCATTCGCGAGAGCGGGCGCGATGCCAGCCGATCCGGCCAGCAGCCCAGTCATTCAGGCAATGGCCACAGCCCTGGGGAGGCCCCTGGCCTCGGGCCAGCCCACTCCGTTGCGCCTCAGCGCCCTGCCGGCGGTCATCCTGCTGGGAGGCCTGCTGGTCACCGCGGTGGCCGGCGAGCAGATGCGCAGCCTGAACCGCGCCAGGCATCTTCAGCTCCGGCAAAGCCTGGTGAGCAATGTGGCCGAGGCGATCACCGCCAAGTTGCGCATCGATCAGGCGGTGCTCTCCAGCGTGGTGGGCCTGTTTCGCGCCTCGGAATCGGTGAGCCGCGAAGAGTTCGCCGAGTTTTACCGCATCGTGGCCTCGGAAAATCCGACGCTCGATGAGATCACCGGCGTGGGCTTCAGCCGGATGCTCACCCCCAGCGAACTTCCGGCCTTTGAGCGGCGTGTGCGGGCTGAAGGGCTGGCCAATTTCCGCGTCACCCCGCCAGGACCACGCCCGCGCTACACCGCCATCGAGTTCCTCGAGCCCAACAGCTGGCGCAACCGACGCGCCTTCGGCTTCGACATGTACTCCGAACCGGTGCGGCGCGAGGCGATGCAGCGGGCTGCCACCAACAACGAACCGGCCCTCTCCGGACCCGTGACCCTGTTGCAGGAAACCAGGCAAGACCCCCAGCCCGGGGTGCTTCTCTACCTGCCGATCTATCGGAACAACACACCGATCCAGACAGGGGATGAGCGCTGGAGCCAGCTCCTGGGCTGGGCCTATTCGCCGATTCGCACCCGCGACCTGATCCAGGCCGCCCTGCGGCCCATCACCAACCCCGAGCTGCCGGGCTCCCGCATCGTGGTGCTGGATGCCAGCGCCGGTCAGGCACCCACCCGGCTGTTCGACAGTGCGGCCGGGAACCCGAGCCCGACAGAGGCTGCCATTCCCACGGGGCCCAACACCATCGTGCGGGAGATCACCTGGGGAGGGCGGCGCTGGCGGATCGTGCTGGAGCTCGCCGCCCATCTCGGGCACGCCAGCGGCCTCGATCCCAGCGTGTGGCTGACGCTCACCAGCGGCGTGGCCCTCAGCAGTGTGCTGAGCCTGCTCGCGCGGCAGTTCGTCGACAATCTCCAGGCCGCCCGCCGGGCGCTGGCGGAGAGTGAAAAGGCCGCCGAGGAACGGGCCCTCTCCAGCACCGTGTTCGAAGCCAGCAGCCTGGCGATCCTCGTCACCAACCCCGAGGGCTACATCCTCACGGCCAACAACGCCTTCACCCAGCTCACGGGCTACCGGGTGAATGAAATCGTGGGCCAGCGCTCCAACCTGCTCAAGTCGGGCCGCCACGAACTGGGCTTCTACAAGTCGATGTGGGACACGCTGGAAAGCCGGGGGTTCTGGGAAGGGGACCTCTGGAACCGGGTGCGCAGCGGCGAAATCCGCCGCCACCATCTGGCGATCTCCAGCGTGCGCGATGCCCAGCTGCGCACCCGCTTCTACGTGGGGATGCTGCAGGACATCACCGATCGCCATGCCGCCGAGGAGGCGATCCGCTACCAGGCCCTGCACGACACCCTTACCGGCCTGGCCAACCGCTCCCTGCTGATGGAGCAGCTGGAGCGGGAGGTGGCCCTCGGCCAGCGCCAGAGCTCACCCCTGGCCCTGCTCTACATCGATCTCGACGGCTTCAAGCCGGTCAACGACCAGCTGGGCCATGCAGCCGGCGACGCCCTGCTGCTGCAGGTGGCGGAGCGGCTGCGCAGCTGCACCCGCCAAAGCGACATGGTGTGCCGGCAAGGGGGCGATGAGTTCGTGATCCTCATTCCCCAGGCCGGACCGCCCCAGGAGCTCGATGCCCTCGCCAGAAAACTGCAGTAGGAACTGAGCGCGCCTTTCGTGCTGAAGGAGAGCACGGTGCAGGTCTCCGCCAGCATCGGCATCGCCCGCTTCCCCGACCAGGGGCGCAGCGCCGATGCCCTGCTGCGCGCCGCCGACCAGGCGATGTACCGGGCCAAGGCGGCCGGTGGCGGCCAGTTCAGCCGCTGCACGCCGGAGGGCGGCGCATGAGGCGCATGAGGCGGCGGGGGGCGCTGGCCACAGCCGCCCTGCTCGGCGGCCTGCAGCTCCTGGCGGGCTGCATCGGCGAACCGCCGCAGCTGCAGGTGCCCGTCTCCGGCTGGCCCGCTTATGAATACTTTTATCTGGCTGAGAACAGTGGTCTCGACCGGCCGGAGGGGCTGGCGATCCGCTCGATTCAGTTGCCGGATCCCCAGGCGGTGATCAACGCCTTCGCCCGCGGCAAGTTCCAGGTGGCCCAGCTCAGTGCGGCGGAGGTGATCGATCTCTGCAACCGCGTTCCCGAGGGCTGCCCGGTGGTGGTGCTGGTGCTCGATGCCTCCGAGGGCGGTGACCAGCTGGCCGTGCACAACAGCGTGCCCTCAATCGCGGCGCTGAAGGGACGCCGGGTGGCGGTGACCTTCTCCACCCTGGGCCCCTTCATCCTGCACCTGGCCCTGGAGCGCCACGGGCTGCGCCTCAGCGACGTGCAGACCCAGCACGTGCCCCTGGAGCGCATGGAGCCAGCCCTGGCGAAGGGAGAAGTGGTGGCGGCTGCCACCTATCCCCCGTTCAGCGAGGCGATCCGGGCGGCCGGTCACAGCCGCACACTGTTCGATAGCCGGGAAACCCCGGGCGAGATCCTCGACCTGCTGGTGGTGGATCGCCAGTTCCTGCAGCAGCATCCCCAGCGGGTGAACGCCCTGGTGCGGGTGTGGGAACGGGCCCAGCGCCACGCCCGCACCCATCCCGACGCCAGCGTGAGCCGGATGGCCCGGCGGGAGGGCATCAGCCCGGCGGCATTTCGGGAGGCGGAGCGCGGGCTGCGCTACTTCGACCTGCCGCAGCAGCTCGAACTGCTCCAGGCCGGCGGGGCCGTGGAGCGCAACCTGCGCCGGGTACAGGGGGCCCTGCAGGAGCTGGGGGTCAGTCCAGCGGGCGGGGTGCGTCCAGCGGTGGATGCCGCGCCGGTGCAGGCCGCCCTGCAACAGCCCGCGCCATGACGCGGGAGCCCCGGCTGCAGCGGCGCGTCGACGCGGAATTGCGCCGCCTCACCCTGATCGGCACCGCCATGGCCACCCTGGTACTCGCGGCGGTGGTGGCGCTGGTGGAGCGCCAGAGCACCCTTCAGCAGATCCGCCTGCAGGCCCAGCGCACCGAGCGCGACCTGCTCGAGCTGATCACCAGTGGCCAGTCGCTGGCCCAGGTGCAGCGCCAGCTGCAGATCACAGCAGCAGCCGGTTACATCCAGCTGGTGCTGCTGGTGAGCCAGAGCGGCCGGGTGATCGCCGCCAACGATGGGGCCCTGATCGGCGCCCCGATGGCCCGAGCAGACCTCGATCCGGTGAGCGATGCGGTATGGGATGGCATCTGGCCCTGCCTGCCCAGCAGGCACAGCTGGCGGCAGCATCCCCGCTGCCGGCAGCCGATGAGCTGGATCACCGGCCCCTGGCGCCCCCTGGGCGGCGATCGCCTGATCGCGATCACAGGAACGCCACTGGTCTTTGGGGATCGGCCCGGCCTGGAGCAGGGGGGCTTGCTCCTGCTGCGCATCGATCTGGGCCCGAGCCTGCGGCAGGCCCTCAGTCGCGGGGGGCTCACGGTGGCCACGGGCATGGTGCTCCTGCTGCTCACCAACACCGCCCTGGTGGTGGTGATGCGGCGCCGACTGGTGACCCGCCTGGTGGGGCTGGCCCGGATCGACCGCATCACCGGCCTGCTCAACCGGGAGGCCTGGTTGGAGGAGGTGGAGCCGTGGTTGGCCGAGCAGCAGGCCCAGGGAGAGGCGGTGCTGCTGGCCATTGCCGGCCTCGACCACTTCAAGTCAGTGAATGGCCGCCATGGGTATGACGGTGGCGACCGGGTGCTCCGGGAGGTGAGCGAGCTGCTGCGCCAGCGGCTTGGGGAAGGGGAATGGGTGGCCCGGCTGGCCGGCGATCAGTTCGCGATCTGCCTGCGGGGGGGCACCGCCCAGGTGGATCGCTTCCGCGACCTCTGCACCGCCGTGGCGGAACGCAGCTGGGAAGCGGAGCCGGGACACCCCCTGCACCTCACCCTGTCGATGGGCGTGGCCTGCAGCAGTGGCCCCGCGGGCTGGAGCCTCGACAAACTGCTGGCCCAGGCGGACCGCAACCTGCGCCTGGCCAAGCAGGAGGGCGGCAACCAGGTGATGAACCGCTGAGATCATCCAGGGGGAGCGGCCGGCCGGCCGGCTCCAGCCTCAGGCCTGGCCGTCGAGGCGCTTCACGATCACGGCCATCAGCCCGAGGGAGCCGGCCAGGGCAATCAGCAGGGCGATGGTCATGGAGGGGAGCCGTGTACGCCGGCTCAGTATCGCCGCCGCGCCCTGCCCTCAGCTGGCGACGAGCCAGCGGCCTCCGGCCGCCAGCAGCACGGCCAGCCCGAGGGCGGCCAGCTGCCAGGCGGCACCGGCCAGGAGGCGCCGCAGCAGCACGGCCGATCCCGCCAGCCCCACGAGCACAGCCGCGCTCTGGCAGAACCCCACCACGTGGGCGTCGGCACACCAGGCCGGCAGAGGCGGCAGGGCGGCAGCGGGCCCGATGGACAGCAGCGGAGCCAGGCTCACCGGCAACAGGCGGCCCGCTTCCGTCATCCCCAGGGGCAGGTGCCGGGCCAGCAGCAGGGCCCAGAGCAGGGGCAGCAGCCCGTAGAGCAGCGATCGGGCCTGACGCCGCCCCAGGGCCAGGGGCAGCCAGAGGAGGGAGGGGAGGGCCAGGGCCAGGGCGGCGAAGGCCAGCCGCGGCAGCAGGGGCCCGGCCTGCAGGCTGGCAGGGGCCAGGGGCAGCCAGCCCAGCAGCCGCTGCCACTGGTGCAGGCAGATGCCGCCGGCCAGCACCAGCAGCAGCCCCGCCTCCGCGGCCGGGGCCTCCATCTCCCGCTGCAGGTCGGCAGCCGGCGGCCGCAGCCGCAGCTGCACGGAGCGGTGGGGGCAGGCCGCTGCGCAGGTGAAGCAGAGCACGCAGTTGCGGTTGTCGGCCAGGTGGGCCGGGTGGGTGCCGAGGGGGCAGCCGGCGGTCGCCAGCCCCTCCCCATCGGCAGCACCTCCCTTGAAGCAGCCGTAGCTGCTGCAGCTGCCGCTGCAGGTGCCGGCCTGGGCCCGCAGCTCGAGGATCGAGAGCTTGGCGAACAGGCCGTTCATGCCCCCCACCGGGCAGAGATAGCGGCACCAGAAGCGCTTCTCGAACAGCAGCGAGCCCACCACTGCCCCGGCCGTGATCAGCAGCAGCAGGCAACTGCTCAACCAGGCCGTGTTCTCGAGATTCCACACCTCCTCCCAGAGCAGGATCGCTGCAAAGCCGCCAGCCAGCAGCGGGGCCGCCCAGCGGTCGCTCTCTCCCCTAGGAGTTTGCGGAAAAACCGC
>Ga0194119_10012794_pt1 | contig 10574 bp, 9 predicted proteins | sample TA2MahC100mmetaG_FD_148620 | JGI IMG/M metagenome (GOLD analysis project Ga0194119, IMG submission 148620) | Freshwater microbial communities from Lake Tanganyika, Tanzania - TA2015018 Mahale Deep Cast 100m | ecosystem: Environmental > Aquatic > Freshwater > Lake | place: Tanzania: Lake... | reverse complement strand
CGGATCGCCCGTGCCGGCGTCAGGACCGGCCTCGAACAGCCGCACGGGTCACGGGCGAAGCGCCCGATGACCCGTGGCACCCGGAGCGCTCCGTCCACGGACTTCCGATTCGCGCCGCTAGCGCTGGATGGGCAGGAAGTCGCGCTCGCGTCCCTCCGCCCAGGCGCGGAAGCGGGGCCAGAAGACCTCCTTGAGCAGGATCCGGGCGCACGCCGCCGCCGGGATCGCCAGCAGCAGCCCGTAGAACCCCGCCAGCACGCCGCCCGCGATGGAGGCGAAGAGGATCATGGGCACGCTCATGTCCGTGGCCTTGCCCTGGATCGAGGGCGTCAGCACGTAGTCGTCCATGACCTGCGACACCGCCTGCATCAGCACCGGGCCGGCGATGATCCACCACCACTCGCCCCGGAACCCGCCCGCCGGGTCCAGGGCCATCATGAGCATGGCGACGGGCATGCCCAGGGCCGCCGCGAAGGGCGCCAGCGTCAGCACCCCGACCAGCGGCCCGACGATCAGCGGCGCCGGCACGCCGATCAGCCAGTACCCGAAGGTGAAGAGCACGATCTGGCAGGCGCAGATCGTCAGCCGGCCGCGCACGAAGGCGGCGATGACCCGGTCCATCTTGCGGATCAGCTCGATCGTGCGCCCCTTGCGCCGCTCCGGGATCAGGCTCCCCCAGAACGCCAGCACCTTCCCCCACCCCGTGCAGAAGAAGTAGAAGAAGAACGCCGTGAGCACCGCCCCGAAGGCGATCTGCCCCAGCGCGCCCGTGAAGCGCAGGATCCACGAGAAGGCGTCGGCGCCGGCCTGGACGGCCCTCCTGGCGATCGTGTCGGTGTTGGCCCGCAGGTAGTCGACGAAGCGGACGGCGGCCAGGGCCCAGGGCGACGGGGGCGCGGGGGCCTGGGCCCCCGAGCGCTGCGCCTCCAGCGAACGGCGCTGGTCGATGAGCCAGTCCCGGGCCGGCTGCCACCCGCCCGGGAGCTGCCCGCGCAGCCCCGGGTCGTCGGGCGATTCGAGGCTGCGGATGAGCGTCTGCACGTTCCCGGCCTGGGACTGCACGTAGCTGGCCCCCTGCACCACGCCGAACCCCAGCCCCACGGTCGCGGGCACCACGATGAGGGCCCCGCTGAGCACGATGATCCCCGCGGCGGCGAAGGGGCGGTTGATCCGCCCCGTGCGCGTGAGCGCGCACACGACGGGCTCGAAGAGGTAGGCCAGGAGCATCGCCAGCAGGATGGGCACGGTGACGACGCTGAGGCGGTAGCCCAGGTACAGGACGCCGCACACCGCGAGGATCGCCAGGGCGTCGCGCACCGGCTGGATCTGCCAGACGTGCAGGCTGCGCCAGTCGGTGCCTGGTTTGGGGCGTGCCCCGCCGGGGTTCATTCGGGGGGAAGACTACCACGCCGGCGTGGGGGCGGCGCGGCGTGTCAGGCCTCGACGGACGAGAACGCCTCGTGGAAGTCGTAGACGGCGCGGAAGTCGTCGAGGGAGTCCTCGTCGGTCTTGCGCAGGAGGCCGGCGTCGATGAGGGCGAAGACCATGGCGCCGAAGTCGTCGGTCTTGTGGATGCCCCAGCGCCCCAGCACGGTGCGGGCCAGCATCCCGTACCGGCGGAGGGCGAAGTCGCGGAGCCCCAGGCAGAGCTGCTGCCCGGAGACGTGCCGGCTCTCCTCCGCCGCCGACTCCCCCTCCCCGTGCACCGTCGCGACGGTGTGGGCCAGCCCCTGGCGCACGAACTCGTAGGCCTGGAGGGGGTAGGGCCCGGCCTTGCTGAGGATCTCGCGGATTTCCTTGGGCGAATGTGCCACGGTCGGCTCCGGTGCTTGGGAACATCGTATCGGCATCGGCCCGGGATGGGCAATGAATCTGCGGGACGGGGCCCGGCGGGGTCCTCACAGGATCCTCACGGGCGGGCCCGGCTGACGTGCGGATTCGTGCGCAGGAACCAGCGGAGGGGCCGGGTGGCCCATTCGTGGGCCGAGCCGACGCCGATGCGGGCGGAGCGCCCGACGGGCCCGGGCAGGAAGCCGGGCGGGGGGGGTTCGAGGTGGACGCGGTCGGAGCGCGTGAGGTCCTCGCCGTCGAGGGCGCGGTCGATGCCGAGGGCTTGGCAGAGGCGGGCCGGTCCCGAGCAGAGGTCGACGCCGTCGCGCCCGCCCCGGGCGCGGCGCATGGCGTCGACCCCGTCGAGGGGGGCCAGGGCGCGCACGAGGACGGCTTGGGGGTCGCCCTCGGCGGCGCAGACGACGTTGCAGCAGAAGTGCATGCCGTAGGTGAAGTAGACGTAGAGGGTGCCCGGTCGGGCGTACATGGACTCGTTGCGCGGCGTGCGTCGCCCGCCGAAGGCGTGGGAGGCGCGGTCGCGGACGCCCAGGTAGGCCTCGCTCTCGACGATCACGCCGGCGCGGCGGCGCCCGCCGACGGTGCGGACCAGGACGCAGCCGAGCAGTCGGCGGGCGAGGGTGGCGGCGCCGAGGGCGAAGAAGGGGCGATCGAGGCGGGGGGTGGCCATGGTCAGGCGTAGGCGTGCAGCCCCGGCAGGAGGAGGTTGACGCCGAAGTAGGTCCAGAGCATCACGAAGAACCCGATGAGGCTGAGCCAGGCGGTGACCAGCCCGCGGTGGCGCCCGGCGCCGACGCGCACGTGGACGACGATGAGGTACACGATCCAGGTGATGAGGGCCCAGGTCTCCTTGGGGTCGAAGGCCCACCAGCGCCCCCAGGAATGGTCGGCCCACCAGGCGCCCAGGAGGATCCCCACCCCCAGGGTCCAGAAGGCCAACTGGAGGATCGTCATGTGGGCCCGGTCGAGGTCCGCGAGTGTGCGCTCGCGACCGGCCGGGGCGTGGTCGTCGTCGGCGAGGGCGGCTTGGGCGATGGGAACGGTCCGCCCCTTGCCGAGGTAGTGCGCGCCCAGGTAGAAGAGCGCGATGATGAAGCCGAGGGTGATCAGGCCGTAGGAGACCAGGACCGTGGTGACGTGGTACTTGAGGAGGACGCTGGTGTTGAGAATGGCGGCCTCGCGCTCGATGCTGACGCCGGGGATCCCGGCTTGGGTGGCGGCGAGGAGGGCGAGGAAGCCCATGCCGGCGGCGGCGGCCCCGAAGATCCACTGGCGCCGCGCCGCCGCCAGGGCCAGCCCCACGACGGCGCCGAAGAGACTCAGCCCGGTCATCGACTCGAACTGGTTCTGGATGGCGAAGCGCTCGGCGATGAGGCATCGGGTGGTGAACCCGAAGGCGTGCAGGGCGATGGCGAGGGAGAGGAGGGCGACGCCCACGGCGATGAGCCAGCGGCGCTCGGTGCCGAACGCGAGCATCATGGCCAGCAGCGCGACGAAGTAGGCGTACGCGCCCCACTCGAAGGCGTTGGAGCGGTTGTAGGCCATCTCCAGCCCGCGCCGCGTGGTCGGGTAGACCTCCGCGTTGAGGGCGGGGAGGGCCGACGCCAGGAGGCGGACCTGCTCGTTGACCCCCGCGGCGTCGCCGGCCCGCCAGGCCTGTCCCATGGCGAGGAGGGCGGCGCGGACGGGGTGGGCCGGCTCGAGCTCGCTGACGTGCTTCCAAGGGAGGTCGGCCCGCGCCGGCGCCACCAGGCGCAGGTTCCGGGGGCTGCCGTCCCAGATGCGGATGGCCTGGTCGGCGCGCCCCAGGGCCTCGCGGTACGCCGGCTCGTTCATGTGGTCGGTGGCGATCGCCTGCGAGTGCCGCGCGTACATGGCGGGGGAGATGCGCAGCAGCATGAGCCAGCGCCGCCGCTCGCCCTCGTCGGCGATGGAGCGCTCGACGAACTCGCGCCGCAGGGGCAGGTAGCCCACGGCGATGAGGGGCTTGTTGGCGTAGAAGCCCGGGTCGATGGTCAGGTCGACGAACGTGAAGAGCGGGTCGAACCGGACCTTCTTCCCGCCGAGGGGCTCGACGTAGTCGCGCCGCCCGGCGACCTCGCGCACCGTCTCCCGCGCCAGCGTGTCGAGGATCTTGACGCGACCGTTGTGGAACACGGCCAGGTCGCGCAGGGGCGACAGGTCGACGGCGTCAGCCAGGGCGAGCTTGGCCCGCGTCTGCTCGGGCGTGCCCTCCACGGGGGGCGCGGGGGCGCCGAAGGGGTTGGCGGCGTCGATGTCGGCGACCATCCTGGTCGCCGGGTGCGCGTTGCCGTCGGGCGCGGTGACCTGGGCGGGCGCCGGCGCCGCGCCCAGCGCGAGCGCCGCGGCGAGCGCGAGGAGCGGTCGGGCGATGGTCATGGGGAGACCTCGGAGAGCTGGTTCGCGGGGCGGGTCGTGGCGGGGGCCGCGGCGGCCTCGGCCCGGAGTCGGGCCTGGATCGTCCGCTTCCGTCGGCGGAGGAGGTAGGGCTTGAAGTAGAACGCCCAGGGGATCCCCACGCCCATCAGGATGCCCCCCAGGGCGATGGCGTGGATGCCGGGGTTGTTGCCCACGCCCAGGATGGTGAAGCGGACGAAGGGGCGCGGGAGGAGCCCGGCGTCGGCCTGGGCCTGGGTGTCCTGCCAGCCCTGGGCGTCCCACCCGGCCTGGCTGAACTTGAACTGGGCGGGGTTGAGGCCCGCGGCGAGCCGGCGCGCCATGTTGCCGAGCCAGGCGCGATCGTCGCGCCAGTGAAACGGCGCCGTGAGCGGGGCGTTGAGGCGGGTCACGTGCTCGTAGGGCTCGAATGAGGCCTTGCCCGTCGGATCGACGCGGAGGAGCGACTGGTAGTCGCGCGGGGCCCCGCGGTGGTCGTAGCTGACCATCTCGAAGCCGACCAGGCGCAGCTCGAACTCCGGCATGCGGTACTGGCGCCGACCGAACGCGAGCGAGAGGCGCCGCCCGTCGGGCAGCACGACCTGGCGCCGGAGCTCGGGGCCCAGCTCCAGGTACTTGGCGAAGGGCAGCCAGACCACGCGGGCAATGCCCGGGTGCCGGTCCGACGTGACCTCGACGGCGAGCATGGCGCGGTCGTGCGTGCCGATGAAGCGCCGCTCGCGCTCGCCCTCCTCGACCGGGCGGGGGCGGGCGAAGCGCTCGCTGTGTTCCCAGCGCTCCGTGAGCCGCACGTCGACCATGGGCACGACCTCGCCCAGGAACAGGCGCGAGGGGTCGGCGGGGTCGGCGGGCACCGGGTCGACGACGCGCACGGGCAGGCGGGGCTGGCGCACCACGGCCCGCACCGAGCCGTCGCCCCGCTCGTCGAACGTGATTCGGAGCTGCGTGGCGTCGACGTACCAGACGCGGAGGGCGGGGTCGGCGGGGCGGCGCGTGCGGCCCTGCTCGTCGGGGCGGTCGAGCAGGTCCTGGGCGATCTCGGGGAAGCGCTCGTAGACCCAGCGGTCGTAGGCCCGGCCCGAGGGCTCGGTGACCCGCAGCACGAGCATGGGGCTGTCGGCGCCGCGGTAGCCCTCGGTGACCAGCGGCATGGGCGAGCGCTTGTGGACCTCCTTGACCTCGATCGAGTACCCGCTGTCGCCGAGGCTCACCTTGGCGCCTTGGGCGACGCTGTAGGCGGCCCGGAACGCCGGGCGCGGCGCCGGCTCGAGCCGCTCGGGCAGTTCGGCGATGATCGCCCGCTCGGCGCCGGGGGGAATCTCGGAGGCGACGGCGGCCCAGCGGTCCTCCGGCATGCCCAGGGTCCACTCGACGCTGAGCACGCCGTTGTCCGCCACGCGGTCGCGGGGCGACGCGGGCGCGAAGTTGAACGCGAAGACCGGCCCGTCGGGCGCACGCCCCTGCTCGTCGGGCAGGCGGCTGATGAGGTGGACGATGCGGAGGGGGTTGAGGCGGGTCGCGGCGTCGATGGCCTTGATCTGGGCGACGCCGACGCGGACCCAGTCCTCGACGGGGTGCTCGGTGTCGGCGTAGGCGGCGTAGCCCACGACGCGGAAGCGCAGGTCGCCGTCGACCCGCCCCGCGCGCGGGCCCGGCACCGCCAGGCTCAGCCGCCGACCCTCGCGCGTGAGCCAGGGCAGGCGGGCGCCCCCGGCCTCCGACGCCGTGCGCCCCGGCGCGGCCGCGAGGTTGTAGTCGTTGTACCGCGGGACTCCGCGGAGGGCCCGCTGCTCGGTCATGATGCCCTGCTGGACGAAGAGGGCCACGTCGGTGTTGTCGTAGAAGGCCTCCTGGGGCGGGCCGGGCTCCTGCGTGCCGGCCTGGTCGGGCTGCCCCGCGAAGAGGATGGTGTCGCCCTCGAGCTTCAGGCCGTTGTAGTAGACGCTGCCCAGCGCCAGCAGCACGATCCCCGTGTGGACCATGAGCACGCCCAGGTTCGGGAAGGAGAACTCGATGCGCCGCACCGTCGCCGTGACCATGTTCGCGACGAACAAGAGCAGGACCAGGCGCAGAGGCCACCACGAGTAGAACTCCAGTTCGCTCATCTCCAGGGCGGGGAGGCGGCGGATGGTGGTCGCCTTGTAGGCCTCGACGGCGTCGGCGAAGAGCATGAGGCCCGTGCCGCGGGCCGGGTCGTAGTGCAGCGCGGGCCAGGCCAGCCTCAGCCACAGCGCCGCCGCCAACCCGCCCAGAAGCAGAACGCCCAGCATGTTCACGGCAAAGCGGGACCCGCGGGGCGCCTTGCGAAGCAGCCCGAGGCTGACGAGCCATTGCAGCCCGACCCCCGCGGCGACCGCCAGGATCAACGTCAAGCCGTACAAGACGTATGTCGGGATGGAGATCAGCAGCCCCAGGGGCACGCTCGCCAGCACGCCGTACATCGCGACGCACGTGAGCAGGATCACCGCCAGCGTGATGGAACTGAAGGCGCGGAGGACGAACCGCGCGGGACGCAGCCTCCCCGTGAGGTGTTCCTCGTCCCATCGCTTGCTGCGCTGCCACTTGGCGCTCATGGATGCGGGCCCTCCCCGGGATTGGCCGCTGATCCTCGCGACCAGATGGCTCTCGAGTCGAGTTTAGCGCCGGTGCTCTCGCGGCATCCGTCCGCGGGCCCCAGCGTCTACGCCCTGACCCCGAGGCCTAAACCACCTCCACGAGCAACTTCGGAGGGGTGCCGGCGTCCAGCACGGCGGCCAGCGCCGAACCGCCGCCCGCCACCGGAGCTCCGACCTCGACCGCAACGATGCCGCGGGGCTCCGCCCCCGCCGTCAGCTCGAACTCCTCGGGCGGCAGCCCGAGCGCGCGGGCCGCGGTCGTGGTCGCCATGGCGAGCAGCACGTCGGGCGCTGTGCCGTCGCGACGCCGCAGCAACCGCATCTCGTCCAGCGTCGAGATCCGCCCGGTCGCGCCGTCGGTCGAGCCCGGCGGCAGGTTGATCGCCGAGTCCGTCCCCAGCGCGACCGGTACGCCGGCCGCCATCAGTCGGCGGTAAGGGTGGGGCCCGAACCGCTCGACGTGCCGGAAGTACTCCGAGGCCCGCGGGCAGTAGACCACCACGAGCCCGAGCCGCTCCGAGAGCCCGGCCAGCGCTTCGAGGTCCCGCTCGGAGGCGTCGTTGACGTGGACGGCGGCGAGGGCCGGAGGCCGGGGCGAGTCGGCCCAGGCGCGGGCGAGGTGGGCGACGGGCGTGGCGCTGGCGCCGAAGGCCCCGTCGAGCGCGGGGGACCAGATTCCGGCGTCCTCGAGGAACCGACGGAAGGGTCCATCACCGGCGGCGACCACGCGGTGCTCCTCGGGCGACTCGGCCAGGTGGATCGAGAGCGGCAGGGCCAGGCGGGCCGCCGTGTCCATGGCCCAGGCGAGCCCGGCGGGTGAGACAGTGTAGGGGGCGTGCGGCTGCAGCCCGAGGCGCACCCCGCCCCGGGTCCGCTCCCCCGCCTCCGCGATGGCCCGTTCCGTCGCTTGAATCCCGGGCTCCTCCCTCGTGCCGATCGCGAAGAACTCGAGGTACGACACGCCGACGAGCGGGCTGGCCGCGAGCGCCTCCCAGGCTTCGAGCCGCGGCCCGCCGACCGCGCCCGCGACGTCTCCCACCGCGACCACGCCCCCCGCCAGCGCGAGGTCCACGCCGCGGGCCACGGACGCCCGGATCGCCCCACCGTCGGCAAGCCGCGCCGACCGCACCATCCGGATCCAGCCCACGAAGCCCGCGGCGGCGTCGAAGGGCCGCGGGCCGACGTGGGTCAGGTCCAGGTGCGCGTGGGCGTTGACCAGCCCGGGGAGCAGCACGTGGCCGAGGAGGTCCAGGCGGGCGGCGCCCCCGGCCGCGGGGTGTCGATCCACCTCCGCCGCCGATCCGACCGCCAGCACCCGGACCCGGCGGGCGACGATGCGGTCGCGGTCGCGGCGGGCGCCGGTCAGTTCGAGCAGGAGGGCGTCGGCGGGTCGGGCCTCACCGGCGCCGGCGACGCCGCGGCATCGAATGAACACCGCCCCGTCCGCCGGTTGGATCGACCCTCGCGACGGGCGTGGATTCATGCCGGGCCGACCGCCTCTCCGATACCCCCCCCGGGCCGGGTCGGGCGATGAGAACCCTCGCCCACGCGGCCGGGGGGCGCCCGTCGCAGCATACGATGGTCCCGCCTGGGCGGCGTCGCGCCGGGCGTCGGTCGCGTGCGTTGCCCCGGGGCCGATCCACCTTCAGTCTCACCGGAGCCTGTCCATGAACGCTTGCACCACCCTCCCTCGAATCCTCGCGACGCTCGCGGCGCTCGTGCTGGCCGGGCTGAGCATGACCGGCTGCGTCGCCCAGAACGAGTGGGACCGCCTCCTTGAGGCCAACCGCAGCCTGACCGACCAGGTGGAGCGGTTGAAGATGGAGCGCGACGAGGCCCGCACGGCCCTGGACGCCCAGCGCTCGGCCCTGGCCCGCGCCGAGGCCGCGGTCGCCCAGCTCCGCGGCGAGAACTCCATGCTCCGCCAGCAGCTCGACGCGGCGATGAGCGAGCTGGCCGGTCTGGGCAAGCGCCTGGGCGACATCCAGGTGATGGCCCTGGACCCCGAGACCGACCGGGCCCTGCAGGAGCTGGCGGCCCAGTTCCCCGACCTCATCCAGTACGACTCGGCGACGGGCATGCTCCGCTTCGCCAGCGACCTGACGTTCGACTCCGGGTCGGACGTGGTGAAGGCGGAGGCCAAGTCGGCCCTGAGCGCCCTGTCGCGCGTGCTGTCGGCGCCGTCGGCGTCCGCGTACGACGTGTATGTCGAGGGGCACACCGACAGCCAGCGGATCAGCGCCAACACGGCCCGTCGGCACCCCACCAACCGCCACCTCTCCGTTCACCGCTCGATCTCGGTGATCAACGAGCTGGCGGGGTTGGGGGTGTCCACGGGCCGGCTGATGGCGGCGGGCTGGGGCGAGCACCGCCCGCGCGTGCCCAACACCGCCAGCGGCAACACCGCCGCCAACCGCCGCGTCGAGATCTACCTCACCCGCCCCAAGCTCTCGTCGTCCTACGTGCAGCCGACCCCCGCGACCCCGACGGCGACGCCCGCCCAGCCCGAGCCCGAGATCATCAAGTAATACGGCTTCGGCGTGAGTTCCGCGCGCTGTACGGCGCATGGTCGGTGGCGTCAGCGAGTGGGGTGTGGCACAATGCTGTCGGCACCGGAGGCCGACGATGGACATCCCCGAACGCGAGGCTGGTGATGTGGCGATGCTGGAGGAGTTGATCGACTCGGAGCCGCGCGCCAAGCAGCGTGACCGCTACCGCATGGCGCTGCTCTCCATCCGCGGCTGGGAAGCCGGAGAGATCGCCGAGGCGCTCTCCTCCAACCGCCGCACCGTGCAGGAGTGGGCCTACCGCTACCGCGACCGCGGCATCGGCGGCCTCACTCCCGGCAAGGCGCCCGGCAGGAGGCCCCGGCTCGCGCCGGAGCAGGAGGACGCCTTCCGCCGGCGCATCATCGACGGGCCGCGCGAGAACGACGGCGTGTGCACGCTCCGCGCGAGGGACGCCCGACGCATCCTCAGCGAGGAGTTCGGCGTCGAGTACCAACTCAAGAGCGTGTACGACCTGATGCACCGCCTGGGGCTCTCGTGCCTGAAGCCGCGGCCGCGGCACGAGGGATCGAACCCCGAGGCGATGAAGAAGTTCACGGAGGAGAGCGCCCCCCTTTTGTCCGCACGGTGACGGACGCGGTCGAGCCGCGGGGCGGGCGGGTCCGCGTGATGTTCATGGACGAGGCGCGGATCGGCCAGCAGGGGACGCTGACCAACGTGTGGGCGCTGAAGGGCTCGCGTCCGGCCGTGGTGAAACAGACGCGGTACGAGTGGGCGTATCTGTACGCCGCGGTGGAGCCGGCGACGGGTTTCAGCTCGGCGATCATCGCGCCCGACGTGAACACGGCGACGATGAGCGCGTTCCTGAACGTGCTGTCGAAGGAGGTGGAGGCGGGGGACTTCGTGGTGCTGATCATGGACCAGGCGGGCTGGCACAAGTCCGGACGGCTGCGGGTCCCCGACAACATCGCGGTCCTGTTCCTGCCGCCCAAGAGCCCGGAGATCAACCCGGTGGAGCGGCTGTGGCACTACATGCGGAGCCACTACCTGAGCAACCGCGCGTACGACGACTACGACCACATCCGCGAAGCAACCGGCCGCGCCTACCGCGCCCTCACCCCGGACGTGCTCAGGTCCGTCTGCCGCTGCGACTACATCGAGCGCGCCTTGTGAACCGACTCCGTAT
>Ga0194119_10012793_pt1 | contig 10575 bp, 9 predicted proteins | sample TA2MahC100mmetaG_FD_148620 | JGI IMG/M metagenome (GOLD analysis project Ga0194119, IMG submission 148620) | Freshwater microbial communities from Lake Tanganyika, Tanzania - TA2015018 Mahale Deep Cast 100m | ecosystem: Environmental > Aquatic > Freshwater > Lake | place: Tanzania: Lake... | reverse complement strand
ACATCGCCGCCTGGGAGAATGACCGTAACAACCGGCAATCAAAAATAAATTGGCGTTTCTCTACAGCCGATGCCAGGATAAGGCTTAAGCACCTTTATCCGAAACTATAAATGATACATGGCACTAGGGTGTACGTCACGGTGCCGGTATAAGTACCGGCGGGGTAATAGTCTGTCGCAGCATTGGCATAGGTGAAAGCATAAGTGCCGGTGCGATTGCCGGAGCCCTGAAAGGTCTCGAGCACCTGGTTATCGGTATCGTTAAAGGTATAACTGGTAAAATTACCGTTGGCGGTGCAGCTGATCCGGCTAAACAAAATATTGTTCCCTCCCCCGGCACTCAAAGGGGTCTGGGAATTGGCCAGCAATCTAACATTTTGCGTGCCGGGCACCACCGCCGCAACCCGCACCGTGTTTGGCCCGGTGGAAGTCATGGCCACGGCCCCACTGCCCGGAATATTCGAGAGATCGCAGGACACCGTGTCGATGGCGCCGGCGCCGGCGGAGCCCACCTGCAAGTACAGAATGGTGGGGATTCTGATTTCAAAATTCAGGCGTGCCGTCGGGCTGGCCCCGGCGCCAACCCCTAAATTCGACTCGCCGTAAACCGGCGCGCTGAGCAGTCCCAGGACCAGGGACAGGGCCAGCAATACCATGATGCCGTGAGAGTTTCTCTTGCTCATTCGTTCGTTTCCTCCAATAAAGATTTTTTTATATGGTTGTTGGCCCCAGGAGCCAAAATACCCTTAAGGAAGCGACAGCGTAAAGGCCACCTGGCCCTGGTAGATGCCCGGGCCGTGGGTCTCTTTGTTGTCGTAGAAAAACCGATAGGTGCCGCGGCGGTCGCCGGAGCGGATCCACTGCCGCATATTCTGGTCCGTACGGTTGTTAAAATTCCGGTTTTGCAAATCACCCGAGGCCCTCAGGCGAATATTGTCGAAATTGATGTTTTCCGTGCCGTTGGTCAGCGGGCGGCTGGAATCGGCGGTCAGTTGGACCCGCTGGTTCCCGGCCACCACCGCCACCGCGCGCACCGGCACCGGGTAGGCGCCGCTGGAGTATCCTTCCACGGCGCCGGTCCCGGGCAGGCCCACGGCGTCGAAAGAAATGGTGTCCACCGTGGCCCCCTCGGCGCCCACCTGGAGATAAAGAATTGTGGGGATGGTGACCGAAAATTGCAGACGGGCCTGGGAACCGGCGCCCCCCAACTGCATGGCGCTTTCCGCCCAGCCGGATTTCCCGGGCAAGAAAATCCCGACAAGTAACAGGATGATGCTTAAGGTTATTTCAACTTTCATTTTAACGGTTAGGGTTTTCCTGATAAGTTTCTTAGGCTTCTCCCGATATTGGGTGAAGTATGCTTGAGGTCTTGGTTAAAAAAAATCGGGAGAAATAGGATTTTGAGGGGAGGGAAGCATGGGATTGTCCTCAGGGAAACCCCTAGAAGGATTGGCGAGAGACTGATGCAGCTTTAGCACCCCCCTCCCCTATCCTCCCGACCGCTTTTTAACGTTGACCGCTTAATGGTCTTTTCTCCTGCCTTTCCCCTTGCACCCCTTGTATCACTTTCCCCTCAGTTTCAACTCCCCCCTATTTATTTCACTTTTTTCCATTCAATTATCGTGATTTCACCTAGTTATGCCGTGTTCGTTTTGTAGGGGCGGGTTTGAAACCCGCCCCTACGAGAGATATCAATAGGTTATCTGGATGGTTTGTTTCATTTCAAAGGGAACACGGTATTAATTATCGGGTCCCCCCGTAAAATCTTTGTCTTGGACTATGGCCGGTCTTGAAAACAAAAAAGGCCCCGGATCTTCTTTCATCCGAGGCCAGCTTGCACCCTATACGCACCCTGGCAAAGAAAAAGGGGCCAGCTTTTTGAGCTAACCCCTTGATTTAATTTGGTAGCGGGGGCAGGATTTGAACCTGCGACCTTCGGGTTATGAGCCCGACGAGCTTCCAGGCTGCTCCACCCCGCGTCGTTGACGTGTCTTAAATGTAACAAGTGGATACGGCCGAGTCAACAAGAAAATACCCTCCCCCGGGCCGGGGCCGGATGGCCGGCTTACGCCGCGCTGCCTTACCGCATCGGGTTCATTAACTTCTTACGAAAAAAACGAAAAAAACTTTAAGGGGATCCAGCCCGGGAGATGGGCAGGTCGCCATGGCGGCCGCAAGGCTAACCTCACCGGGAGGGCGGGTCCCGCCCGCCACCGCCGCCTGGAGCATTGAACCTTATCCGGGGGGCTCAGCCTTAAGATCAATCTCCCCGGCCGCGGCCAGATCGCCTTTAAGGTGGGGCAGCGCCGATAAGATCAACACCGCCCCGGCGGCCAGGGCCACCAGGGTGAGGGAGACACCCCATTTGAGGCTGCCCAGGTCCGAAATCCAGCCGATGAGAAGGGGGGAAGGCACATCCCCCACCAGGTGAATGACCACGATGTTCAGGGCCACGGCCTGGGCCCGGCGCCAGGGGCCCGCCACGCTCACCACCACTGCGGTGAGCACCCCGGGATTCAGGAACAGGAGAAAAATCGCCCCCGCCAGGGCCGGAATATAGAGCGCCGGGGCGGCGACAAAGATGGCCACGGCCGCCAGGGGGATGGCCAGCACAATTCCCAGGCCACTCACCCACAGGGGCGCTCCCAGGGTGTAGGTGAGCAGGCGAGACCCCAGCAACCCGCCGGTCAGGGTCCCCAATCCCCCGGCCAGGGCCACGGAGCCGAACAGGAGCAGGTTGGCCTGGGACAGGCTGATCCCCTTGGCCACTTCCAGATAGCAGGGCATCCAGAACGCCAGTCCCCCCAGGGCAAAGGTCACCATGCCATAGCCCAGGGTTACCCGCCGCAGGGTGGGCACCTTGAAGAGATGCCAGGACGCCGTCAGGAGCGCCTGGATGGGCGGGGGCTTCTCGCCGGTCGCAGGCTCCGGCCGTACCTCGCCCAGGCGGTAAATCAGCCCGGCCATGGCCAGGCCGGGCAGCCCCGCCAACAGGAATGCCGGCCGCCAACCCCAATGGCTGCCCACCAGGGCGCCCACCAGATAGGCCAGGGCGGCGCCCGCCGGCAGCGCCAGGTAGAACAGGCCCAGAGCCCGGGCCCGGCGCCCCAGGGGCAGGATGTCCGCCAGGTAAGCCGGGGCCAGGGTGCCGAAAGAGGCCTCTCCCACTCCTACCAGGCCCCGGGTTACCACCAGGAAGAGATAGGACGGCACCCAGTAGGTCAGGCTGGTGGCCAGGCTCCATAACACCGCGCCGCCGGCCATGAGGCGGAGGCGGCCGCCGCGGTCCCCCAGGTAGCCGAACAGGGGCGAAGTCACTAAATATACCAGGAAAAAGGCGGTCCCCAAAAACCCAAAGGCCTTGTCGCTCAAGTTCAGGTCGGCTTTGATCAAACTGCCCAGGGAGGCCACCAGGTAGCGGTCCAGATAGTCCAGGAGATTGAGGGAGGTCAGGATGAGCAGGGATCGGGTGGTCAGGGACAGGGGCATGATCGCGTCGCCAGCAGTTAGTATTCAGTAGCCAGTATGCAACAACTACTCATCTCTGACAACCGGTATCACGCCCTTTCCGGGTAACTGATTCAGGCGTAAAGGCGGTCGAAAAACTCCCAGAAGTTTGGGAAAGACTTGGCCACGCAGTCCGGGTCGGTGATGACCATGCCGGGAGTCTTGAGGCCGGCCACCGCGAAGCTCATGGCGATACGGTGGTCGTTATAGGTTTGGATGACCGCGCCTTTAGGCGCCCCGCCCCGGATGACCAGGCCGTCTGCGGTTTCCCGGGCCTCGATGCCCAGCCTGGCAAGTTCCGCGGCCACCGCGGCCAGGCGGTCCGACTCCTTGTGGCGCAGGTGGGCCACCCCGGTGATGACGGTGTCGCCGGCGGCGAAGGCGGCCAGCACCGCCAGGGTGGGGACCAGGTCCGGCATGGTGGCCATGTCCACTTCCACGCCCCGCAAGGGTCCGCCCTGAACCGTCAGCCCCGCCGGGGTGGATTCGATGGCGCAGCCCATCCGCCCCAGCACCCCGGGGAAGGCCGCATCCCCCTGGCTGGACTCAAGGCTCAGGTTGGTGATGGTGACCCGCCCGCCGGTTAGGGCCGCCGCGGCCCAGAAATAGGAGGCGCTGGAGGCGTCGGCTTCGATCTTATAGTCCTGGGGCAGGTAGCTCTGGCCGCCGGGAACCAGGAAATAGCGGTAGCCTTCCCGGTAATAGGAGACGCCGAAGTCGCTGAGGACCTCCAGGGTCAGGTCCACGTAAGGCCGGGACACCAACTCGCCGGTGATTTCGATCTCCAGGCCCTTGGGCGCCAGGGGCCCGATGAACAGCAGGGCCGAGAGGTACTGGCTGCTCGTGCCGCCGGAGAGCTGCGTCCGGCCGCCGGTGAGGCCGCCGGTAACCCGCACCGGGGGGCAGCCGTCGCCCTTGGCGGAGACGGCCTGAACCCCCACCCGGCGGAGAGCGTCCAGCAACTCTCCCAGGGGCCGCTGGCAGAGGCGGTCCGTGCCGGTCAAGAGATACTCCCCCTCTCCCAGGGCGACCAGGGCCGTGAGGAAGCGCATGGAGGTGCCGGAGTTGCCCAGGTAAATCGGCAACCGCGCCGGCCGCCAGCGGCCAGCCCGGCCCGTCACGCGGATGGTCGTGCCCTGCCAGTCGATCCCGGCCCCCAACTGCGTTAGGGCCTGGGCCGTGAGTTCGGTGTCTTCCGCGGCCAGGGCGTTGGTGAGGACGCTCTCCCCCGCGGCCAAGGCCGCGGCCATCAAGGCGCGGTGGGTGTAGCTCTTGGAGCCGGGCAGGGTGAGAGTGGCTTGGACGGGCTTGCAGGGTTTGATTTCCTGGGTCATGGTTCCCGAAGTCATAATGCGGGTGGGCACTGCCCACCATCATCGTAATCGGCGGGCAGTGCCCGCCCTACAGTTCTACGCTTGTTCCGACTAGTGGTGTGGCGGGTTTTAAACCCACCCCTACCGTTTCATTTCCAAAGCCTGATAAGCCGCCCGGACCATGATGTCGGCGGGCGCTTGCCGCCCGGTGAAGATCTCAAACTGCGCGGTAGCCTGGTGGATGAGCATCTGGAGGCCGTCGATGGTGGCGCAGCCATGCGCCTCAGCTTCCCGGAGCAGCCGCGTGGCCAGGGGCTGGTAGACGATGTCCATGACGACCTCGAAGCGGCTCAGCAGGTCCGGGTTTATGGGAATCCCGTCCACATCGGGGGTCATGCCTACGGGGGTGGCGTTCACCAAAATGGTGGCGGGGCAGTGGTCCAGGGCCTCCGGGGCAATGGCCTCGGCCCCCAGGCCCCGGGCCAGGGTTGCGGCCCGGGCGGCGTCGATGTCCGTCAGGGTAACTTTGCCCCCCTCGTGAAAAACCCCGAAGGCGATGGCCCGGGAGGCGCCTCCGGCCCCGAGGATGAGGACGTGTTGGTCTTTGAGGCTGATCTTCGCCTGTAAAGCCGTCACCGCCCCCAGCCAGTCGGTGTTGTAGCCGGTCAGCCGCCCCTTGCGGTTGACCACGGTGTTCACCGCCCCGATTGTAGCGGCCCGGGGGTCCAGTTCATCCAACAGCGGGATAATCTCTTCCTTGAAGGGGATGGTGACACTCACCCCGCCGATCCCTAAACCCCGGAGGCCGGACACGGCCTTACGCAAATCCGTCACCGGGAAGGCCACATAGACCGCGTTCGCGTCCAGGTGGCGGAACGCGGCATTGTGCATGGCGGGGCTTAGGGAGTGGGTTACGGGTCGCCCCAGGATGCCAAAAATTTTGGTATGGCCGTCGATCATTTTGCGTGCTCAGTTTGCAACGGTCAGCCTTCCCTTTGATGGTGCGCGCACCCGACGATTAAAAAGATGGCGGGCAGTGCCCGCCCTACACTATTTCAAGGTGTTCCACACCCGCTTGAGGTCGTTCACCGTGAGCTGGCCCGGGGCCGAGGCCCCTTGCTTGCTGAAAGGCGCGAAGGTGAGCCAACTCCCTAACAGAGGCGCGGCGATCCGGGACCATTTGCCCACCGGCCCCATGCAAAACGCGATGATTTCCTTGCCCTGAGCCCGAGCCCGGGGGATGAGGGAGAGCAGCCGCAGGTTGTCGGCCGGCTCCCGGGCCAGGGCGACCATTTTCACGACGTCCGCCTCAGAGGCCAGCATCTCATCCAGGATTGCTTCCAGCCGGGCCGTCTCCGGCGTGCCGGCAAAATCGTGCCAGGAGAGGATCAATTTGGTTGGCCCCCGGCGCGTCCGAATCTCCCGGCGGAAGATCGCGTCCGCGGCCAACTCCAGGTCCAGGCAGGTCACGCCCAGATTCAGGGCCTCGGCAAGGAGGCCAAGGCGGTGGGCCTCGTCTGACTGCCAACGCCCCCCTTCCGCGGCCAGGCGGTTGGTGGCGATCACCGGCCCCGGCAACGTCCGGAACAGGCGCGATAGATTCGGGGCCGGCTCCTCGAGATAGTCCAGCCGGACCTCGGTCCACAAGCCTTTGCGGGCGGCTCGCTGATACTTGCCCCGGGCCCGGTTGACCGTGGCCTCCACCACCGGCACGCAAATCCTAAGAGACGGTTTTCGGTTTTTAGTTTTTGGTTTTTGGTTTTCAATCATTCGAAGCTGCAACCGCCATTAAAGGTTTAGAGATTCTGGTATTCAAAGCCGCCCCCAATCGCGTTGGTGGGGCAGCCGTCTCTGGCCGCCTGTTGCTGGCGGGCACGGAGGCCCGCCCCACCGGGTTATTTTATAAGATTCTTCGGTCGCTCCGCTCCCTCAGGATGACAAGCGAGAAAATTAAAGTGCAGGTATTAATTTGTGAACCTCCGCACCTGGACTTTTAACCAAAAACTAAAAACCAAAAACCCTCAACTGAGATTCTCCACGCCTGCGGACCGGGGAAAGGAGCCCAGGAGTTTAAAGTGGGCGCTGATGGCCTCCACTTCCTCCAGGGCCTGACCCAACGGTGGTTCGGTGGTGTGGCCGTCCACGTCCACGAAGAAGAGGTAGCGCCAGGCCTCGTTTCTGGCCGGGCGCGAGACGATGCGGGTCATGTTGAGGTTCCGCTCCGCCAGGGGGCGCAGGGTCTTGTAGAGGGCCCCGGGGATGTTGTCCACCGCAAAAATGATGGAGGTCTTGTCCTTGCCGGTGGGCCCGGGGGCATCGGACCCGATGACAAAGAAGTGGGTGACGTTGCCTGGATTATCTTCGATGCGGGATTCCACCACCCGCAGGTCATACAAGGGCGCCGCGAAGGCGCTGGCAATGGCCGCGGCGTTGGGGTTTTTGGCCGCCTTCTGGGCCGCCACCCCGGTGGAGGCCACCTCCAGGATGGGGATCTCGCCTAAATGCGTCCCCAGCCAACGGCGGCACTGGGCGTGGGCCTGGGGGTGGGTGTAAATGACCTCGATATCGGCCCGCTGCCCGGACTTGGACACCAGGTCGTGGGAGACCTCCAGGAAGATCTCCCCGCAAATATTCACCGAGGTCTCGGCAAACAGGTCCATGGAGATGTTCACGATGCCTTCGGTGGAATTCTCGATGGGCACCACCCCGTATTGGAACTTGCCCTTCTCCACTTCGGCAAAAACCTCCTGGATGGTGGCCATTGGACCGAAGCGGGTGGCCCGGCCGAACTTTTTCAGGGCCGCCAGGTGGGAAAAGGTGGCCTCTGGCCCCAGGAACGCGACCCCGAAAGGAATCTGGACCTCCCGGGCCGCGGAGATGATCTCCCGGAAGATGTTGCGCAGGGCCGAGGGGCTCAGAGGGCCGGGGTTCAGATGCATGAGGTGGGCCAGGACTTCCTCTTCCCGCTGAAAATCCAGGGTACCCCGGCCTTCCTGGTTCTTGATGCGCCCGATGGCCTGGGCCAGGGTCTGGCGCTGGTTCAGCAGGTTCAGGAGTTCCTGGTCCAGGGTGTCAATCCGACTTCTGATGGCTTCTTTTTCCGTTTTTTCCATAATCGTCATTTCTCCAGGATGGTTTCCTGGATTTTGTGGCCGAAGTGGCGGCCCGTATCTTCCAGGGCCACCAGCACTTCATCCCCAGGTTGTAAAGTGACAATGGACACGGCCTCGCCGCTGGCGCGGGTGAGGCGGATGGTCTCGGCGTTCTGCAAGATAGTGGCTATTTCCCGGCCGCCCGCGTCGGCGGCCACCAGCATCAAGGGGCGGCGCTCCACCTTGACCCGGCCCACCACCGCCGGGGTGGTGCGCCCCTGGTGGTTGACGACCAGGACTTCGTCCCCGGCCGCGAGTTCCCCCAGGTACCTGGTCTTATCCCCGGTGACCCGGATATAGGCGTGCACGGGCCCGGCGTTGACCCGGAAGGGCCGGGGGGCGACGTACGGATTCTTCAGGGATTCGGCATGCACCAGGAACAGGCCCCCCGAGGAGTTGCCCACCAGCATCCCCTCTCCCGGGGCCAGGTTGCTGCAGGTATCCACGCAGACCCGGTCGCCCATCCCCAAGGGTTTAAGAAGGGTGATCCTGGCGGTGGTCAGCTTAACCGGCGGCGAGGCGTCTTTCACCAGGCGGGCGATTTTTTTGATCATGGCCGGCGTCGCATCCGCGACCACCAGGCCGTCCACGCCCTTTTCCAGCACCCCCAGGGCGGTGCGGGCCGCGTCCTCATCTTTCACCTCGACAAAGATGTTGTGACTCTGGGCCACCAGGTTTTCCAAAGGGATGATGGTCCAGTCGGGGGTGTGCACCACCACCGGTCCCTGGCGGGCCAGGCGGATGACCTCGGGTTCGTCGGCGGTACTTGAAATCGCGACTTCCTGGACGTCCCGGCCCGGCACCAGGTCGCCGTCCGGCGCCACCACGGTGATGAGTCCCAGGGCCTTAACCTCTTCGGTCCGGCCCTGGGGGACCCACACCGCGTCCGCGCCGCTCTCCAGGGCAGTGGTCACGAGCTTTTTGTCCCAGGGGTCAACTCTGACCCATAGCTGTTTCATTAGTTCTTCCTTCCATAGGCGAGAGGACCAAGTAATAGATCGCCTCATGATCGGGAAGACCTAAAATTCCCTCCCCCTTGATGGGGGAGGGTCAGGGTGGGGGTGGCTCAGCATCGTCAATCCCCCTCCCCCTAACCCCCTCCCACCATGGGAGGGGGAAAAAATAGGCTTCCATTATATGCTGCTATTATGAGACATAACTCTACCCGGCGTTCGTAACCAGCTTATCCTCTCCACAATCTGAGCATATGCCAGACCCTCTAGTGAAATCGTTAGATTGTGCGAGCGACGAAGTGGTGGCCTGGGCTTGTGGTCTTCTCGCAAGTCCAAGATTATCTTTAATGCAATCATCGCAAAAAGGCTTTGGACGATTGGTCCTGAGATAATCTGCAATACCTTGCTGAACGCTCATTTAGAGATCCTAACGTTTAAACTGCCTGGAGGAACGATAATGCTTCTTCGACGCCGGAGTCTTCGTGCACCAGCATGCTGATCGCCCCCACCATGCGGCTGGGGTCACGGTGCTGGAAGACATTGCGCCCGATGGACACCCCGGCGCCCCCGGCCTCGATGGACCCCTGCACCATCTCCAGAATATCCCGGTCCGAACTCATTTTGGGGCCGCCGGCAATAACCACCGGCACCGGGCAGCCGGCCACCACCTTGCGGAAAGACTCCACCGAACCGGTGTACGAGATCTTGACGAGGTCCGCCCCCAGTTCCGCCCCCAACCGGGACACGTGCATGATCACCTGGGGGTCGTATTCATCTTTGATCTTTTCGCCCCGGGGGTACATCATGACCAACAGCGGCATCCCCCATTCCCGGGCTTCCCGGGACACCCGGCCCAGATCGGACAGCATCTCCTGATCGGAGCCGTTTCCCACGTTGACGTGAATGGAGATGGCGTCCGCCCCCAGCTTGATGGCTTCCTCCACGGTGCACACCAGGGTCTTGGCATTGGGATAAGGTGACAGGGCGGTGGAGGCCGACAGGTGAATGATCAACCCCACGTCCTTGCCCCGGCGGCGATGGCCGCTGGACACCAGCCCCTTGTGGATGAGGATGGCATTGGCCCCGCCGCTGGCCACCGCATTGACGGTGGTCTTCATGTCGATGAGGCCTTCAATGGGGCCAACCGTGACCCCGTGATCCATGGGGACGATCACCGTGCGCCCCGTGTCCCGGTTCAAGATGCGTTCCATGCGAATCTGTTTGCCTACCACTTTTTCCTCCCTCGCCGCAGTGCCCGAGAGGCCCTGAGCCCCCACGGCCGCCGATAAAAAAAGCCGTGGTCGCCTCGCCTGCGCCACGGCTTTTAAAAGATTTTTTTCTTGGTGCCTACATTCTTTTAAAAGTCGAGGCGCACTCCTGGCCCGGTAAAATAATAATAGCTAAAATAAAAGTTCGGGGTCCGGGGCCAACTGGACTGCATTGTCTTGATTTCCTCGACTTTTATAACCCTAAAATATCCGCGCCCCGGTGTCAACATAAATTTTTTGGCTTTACGGTAATTGTGATATGCTGAAATATACGGAGACGCGGATTGGCTGGGGTTAACGGGCCACAGAATGGTTCATTGGTTTGGCAGCCCTCTCCCGATTGCCGGCGTTTAATGGAAATGCAACTTTCCCTCTTATTAAAC
>Ga0194119_10012785_pt1 | contig 10579 bp, 7 predicted proteins | sample TA2MahC100mmetaG_FD_148620 | JGI IMG/M metagenome (GOLD analysis project Ga0194119, IMG submission 148620) | Freshwater microbial communities from Lake Tanganyika, Tanzania - TA2015018 Mahale Deep Cast 100m | ecosystem: Environmental > Aquatic > Freshwater > Lake | place: Tanzania: Lake... | reverse complement strand
GCTCGCTGCCCTCTTCGCCCTGCCCGCCTCGGCCGACGAGATCCGCATGCTGGGCACCGGCGCGTCCAAGGCGATCATCGAGGCGATGGCGCGGCAGTTCGAGTCGCGCACGGGGCACCGCATCCTGCTGACGACCGACACCGCGGGCGGCGCGACGCGGCGCATGCAGGCCGGCGAGGCCTACGACGTCGTGATGATCGTGCCCGCCGCGATCGACGCGCTTGCCGAGCGCGGCCGGATCGTGCGCGGCACGCGCCGCGACATCGCCTCGGTGCGCATCGGCGTCGGCGTGCGCGAGGGCGACCCCGTGCCGGACATCTCCACCCTCGACGCCTTCGTCGCGGCGCTGCGCGCGGCGCCGCGCATCGCCTATGTCGATCCCGCGGCCGGCGCGACCAGCGGCATCCATTTCCGCGCCTGGCTGGAGCGCGCGGGGCTAGCCGCGGAGATGGCGCCGAAGACGCGGCTGCAGGCCGGCGGCTATGTCGCGGAGCTCGTGGCGCGCGGCGAGGCCGACCTCGTCGTCCACCAGGTCAGCGAGATCCTGCCGGTGCGCGGCGTCCGGATGATCGGCCCCGTGCCCGACGCGATCCAGCTCGTCACGACCTATTCCGCCGGGCTCTCGGCCGATGCCCGCGACCCGGCGCTGGCGCGGGCCTTCCTCGACCACATGGCCGGGCCCGAGGCCGAGGCCACGATCCGCGCCGCGGGCATGACCCTGCCCGCGCGCTGACGGACGCCCGCGCCGGTCGCGGGCGCCGGCAACTATGCGCGGGAATTATGTCCGTTCCGGACATAAGCTGGGCGCATGCCGTCCGCCGCCGATCCGACCCAGGCCGCGCCAGCCGAGGAGCTCGCCTCGGCGATCGGCCATGCGCTGAACAACGTCCTGCCCTTCCTCTTCGCCGCGTCGAGCTTCCTCGACGGCGAGGACGGGCCGCCAGACATCGAGCGCGCGCGCCGCGCCGTCGACGACGCGTGCCGCGGCGCGCGCGTCCTCGGGGCCGCGCTGGCGACGCTGGGCCTTGCCGGCGCCGACGCGGCCGGGCTGCCACCCTTCGGGCAGCGCATCGATGCAGACGCGCTCGCCGGCATCCTCGCCGGCGCCGCGGCGGCGACGGGAGCCCGGATGGCCCCGCCCCCGGCCAGCGCCCCTGCCCTTCGCACGACGCTCGACCTCGACAGCATCTCCGCCATCGTCGTCTGCGCGGCGACGGCCGTCAGGCGCGCCTGCGGCCCGGCCGCCGCCCTCTCCTGCGCCGCGTCGGCCGCCGGGGCGGGCGCGTTGTCCATCGAGGTGACGGCCGAGCCGCGGCCGGCCGCGTCGGCGCGACGCGGCGCGCCCGGCCCCTGCGAACTCGCCCTCGCCCATGCCGCGCGCATGCCCGGCGCGCTGAGCCTGCGGGTCGAGGCCATCGAGCCGGGGCGCGTGCGCCTGTCCTTCGATGCGCGGGAGGAGGCATGAGCGACGCGCAGGCAGCGGCCAGCTTCGTCCTCGTGGTCGAGGACGAGCCCGCGATCCAGGCGATGATCGCACGCACGCTGCGCCAGCATGCCTTCCAGGCCCGCGTCGCCCTGCGACGCGACGAGGTGCTGGCCCTGGCGGGCGAGGAGGCCTGCGTCGCGGTGCTGCTCGACCTCGGCCTGCCCGGGGACGACGGCATGGACATCGCCCGCGCGCTGCGCGGGCGCAGCGACGTGCCGATCCTCATGCTCACCGGGCGCGCCGCCGTGCGCGAGCGCGTCAGCGGCCTCGAGGCGGGCGCGGACGACTACATCGTGAAGCCCTTCGACCCCGACGAGCTGGTCGCGCGGCTGCGCGCCGTCCTGAGGCGCAAGCCGAAGGCGGAACGCAACCGCGCGCGCGCCGTCGCGATCCGGCTGGGGGCGGGCCGGCTCGACCTGGCGACGCGCGAATTCGCGGGCCCCTCCGGCCGCGAGAAGCTGACCGAGCAGGAGCTGCGCCTGCTCCGCGCCATGGTCGACAACGACGGGCCACTCGCGCGCGCCTCCGCCTACGGGCTCGTCCTCGGGCGCAAGTGGGAGCCGACCGACCGGAGCCTCGACGTCCATGTCGCCAACCTGCGCCGGAAGCTGCGGGCGGCGCTGGGCGGCGAGGACCCGATCGCGACGCTCCGCGGCCAGGGCTACGAGCTTCGCGCGCCGGCATCGACCGAGGCCGGGGAGGGCGGTTGACGTTTCTTAACGCATGCCTGGAAGGCTGGCGCGCTAACTAGGTGCGCGGGCAGGCGACGCCGTGCCCGGCGCCCCGCCCCTGGAGGCCAGCCCGAGATGATCGCAAGAACGCTCCGCGCCACCGTGAACGCCTTGGGCAACCTGCGCATGGCGCTCGCGGGGGCGGCCGGGCTCGCGCTGATCTGGGGGACGCTCCTGATGTTCGAGCGCGAGCACCTGCAAGCCAGCATCCGCTCCGCGGAGACGGAGACGCGCATGCTCGCAACCACCTTCGCCGAGCACGCCGAGGCGACGATGCGCCTCATCGATGCCGCCGCAACCGATTTCGCCGCCGCGTGGCCGACGGACAGCGACGGCTTCCGCGCGGAGGTCGCGCGCTGGGAGACGACCCTCGGGGACCTCGCGCTGCAGATCGGCGTGGTCGACCGGAAGGCCGACATCATCTACTCCAACCTCGGGATCTCCAGCCCTCCGGTGAACCTGCGCGACCGCGAGCATATCCGCGTGCATCTCGACCGCACGCACGAGGGGCTGTTCGTGTCGCGCCCGCTCATCGGGCGCGTCTCGCGCAAGGCCACGATCCAGTTCTCGCGCGTCACCGAGCGCGACGGGGACGTGATGGGCGCCGTCGTCGTCTCCCTCGACCCCGAGTACTTCCACAGGTTCTACGGCGCGCTGCCCATGCAGGAGCCGATCAGGATCTCGATGCTGCGCCACACGGGCGAACTGATGGTCCAGGTGCCCGGTGGCACGCAGATAGGCAGGGTGGTCGAGGGCCTGCCCTTCATCGACTCGCGGCAGCCGCGTTACGGGAACTTCCGCGGCGCGACGTCGCCGGAGGGCCGGGACACGATCTACGGCTTCCACCACCTCGACACGCGCGGCGTCACGCTGGCCGCCGAGATCTCCGTCGACGACGCGCTCGCCGGCTATCGCGCCGAGCGCGCGATGCACGTGCTCGCCGCGCTCGGCATGAGCCTCGCGCTCATCGCCGTGGTGGTGCTTGCGCAGCGCAAGGCCGCGAGCGACCGCGAGCGCGCGGCGCTGCTCGCGCAGGCGAACCAGACGCTCGAGGCGCGGGTCGGGGAGCGCACCGCCGAGCTGGCGCGCAGCTCCCGGGAGGTCGAGAAGCTCAACGCCTTCCTCGCCCGGCTCCTGCATTCGAGCCCGGCGGTGCTCTACACGCTCGACGCCGGCACCCTGCTCCCCAGCTTCGTCAGCAGCAACATCGCGGCGAAGACCGGCTGGACGCCCGAGCATTTCCGCGAGGATCCAGGCCTGTGGACGTCCTGCGTCCATCCCGAGGACATCGAGCGCGCGGGGATCAGCCGCGCGAAGCTCGGGGAGGCCGGCCAGCAGGGCACGCGCCTGCGCTTCCGCTGCCGCGACGGCAGCTATCGCTGGATGCAGCACGAGGCGACGCTGGTCCGCGACGCCGATGGCCGGACCGTCGAGGTCGCGGGCGCGTTCTGGGACGTCACCGAGGCGGTACGCATCGAGGAGCAGATCCACGAGCGCCAGAAGCTCGAGGCGATCGGGCAGCTCACCGGCGGCCTCGCCCACGACTTCAACAACCTCCTCGGCATCGTCGTCGGCAACCTGGACCAGATCGGCGAGCGGCTGCGGCCGGAGGATGCGCTGCACCGGCCCTACCGCGCGGCGCTCGACGCGACGCTGCGCGGGGTCGAGATCACGCGCCTGCTGCTCGCGGTGGCGCGTCGCCAGCCGCTCGAGGTCGCCGAGCACGACCTCAACCAGCTCGTCGAGCAGATGATCCCGCTGGTGCGCTCCTCGGTCGGTTCCTCGATCGCGATGAACGTGATGCTGGCCGAGACGCCGCTGGCGACGACGCTGGACGCGGCGATCCTCAGCAACGTGGTCCTCAACCTCGCCATCAACGCGCGCGACGCGATGAAGGAAAAGCCGGGCGCGCGGATCCTCAGCCTGCGCACGCGAAGCGAGGAGATCGCCCCCGGCGCCGACCCCGACCTCAAGCCCGGTTGGTACGCGGTGCTCGAGGTCGGCGACACGGGAACCGGCATGACGCCGGCGGTCCGCGCCCAGGCCTTCGAGCCCTTCTTCACGACGAAGGAGCGCGGCAAGGGGACCGGCCTCGGCCTGTCGATGGCGCTCGGCTACGCGACCCAGCTGGGCGGCACGATCCACGTCGACAGCGCGCCGGGCGTCGGGACGACGATGAGGTTGTACCTGCCCATGAAGCCGGCCAAGCCGGCCGCCGTGGCGCCCCCTGCCCCGGCCCCCGCTGCCGCCCAGGCGGCCATCGCCGCGGAGGCGCAGGCCGCGGCCGAGGCCGGCCCGTCGCGCGGACGCATCCTCGTGGTCGACGACGAGCCCGGCCTCTGCACCCTCGCCTGCGACTGGATCCGCTCGCTCGGCTACGAGGCGGTCGGCGTCCACACGCCGCAGGAGGCGCTGGACCAGCTCCACGCGCACCGCTTCGACATGCTGTTCACCGACATCGTCATGCCCGGCGAGATGGACGGGCTCGCGCTCGCCAACGAGGCGAAGGCGCGGCATCCCGGCATGCGGGTGCTGCTCGCGTCGGGCTACGCGCGCATCCTGTTCGAGAACAAGAACCTGCCCGGACAGCTGCTGAGCAAGCCCTACCGGAAGAAGGAAGTGGCGAAGGCCCTCGAGGCGGCGGCCTGAGGCGCGCTCAGCGCCCGGTCGCCGCGGGCGGCGGGGCCACCGGGAGCCGGATGGTCACGCGCGCGCCCGCCTGCGGCGAGCTCGCGATGTCCGCCCGGCCGCGATGGCGCAGCGCGAAGCTGAACACCGTGGTGAGGCCGAGGCCCACGCGATAGGGCGCCCGGGTGGTGAAGAACGGGTCGAAGGCGCGCGCGCGGACGTCCTCGCCCATGCCCGGCCCGTCGTCGGCGACCTCGATCGCGGCCAGGCCGCCCTCGACGTCGTGGTGCACGGAGATGGTGATCCGCCCGTGGCCGGGATTTGCGTCGGCGGCGTTGTCGAGCAGCGCGATCAGGGCGCCGCGCAGCGCCTCGACGTCGACCACCACACGCAGCGCGGGATCGACGGCGCCGCGCTCGAGGCGCAGGCGCCTCGGCACCGCGTTCGCGAGGACCGGCCACATCGCGGCCAGCGCGTCCTCCAGCGACAGCGAGGCCCCCGGCGGGCCGGCGTCGTGGCTCGCGGAATCCAGCATGGCGCGCGAGATCGCCGCGCCGCGCTCCGCGGCCGCCAGCGCGGCGCCGAGCCTGCGCTCGACGCTGGCCCGGTCGCCTATCTCCTCCAGCGCGGAATCGACGTTGCCGAGCACGATGCCGAGGATGTTGTTGAACTCGTGCGCGATGCCGGCGGTGATCGAGAAGATGGCCGCCGCCTTCTCGCGCTCCAGGCGCTCGCGCTCCAGGCGCACGCGGTCGCGCATGTCCTCGAGCTTGAGCCAGAAGAGCCGCCCTTCCGCGCCGGTGACCATGCGGCCGAAGACGCGCACGGGCAGCATCGCGCCGTCGCTGCCGCGCAGCGCGGTCTCCACCGGCCCGAAGCTCCCGGCCTCGAGCCCGCGCGCGACCTCGTCCGCTGGCCCGGGCCCGTCACCGGTGCGCAGGAAGTCGGCGAGCGCGGTGCCGACGATGCGCGCGCGCTCCAGGCCTAGCGCCACCGCGAGCTCGACGCCGAGGTCGAGGATCCGCCCCCGGGGATCGCAGAGGATGAAGCCGAGCGAGGCGGCGGCGGGCTTGCCGCTCAGCAGGGCACGGATCTCGGTCGCCCGCCTGCGGATGTCGAGCTGCGCCATCACGCGGCTGAGCACGCGCGGCGGGCTCAGCGGCTTCTCGATGAAGTCGACCGCGCCGGCCGTCAGCGCACGCGCCTCGGTCGACATGTCCTGGTCGGCGGAGACGAGGATGACCGGCACGTCGGAGGTGGCGAGGCCGGACTTCATCGCCTTGCACAGGTCGATCCCGGACATGTCGCCCATGTTCACGTCGGCGACGACGAGGTCCGGCGGCGCTTCGCGCGCCATCACGAGCGCGGCCTCGCCGGAGAGCGCGAAGCGCAGCGTCGCGACGGGAGCGAGGATCCGCGACATCACGCGCACCGTTCCCGCATGGTCGTCGACAATGAGGATCGTCGCGTCGCGGCGCTGGTCGGCGGCATCGGCGGCGGCCACGTCCGCGCGCTGCAGCAGGACCAGCGCGCCGTCGAAGTCGAGCGCCTCGACGCGGTCGCGGAACTGCGCGACGACGGCATCCGCGTAGCCTTCGGGCATGGCGCGGGCGGCGCCGGCCACGAGCTGCGGCGCCGTCGGGTCGCGGGAGATCAGCGCCGCGACCAGCCTCCGCCAGGACGCGGCATCGAGCCTGCCGGTCGCGCCGCCACGGCCGCGCTCGCCCAGCGCCGACTCCAGGCGATCGACCGCGGGGGCCGCATCCTCCTGCAGGCGCACCAGCAACCGCCCCACCGGCTCGCCGTCGCGCAGGCCGGCCTCGATCCGCGCGACGTCCACCGCGAGCGCGTCGAGCCCGAGATTGAGGGACTCGCCGCGCAGCTTGTGGAGCGCGGCGGCGGCGGCGCGACGATTGCCCGCCTCGATCGCGGCGCGGATCCCGGCGAGGCCGTCGGCGAGGCCGCCGCGCAGTTCGCGCAGCAGCGACCGCAGCATGGCGACGTCGCCGCCGCAGCGCGCGAGCGCGGACTCGACGTCGATCCCGCCCGCGACGCGGGCCGGCCCGTCCTGCGGCTGCGGCGCGCCTGCCGGCCCGGGCGCGACCGGTCCGGACAGCGCCTCGGCGAGGCAGGCGACCACCTCCGCCGCGCGATAGGGCTTGCGCAGGAGCCGGCCATGCGTGCCGAGCGCCACGCAGCGCGCCACGACCCCGGGATCGACCGTCGCCGACATCGCGACGATCGGCGGGCGACCATCGCGCCGCAGCGCGACGACCTGCGAGATCGCGGCGAAGCCGTCGATGCCCTCCATGACGAGATCCACCAGCAGGACGTCGAAGGCCCCGGGATCCCGGCGAAACAGGGCCACGGCGGCGCCGCCGTCGGTCAGCGCCTCCACCCGCGCGCCCGCCCGCTCGAGCATCGCGCGCAGTATGGCGCAGGCGGTCTGGGAATCGTCGACGACGAGGATCCGGCGCCCGGCGAGGGGCGATGCCCCCGCGTCGCGAGGCCTTGCGGCGGCCATCCGCGGGCGATCAGCCGGGCGCGGCGAGGCGCGCCGCCATGGCGCGCAGCCGCGCCGGGATTCCCGGCGCGCAGGCGACGAGGCCGGGGCAGGCCGCGAAGGCGTCGTTGTCGGGCGCCACCTCGATCGCGGCCGCGCGGGCGCCCGCGGCGACCGCGCCGAACTGGGAGAGCAGGCCACGGACGCGATGGGCGTGGCGACGCAGCGCCGCCGCGTCGCGTGCCGCGAGCGCGGCCTCGAGCCCGGCGACGCCCTGCTTCAGGTCCGCCTCGAACGTGTCGAGGGCAGCCTCCATGCCGTCGGGGCCCACCAGTTCCGCGAGCTCGCGCAGCATGTCCTCGTCGAAGCCATCGGATGATTCGGTCTCGTCGTCGCCAGCCATGCCCTGTCCGTCTCAAGCGGCGCAGGCTACCAAGGCCGCCGCGGCGCGTTCGCAAAGAAATGTAAATTCCGCGCGATCCCGGCTTCACCGTTCTTTACGTCGCCGGGCGACCGGGCCGGCGTAGGCTGCAGCAGTCCTTCACCTCGCGGGAAAGCGGATGGCTGCGCAAGCACCCACGGTCCTGGTCGTCGACGACGACGCGGGCATCGCCGCACTCATCGCCGACGCGGCCCGCGACGCGGGCTGCAGCGCGAGCACGCTCCACGACCTCTCATCCTTCGACGCCGCGGCGCTCTCCTGCGACGTGCTCGTGCTCGACCTCATGATGCCCGGCATGGACGGCGTGGAGGCGCTGCGCGCGCTCGCCGCGGCGGGCACGCGCGCGCGCATCGTGCTGGCAAGCGGCCTCGGCCAGCGGATCATCGACAGCGCCCGCCGCGTCGCGGCGATGCAGGGGCTCGACGTCGTGGCGGTGCTGCGCAAGCCCTTCCGGCCCGCGGAGATCCGCGCCGCGCTCGCGGCGGCGCTCGCCGGGCCGGCGCCCCGCGCCGGCCCGGCCGGCGCCCGCGCCCTGCCCCTCGCGCTGGCCGACATCGACCGCGCCATCGCGCGCCGGGAGTTCCGCGTCGCGTTCCAGCCGCAGGTCCGCCTGCGCGACGGCGCCTGGATCGGGGTGGAGAGCCTGGCGCGCTGGGACCATCCCGAGCACGGCCTCCTGATGCCCGGCGCGTTCGTCGACCTCGCGGAGCGCTCAGACCGCGCCCTGCCCTTTACCTACGAGATCCTGGCGCGCAGCCTCGAGGGCCTGGCGACGATCGGCCGCGACGCCGGCTTCGACGGCTCCGTCTCCGTGAACGTCCCGCCGGCGGCCCTCGTCGACCATGCCTTCCCGGACCGCGTGCTGCAGCACCTCGCCGACAGCGGCGTCCCCGGCGACAGGCTCGTCGTCGAGATCACCGAGACGTCGATCCCGTCGGATCCTGCTCTCTGCCTCGACATCCAGACGCGCCTGCGCATGCGCGGGGTCAGGCTGTCGATCGACGACTTCGGCACGGGCCATTCGAGCCTCGAGCGGCTGCACGACGCGCCCTTCGACGAGATGAAGATCGACATGGTGCTCGTGCGCAACGCCGTGCGCGACCCCGGGCTCCGCAAGATCGCGGAGAGCGCCGTCGCGCTCGGCCGCTCGCTGTCGATGACGACGGTCGCCGAGGGCGTCGAGACGCCCGAGACCGAGCGCTGGCTCGCGGCGATCGGCTGCGACGTCGCGCAGGGCTTCTTCGTCGGCAGGCCGATGGACCCCGCGGCGCTCGGCGCCTGGGGGCAGGCGCGCGGCGCGCGCCCAGGCGCCGCCGCATGAAACGGGACGTAGGCGGAGGAACCATGACACGCTTCCCGACGCGACACGGGCTCGCACGCCGCGCCCTCCTCGGCTCCGCCGGCGCGCTCGCGCTGCCCGCCGCCCTCCGCGCCCAGGCACCCGCCGCGTCGCCGCGGCGCGCGCGGCGCCTGCGCATCCTGCAATGGAACCACTTCGTCCCCGCCTTCGACGACTGGTTCAACAACGTCTTCATCCGCGAGTGGGGCGAGCGCAACGACACCGACGTGCAGGTCACCAACATCGGGATGACCAGCATCGAGTCGCGCGCGGAGATCGAGGTCCGCCGGCAGCAGGGCCACGACATCTGCATGTTCCTCAGCCCGCCGGCGTCGTGGGAGGACCACGTCATCGACCACGGCGACATCTACGCGGAATGCGAGCGGCGCTACGGCAAGCCGCTCGGCATCGCGCTGCGCAGCACCTACAACCCCGTGACGCGCAAGCACTACGGCTTCTCCGACGCCTACGTCCCCGACCCGATCAACTACCGCCGGGACCTCTGGGAGGAGGCGGGCGTCGTCCCGTCGTCGTGGGACGCCATCCGCCGCGGCGGGCGCCTGATCCGCCAGCGGCGCGGCATCACCGTCGGCGTCGGCATGTCCGACGAGCTCGACAGCAGCATGGCGCTGCGCTCGCTCCTCGTCGCCTTCGGCGCGTCGGAGCAGACGGCGGAGAGCCGTCCGAACCTGCGGACGCCCGCGACGCTGGAGGCGCTGAAGTTTGCCAAGGCGCTCTACGAGGAGGCGATGACCGACGAGGTGTTCTCCTGGGACGCGTCGTCGAACAACAGGCAGATGCTCGCGGGCAACAGCTCGCTCACGCTGAACGCGATCTCGATCACCCGCACCGGCGAGACCGAGAAGATCGCGCTCGCGAACCGGATCATGATCGCCAAGCCGGCGGCCGGGCCGGCGGGGTCGCTGGGCATGATGCACCTCATGAACGCCTACGTGGTCTGGAAGTTCTCGCGCAACATCGACGGCGCGCAGCGCTTCCTCGTCGACCTCGCCGGGGAATCGCGCGCCGCCTTCGCAGCGAGCGGCTTCTACAACTTCCCGACCTTCCCGCAGCTGGTGCCGGACCTTGCGCGCCAGCTCTCGCGCGACGCCGCCGGCAAGCCGGCCGACAAGTACGCCGTCCTCGCGGACGCCGCGGACTGGACCATCAATGTCGGCTATCCCGGCTTCGCGAACGCCGCGATCGACGAGGTGTGGAAGAGCTGGCTCGTGCCGCGCATGTTCGCCGACGCGGCCAGCGGCCGGCTCTCGCCCGAGGCGGCGCTCGAGAACTGCGCCGCGCAGGTCGACGCGATCCACGCCAAGTGGCGCGAGCGGGGGAAGGTCTAGAGCCGGTTCCGATCAGGTCGCAACGTAGCCGGCGGCAGCGAAGTAGTTAGCGCATTCGTCTGGTTTGAAGGAGGGGAGCGCGACGCGGATCGCTGCTTCGA